>Ga0210407_10000051_pt1 | contig 158327 bp, 154 predicted proteins | sample IncBWC27MmetaG_FD_150860 | JGI IMG/M metagenome (GOLD analysis project Ga0210407, IMG submission 150860) | Forest soil microbial communities from Barre Woods Harvard Forest LTER site, Petersham, Massachusetts, United States - Inc-BW-C-27-M | ecosystem: Environmental > Terrestrial > Soil >...
GCGGTCGGGTTCGTGCAAGAGCGCGAGCGCGTCATTCGCCAGCAGCAGGAAGCGATCCGGGAACTTTCCACTCCTGTGTTGCAGGTACGCGAACGGCTGCTGATTCTGCCGATCATCGGTGTGATCGATCCGCAACGTGCGCGCCAGTTGACGGAGCAGTTGCTGCGCGGAATTCGCACCAACCGCGCCAAAGTCGTTGTGATCGATATCACTGGTGTGGCCGCGATGGACCTCACGGTGGCGAACAACTTGGTGCAAACGGTTGAGGCGTCGCGGTTGCTCGGAGCGACCGTCATTGTCACCGGGCTTTCGCCAGAAATTGCCCAGACGTTGGTAACCATCGGCGTAGACCTGGGCAAGATGAATACGGTGGGCGACTTGCAGGGCGGCATCGAGCAGGCAGAAAGACTGTTGGGATATAAGGTTGAGAAACTAGCGGAGCCGCGCTAGGCGAAACGGAGAAAGGGCCACGTGGAAGTTCCGATTCTCAAACAGGGCGCGTTTCTTATCGCGACCTTTCAGGCCGCTCTCTCGGACGCAGACCTCAATCATCTGCGCACGGGCTTGGTGCAGCAAGTTGTCAAGTTACGGTCGCGGGCGGTGATCGTCGATGTTACGGCGATGGATGTGATGGACTCGTTTGCGTCGCGCACGCTGCGCGAAATTGCCCATATGATCCGGCTGCGCGGCGCGGAAACGGTGATAGTGGGGATCCAGCCGGAGGTGGCTTTTGCGATGGTACAACTCGGCTTGACGTTGGAAGGTGTTGCGACCGCGTTGGACCTTGAAGAGGGTCTGGCTTACTTGAACGAGAAGTTCAAAATCACAAACTGAGAGTGAGCGATTGTGTCGGTTGCGGAAATTCGGGTGGAAATCAACTCCGACCAGGACATCGTCGTCGCCCGGCAAAAAGGGCGGATCCTGGCAGGTGAGCTTGGATTCTCCTCGGGCGACGCCACGCTGATCGCCACGGCAATCTCAGAGCTGGCGCGCAACATTGTGTCCTATGCGCGTACAGGGGAAATCAAACTGAAGGGAATCCACGGATCAAGCCGAATCGGGATCATGGTCATCGCCTCCGACGATGGCCCGGGAATCATTGATATTCGCCAGGCTTTACGCGATGGCTTTTCAACTTCAGGAAGCCTGGGACTTGGCCTGCCGGGAGTGCGCCGGCTGATGGACGAGTTTGAGATCACTTCCCAACCCGGCAAGGGAACAATGGTGGCGGTGAAGAAGTGGAGACAATAAACGAGCCGATGGTCGAATATGGGGTGGCAAAACACGCGCATGTTGGCCAGGGCGAGTCCGGAGACGTGCACATGGTCTGCTGCAATCAAAACGGAGTATTGATTGCAGTGATTGACGGCATCGGACATGGCGAAGAAGCCGCCGAGGCCGCCAAGACTGCCGCTGCACTTCTGCGAACTTCGGCTGACGAGCCGGTGATTTCACTGGTGGAGCGTTGCCACGAAAAATTGAAGGGGACGCGCGGAGCGGTGCTGAGCCTGGCTTTTATCGCTCCCGAACAAAAAATGATGACGTGGCTTGGCGTCGGCAACGTACAGGGAGTGTTGGTTCGCGCGGACGCAAACAAAGGAAATATGCAGGAGCCGCTTCTGCTGCGCGCAGGCGTGGTGGGATCCAAGTTGCCTTCCCTGCAGGCAAGCGTGCTCCCCGTTTCGCAAGGAGACACTCTTGTGTTTACAACGGACGGAATCCAAAATGATTTTTCGACGAGCCTCAGCGCGCGGGAGAATCCACAAAGGGCTGCGGACAGAATTCTGAACAAGTATCGCAACCGGAGTGACGACGCGCTCGTGCTGGTCGCACGGCTGACAGGGATAAGCCCATGAAGACCGCGATGCGACGGAAGGGGAAACTGGAGAATTTCGAGGAGGAGTATCGCTCTGCTCTGCACGAGTATGCGGCAGGGGGAGGTGAACTGGCTTTGGGCAAGGCATATGAACTCGGTCGCCGGGCGCTCGAGGAACAACTGAGCGTAGTGGAGCTGGCTTCCCTGCATCACCACGCCGTGATTGATCTGGTTCGCACCACGGAGGATGAGCAAAAAAAGGAGGAGTTGCTGCGAATCAGCGCTGAATTTCTCGCGGAGTGTGTTTCGCCTTACGAAATGGCGCATCGCGGCTTCCAGGATGCCGTAAAGGCGTTACGGCAGCTGAACGAAACTCTCGAGGAAGAGATTAAACGCATCGCCTATGCGGTGCACGACGAAGCGGGGCAATTGCTGGTCGCAGTACACCTTGCGCTGGCGGAAGTTGCGATGGGAATGCCGGAAGCGCAACAAGCGCAGTTCACACGAATTAAGGAGCTATTGAACGAGGTTGAAAAGCATCTGCGCCGGTATTCACATGAACTTCGGCCGACGATTCTGGATGATCTTGGCTGGATTCCCGCGGTACGTTTTTTGGCGGACGGAATTTCGAAGCGAGCGAATCTGCCGATCCACATCGACGCGACAGTTTCCGGACGCCTGCCAACCGCAACGGAGACGACCCTGTATCGCATCGTCCAAGAAGCGCTGACGAACTCCGTCAAGCATGCGAAGGCCAGCAACGTATGGGTTCGCGCCTGGAGAGAAGATTTCACGCAGTGCTGCTCGATCCGGGACGACGGCGCCGGATTCAAAATGCGACGCGGCTTGGGGGCGCCCCGGAAAGGGCTGGGTCTGGTGGCCATGCGCGAGCGCGTGAGTGCCATCGGCGGAACATTGCAGATCGAATCGCGCCCGGGCCACGGGACTGAGGTTTCCGTCCGACTTCCACTGGAGGGTCAAGATGCCAATACGAATCGTTCTCGCGGATGACCACGTGCTTGTTCGCCAGGGACTGAAATCATTGCTGGAGCGTGAGCGCTTTCAGGTGATGGCCGAGGCATCCGACGGGCAGGACGCCGTGCGGCTGATTGAGGCTCACCATCCGGACCTTGCGATCCTGGACATCAGCATGCCCACCCTCAACGGAATTGATGCCGCACGAAGTTTGGCGCGCAGTGCTCCGAAGACGAAAATAATTCTCCTGACCCAGCATGAAGAGGAACAATATATTCACGAAGCGCTCGAAGCCGGCGTCAAGGGATACGTGCTGAAGAATCAAGTCGCAAACGACCTGATTCACGCGATCCGGCAAGTTTGCAGGGGGGAGTTTTACCTTAGCCCAGGAATTTCGCGCGCCGTGATGGAGGCTTACCGGAGCAAATCGGAAAGGCCGGCGGATCCCTTGACGGTTCGCGAACGGCAGGTGCTCCAGTTGATTGCGGAAGGAAAGTCTACCAAAGACACTGCTTCGGTGCTGGGGATTAGCGTGAAGACGGCCGAATCTCATCGAATGCGGCTAATGCAGAAACTGAATATCCACGAGACGGCGAGCCTGGTGCGTTACGCCGTCCGCCGGGGATTGATCCAGCCCTGAGAGAGTTTCCCGGGGACGTTTCCCGTGTCAAATGACGAAGTGGACTCGCAAGTAAGCCGATTTTCGCGCGGAGTCGATTCCGCGAGGTCGCCCGGGTGCATTCGGCGCCGGAGCCGAGTTTTTGGTATTGCTAGAGCGCTTTGAGATTGTCTTTTTCAGGCAATTTTCAGAACACTGGGCAAGTACACTTCAGGTCTTTACCCCTGCAAAATCCCCAGAAACCACCCGATTGCGACGCGCACGCTGAATGCCTAGTCTGGCTGGGGAACTATGCCTATACGCATTCTACTTGCTGATGATCATGCCTTGATTCGCCAGGGCCTGCGGGCATTGCTGGAGAAACAAGGGTTTCAAATTGTTTGTGAGGCTTCGGACGGGCAGGAAGCATTGCGTTCGGTGATGGAAGGGCGCCCGGATGTCGCCATTGTGGACATAAGCATGCCGGTGTTGAATGGCGTAGATGCGGCGCGCGAAATGAAAAAGTGTTCCCCCAAAACCAAAGTGATTCTGCTGACGCAGCATGACGAAGAGCAGTATGTGACGGAAGCGCTGCGAGCTGGGGTGAGAGGATATGTGCTGAAGAGCCAGGCAGGCTCCGACCTGGTTCACGCCATCCAGGAAGTGTGCCGCGGGTCGGTGTACTTGAGCCCGAAAATTTCGCGCGCGGTGGTGGATGCCTACCTGTCCAAGAGCTACGTTGCGGAGGATCCGCTATCAGGACGCGAGCGACAGGTGCTGCAACTGGTTGGCGAGGGCAAGTCCACGAAGGACATCGCGACGCACCTTGGCATCAGCGTAAAGACTGCCGAATCGCACCGGGCGCGCCTGATGAAGAAGCTGGACATCCACGAAACAGCGAGTCTAGTTCGGTACGCAATTCGAAACGGGCTGATCCAGCCTTAAAAGAGTCAGGTTTAGCTGTTTGTGGCTTTCCACCATTATCCCCTGGCCGAATAGGGGAATCACCGGATTGAGTTAATTTAGGGAGCGCTTATGTTGAATGCATAATTGATGGCGCGAGCCGATCATGCCAGCTACGAGCATAAACGGCGATAACCGAGACTTGTGCCGGAGACGCAGGCAATTTCCCATTCTTAAGAACTGGGGTGGGGATTAAAGAGTGAAGGTCGCATCAGTTTTTGTTGGTCCCGGCAATTGTTTGGCCCCGACCCACCCGGTGCCAGCGGGCAGAGTCCGGTTGGGAAGGTTATTTCACAAATGCCAATGCGGTCTGGAAGACTTGAAAAACGAATCGAAGTCGCCGTCCCGCTCCAGATCTCCAGCATCCTGGATCCGGAAATGGCGGAACGAACGAGGACCGAAAACGTCTGTTCGCTGGGAGTCCGCGTGTTGACCGAGCAGGCTCGAGAATTGGACGAGCGGCTGATGATCAGGTCGCTTAGGGGCGACCTTCAAAGACTTGCCCGGGTTGTGTATTGTCAGCGGCTACCCGACGGTCACTTTGCAGTCGGGTTGCAATTTCAGGGAGGCTCGGTGAAGTGGGCAGGAGAGGCAACGTCGCCTGCGTCGCTGCTTAAAGCGGCACTAGCCAGATTGCTCCCGCGATTTGTGAGCTGGGAACCAGCCGCAGTGCGTGGTTGAGTTGTGCGGGACTAAGCCCCCGTAAATTTCTGGAGCCGAGAGTGGGAGTTGAACCCACGACCTGCCGATTAGTTGGGAAAATGCATGTACTTGGTTCGCATGGCTTTGTGTTGCGTCGTTCTCCTTGATTGTGGCCCTTGTTCGGCGGGCAATGGACTCTAGATGGACTCAAGTTTCTTGCTGCAACGTGTGGTTATTGACTTAGCATCTTGCCACGGGTCACAATTCCCGCCGTGCAGCGACAGGACATCACAGAGGCCGAGGTTTCCAAGCTCTTGTCTCGTAAGAAATTTATCCACAGAGTCCTAGCCGACAACACGAGGCCCAAAGACAAAGCAGCACCTCAACCCTTCGAGAAGCGAATCATTTACGATGTGAGGTTTTTGGACATGCCGGAAAAGAATGCGCATCTACAACTCTTCGCTCGCCTGGAGCAAGCAATCTCGGGGGTGTTTCCCAAACCGCGTCCGGGCATTTCCTTATTGTTGAAGGGAACGCGAATACGGGGCGTAAACTACCATTTACGCAGAGGGTGGCATTGTAATGCTTTTGCGAATTTGGTCATGCAGCGGGTGCTAAAAGAGGATATCGACACCGTTTTTATTGCCTTTCACACGTGGTGGTCCATAGGGCCAAGCTTGTGCCGGTCGGTGAATGACAAATGCATCCAAAGCATTTCATCAGAAGATGCGGTGCATGTTTTCTTGCCGGAGTTGGGCGAGAAGATACAAACCCTTCGGGAACGAGGAAAGCGCGTCATCATCTCTCTGCCGTTTCCGCTTTTCGACAAGTCGATCCCTGACCTGCAAATTCGCAACGCGGTATTTGGTAGAACGGCTAGGGCGAAGGAGCTGACACTGCCTTCCGTGCGGGACGATATTGCAGCGATTGCGCGGAAAACGGGCGCAGAGATTTTTGACCCGCGAGCAAGTCTCTGTCGGCCAGACTGTATCACGGAGGTCAACGGAGTCGCCATTTATCGAGATCAACAGCATCTCGTCGCGAGCCAGGTCGGAATCCTGCGGGGTAACCTCAAACAAGCGTTAGATCAATCGCTGACCGCCCGGCGTGACCAAGTGCCAGGTGCTAGTCAGCAACGGTCGACCGACATTCTCCTCAGGCACAGCCATTGAGCTTTCCCGCCGCCTTGGAGAGCATCAAAGCAAAGCGCCAGTCACAGCCTAGTTCCAAAAATTAGAAAAATTGTCTGCACGGATGTGCATTTGCTAAGACCGGGGGAGTCTCGCCGGCTGCTTCCCCCACCCCAACTCCCTATGCCCCATTTTGTGCCCACGGGAACATGCTAAGCGAATAGCTCCGCTCTTTTCGATCCACAAAAGCACGAGCGCGACCGGAGGACGCTCAAGGAGCGCTTCTCCGCTTGTCCACAAAACATCTGTTTTCAGGACAATTTCCCCGCCCCGCTAACCTCCCGCCTTTGCAACGCGCACTCCCTCGCAATTCGCAAGGGTTTTGTGGACAAGGCTGCGGCTGTATCCCATCTCATCCGCAATCTCCCTCACCGTGCACCCCTGTGCGCGCCGCGTGGCAATCGCAGCGGCATCCACGACAGCACGCGGCCGCCCCAACCTCTTCCCTTTCGCCCTCGCATTCCGCAACCCCGCCCGCACCCTCTCGGCAATCAGGCTGCGTTCCAACTCTGCTACAGCGCCCAGCACGGTAAAGACCATGCGTCCGGCGGGAGTGGCGGTGTCCAGCGACTCCGAGAGACTGACGAATTCGATTCCCAGCACCCGGAACGTGTCGAGTGCCCGGAGGAGATGGGTAACGCTCCGAGCAAAGCGGTCAAACTTCCACACCGCCACCACATCAAACCGCCGCTTGTGGGCATCCTGCATCAACCTGTCGAGTTCGGGCCGGCGATCCTTCGCGCCACTGATGCCCGAGTCCACGTACTCCCCGGCCACCTGCCACCCTCGCCTCTCGCAATACTCCCTCATCTCCCGGAGTTGCATCTCCGGTGATTGCCCGTTCCCCACCGTGCTCACTCTCGCGTAAATTGCCGCTCGCATAGTCCCTCCTCCCGCCTCGGGCGGGGCCAGAGCCACACTCGCAGCCCCAGCCCCCGTTGCACGTCCCTTCCTTAGTTGACCGTCACATTCTCCGGCGCGTACTTAACGCGGAATTTCAGGTTGCCTAAGGACGCAAAGGCGAGAGCGGCGAAAAACTCTTCTTGTTCCGGTGTCCGTCCCTCATCGGGTGCCTGTTCCAGCAGCATTAGCGCATGTTCGAGAATTGCCGTTTCCTCTTCGTGTTCATTCCTGCCACGCTTCCCTTTTTGCTCCTCAATAGCCGCACGGAATAGTGCGGGGACTTGGCTTCGCGGCACGGATGACTCCATCTCGGGCAGCTTGGCGCAGAGTTCGGGCGTAAAGACGGCCACTTCAAGCAGGGCACCTACCGCTCTTTGGTGAAGCGTGAGAGTTTCCGGCTTGTTCACAACCTTCTGATGAGTCGAGAGAGAGTTTCCAGTTTGCATGTCCGTTTCTCCTTCGCGTGTTTGTCTCTGAAGTCCCGCTCCAACGTGAGAGAGGAAACTTCGCCCCGCACACCCCGAAGGGATGCACAGGACGCTGTCTCCTCACGCAACCGGGGACAGACTCGCCGCCAGTCTCGCGGCGCGAATGTGCTTGCAGTGCCGTCTCTTCGCCGCACATCTGAAAAAGTATTGTGGGCAACTGCACTGCCAGCGCCGCATTCCTGACTTGCGAATGCGCTGGACGCAGTATTCAACTCCTGGCTGCGTTTCGCTGGTGACGTAGAAAGTGTGGATACCCGCCGAATGGTGCTCTGCAACCCGGAGAGTCATACCGCACCTCCGTCGTCCTGCATCGGTTCCTGATTTCCCTGGATGTAGTCCGCTGCCTTCTGCGCGGCAGAAGCGGCAGAGATGAGCAGTCGCGAGTCTCCCCGTAGCTTGCTAATCCACGATTGCAGGTAGGCCGCGGAGTTTTCGAGCGTGCTGGGTGCGATACCGGAGATACCGCACAGCATGGCCGCTCCCATTTCGGCAATCAGCTCCTCGCGGGAGTACGACTCACTGCCGAACGTATTTAGCTGCTCGATTCCCTCGCGGCCGATGCGCGAGGAGTGTCCGGTCGAATGTGTCAGTTCATGGAAGAGCGTGGAGTAATACTCTTCGGCGGAAGAGAACAAGCCGCGTGCTGGCATCCCCACTGAGTCCGTAGATGGCCGATACCATGCACGATCCGACTGCTCAAACCTCGGGCGGTTCGGCATCCCCGCGACGATGGCTTCGCATTGCTCGATTGACGCTACTGGCCGGGCAGACTCGCCTAGCCCTAACTTCTCGGCAATCCCCTCCGTCTGGCAGATGTTAAAAACGCTGTAATAGCGCAACAAAAATGGAGTCTGTTTCTTGTCGGTTCCGTCCGGTTTGCGAACGACCTTCTCTTGTCCGACGTGCCAGAAGGTCACAAGCGAGGAATGCTCCCCCTTTTTGATATGGCCGCCGAGCTTATTCGCCTGATTGAACGTCAACCAATACTTCGAAGCGTAACCTTGAGAGCCGAGCAGGAAAGTATTCAGACCACGATACGCCTTGCCGCTGACTAGATTGCACGGCAATGGGGCAGACCACGGCTTACGCCACGGCACGACACCCCGCTCTAATTGTTCGAGAATGCGAGCGGTGACGATTTCATAGACGGAACTGTGTTGTTTTGGTGGATGTACGGCGGGTTGGAACGGAGGACCTACAACAGTTGTGGAACTGTGACTTACAATGGATTCAGACATCGTTGCCTCCTATACAGGTGACGTTGGATAGGGGCGTCTCGGTGTTCAAGCACCGCGGCGTCCCGTTTTGTTCTATCTTCTCTTCAACCCCTCATCAATGAAGCGGCGAATCAGTTCCGAGACCTTGAGTCCCGTTCGTTTCGACGCCTTCTTCAGCGCGGCGATCTGGAACTCAGAGAGGAACAGTGAAACTCGCTTCATGTTACGTATATACATCAGGCATACATGCTTGTCAATGGAAATCCGCTTCTCGCATTCAAATAAATCCACGGCATTGGAACCGACAGTGCAAAGCGCGAAATTGAAAAGGGATTCCCGAAACGCGCGCCAATTCCTGACACGCGCGATCCGATTCGCCATCTCCCTCCCGCACGCACACACCCCGGCCTCCGGTACGAGGGTAGGGGTAGGGGAAAGACCACCCCTCCCCTTCGACCGCGAGAGTATCCATCCAACAATTTTTGCCAAATTTCGGATTTATGCCGAATGATCGTTTTGGGGACTGCTATCGGGGGCTACCGGTGACTCGCGTACCGGGACTCCACTTCTCCTCGGTTCGACGTTGGTTTGTTTGTGACATGTGAGTTCCTGATTTGTGCAAAGTTTTTCCTCTTAGTTTTGCGCTAAGCGACGGTCACTTGGCAGTATGTTTCCCAGATTAAGCTACTTCATACGTAACTCAGAATCCATCGTCCGTGGCAAATTAATTGCTCATAAGATAATTGTTGCCGCTGTTCCTTTAGAGGCGCAATCCCACTGAAAAACCCAAAAGAAGTGTTCAGGCGCTTCGAGGAGGGAGTTCACTCATGAAAAACGCATCGTATATTTTCCTCGCAATACTGTTCCTTGTTATTTGCGCCCCTGCCGTAATGGCGGATACCATCGACGGGACAATCAATTTTACCGTCATTAATAGTATCCCGCTCGTGCCCACCGGTTCTTTTGTTTTCGACACGAACACCGACTCCTTCACTTCGTTTACCGTGGTCTGGGCTGGCGTTGGATTCGACTTTACAACAGTGGCAAACTCATTCGACGCGCCCAATGGGTGTGGTGGGGTTGGCATGTTCATTCAGGTTTTGACATCGCCCTCTTGCTCCCCAGGCACCTGGGGTGCAGTGCTCGGGCCCGATTTCGCCTTGTTTCAATTTTCTGTTATCGAAATGAACGTCGTACTTAACGGTACCGGTACTCAGGAGATCTCAGGCGGAACATTCACTGTAACCACCACCGCCACGCCGGAGCCGAGTGTCTTCGCCCTTACCCTGTCGGGTGTAGGGTTGTTGTGGCTGTTGGCGGCGATGCGGAAGCATCCATGTCTGCGTCTCCGGAAGTCCAGTTGAACGCATCGCCCACGATCCATCCACCCTCAATCGCCTCGAACCAAAATTCGAATGGCTTCCTACAAGCGGATTTCCAGAAGAATTTTCATTCAGCGATTGGTTTTGGATGGAGAAGCGCTTGGCGCTGATAGAATGCGAATCGAAGAGCTTTGAAAGTCACGAGACGGATCATTCTGGGTTTCTACGTCGGTGACAGACCACTGTCCGCAGATGGTGGTCGGGCCATACTGTCTAAGCTCGCTGTAGCCATCCTCAAAATACGTGAACGCTGCGGCATGGGGATTTGGTTGAGCGGTAAGTCGGATTGCCGGACAAGTGACTTTCGCCGGCTTGCTTGACGTTCCGGCGGCTACGCTGAGTTCGTGATCTAGCCTAGGGGTAGGAAAGGAAGCGCGCGGGGCTTCGACCGCGTGAGTATGCGTACACAAATTTGTGGGAATTTCGAATTTTGTAACAATCGTTCCAAGGAAACCCAGACGGTAACTCCACCGGAGCGAACCCGATAGTTTAAGTCCCTATAACCAACCTCCTACACCCACGCTATTTCTTCAGATTTTGAAGAGACTTTTTCCAAATTGCATTTTCTTTCCGAATGACCTCGATATCCTTGGAGTCCAAGGTTGTCACTATAAGTTCGACTAGTTCCGTGATGCTCTTTCCAGCCGTGGCCTGAAGAAAGCCGTCCTGATACATTTCGAATTGACTATCGTTCCCTCCCAACCTCGACAGGCAAGGAATTTTCACCGTGGTTGCGGCTATATAACCCATCGATTGGCCGTTTTGCAAAATGTCTTGAAAACCAAGGACTAAAATTACCAAGTCGGCTTCATGCTTCTCGAAAACTATCTGAACATCGGGTATATTTCGCAACCTTTGCCGAACTCCGCTCATTAGTTCAGCGGGGGTGTCCGAACTGCTCTCCACGAAAATACTCACCTTTGAAACAGATGCTTCATCGAGCTTTGGTGGTCCACATGAGTAGGTCAATGATGCTGACGCTGCTTCTTGCCTCCCTTCGGTTTTTCCTTTGGACTCTGCTATGAAATCGCGGACAACCAGAGTATCAAGAAGATTCTTGTACTCTGCGGCAGTTAGTTTTTCCAATCCCATCGACAGATAAGCTTCTTTTGTGATCCCCAGATCGTTGAACTCTTTCTCGCTCCACGCGGCCATTTCAACTTTTGGCCTAGAAGGCGCAGATTTAGCCTGCGGACTCTGGGGTTTAATTGGTTGGGCAAATGACAACAAGGAACAGATTAGGAAAAGTGCCGGATAGAGTGTCTGAATGTGGTTATTCACAAGCACCTCGGACTGGGGGTTCGAGCAGGTATCCTATTCGCCAGCATACTACTGTAGTATCAACAACAAGGGAAAAGAATTAACAGAACTGGATTCACTCCCCAATTCCGACTCCAACACATTGAATCGCCGGCGTTTGACTCATTTCCGGTGAATTCCGAGTCGAATTCGCCAATTCCCCGCAACGCACTGCAAACACAGTGAGCTGCACGGCACGCAAGAGATGTTTGGGCGGGCACGCGCAGATTCCACGCCAATTGAGTACCATCCAAGTACTATCAGAATGCTGTTTAGGTTCCAGTACCCAATGTGTCTCTGGTATTCCCACGTCCCCACACAGTTCGGGAGTGCAATTTGATCGTTTTCGCGCGAGTCTGATTCCCGCACGCGGATGCACACTTTTTCGGGCGAAGGGTGGCTTGTCCTGTCTGACGAAAAACGGGCATTCTGGAGATGTGAACGACTCACGGATGTCCCCACGTCACCTCGGAGGTGCACCTTGATTCCCCCATTCCCACTCGCCGTTTCCTTCAAGGAGGCTGCGGAGATTACGAGCGTTTCAAGGAGTACGCTGCGACGCTACGCACACGATGGCCGGCTAAGGACAGTGCGCCTGGGCCGACGCCGCGTGATTCCATACGATGCATTGCAGGAGTTGATTCGGGAGGGCGGAGGGGATTCGAGGGCTGACAGGAATTGAGCTACTGAGACTTCGCCGTTCGTCGATTCTTTCGCGATAAACGCATCCTGCACCGATCGGAACACGTCTTACGCCGACTACCACGCTCGCGTACAAACACTTTCCCACAGATGACACACTCTCCAGTCGCTCCCGCCGTACTTGATGTCAACCGGAATAGAAGCAAAACTGCGGTTGCCACTGAAATGTCCTGGCAAAGTAACCCCGGAGACAGTTGGTTGCTCTTTCGTCCTCGCCAGAGTACAGGATGCGCCTTCCCAGCTATTGGATTAATCCGCTTCTGTACGTACGCGGCGGGATCCTTAACCGCTGCGGCTCGTTCGATTGGAAACAAACATTTCTCGGCGGCTTCCGCAACATTTGGCCCAGCGTCGTGTAGAGACGCCTCGGCAAACTTCAGTAAATTCCCAAGTCGTTTGATCTTTTCAGGCGAGAGAACCCCGTACAGCTTCTCAAATGCCCTCGGGTCTTTCTCGAACAGTTCCAGCGCGCGGTATGGGAGAGTCCTGACCAGAGTCTCCCCGACATTTCCCTCCAGCTCGTTCGGGGAGCACGGGATCAGCAAAGGCAGGTATTTGAGTGGCGTCACGGTAGTTACAGTATGGCACCAAACGTCCTTGGCCTAGTAGTATGCAAACAACGATAATAGCTTTGTCGGGCAACACGCCCGCGCGGAGGTGATGGATGTCTGAAACGGTGAATATGACAGTGAGGGGGGTTGCAGTGAGACTGGGATGCACGCTGACGCACGTTTACAACCTTGTGCGAGCGGAGAGGCTAACGGGGGCATTCAAGCAAGACGGAAAGTGGAAAGTGCCCGAGACGGCCATTCTGGCGTATGAGGCGCGGAGTCGTCGCGGCACAAAGGTCTCGTCAGTAGCGGTCGATTCAAACCGGCAATGCGGGGAGGCGCGAATCGCCGCGTGAGGTGCGATGATTCCTTCCCCTGAAAAGCGAAAAGCCGCTGACGCAATCAGCGGCCCGCTCGCTTAACTCCAGATTCTCGAATCGGACTCCACTTTCCCGGCGGATCCGAAATTCCCTCTAAGGATTATCAACTGCATGAAAACTCTACCAACCTCTACATCTCCTGTCAACGACAATTGTTACAACGGAACTCCTCTTCGCAACAAATCCAGCCACAAGCGCCCCACGCTGTTCCACGGACGCCGTTGGGGCAGATGGGTATTCGACGCCGAGAGGCTGGTTCTCGTCCTCGACGGCCAACCTGTCACTCGCGGTGCGGGAACCGAGGCGTATCTTGCCTATCTCGGACGGTACGAGTGCGACGTGGAACTCAGCGCAAGCTCACAACTCCTCGACCGGATTTTCCAAATCCGAACTCTTGGTGAAGTCGATGCCGGATGCATGAGCGACCTTCTTTGCGCGCTAGATGGCATTCTCGCCCCGCAAGCGAATTTATGTTCAGCCGGTTGCGATAAGAGAATTGAAAATCCGGCTGAGTTCCTTCGCGCACGAATTCGAGGCGAGCAGCGGAGGGTAGCATGAGCACTCCCACCGTTGCCCTAGAACGTCGCGTAACACGCAATCGCGTCGCGAAGCTCCGTTGCTCCAATTGCGGAACACGGGGAGACTTCCCTGCTAGTTTCACGCAGCGAGACGCGACCCACTACTGCGAAGTCTGTGGATTTCACCGGAACCACAAATTGTTTCAAGATCACGATCCCCGATGCCCCATCTGCGTCGCGCGCTGGTGGCTGGTGCGTCTTCGCGCAGCTCGGATCCTCCTCTTCCGTCCCGCTTTGTTGCGTTCGGAGGATTTGTGATAAGCACACTCCACACAGCAACGCGAGTTAGTACGCTTCAACTCCCACCGATTATCCACGCACTCGACGAGCCTCAAAGATTCCCCGAAGCAGTCAGGGGAGAAAAATAATGAAAATCCTATTCAAACTTCTTTCAGCTTCGCTTCTGCTCTTGCTTGTGGCGATTCCCGCGCACGGGCAGTACATCGCTGGCGCCTTCAATTCAGGCGCAGTCACTCAATTCCCCGGCTGGACATTCCTACAGGAAACATTTGTGGGCGGGAATCAAGGCGGCTCAACTACTTGCGCCACTCCCAAATGCACGACCAGCTCCTTCCCTACAACTGCTGGAAGTGCTTGGGTAATCATGGTTCAAACTACAAATAACGTGAGCATTTTGCGGGTCTGCACAAATGACACTACCTGCGCAGCGGGAAATGACAACTGGCAGCTTTGCGCCAACTGCAATGTGACCCAGAGCCACACATCCAACATGGCGTACAACGTAAGCGGAACTACGGCCAGTACCAGCTTTACCGTGATTATGTCTGGAGCTACGGGAGCGGAGTTCTTTGTGCTGTTCGTGGAAGTGCTTCCTCCTACCGGGCAGACCGCGTCTTTCGACAACGCCGCAACCGCCTCTAGTGCTGGTTGTACATCATGTACGATGGCCGCTCCGACGATCACAGCTACGGATGCCGTCATTCATTATCCACTCTCTGTCGCCAATCCCCCTGGGGCATCAACCGTACATATCTTCACGAATCCATGGTTCCAGGACGCCAATGGCATCGTTTCTGGGCTAAATGTCACTAGTGGTACAACCGTGCCCAGTTATCCGCAACCATCCGGCGACTTCAGGGATTCGGCCATAGCCTTCAAATCCTCATTAGGCTCGTTCACGCCCAGTTCAGGGACTACTTTTTATCAACTCGTTCATCTAACGGACCCTGGCATTAATGGCATTAGTTGCATCCCCACCTGCGCTATAACCGTTCCAAGCACGGGGGCGGGAAACCTGCTCGCCATGTTGGTCTCGAATTCCTCCGCAGGTCATCTTGTTTCGGTGAACGGCGGAGGCAGTTGGGTTGTTCCAACCGGGGCAAACTCCTGTCAGGTAACCGTGACCGGGAATACCAACGAAGTTCTCAGTTGTGGTTACACGCTATCCAGTGCAGGCGGCACCACGACAATTACCCCTACAGTGAGTACGACCGGCACGTATACCTTCGTCATCTATGAGGTTTCGAGGGCCAGCGGTTCATGGACTTTTGATACGCAAGGTTCGGCTCAGACGGCGGCCACGCAAACTGTAAATGGCGTCGGCCTGACCCTTACAGGAACAAGTTCGGCTCCAGATGCTGTATTCCAATCTTTTTGGTGCCCTGGTGGTTGCAACGCCAATACTCTATACCCGCTTGCGGGGAATTTTTCCGGGAATGGAAACGACTTCGCCGCAAATTCCGGTGGTGTTGCTTTATTGAATACTCTAAACGGTGCAGCTCCAATCTGGGGCACCACTGGTGTGGCTGGCGCGGTGACGGGGTTCGCATTCAAATGATGAAAACTATTAACTCTCCCCTCTTCCACCCCGGCGTTCGTTTCTTGGCTGGCCGTTCTCAGTCGTTTGTCCAGTGTGGTGCGGAGTGGCATCGCCTGACAAGCGAGGATGAGGCCCGGTTGGCTACGGGATTCGCCCGTGAGTCGCGGGAGCCAAACGTGGGGGTGTATGTCGCGCGCCGGCCAAACGGACTCGTTCGACTTGGATTCGACCTCGCGCGGCTTGACGTGAAACTGACGCCGGGGGCTATCGAGCGGCTTGAGGGACGTTGGCGTGGGGAGGCCGCGAGTTTCTCGAAGCCCCTCTTCCGCAGCGTGCAGCGCCGCGCGCATTTCTCGCGCTCGTTCGCGCAGTTCGAAATTGCCCCTGAACGCGTCGAGCAGTGGAGGGGTGAACTCTCCGCAATTCTGGAGAATCCCGCAAGTTACGAGACCATTCCCTCTCAAAACACGGAATTCTAATGAGCACACCCACACAATCAGCAACCTCCCCAGTCTTCCTCACCGAAGACCTCCCCTTCGCCGCCTACCTCCACGCCACCCGCAAACTCCGTTTCCTCACCTGCCAAGTGAACGGCACGGATCGCGTGGCTTTCGTCTTCGCCGACCCCAACCAAGAAGGCAACCAGTTACATCTCGACTTTGAATCCGGCGCTGAGTGCGCCGCTGTCTCCCTCTACGACAGCATCCGCCACCTTCGCCGCGTGATGGACGGAACACGAACAAGGAGCAATGAACAAAATGAGCAGCACACCCACCGCCGTTGATTTTCCCTCCCAAGTAAATCCCGCAACAAGGGAAGTTTCCTCCACTTCCGCTGTATCCCCGCTTGATACCAGCACGCCCACTCCAAATTCAGGCTCAGATGAGAAGGAACGCAAGGAACGGCGTGTCAGTTTAATCAGCGAAGACAACAAACCCGTCGAAACGGTTGTAAGTTCCTCGGGACACTTTCAATTCGCCGTGGCAGGAAAAACGGGTCTTCAGGATTCCGTTAAACACAACGGCACAACTATCGTACCTGCTTTCAATTTGAAAACTTTCTGGGAATCCGGCCTCGTGAAATTCCCCTCCGGTATCGCCCACTACGGCTCCGATACGCAGTTGATTGAGGACATCCACCATTTCGTCCGCCGCTATGCGAACGTGCCGCGCGAATGGCTGGAAATAGTCACGCTGTACATCTTGATGACCTGGGTTTACGACCGCTTCACCGCTGTTCCATACCTGCGATTCCTCGGTGAGCCGGGGACGGGAAAGAGCCGGTTGCAACAGGTTTGCGGCGCAATCAGCTATAAGGCAACGGTATTAAGCGGAAACATCACGGGTGCATCCCTCTTCAGGACTATTCATTTGGTGCGCGGCACCATGATCGTGGACGAAGGAGACTTTAAGAACTCCGACGAATGGTCAGACATCACAAAGATTCTCAACACAGGATACACGGTGGGTGCACCAGTTATTCGATGCGAGCGGGGCGGAGATGATTTCACGCCACAAGCATTTGAAATTTATGGGCCGAAGATCATAAGTACACGCTCCAGATTCGCGGATGACGCGCTTGAATCCCGCTGCCTGACCTTCGAGACACGCGAGGAGTTGTTGCCCTCACACATCCCGTTTCAACTCCCTTTGTCATTCGAGGAGGAGTCCATAGTCTTGCGGAACAAGCTGTTGCATTGGAGGTTCAAGAACTTTCAACGGATTCGGGCACACGAGGAAGGACTGCGGCACCTCTCTCCGCGCTCTGGCCAGATTGGAGCGAGTCTAGCCGCCGTTGCTCCCGATGAAGAGACGCGTGGTAAGTTGGTAGATTTTCTAGCGCGTCGCGACGCCGACCGACGGGGAGACAGTCCCAAGGGCATCGTTCTTCAGGCTATTGCCCGACTCAAGACGGAGGATTTTTTCTCCCGTGATGGCAAGGCATCGGCAACTGTTGGAGAAGTGGCAGCGGCAGCACGCAATCTGTGCGCCGAGCTGGGTGTGGATGAAATGACGCCAAAAAGGGTGGGTGGCATCATGCGCTCCTTGGGCATCACCCCTCACAAGACAAAGCACGGTTTCACAATTGATCTCTCAAAGGTGAACGTTCCGGGTGAACGTGTGAACATTGAGCGGGAGAGAGGGGTGTAGGTATGCACGTTGGTGAAGCAGTACTAGTAAAGTATAGAAAAGAAAGAACACTACCGATTTCGGTCGCTTAGGGCCTCCCGGTTGGAGACCCGCCAGACGTTCACCATGTTCACCACGTTCACCGCCTGTTCATCGATTGGCCGACCTTCGGGGCACGCACTCTCGCCCTAGCAACACCCTCTCCACGTTGCACTCCCGACCAGACGGGAACGTGAGGAGGCACGTCACGCGCGTCGTAGCTGCCTGCCTTTCGATCCTCGGTGTCCGTCTCCTCCCCACCGCTGCGGGACTTTGAAAGCAACGATGACTACAATCAATGACACTGAACTCCTCACTCCTGAGGAACTCGCGGCACAGCTCAAGGTCCCGGTGAGTTGGATTTACGAGCACGTTCGCGCGCGCGCCTGCCAGCGCCTCCCCGGATTCAAGCTCGGCAAGTATTGGCGTTTCCGAGAGCGCGATGTCATCGAGTGGCTACAACAGAGGGCGCGGTAGCCATGATTGACACCACGGCTACAATCAATACCGACGCAACCGACGCCAAGCGAACCATAAGCAGAAAGGAGACTGCTTTGGGTCGCCGCCGTCATCAATCAGGAAGTCTCGTCAAACGCGGTAAACGTCGGAAGGTTTGGATCGCTCGTTGGAGGGAGAATATGCTGATGCCCGATGGATCACTAGCGCCAGTACGCCGCGCGGAAGTCCTCGGTCCCGTCGCGCAACTCTCCAAAGGTGATGCTCGGACCATGCTCGACGCCCGTGTACGCCCCATCAATCAAGGGCGTCACGTTCCACAATCCACCCTCACCCTCGCGGAGTTCTACCGTCGTGAGTGGGAACCAACCATGTCATCGTTGCTGAAGGCCACATCGTTGCACTACTACGGCATTCAGTACCGCTGTCACATCATCCCCAGTCTCGGGGACCGCCGTCTTTGCGATCTCAGACGCGGTGAGGTGCAAGCGTTCCTCGCAGCGAAACGGAAAGCGGGACTCTCGGGTTCGACCGTTCACGGCATCCGCACGGCATTGAGCAAGCTAATGCAGTCCGCCGTCGAATGGGACTTCATCCCGGCAAACCCAGCTCGGGGACTCGTAGTGGGCGATCGGCACCCGCTGAAGGAGAGAGTGAGACTGTCACCCGAACAGGTACGGATTCTCAGTGCTTCCCTTCCCGACCCGTGCCGCTCCATCGTGCTCCTGCTTTGTCTGACAGGACTCCGCATCGGAGAACTTCTCGCTCTCCGCACGAAGAACGTCGATCTCATGGTCGGCGTCATCCGCGTTCGCGAGACCGTTCACGAGGGACAATTCGGTGCCCCGAAGACACGCAGTAGCCGTCGAGAGGTGCCAGTGAGTGAGAGCGCTCGAAAGTTGCTGAAACCGTTTTTGGCAGCGGGAGACGAGACACTCGTTTTCCGTAGTCGCACCGGTTCCCCCATCAACCCAAAGAATCTCTCTCGCCGTGTCCTCCAGCCAAAGTGCCGCGAACTGAATTTGCCCGTCGTCAGTTGGCACTCCTTCCGGCACACACACGCAACCCTACTGACCGAGGTCGGCGAGTCCATCAAAACAACGCAAGCAATCCTCGGACACTCCGATCTCAACACCACACTCAACATCTACTCGCATCCGATTCCCGAATCACAACGTCGGGCAATCGAGCGAGTAGCAGAAATCCTGGTGGACCCGAATGGACTCACATCCACGGATTCCACAAACACTCAACGCATCAACTGATTGATCGGAGGGAGGTTACAGAAAATCTGGAGCCGAGAGTGGGAGTTGAACCCACGACCTGCCGATTACGAATCGGCTGCTCTACCACTGAGCTACCTCGGCCCTGCTTCATGACGATAGCACCCGGTGAAAATCAGTGTCAATTCAATGCGATTGGAATGTGCGGGATAATGTTCAGCGAGAGAAGGGGAACATCGCCCAGCCGATGCCGATGCCTACCAGAAGAAAGAGAAAGAGCGACCAGAGGATGTATTTGACGCGGTCTTTGGAGCGACGGCGGCCGAGGAATCCGAAGGTCACGGAAATTACCACGGCGAAGAGAAGAAATGCCTGAAAGTGCGTGAGCTCGAGAGGATGCAAGACGGTCATGCTTTGTGTCCGCGTGCGGCTTCGTAGGCATGGAGGGCCGCCAAAAGATTCAGGACGCCCGCGGTAGCGAGTAGGCGCGTGCCGTAATCACCGTCGGCGTGCGACACATCGGCGCCACTGGTTTCGATGGCGCGCGCGAAGAAGTAGAAACTGCCGGTGCCGAGGTCGGCGATGTACCCGAGAGTGTCAAAGGCATCGTTCCCCTGGCGTGTGAAAACATTTCCTTTCATGGAAGCGCCGGCGCCGACGAGCAAACCAACTGCGAGAAAGACGACCACGGCGCGACCCCACATAAGTTGCAGAGCGTGGCCAAGGCCGGGCAAAAGCCAGCCCGCAACGCCGAGAGCAAGGGCGCGGGATTCGCCGGGAGAATGTTCGTCATTTTTGGCCGGAACGGATGGCGTTCCACCGGTGGTGATGTTCTGCGGTAGTTCTCCCATATCACTCCAAATTGAAAACTTTAAGCAAGCAGCGGCAGAATCTCTTGCTGAACTGCGCCGGTGACGCGCGCCTCTTTCTCGTCAATGTAGACATCCAGTTCACTGCGAATTCCGAATTCGGGCAAGTAGATTCCCGGCTCAACGGAGTTGCAGGTCTTGGGGATCAGGTGGCGGGCATCGTGGGTTTCGAGGCCGTCCATGTTGACGCCGTTGCCGTGCACCGCCTGGCCGATGTTGTGGCCGGTGCGGTGAAAGAAATATTTTCCGTAGCCGGCTTTTTCGACGATGCGGCGGGAGGCTTGATCCACTTGCCAGCCTTGGAGCGGCTTGCCGGACTTGATGGACTTCTGGATTAATTCGACGGCGGCGTCGCGAGCTTCGCGGACAATTTTGAAAACCTTGGCGTATTTGTCGGGCACTTTTGCGCCAAGATAGCCCACCCAGGTGATGTCGTAGTAGACGCTGTCCGGGGCTTTCTGCTTGCCCCAGACGTCGAGGAGGAGCAGGTCGCCTTCCTTGATCATGGCGGAAGATTCGCGCGAAGGGCCGTAGTGCGGGTCGCTGGCGTTTTGATTCACGGCCACGTCGGGGCCTTCTTCGGTGGTGAGGCCCTCTTCGTCGAAGCGTTTGCGAATCCATTGCTGCAGATCGTATTCCGCCAGGTTCTTTTTTTTGCGAACCGATTGCGCGGCGAAGGCAAAGGCCTGCTGCACAATTTTGTCGATGGCACACCCGGCGGCAAGATGCGATTCAAGCTGCGCCTTGCTCCAGCAGGCTTCGTATTTTTGGACGAGGTCGGCGGAGGTGACGACTCTCACGCCCGCGCTGCGGACGAGTTCAATCGTGCCGGCATCCACCATGGAGACGTATGGAATGGCATTCTTCGGGGAGTATTGCATCGCCACGCATTGGGCGCGGCCGAGCAGTTTTTTCAGATTGCCGCGCAATTCTTCCTGCGCGGAAAAAAAGAGAGTGTCGCCGGGCAGCGCGGCCAGCGATTGCGATTCGATCTTGTGAACCAGCTTTTTGGGCGCGCCCTTCGCGGGGACAAAATAAAACCAGCGGCGCGTGCGCATGCCATCGGGAAGCGCCAGGATGCGGTGGGCGATAGGATCGCGGCCACGGAAATCGTAGAAGAGCCAGCCGTCGAGCTTCGCGGCTCGCAAATCTTTCTGAATGGATTCGATATTTGCGCTCATGGCCTCAGGTCCGCTCAGGTTTCAAGGAATTTTAATAGCGATGGCTATGCTTCTTCGCGGAGGAGATCGAGAATCTGCTGCCGGGTGACGCCGCGAATCTCCACACGTTTGTTGCGCCCGTGTTCGCCGCTCTGGATTCTAACAGCGGATTTTGGTGTTTTCAAAAGGTCGGAGAGGAAAGCAACCAGAGCTTTATTCGCGCGGTTCTCGATGGCCGGGGCGCAGAGGCGAATTTTCAGGGCGCCGCCCAGCGCGCCGGCGACCTCGTCTTTGCTGGCGCGAGGTTGGACGCGGACATTGAGCACCAGCGTGCCACGGGCTGGGTCTTCGGAAATTTCCAGGAAACTCATCTCTCACAAGACTAACAGGCGTCAGGCTATATGGCTTTACCAGGCGCGTTGGTATTGGACCGGCGGAGTTAGCTTCGCGCCGAGTTCTTGGGCCGCGCGGCGGGGCCAATAAGGATCGCGCAGCAGTTCCCTGGCGAGAAAGACCATATCGGCCTGCTCCGTCGCCAGGATCGTTTCCACTTGAGCGGGGTCGGTAAGCATTCCTACCGCGCCGGTGGCGATGCCCGCCTCGCGGCGGATCGCAGCGGCAAACTTGACCTGGTAGCCGGGGCCGAGAGGAATTTTCACGTTTGGCACCAGGCCGCCGCTTGAAACATCCACCAGGTCGACGCCGAGGGCCTTGAACTGTTTGCAAAGTTCGATGCTCTGCGGCAAATCCCAGCCGCCTTCCTTCCAATCAGTTGCAGAGATGCGAACGAATACCGGCCATTTTTCGGGCCAGATTTCGCGGACGGCCTGCGCGATCCGCAAGGGAAAGCGCGCGCGATTCTCAAAACTGCCGCCGTATTCGTCGGTGCGGAAATTGGATAGAGGCGAAAGAAATTCATGCGCAAGGTAGCCGTGCGCGGCGTGGATCTCTGCCACCTGAAATCCTGCGGTCAGGGCGCGGCGCGCGGCGGTTCGAAAGTCCTCGACGATCTGGTCGATTTCCCCGAGAGTGAGTTCTTTTGGCTCGGGATAGTTGGTATCGAATGCCACCGCACTCGGGGCGACTGGCACCCAGCCGCCTTCATTCTGCGGGACCTTGCTTCCGCCGAGCCAGGGAGCGGCGGTGCTTCCCTTTCTTCCGGCATGGGCGAGTTGCATGCCGGGGACCGCGCCCTGTTCGCGGACAAAATCGGCGATGGCCTTCCACGATTCGACATGAGCGTCGAGATAGATGCCGGTGTCCCAGGGCGAGATGCGGCCGATGGCCTGAACCGCGGTCGCCTCGGTCATCACCAGAGCTGCGCCACCCACGGCGCGGCTGCCGAGATGCACGAGGTGCCAGCGGCCGGGATGGCCGTCCTTGGCCGAGTATTCGCACATCGGCGAAACGGCAACCCTGTTTTTTAACTGCAACTCTCGCATCTGCCACGGCGCAAAAAGCGTCATAGGCTCTCCCAAGCGTTCATCAGATTCACATTCTTTGATTCAGAGATTCTTCTGACGGGTACCAAAAATTGCGGTGCCGATGCGAACTTCCGTGGAGCCTTCCAGAATGGCGGCTTCAAAATCGTGGGACATGCCCATAGACAGCACAGGCAATGGTTTCGAAATGCGCGTCTCCAACTGTTCCTTGAGCTTTCGCAGAGTCTCGAAAAACGGGCGCACTTCTTCGGGATTCTCGCGGAATGGAGGGATGCACATCAATCCCGCGAATTCGAGATGGGCGAGCGTTATAACACGTTCGGCCAATACGGGCAGATCCGCTTCGGAGACGCCGCTTTTCGATTCTTCGCCGCCCATGTGGACCTCGATGAGGACACGAAGTTTCTCGCCAGTTCCCTTCTCTGCGTGCGCCCGATCCAACCGCTGGACCAGCGACCAGTCGTCGACCGAATCAATAGAGTGAAAGGCCTTCGCTGCGCGAGCTGCCTTGTTGCTCTGCAAGTGGCCGATGAGGTGCCAGGTGGCCTGGAGATCCTCGACTGCGGTGAGCTTTCCTTCCCATTCCTGAACACGGTTCTCGCCAAAGTGACGGAGCCCGGCATCATAGGCTTCGCGAATCGCGGCCGCAGGATGGGTCTTGGAAACGCCGATCAGAAGAATCTCTTCCGGCTTTCTTGAGGCTCGACGCGCGGCAGTTTCGATTTTCTGGCGGACCAGCTGCAGATTTTCACGGATTGATATGATGATTGCCATGGTGGGACCTGTAAAATCCTAACACGGCAATGAGGTCTTCACTGCGGCATCCCCGGCGCGCCTATTAAGCTAGAGGGCCATTGCAGGTAGCTCCATCAGTCGATACACTGTGTGGCGCTGGTGGTCTGCCCCTACCAAGAACCGGAGACATGACAAGACGCGGATTGCTGATCGCTATCGAAGGCATCGACGGTAGCGGAAAACACACGCAGGCCAAGCTCCTCGAACATTCACTCCAAGGCCTCGGCTACAAGGTTTATTCCACCGGATTTCCCCAGTACGAATCATGGTTTGGGACGATGGTGGGAAAATTTCTGAACGGGGATTTCGGGCCGCTCGAGAGCGTTGACCCGCATTTCACTGCGATGCTGTACGCGGGTGACCGTTTCGAGGCCAAGCCGCGGCTGGAGTCGGCGCTCAACGAAGGGAAAATTGTGCTCGTTGACCGCTACATTGGTTCAAACCTCGCTCACCAGGTGGCTCTGGCAAAGCCCGAAAAACGGGCTGAGTTCCTGCGCTGGATCGAGCACCTGGAATATTCCATCTACGGCCTGCCGCGGGAAAATATGATCCTGTACCTGCGTGTGCCGCCAAACCAGGCGCAGAAACTTGTGGCGCAGAAAAGCGAGCGGAAATACACTTCCGCGAAACACGATATCCTGGAAAAAAGCCTGCGGCATCTGGAAGACGCGGCTGAGATGTACGACATGCTGTCGCGCAGCCGGCCGTGGGCCACGATTCAATGCTACGATTCCGGAAACAATGGATTGCGGATGCCGGAGGATATCGCGAAGGAATCCCTGCAAGCCGTGAAACCTCTGCTGGAGAGCTGGAAAAAAGGCTGACCGATGGGCTTCTCCGAATTTCTGGGCAACGAAGCGATGGTTGCCGCTCTGCGAGGCGCCTTGCGAGCGGAGCGCGTGCCCCATGCAATGCTGTTCACCGGGCCGCGGGGAGTGGGAAAATTTACGCTCGCGCGGATGTTCGCGCAGGCGGCCAATTGCGAGCGACTCAAGGACGACTTCTGCGGGGAATGCCCCACCTGCCAGCGCATCGGGCAACTGGCCAAGCTTGGCGACTTGATCGCGCAAGGGCTCGCTGAGCGCGGGGAAAGCGCGGATGCGGCGACGGTGGAACGCGTGCCGCTGATTGTGCAGAGCCACCCGGACGTGTGGGTGATGGTGCCGGATCCAGTGAGACTGAAAAGCCCGGTGGTGCGGCCAGTGCTGCGCATTGGGCAGCTTCGGGCGGTCCAACGCGCGGCGTATTTTCAGCCGATGGGGCGGCGGCGCGTGTTTATTCTGGATGGTGCCGAAACGATGCGCGCCGACGTTTCGAATGTTTTCCTGAAAATCCTGGAAGAGGCGCCGGGTTCGGCGACGCTGATTCTGACGGCGCCTTCGCCGTTCAATCTGCTGCCCACAATCGTTTCGCGCTGCATGCAATTTCACTTTGCGCCGCTGCCGCAGGCCGAAGTCGAGAGCATTCTGAAAGCGAAAGGCAGCCTGAAGCCTGCTGACATTAAGCTGGCGGCGCAGCTCTCCGAGGGCAGCCCGGGGCTTGCGACCGAGATGAACGTGGAGGCGGTGGTGGAGCGGAGGCGTGCGATCATGCGGATTCTGGAGCATGCGGCGCGGGGACAGGGATACTCGCAGCTTTTCGCAGCCACCAATCAGCTCGCGAAGGATCGCGAATCGCCGTACGAGGATTTGCTTGGAGATTTCTACGGGCTGCTTTCGGACCTGCTGGAACTGAGCGCGGGGTTGAAGTCGCCGCAACTTCGGAATCCGAATCTGGTCAAGGAACTCGAAGCGCTCTCGCGCACCGTGGACTCCGACTGGGTGATGCGCGCCATATTCGGGATTGATGAACTGGCTGCGGGCGCCCGGCGGAACCTTAACCGGCAACTTGGCATGGATGCGCTGGCCGCGTCGCTTTCGCCGACCCCAGGCGCCGCCCGCGTTCCGCGGTAGGGCATCTATCTTTATTCCGTCTGCCGCGTCATAATAAACGAAACCCAAAGTCCTCAAGCTGCATCACACGTTTAGGAAACTTACCAATCCATTCGTAAGGAGCAGTCATGGTGAATCGCCGCATGTACCGTCCCAGTTTTGCGGACGTCAAGGAACAGGCGCCCCCCCGCGCCTCTCACAACAGCAACAACAATGGGCCCGTTCCGAGCAAGAAGCCTGCGCCGCCCGAAGTGACGCACGCGGAAAACTTCTATTGGGTCAAACAGATGCAGGGGCGCACCTCGATGGTGGTGGTGCTGGAAACAGGGGAAGAGTTGCGCGGAGCGGTGGAGTGGTACGATCGCGAATGCATCAAGCTGACACGCAGCGGTGCGCCGAATCTGATGATCTTCAAGCGCTTCATCAAGTATGTGTATAAGGACGGCGAAGATTCGGCGCAGGGCGGCGACGAGTAGCCGCTACCTCCGCAAGGTGTTACCCCCGGCCGCCGAAAAGGTGAGCAGGGCTTTCGCCGCCAATGCGCCGGTTTCGTTGAAAATTTCGCATTCCGTCACGATGAAGTTGCGCCCCTTGCGCAACACTCGGGCATCCGCTTTCACGCGGCCACCCGGCACCGGCTCCAGATAATTAATCTTCAGTTCGAGCGTTGCGATCTCCACGCCCTTGGAAACTACTGTATAGGCCGCAATCGCCGCAGTCGTGTCTGCAAGTGCCGCCAGGATTCCTCCATGCACCACGCCGTGGATCTGCTTGTGGCGCGGCCGGACGTCTAGGCGGAAAATCGCCCGGCCATCGTGCACACTCTCCACGTCGAATCCGAGGAGTTCAGAGGATTTGCTCTCCTTCATCCGGCGGCGCACGAGCTCGGTCGCCTGCTTCTCTACCAGGGTCATTTTTCGCGACATTCGAGTCAGCCTCTTTCAGTAGGCGGTAACTCCGCCATCCACGGGGATCACGGTTCCGGTCATCCAGGAGGACTCCTCGGACGCGAGGAAGACGGCCAGGCCTGTGATGTCGGCCGGCTTTCCGAAGCGACCCAGGGGAATCGAAGCGAGGCGGCTTTCGCGAGCGTGTCGGCCGGCTTCGGTGTCGGCGAAGAGGTTTTGGGTCATGTCGGTTTCCACAATCCAGGGGCAAAGGCAATTCACACGAATGTGGTCGTGGGCGTGGTCAAGGGCCATCGCCCGAGTGAGCATGGAAACGCCCCCTTTGGAGGCGCAATAGGCTGCACGGTCGCGGATGGCGACAATCCCCAAAGTAGAACCAAGATTGATGATCGAGCCGCCTCCCGCGCGGCGCATCGCAGGAAGCGCGGCCCGAGACATCAGAAAGGGTCCTTTTAGGTTGGTGGCCATCAGGTGGTCCCAGTCCTCTTCGGCAATGCTTTCCACGTTGGCGACACTCAGCACCCCAGCATTGTTGACCAGCACATTCACTTTTCCAAAGGCGTCTTCCGCGGATTTTACGAGCCGCAAGGTGTCCGCCGATTTGGTCACGTCGCATTCGAGTGCCAATGCGGAACATCCTGCTTGCTGCAAGAGGCGGAGCGTCACGTCCAGCTTTTCCTTGCGGCGGCCAGCCACAGCGACCTGAGCGCCTTCGCGGGCAAAGGCAAGGGCGATGGCTTGCCCGATGCCGGTTCCTCCACCGGTAATCACTGCACTTTTTCCTGCCAGGCGTGTCACGTTCTCTCTCCCCCTTACGTCTAATCGGTGTACCATGCCGCAGGCAACATGGTACGCCAGTTTGGCGGAGGATTCGGCTCGCACATTACCTATGCGCATAGGTATCACAGGGTATCCCACCTACGGGGGATCTGGAGTGGTGGCAACGGAGCTTGGCCAGGAACTGGCCGCGCGCGGCCACGAGGTGCATTTCATTACGTATGCCCCGCCGATTCGGATGAATCCGAATGATCCGCGGATTCATTTTCACCAGGCGGAGGTGGTTTCGTATCCCCTGTTCGACCACTCGCCCTATACGCTTTCCCTTGCCGTGAAAATGCTGGAAGTGTTTGAGAAAGAAGCGCTGGACATTTTGCATGTCCACTACGCGATTCCCCATTCGGTGAGCGCGTTGCTGGCCCGGCAGATGGCGGCGCCGCGGCGGCTGCCCTTTATTACCACCCTGCACGGGACAGACATTACCCTGGTGGGCAACAACCCGAACTTTTTGCCGATTACGCGGTATTCGATTGAACAGAGCGACGGGGTGACGTCGATCTCGCGCTATCTGCTGCGGCGAACGGTAGAGGAGTTTGCTATCAAGCGGCCAATTGAAGTGATTCCGAATTTCGTGAACTGCGACCTCTACGTTCGGAAGCCAGACCCAGAGCTGCGCGCGGAGTGGGCGCCGGATGGCGAGCCTATTCTGATGCACCTTTCGAATTTCCGGCCCGTGAAACGCATTCTGGACGCGGTTGAGATCTTTGCACTGGTGCGCGAGAAGATGCCGGCGAAGCTGGTGATGATCGGCGATGGACCGGACCGCGAGCCCGCGGAGGCGCTGGCGCGCGCTCGCGGGGTGGAAAAAGATGTGCTGTTCTTGGGCAAGCAAAACGGGATTAAGGAAAAGCTGGGGCAAGCCGATCTATTTCTGCTGCCCTCGCAACTGGAATCCTTTGGTCTTGCGGCGCTTGAGGCGATGGCTTGCGAAGTGCCGGTGATCGCGACGAATGTCGGCGGCGTTCCGGAAGTAATCGAGCATGGCGTGGACGGATATCTTGCGGAACCCGGCGATGTGAAGACCGCGGCCAAGTATGCGATTGAGCTGCTTTCGCGCGCTGACCGCGGCCGCGAAATGGGGCAACTCGCGCGCGTCAATGCCAAGAAGAAATTTTGCGCTAACGACGTCATCCCCATGTACGAGAACTATTACGAGCAAGTCCTCGCCGGCGCCTATTCCGCAAAAGCCGCTCGCTGACGAGCACCATTCTGAAGCAGATCAACAAGCATGCAAAAGATCTCTGTGAGTAGTTTGGTCAAATTTTCTGGTCCCAGGTTGCACGAATTGTTTTCAGCATAGCAGGATAGATAATCCACTTTCGGAACGGATCGATTAAGCCCATGTAGAACGGCGTAATCCACGTTCTCTGGCGCACGTAGACCGCAAAGTAGAATCGATAGCCATCGGCTCTTTCAGCGAGGCCACTGAGGGCCGCAGCATGGACGGTACGATTTTGTATTTCGAGCAGCTGTTCGTTTTCGAAGCGATAGACTACGCGGAACATTCCTTCCTGCGTTCCAGGCGCGACAAAAGAACGAGCACGATCGTCTGGCGTTAGGCGACTTCCAAACGAGGCTGCCAAGGCATCCTTCGGTTCAGCCTCAAGTCGAAAAATGCGTCCCAGAAAAAGCCGAAGACGGATAAGCACACGGGCCGGTAGTGGAAGTCGATTGATTCCGCCCTGACTCGCCCGGCTAAGAAATTCAGAAAGGGTAACGCCGTCACGGTGCGCAGGTAGGTCAACCGCCCAGACGTCGTGCAGCGGGACGCCCGCGAGAAGCGTATGCACGCGAAGCGGTAGCGCATAGAACTCCGTTGGAGAAATCTGCGGCATGTTTATGTTCTTAGTTCCTGTTCCTCTAAAGCTCTCACCTTGGCCCAGAAAAACGGTCAGTTCCGCTGAACATCCGCTTCGGCCAGCGCCTTCACGTGGTGGAAGACGCGGCTGTGGATGCTGTGGATGATGGTGTCGGTCCAGAGGCGCCAGTACATGCCGGGCCACATTTTATTTTGGTAGGTGGTGGTGCCTTCGAGGCGTGTGCCGCCGCTTGGCAAGCGGACCAGTACAAAATCGGCGCGCTCGGGCTGGAAATCGTGGTCTTCCAGGTGGCGGACGTGGATGTTTTCGTAAGGCGAAGTTTCTTTCATGAGCAGCGGCTCGTCGGAGACGGCGAAGGCAAAGTGCTTGCCGGGCTCCCAGGCGAGGATGGGTTCTTTGAAACTACCGGTGGAAAAGCGGCATTCGCGGTCGGCGGTCAGGCCTTCGCCGGTGATGCGGGCTTCGATGGGATAGGCAATGCCCAATCGGAAAGGCCATTCGCTGGCTGTGGGCAGGGGCGGAAATTCAATTAGGCGCTTCCAAACTACTTCTGGTGGCGCGGCAATCTCGATGGTCGTGTTCACCTGAAACCGAGGAACCGGCGGGGGCGCGAGGTGCTCGACTCCGAGCAGGACCGGCAGAGAAACCAGCATGACTGCAAACATCGACGGCGAAGCTTGCAGCGAGCTGGCTCGTCCGTGAATAAACTGGGCCATCATCCCACCGAGCAGAGCGATCATCCACGCTAGCGGCGCGGCCATAAGAAGACAAACCACCCCTTCGACCGCGATTCCTACAATGCCCAGCCCGGCAACAGTCACGGAGTAAGAAACTAGTTCAACAACATCCACTATTTGTGTCTTCTGTGTGCGGCTATAAATCCACACGGCCAAATAGCCCATCACGAATGGCAGCGCGATGAAGAGGGTGAGGCCATAGACACCTACAAAACGCAAGGCACCCCAAGTCACCACGACCCCGAGCAGACCGGCCAGCACGGTGGCAAGGGTGGCGCTGCCCGCTCGGGTGGTCGGCCAGTAGCGGGATGGCAAGGTGGCGCCCCGTTCCCTCAGCACGGTCACGGAACCCGCCAATTGGCTTGGCATGAGGCAGAGCAGCGCAAGAATAGCAAGTTCACGACGGGTGCAAAAAACAAAAGGGTAAGGGCAAGAGGCTGCCCCGCGTCCCGCAGCCGCTTCATCGTCATGGTGACCCCGACCCAGATGAATGGGAGAGACGTAATCAACAGAATGGCAAGATAGTATTTTTCGGGGCCAGACATCTGTGGAAAGCGGTCGGGGTGCTCAAGTGGGTCTAGATAGTTCCAGATGTTCCAGCGGAAACCGAAATAATCGGCAATGACGCGATCAAGATTGTATTTGATGCCCAAGCCGCAAGCCCCAAACATCGCGTACGTTCTGCGGGTGACCTTCCCGTCCCATCGCCAGAAACTACCGAATGTCACGGCCATCGATGCTCCTCGGAATAGAAATTTGCGGATTACTTTATCCCTTGCGGGCTACGGAGCGTTCGGTGTGGTTCGTGGCGGCGCAGCTTCGTTGCGCAGCGACCCAGCAATAGCCGGAGTGCAGCAGCTTCATCGCGCCGGGAAAGTTTGCGAACCAGACTAGCGGGTGCGCCCACCAGATTTCGCGCGCGACCGCGACTACGGCATCGGCGCCGCCGTACTGCGTTCCGTCGGACAACAGGAAGCGTAATTCTCTCAGCAGGACTTCATTATTCATTCCGAGCAGGGCTCCAACGCAGGGGTCCTGGAGGGGAGCCACGGCCATGCCGCGGCTCCCGAGAATGGGGGCGATCCAGCGGGCCAGCCGGGTGCAGAATCCGCATTCGGCATCGAAAAAGAGCCAGCCTTTCGCGTGCCGCCCTTTTCCATCCGTGTATTCATTCGCCAGCGAAATCATGGTCTGCCTTTTCTCTGCGGAACTCCGTGTCCTCTGTGCTCTCTGTGGTGAAATCCTATCTCCCCTCGCTTCTCAACCAACCTTCTTCTTGTCGCTCCCCAACAGGGTGATGACCTTGCCGCGCAACTTCCCTACGCCCTTCAGTGCACCCATAGGCATGCGGAGGATTTCTTCGAACAGGCCGCTCATGGTGGTCAGGAAATCGAGCATGGTTTCCAGTCGCTCGCGGGTGTAGGCGTCTCCGGCGGGCGCGGACTTCAGCTCCTGGACGCACTCGGCGAGCACTCGGAGCGTGGGGTCGATTTCTCGCCGCTTGCGCTCTTCGGAGACCGTGCGGAAAATTTCCCAGACGTCTTTGGTGGATTCAAAATGATCCCGCCGGTCGCCAAGCACGTGGACCACGCGCACGATGCCCCAACCCTGCAATTCGCGGAGGCTGGTGCTGACATTCGAGCGGGCCACGGAAAGGGTGGCGGAAATCTCGTCGGCGGGGACGGGGGTTGGGGAGAGAAACAAGAGGGCGTGAACCTGGGCGACGGTGCGGTTGATGCCCCACTTGGTGCCCATTTCGCCCCAGTGGAGGATGAATTTCTGTGCGACAGGGGTGAGTGTTGCTTTGGTAGTGTCAGTCATTTCAGTCTCGACTGAACGTACTGTATGGACATGTCGATGTCAAGAGGATTTTTTCGGGGGTTGGGAGATGGGGTTGAGGCGTAAAAGCGGCGCCCGCCTCAGAAGGCGGCCGCTACATAGACTGCGCTAGACATTTGGGGCTTAGAAGACGCTGACTTCGGGGATGGCTGGGGCTAGTTCGGGGACGTCGATGCGGATGGTGGTTCCCTGGCCTTCGCGGCTTTCGATGTCCAGCTGAAAATCCTCGCCGTAAAGGACGCGCAGCCGCTCGCGGACGTTGCTGAGGCCGATGCCTTCCACGTAAACGTGAGGCATTTTTTCTTCGGAGATGCCCACGCCGTTGTCGGCTATTTCGATGTGCAGGCGGCCGTTCCTGCTGGTGGTACGAAGAAGGATGCGGCCACCTTCGAGCTTGGGCGCGAGTCCATGTTTCAGGCTGTTTTCGACCATGGGTTGCAGCAGCATGCTGGGGATGAAGGTTTCGAGGGTGACTTCGTCGATTTCTTTCACGATGTCGAGGTTGTCGTGGCCAAAACGGGCGACCTCGATATCCAGATAATCGTCAATAAAGGAGAGTTCTTCACGCAGAGGAACGAAGGTCTCATGCTTGCGTAGCAGGCGGCGCAGGATATTGCTGAGTTTCAGTACCACGCCGCGGGCGGTGTCCGGATCGATACGGATGAGCGCGGAAACGGTATTCAGGGTATTGAAAAGGAAGTGTGGGTTGATCTGGGTAGAAAGCGCGTCCATCCTTGCGCGCAGGAGGAGCTGCTGGTGGCGTTCGAGGTTCATCTCGATGCGCGTGTTGTTCCAGATTTTCAGCGGCGCGGCGACTGACATTAGAGTGGCGATGAGCACCAGGGCGAGTTGCCAGTTCCAGCGAGGATCGATGGCGAAAAGCCACTTGGGCTTGGTCGCTTCGACAAGCGCGACGCGGCCGAGTTCAAGGCCAACGCAGGTCAGGAGGGGAAGCATCTCCCACATGATTTCGGTGTCGCGGATCATGCGCATCAGCGCCTTGGGAATATTCAGAAACGTGAAGGGCCCGAAATTCCAGAGCGCTTCCTTGTCGGGGATCACCTGGCGAATCAAGCCGCCGAGCAATCCCGCAGTGGAGGCCGCGGGCATGCCGAGCCATTCGTGGGCCATCAACGCGGGAATGGTGATGATGGCGCCGCCGATGGGACCCACCACGCGGCCGCCCAACAAGCCCATCAGGAATGCGCCTTCGAGAGACAGATCGGCAAAGCGGTAGTAAGGGCTGACCAGGCGCAAGGTGACACCAACGATTAGTGGCGGGGTCATGAAGAGCATCAGCTTCAATTTTTGGTCGGCATCGCGCTCTTCGGTGAAGAGCACGCGGCGGAAGGTGTTCCAGCGAGCAAGGAGGGCGGCAATGGACGAAGCGACGCCCACCTTCAGAAGAAGCGTGAATAGAAGTTCCCGGATTGAGAGCGTCGTATCCATGGTGCGTGCCAGGCGCAGGCTAACGCTAGCCAAACCCCATCCTATTGTAAAGAATATGGCGCGGAATGCTGAGCCCTTCGTGCGGGAATTGCGCTGCCTGCTATACTGAACTTTTGCCATGGCAAAGAAATCGACTACTAGCAGGCCGAAGCATGGAGCCAAGGGCTCGCCGCGCCTGGCCGCAAGAGCCGTGCTTCCCACGCGGTTCGGACGATTCGCGATCTATGGATTCGAGGGGCGCGGGCCGCAGGAAGAGGCGGTGGCGCTGGTGCGCGGGAATGTGAAAGGCCGCGTGGCGCCGCTGGTGCGTGTGCATTCGCAGTGCCTCACGGGCGATGTGCTGACTTCTCTGCGCTGTGACTGCCGCGCACAGTTGGAACTTTCGCTCAAGAAAATCTCCGAAGCGCCGTCCGGAATTCTGCTATACCTGCCGCAGGAAGGGCGCGGCATCGGCCTGATGAACAAGTTGCGCGCTTATGAATTGCAGGACGGTGGCATGGACACGGTGGAAGCCAACGAGTCACTGGGCTTCGCGGCGGATGCGCGGGAATACGAATTCCCCGCAAAGATTTTGAAGAAATTGGGTGCGTCGCGCATCCGGCTCCTCTCCAACAACCCCGATAAGATTCGGCAACTTGAGTCGGCAGGTATTCGCGTGGTCGAGCGGGTTCCCTGCCAGCCGCGACTGTCGAAAATTTCCCGGGCCTACCTGCAGACCAAAAAGCGTAAGATGGGGCACCTGCTCGAGGGCGTTTAGCTCGCCAGAGATTCCTGACAAGGAGGGGCGATGACGCCGGTCATTCAACAGAGCGTGCGCTTCCGCATTGCGCCGCAAGCGCTCTTCGAGATGTGCCTCGATTCCAAAAAACATTCGCGATCCACAGGCCTGCCGGCGCGCGTCAGCCGCAAAGCGGGCGGCCGATTCCGGGCGTTTGGCGGGGCGCTTGAAGGAAAGAACCTGCTGGTCGTTCCGGGCAAGCAGATCGTACAGCTTTGGCGGGCGAAACATTGGAAAAAAGAAGACTGGTCGATCCTGATCCTGACGTTTAGTAAGGTGGCTGGCGGTGCGCAGATCGATCTGGTGCACGTGGGAGTGCCGGTCTACGATCACAAGGGAGTGCGGGAAGGTTGGCCGAAATATTATTGGCGGCCGTGGAAGAAGTTTCTGTTGAAGTAATCGAGCGTTTGTGCGATCTGGTTTGGTTCTGGTAGTGGGTCGGGAGTTTGTGCGTGGGGCTGAATGCGTAAAAGCGGGTTAGCCTCCGCCGACGAATTGCACAATTTCCAGCCGATCGCCTGCGGTCACGCGGGTTACTTCCCATTTGGTTTTCGGCAAAATCTCAAGGTTGTATTCGATGGCTACACGGCCGGGGTTGAGTCCCAGCTGGTCGAGAAGGGCGCGCACACTGGTACCGGGCGGCAATTGCTTCGCTTCTCCGTTTACGTGAATGTGAATTACTTCCGCCATGGCCCTCATCATACTGCAGGAACGCGGGGTTTCGCACGCAGTGAAAAGCGTAGGGACGCGGAACCCTTATTCGCTTCCGCGCGAATCACCAGCGCCGGCTCAGAGCCCGTAAGTTTTGGCATCTCGAAGAGTATTGTAGCCTGTCCATCTTGCCCGGTTTGGCTGGAGAAGGGTGGATGCCCAGCGCTGCCTTCAATCTCGGCGCTCACACTTGCGCCCGAGATGGACGCTCCGCCTTCTTCTTTGACCGCGACGTGAAGGGTGGCCTGCTTTCCCGCCAGCCAGGAGCGGGCGTTCAGAAGCTCCAGGACCAATTTCGGCGGTTGAACCACAGCGACGGGCGGCTGTTCCAAGTTGGGACGAGCTTCGGGTGGATTTCCTGATGCCGCAATCGCTGACGCGGCAGTGGCCGCAGGTATCGCCAACTGCAATTCGCCGCTGCGGATCGCTTCGAGCACCGTGCGGTGCTGTTCGTCGACGCGAAGCTTCAACGCCTGCTGGGTGTCTTCGTCCAAGGGGAGCAGATCATGATAATTATTGGTGCGGCGATGGAGCACGCGGCCTTGGTAGTACACGGTAGTGTCGATGAGGGCGTGAGTTGCGCCGCGATCTTCGGTTTGCACATGCAAGGTGTTCGCACCGAACTTGAGATTGGAATTGTGCCCGAAGACCATCATCTTCCTCTGTGTCTGCTGCCGCGCCGAGTTACACCCACAGTGTCTGCCACGCGCGCCACAAATTTTTTTGCGGGAGTATTTGACCGCGTGGCTCCCCACTCGCTATTATAACGCTTCGACTATGACTCCCACCGGCCTGCAAGCATACGTTCCCCTAGTGATACACCTGCTGGTGGCGGCATTTCTTGCCGGCGTGCTGATCCTGCTATCCACGCTGGTAGGGTGGAAGCGGCCCAACAAGGCGAAGCAACAGCCCTACGAATGCGGCATAACGCCCACGGGGGATGCCCGCGAACCGTTTTCCGTAAAGTTTTACCTGGTCGCCATGGTGTTCATACTGTTCGACGTGGAGGCCATTTTCCTGTATCCCTGGGCTTTCATTTTCAAGGATTTGGTACGCAATGTGGCAACACGGTGGTTCGGCTTCATGGAAATGATGATCTATGTCGCCATCCTTTTGGTCGGGTACTTCTATCTCTTGAAGAAGGGCGCATTCGACTGGAATAAGACGCAGAAATAAGGCCAGTCGCCCTTCAAGGAACTCATTAACGTGCCGCAGCTCGCTAATGCAAATGCTAGTGTTGTAATCGACCGCCTTCGTACGTGGAAGTCCGAGAGCGTTTCACAGGTGATTGAGTATCGCGGCGAGACGACCATCGTGGTGCCCCATAGATTGCTGCTGGCCGCCGCGAAGCAGTGCAAAGAGGATCCGGCACTGAGTTTCAACCAACTCAGCGACGCCACCTGCGTTGACCGGTTTCCCAACGAGCCGCGATTCGAATTGAACTACCAACTCCTTTCGATTCCCCGGTTGGCGCGGGTTCGCCTGCGCACGAGCGTAAGCGGCCAGCAACCGGTGATTGATTCGCTGGAACCCGTGTGGCCTGGAGCAAACTGGATGGAGCGGGAGATTTTCGACCTGTTCGGCATCCGTTTTGAGGGGCATACGGATTTGCGCCGCATTCTTTTGCCGGATGAGTTTGAAGGAGCGCCGCTTCGCCGGGATTTTCCGGTGGAGGGCAAGCGCTAGATTCCGCGCCGCGGATAGAGACCCATGACAACGGTTGAAACAGCAGTCGGTACGTCGAAAACAATGGTCCTCAATATGGGGCCGCAGCACCCGTCGACGCACGGGGTGTTACGTGTTTTGCTGGAATTGGACGGCGAAAACGTGGTGACCGCGGTGCCCGACCTGGGCTACTTGCACACCGGCATCGAGAAAAGCTGCGAGGACAAGACGTACTCGCAGGCGATCACGCTGACCGACCGCATGGATTATCTGAATCCGCTGGGCAACAACCTGGTGTATTGCCTGGCAGTGGAAAAATTGCTGGGGCTCGAAGTGCCTAAGCGGGCGCAGTACATCCGCGTGATGATGGTGGAGCTACAGCGCATCTCGTCGCACTTGGTGTGGCTCGGAACTCATGCGCTGGATATGGGCGCGATGTCCGTGATGCTCTACTGCTTCCGCGAGCGCGAAGAGATTCTGAAGATTTTCGAGCGCTTTGCCGGGCAGCGCATGATGACCAGTTACATCCGCATCGGCGGGCTGGCGCTGGAGCCGCCTGCGGGATGGCGCGAATTGGTGAAGCGATTTCTGGACATGATGCCGGCGCGCATTGATGAATATGAAGAACTGCTCACCAACAACCGGATATGGCATGGACGCTTGAAGGGCGTGGGCTATCTGCCCGCGGAAACACTGATTGCAATGAGCACGACGGGGCCGGGTTTGCGCGCGGCCGGAGTGGCCTTCGACAATCGCAAAGCGTTTCCCTATTCGTCCTATGAAGAGTTTGAGTTCAACGTGCCGACGCGGACGGAGTCCGACTGCTTCGCGCGCTACCTTGTGCGGGTGCAGGAAATGCGCGAAAGCCTGAAGATAGTGCGGCAGGCGATGGAGAAGATTACCGACCAGGGGGCGATCAAGTCTGAAGCGCCGGGCATCGTGCCACCGCCACGTGAAAAGATGAAGACGGAGATGGAAGCGCTGATCTACCACTTCAAGATTTTCACGGAAGGATTTTCGCCACCTCCGGGTGAAGTCTATGTGCCTGTCGAATCGCCGCGTGGCGAGCTGGGATGTTTCATCGCCAGCGACGGCTCACCAAAACCTCTGCGCGTACATTTTCGGGGTCCGTCTTTTGTGAATTTGCAAGCGCTTCCGCTGATGGTGAAGGGACAGTTGATCGCCGATACTGTCGCGTCCATCGGAACCATAGATATCGTGCTCGGAGAAGTGGACAGATAATCCCTATGGAACTCAGCCCAAAACTCGCCGCGAAATTCGACAAACTTCAGAACAGCTATCCGGTGAAGCGCAGCGCATTGATCCCCATGCTGATGTACGGGCAGGACGAACTCGGCTCGGTGAGTGATGAGCTGATCGCGGAGATTGCGCGACGCCTCGCCTTGAATAACGTGCAGGTGGAAGAGACGCTGGCGTTTTATTCGATGCTGCACCGCAAGCCGATCGGCAAGCACCACGTGCAAGTGTGCACCAACGTGGCGTGCATGCTGCGCGGTGGGACGGAACTTCTGGAACATGCCAAGAAGCGGTTGGAAATTGGCCACAAGGAAGTTACCAAGGACGGGGTTTTCTCGCTGGAAGAAGTGGAGTGCATCGGTGCATGCACCGGCGCGCCTGCTATCCAGGTGAATTACGATTTCTACGAGAACGTGACGCCGCTCAATCTGGATCGGCTGATCGAAGATCTTGATAAGGGAAAGCACCCCGAGCCGCAAGGAGTCATCAGCGGCGCACTGCACGACCGAGCGAAGCTGGAAACCCCGCTGATCAGCAAGCGCTGGGGCATCAAGGATTCCCACAAGATCGACGTGGCGCTGCAGCATGGCGCGTACCAAGCGCTGGACAAGGCGCTGAAGCAGATGACCCCGGAATCGATTATTGACGAGGTGAAGAAATCGAGTCTGCGCGGCCGCGGGGGAGCGGGCTTCCCAACGGGACTGAAGTGGTCTTTCGTGCCGAAGGATTCGCCGAAGCCCAAATACGTGATTTGCAACGCCGACGAATCAGAGCCGGGAACCTGCAAAGATCGCCCACTGATGGAAATGGATCCGCACCAATTGATCGAAGGCATCACCATAGCGGGCCGGGCCATCAATGCGCACAACGGATTCATTTATATTCGCGGCGAATATCGCTACGTGCTGGACATTGTGGACGCGGCGATTGCCGAAGCCTACGAGCGCGGGTACCTGGGCAAGAATATTCTCGGCTCCGGATTCGATTTTGACCTGCTGATTCATACCGGGGCGGGAGCTTACGAGTGCGGCGAGGAATCGGCGCTGATGGAGTCGTTGGAAGGCAAGCGGGGAAATCCGCGCATCAAGCCTCCCTTCCCTGCCGTCGTCGGCCTGTACGGCTGCCCGACCATCATCAACAACGTGGAAACACTGAGCGCCGTTCCTCCAATTATTCTGGAAGGTGGCGAAGCCTACGCCAATCGCGGCACTCCGAAGAATGGCGGCACGCGGCTACTGTGCGTTGCCGGACATGTGAACAAACCCGGCATCTATGAAATCCCGCTCGGTATGAATATGAAAAAGTTCATCGATGAAATGGCCAGCGGCATGCGCAACGGCAAGAAACTGAAGGCCGTGATTCCCGGCGGGAGTTCCTGCCCGGTGTTCAAGGCCGACGAAATCGACATCGCCATGGATTACGACACCGTTGCAAAGGCCGGGTCGATGCTCGGCTCCGGCGGCATGGTGGTGATTGACGAAGACACCTGCATGGTGGACATGGCGCGCCGCATCATGCATTTCTACGCGCACGAATCCTGCGGTTGGTGCATCCCCTGCCGCGAAGGCACAAGCTGGCTGAAGAAGATGCTCGATCGCTTTCACGCCGGCCTGGGCCGCCCAGAAGACATTGACCTGATTGCTGAACTTTCGAAGAACATGCTCGGGCGGACGTTCTGTCCGCTTGGAGACGCCGCGGCGATGCCCACGATCAGCATCGTGCAGAAATTCCGCAACGAGTTCGAGGATCATTTGCAGGGACGTTGTGCGTACAACAAATCCGCTGAAGCGTTAATCGGTTCGCGGTAGGGACCCATGGCCGAAACGAAACTTATACATCTGAAGATTGACGACCGCGACGTTGAGGTTCCGGCCGGAACGTTGGTGATTGAAGCGACGCGCCGCCTGGGAATTGAGGTTCCGTCGTTCTGCTACTACCCGGGACTTACGTTGCAGGCGGCTTGCCGGATGTGCCTGATTGAAGTGGAGAAGGCGCCCAAGCTTCAGACCGCGTGCACGCAGGTGGTCGGCGAAGGCATGGTGGTGCGCACCAACACGGAGCCGGTGCGCAACGCGCGGAAGTTCATGCTGGAGTTTCTGCTGAGCAACCACCCGCTTGATTGCCCGGTCTGCGACAAGGGCGGCGAGTGCGAATTGCAGGACATGGTTTTCCGCTACGGCGCCGATACCAGCCGGTTCGTGGAAGAAAAAATTCACCGGCCCGAGGAAAAGTGGTCTGACCTGGTTTATTACGATGCCCCGCGCTGCATCCTGTGCTTCCGCTGCGTGCGCGTTTGCGACGAAGGGATGGATGTGAAGGCGCTTGGGGTGGGCATGCGCGGCGCGAATTCGATAATTATCCCGAATCGCGAAGATCACCTGGAATGCGAAGAGTGCGGCATGTGTATTGACATCTGCCCTGTTGGAGCGCTGACCAGCGGGACCTACCGCTACAAGACGCGGCCGTGGGAAATGCAGTATGTTTCGACGGTTTGCACGCACTGCTCGAACGGCTGCAAGACCACGTTGAGCGTGCGCAACCACGAGATCTTGCGCGCGAATAACCGCGACCTTTCCGGCATCAACAAAGAGTTCCTGTGTGTGAAGGGACGCTTCGGTTTTGATTTCACGAAGCACCCGGAACGCCTGAAGCAGCCGCTGCTGCGCAAGGGCGACAAGCTGCTCCCCGTTTCCTGGGAAGAGGCCGCGCAGGCTGCCGCCGCCAAGTTGAAAGAACTGCACATGGCATACGGCGGGGAGGCTATCGGCTTCATCGGCTCGAATCGCGCTTCGAATGAAGAGAACTACCTGTTGCAACGGCTGGCGCGCGCAACTTTCGGCACCAATAACATTGATCATCACCGTACCGCGGACTACACCGGCCTCGTTACCGCTTTGGGGGAACGCGCGGCCGATTCATCGTTGACGATGGAGCAGCTTTACCAGTCGAAAGCGGTTCTGGTGATCGGCAACGATCCATCCAATCAGAATCCGCTGGTGGGATGGCAGATTCGCACCGGGATTCGACACAACGCCACGAAACTCTTCCTTGTCAATTCGCGGCAAATCAAGCTGGAGCGCAAGGCGACGCAATTTGTTCAGATAGACGACGGGCAGGAAGCCGCTGCGGTTCGCTGGCTGGCCACGGGCGATGGTCAACTCGCCACGGGAGTTTCCGAGAAGTTGGCGGCGCTCAAGACCGCGCTTGAGGCAGAGCCGGAAGTTGCGATCGTGTTCGGATCGGAGCTGACGGGCAAGGCGATTGAAGACGTTGTCGCGTTCGGGTCGAAGCTGCCAGGAAGAGTGCGCTACATGGCCCTGGGCGATTATGCGAATTCGCGCGGCGCCGCGGACATGGGAGTGCTTCCGGATCGGTTGCCGGGTTACGCGTATCTGGACAACACGGCTGTTGCCGAATCCCTGGCCAAGCATTGGGGCGGGCAGGTTCCCGCGAAGCCTGGTATGACGGCGCCTGAGATGATCGAGGCGGCGCAATCCGGAAAACTAAAGGCTCTTTATGTGGTCGGGGCAAATCCGTTCGCGCATTTCGGGAAATCCGGCGCGGGGCGCGGAAGCCTTGGGCTGCTGATCGTTCACGAACTCTTTTTGACGGAAACAGCGCAGATGGCCGACATCGTCTTCCCCGCGGCCTCCGCTTACGAAAAGGACGGCAGCGTCACGAATACCTCCGGCGAAATTCAATTGCTCCATAAAGCCGCCGAAGTGATGGGGGCGCGCAGCGACTTTGACCTGTTGCGCATCGTTTCGCACCAACTCGAGCGCGCCGGGCTCGGCAAGGCATTTCACTTCAAGACAGCCGCGGCGGTATTTGAGGAAATCCGCAAAACAGTTCCCGGGTATAACGTGCAGGCCGCGGGGCTCCTTACGGGCGGCGCGGAGCCCACAAAGATTGAGTTCGCGAAGAATGGGCACCCGCCATACGACGTGCCGCTGCAGTTGATTCGCCCGGCGAACGACAATCTGTTCACCAGCGGGACGCTGGGACGCTTTTGCACGATGATGCATTCTCTGCCGGAGGCGGAAGCGAAGCCGTGAGCGAAATTCTAGCCAAGTACGCTTTCCTGATCGTTCCGATCATTAAGGTCGCGATTTTAGTTTTTGTCGTGCTGACGCTGGATGCGTATCTCACATGGCTGGAGCGCAAAGTGATTGCGCATATTCAGGCGCGCTGGGGACCGCACCGCGTGGGTCCACACGGTTTGCTGCAGCCGCTGGCGGACGGAATCAAGTTCATTTTGAAAGAAGACCCCATGCCGTCGGGCGTGGACAAGAAGGCGTACTTTTTTGCGCCGTTTCTGACGCTAATGCTGGCGCTGACGTCGCTGGCAGTGATCCCCTTCGGGCCGGACATCACGATTTTCGGCTACACAACGAACTTTGGAATTGCGGATGTGAACATCAGCCTGCTGGTGCTCTTCGCGATCACGGCGCTGGGCGTTTATGGTATTGCGCTGGCCGGGTGGGGCTCCAACAACAAGTATTCGCTGCTGGGCGGGTTGCGCAGTTCGGCGCAGATGATCAGTTATGAGTTGGCGCTCACATTGTCGGTGGTGGGCGTGCTGCTGATCGCCGGGGATTTCAGCCTGAAACATATTGTCGAAAAGCAGGCCGGAGATCTGGGGCTGTTGAGCTGGAACATCGTTGGATTGAGCAAAGGCGGCGGAGGCTTCACACAAATTATCGGGTGCATCTGTTTTTTCATCGCGGCGATCGCGGAGACGAACCGCGTGCCGTTCGACCTGCCGGAAGCGGAATCGGAACTGGTGGCGGGCTTTCATACGGAATACGCTTCGATGAAATTCGCGATGTTCTTCATCGGCGAATATACGAGCATGATTGCCGTGTCCTCGTTGTTCACGATTCTGTTTTTTGGCGGCTGGCTGTCTCCCTTCCCTGCTTCCTGGACGCTGACGCACTTTCTGCCGTCGATCATCCTGGTGCCGCTGGGGCTCTGGGTATTTTATGACGGCACCCGCTACGAAACGATTTTGGGGCGCGTGATTCTGCCTGGATTGGGCGCGGTCTTTACCGCGCTTGGGATCGCGCTCTTCCTTTTTCCAACCGTGAACGAGCTGATTCAGGGGCCGTTCTGGTTCTTCGCGAAGGTCGGGGCGGTGCTGTTCTTTTACATCTGGATGCGCGGCACCTTGCCACGCTTCCGGTATGACCAGTTGATGGACTTCGGCTGGAAATTCTTGCTGCCGGTTTCGATCGCCAACGTTGTGCTGACCAGCGCGGTGATTATGTGGAGAATGAAGTGATAAGCGGCGTCCTTGTGATTTTCTTTGTGCTTGCGGGCCTGGCGGTGCTCGGAGCGGTGAGCCTTATCCTGCAAAGCCATCCGATTCACAGCGCGTTGTCGCTGATCCTGGTGATGGTGTCGCTGGCGGGACTCTATCTCCTGATGGGCGCGGAATTCATCGCGGCGGTGCAGATCATCGTTTATGGCGGCGCGGTGATGGTGCTGTTTATCTTTGTGATCATGCTGCTAAACGCTGGCGTGGAAGAGCGGACGAATTTTTCGAAGCTGGCGACGTTCGCCGGGATTCCGCTGGCGCTGGCGTTGGGTGGAATTATTGCCGCGGCAATCGTACGCTCTAGCGGCCACTTGCCGCCTCCCGCAGCGAGTGGGGCGATGTCTTCAACCCGGGAGCTTTCAATGCTGCTGTTTTCGACGTTTGTCTATCCGTTTGAGTTAACGTCTTTTCTGATTCTAGTGGCCATCCTGGGCGCCATTGTGCTGGCCCAGCGGGAGAACTGATTTGGTCCCGACGAACTACTATCTGATATTGAGCGCAATCCTGTTCGGTTTGGGCGTTCTGGCGTTCGTTTTCAAGCGCAACATTATCACCATCTTCATGGCCATCGAGCTGATGCTGAATGCCGTGAATCTGGCATTTGTGGCTTTCAGCCAGGCGCTGGGCAAGGCGGATGGCGAAGTTTTTGTTCTGTTCGTGATCGTAGTCGCGGCGGCGGAGGCGGCTGTGGGGCTGGGCATCATCATCCTTACGGCGCGCAACCGGCGTTCGCTGAACGTGGAGCGCGTGGACCTACTCAAACTCTAATGCCGATACTTGAAAATCTCTGGATTATTCCGCTGCTGCCGCTGCTGGGCTCGGCGATCAACGGGCTGTTTGGCGCGAAGTGGTCGAAGGCCGTCGTGAACAGCGTCGCACTCGGATCCACGGGCGTTTCGTTTCTTTGCGCTGTGGAAGCGGTGCGCGAATTTCTCGCCGGCGGCTCGCAACCCTTTCGCAAGGAGTTTTTCGATTGGATCGTGGCCGGGAGTTTCCGAGCCGGCTTCGACTTGCAACTTGACCAGCTCACCGTGGTGATGGTGCTAGTGGTTACCGGCGTCGGCTTCCTGATCCATATCTATTCAACCGGGTACATGGCGCACGAAGAGGGTTACTACCGCTTCTTCTCGTACCTGAATTTGTTCATGTTCTTCATGCTCATCCTGGTGCTGGCGGCGAACTACGTGCTGCTTTTCGTCGGCTGGGAAGGCGTGGGCTTGTGCAGCTACCTGCTCATCGGCTTTTATTTCCTTCGGAAGTCCGCGGCGGACGCCGGGAAAAAGGCGTTCATCGTCAACCGCATCGGTGACTTCGGCTTCATGCTAGGGATGTTTCTGCTGTTCCGTACCTTTCATTCACTGGATTTCGCAACGGTGTTTGACGCGGCATCAAAGCCGGAAGTTGCCGTCGAACCTATGGGGCAGTTCGGCGTCCTGACCGTTGCTTGCCTGCTTCTGTTTGTCGGAGCAATCGGCAAGTCCGCCCAACTACCGTTGTACGTCTGGCTGCCGGACGCGATGGAAGGGCCGACGCCGGTCAGCGCGTTGATCCACGCCGCGACGATGGTCACCGCTGGTGTTTACATGGTGGCGCGTTCCCACGTTCTATTCACCCACGCGCCCACGGCAATGTATGTTGTGGCGATTGTAGGCTGCGCGACGGCGTTTTTTGCGGCCACCATCGGCCTTGTGCAGTCGGACATCAAAAAGGTTCTCGCGTATTCCACGGTCAGCCAGCTTGGCTACATGTTCCTGGCGTGCGGCGTGGGCGCATTCGGCGCCGGGATTTTCCATCTGATGACCCATGCGTTCTTCAAGGCCTTGCTCTTCCTTTCGGCCGGCAGCGTGATTCACGCGATGGGCGGCGAGCAAGACATGTGGAACATGGGCGGTCTGAGCAAGAAAATCAAGGCCACCTACTGGTGCATGCTTTTTGGCACGATCGCCATCGCGGGATTCCCCCCGTTTGCGGCGTTTTTCTCAAAGGACTCGATACTGTTTGCAGCCTACAACTCCGAAAATGGCGGCAAGGTTTTGTATGGCTTCGGTCTGCTTGCGGCTGTGCTCACCTCCTTCTACATGTTCCGGTTGATCTGGCTGACTTTTTACGGGGAGAAGCGCTACGACGAGCACAAGGTGCATGTGCATGAATCGCCTGGCACCATGACGGCGCCGTTGATGATCCTGGCATTCCTTTCGCTGACCGGTGGGTGGTTTGCTCTGCCCGCACTTTTTGGCGGCAAGGATTATTTCGCGGAATTTCTTTCGCCGGTGTTTGGGGCTGGTGAAGTAGGCGGCGGAGAAGCGGCGCAATCGCTTGAGCACGTACTTTCGATCGTGGCAGTCGTGGCCGCAACGGCGGGTTTGCTGGTGGCGTGGCGCATGTACTCGAAGAAGGTGAAGCGCGGGACGTCGGAAGGCGTGCACAAGCTGCTGTACAACAAATATTACGTGGACGAACTGTACGCGACGACGATTGTTCGCCCGCTGGTGTGGCTCTCGACGAATGTGCTTTGGAAGGTTGTGGATGCCGGGATGATTGACGGAGCGGTGAACGGCGTGGCGGATGGGGCGGCGGCGGTCGGCGATACGGTTCGCCATACGCAGTCGGGCAACACGCGGAGTTACGCGGTGTGGGTGGTTGTCGGGGCGATTGTGATCCTCGGCATCGTCTTCTGGCCGATTCTGCATCCTGCGCTCTTCGAAGGGGTACGCTAATGGAACTCAGCGGACACCTCCTCTCGATTCTTATCTTCTTCCCCGCCTTTGGTGCGGTGGCCCTGCTCTTTCTTCGCAGCGACGACGACCTTTGGATCCGGCGCCTGACCTTCGTCGTCTCCGTAGTGGAATTTCTGTTCTCGCTGATCCTGCTGCGCGTGGTGGCCATCGGCGCGCCGGGCTACGCGCTAACCGAGTACAAGGCGTGGATTTCTTCTCCACCGATCAATTACCACCTCGGCGTGGACGGCATCAGCATGTTCCTGGTGATTCTGACAACGCTGTTGACGCCCATCTGCGTGCTGGCTTCGTGGAAGGGCGTGCATCACCGCATCAAGGAATTCCACGTGATGCTGCTGTTGCTGGAAGTGGGCATCATCGGCGTGTTTCTGGCGCTGGACCTGTTCGTTTTCTTTCTGTTCTGGGAAGTGATGCTGATTCCGATGGCGTTCCTGATCGGCATCTGGGGCCACGACCGGCGCATTTACGCGGCAGTGAAATTCTTCATCTACACGATGGCCGGCTCGGCGTTCATGCTGGTGGGCATCCTGTGGCTGTACAACCTGACCGGCACATTTGACCTGCCGGCCATTCAGTTGACTTTGCAAAGTGCGGCGTTTCATCTGGCCCCGCGGACGGAGATGCTGCTGTTCCTGTCGTTCTTCGTGGCGTTTGCGATCAAGGTGCCGCTGTTCCCTCTTCATACGTGGTTGCCGGATGCACACGTGGAGGCGCCGACGGCCGGCTCAATCATTCTTGCCGGCGTGCTGCTGAAGATGGGCACTTACGGCATGATTCGCTTCTGCCTGCCGCTATTTCCAGAGGCGTCGCACCGAGCGGCTCCCGTGGTGGCGGTGCTGGCGATCATCGGCATTATTTACGGCGCGCTGGTGGCGCTGGTGCAGCCGAACCTCAAGAAACTTGTGGCCTATTCTTCGGTGAGCCACCTGGGCTTCGTGGTGCTGGGGATTTTCACGTTCCATACAATTTCCATGCAGGGCGCGGTGTACCAGATGCTGGCGCACGGGATTTCGACCGGGGCGTTGTTCTTCCTGACGGGCGTACTGTACGACCGGCGGCACACGTATGAGATCAGCGAGTACGGCGGGCTGGCCACGCCGATGCCGAAATATGCGGCGTTCTTTCTTTTTGTCGCGTTGAGCTCGATGGGCCTGCCGATGCTGAACGGTTTCGTCGGCGAATACCTGATTCTCCTCGGAACGTACCAGGTGCGGTGGGGCTGGGCAAGCTGGGCGGCCACGGGCGTGATACTTTCCGCTTGTTACCTATTGTGGTCCTACCAGCGCGTTTTCTTTGGCGAAATCACGAACGATAAGAATCGCGACATAACCGATATCGATGCGAGAGAGAAGTGGGGACTTGTGGTTTTCGCGGTGGTCACGCTGTGGATGGGCATTGGCTCGCCCTATTTCACACGCCGTGTCGCCGCTCCCGTGAATTGGGTGATCGAGCAGACGAAATCGAGATATGCCGAAGAGGCCTTGAGGCCCGCAACCATGCCGCAACCAGCGGCGCTGACAAACGTAACGCAGCAAGATTCTCTGACAAGGACGGTTTCCCGCTAAATGACTCCGAGCGCCGCAGATCTGATTCGCGTCCTTCCTGAAATCATCTGGTGCGGCTTTGGTGTGCTGCTGATGCTGCTGCAGCCGTTCCTGAAGAACCGCCAGGGCCTGACGCTGTTCGCTATGGTGGGCGCGGCCGCTGGGACGCTGAGCACCTACTTCGGGCAGATGGGGAGCGGATTTTTCGGGCTGATTCAGTTCGACGCATACAGTCTTTTCTTCCACTGGCTGGTGGGCTTGGTGGCGTTCCTGGTCATACTTGCTTCGGATTCGTACCTGGAACGCGAAAACCTGGCGCCGGCGGAATTTTATGCGCTGATACTTTTTGCTACCGCCGGGATGGGTGTGCTGGCTTCCGCGCAGGAACTTCTGACGGCGTTTATCGGGCTGGAGATGTCCTCGATTTCCAGCTACGTGCTTGCAGGCTACCGGCGCGATGCGGTGAAGTCGAGCGAGTCGGCGGTGAAATACTTCCTGCTGGGGTCGTTTGCGACGGCGTTTTTTCTGTATGGCATCGCACTGGTTTACGGCGCGTCCGGCTCGACGAATCTGGCGCAGATTGCTTCAGCGGATCCGGCTAGCAACTTGCTGCGGCTTGGACTGACGCTGATTCTGGTTGGCCTGGGCTTCAAGGTGGCGGCTGCGCCGTTTCAGGTGTGGACGCCGGACGTTTATGAAGGCGCGCCCACACCCGTGACGGCGCTATTCTCCGCGGGCCCGAAGGCGGCGACGTTTGCGCTGCTGCTGCGGATTTTCACAACGATTCATGCCGCGACGGATTTCTGGTTCTGGGCGTTCTGGATTCTGGCGGTGGCCACGATGTTCGTGGGCAACCTGGGCGCGCTGGTGCAGACCAACGTGAAGCGCATGCTGGCGTACAGCTCGATCGCTCATGCGGGCTACACGCTGGTGGCGTTCGCGGCGGTGACGACGATGAAGCTGGACCCGGAAACGGGGGCGGCGCCGGCGTACGCGGCCGTGCTGTTTTATCTGCTGGGTTATTCGCTGGTGAAGGTGGGCGCGTTCACGATTGTTTCGGAGATCGGCGGACAGGGCGAGCGGTACCTGACGCTGGACGATTTCGCGGCCCTGGGCACACGGCAGCCGTTTGCCGCCGCGGCGATGACTCTGTTCCTTCTTTCCCTGCTGGGCATGCCGATCACGGCGGGATTCTTCGGCAAGTTTTATGTGTTCAAGGCGGCCATCAATTCAAAGCTGATCTGGCTGGTGGTGCTAATGACGATCAACACCGCGATTGGCGCATACTACTATCTGCGAGTAATCGTGGTGATGTATATGCGCGAACACAAGGGGGATGTCCCTGCCGATGCGGCCACCAGCCTGAGCCCGACGGCGGCGATGGTGGTTGCAGTTGCGGCGCTGGCGACGCTGTATCTGGGGCTGCTGCCAAACCATGTGCTTGGAATTGTCCTCTCGCAAAACCTGATACTTTCCGCACGTTGAGAGTGGCGCGTTTCGTGATTCGCGCACTTCTTTCGGTGCGTTCCTGTGTTGTGTTCAACGTGGAAATTTAGGTTGGAGGGTAATGTTGCGTAGGTAAAAGCAGGAGCTTCGCTCCCGCGCTCAAAAGAAAAACCGCTCCGGGGTGGCCGGAGCGGTTGGTGAAAAAATAGAAACTCTCGCTGGATGCGCGGATTACATCTTCAAGTAGAGAACGATCGCAATAACGAAGGTCAGAAGGGATAGGGTTTCGACGAACACCAGACCGAGAATCATCGCGGCGCGAATCGCTCCCCCTGCACCGGGATTGCGCGCCATGCCTTCGCAAGCGGCTGCTGCAACCCTGCCCTGACCAAATGCTCCTCCGAAAGCCGCGAGGCCCATACCCAGGCCCGCCGCAATCGCGAGTAATCCGGTGTGCCCCGACCCGCCCTTTGCTCCAGCTTCTTGTGCAAACGCAGCGGGCGCCAACAGCGCGACCACCGCCAACATAATCAGTACAACCGCTAACTTCCTCATCCTTGCCTCCTTGAAATTGCCGCCAGGAGGTGGTTCCCGGATCAGCGCCCTGCAACCGGTCTCACACTGAAGCGGCACAGCCAAACTCTTAGTGTTCGTCCGCCCTGGCGATGCCCAGGTAAATGGATGGCAGCACCGTAAACACGTAGGCCTGGATTATTGCGACAAAAATGTGAAGTCCAATGAACGCCATGGGAACAGCAACGGGAAGAATTGCCAGGACGGCGCCGAGCACGGCGAATTTACCCCAGGCGAAGAAGGTCAGCTTGACGAGCAGGCTGAGAAAGATCGTATAAAGCATGTCGCTTGCAAAAATGTTCGCCCAAAGACGTACCGTGAGTGAGAGGAGTCTTGCGGCAGTGCTGATCAACTCCACAGGAAATAGGAGGAAAGCGAGTGCATAATCCGCGGCGTTTTTGGGAGAGCCAGCAAACGTCACCAGATAGTGGCCGACACCGTGATGCCTTATGCCCTGCCAATTGAAATAAATGAAAGTGAGCGAGGCGCAGGCCAGCGGAACGTATACGACTGCCGTTGGGGCCGAGAAGGCTGGGAAAACGCTCAGGAGATTTGACAGCAAAATGAATATTGAGATCGAGCCGGTGAACGGGATGAACTTATCGCCGCCGTGAGCTACGTTTTCCTCCAGAAGATCCTTGATGCCGAAGCCGAGGGGGTTGGTGAGGAGAAGTTCGGCGCCCTGCTGAAGCGCGCCGGGGTGCTCAACGGAGAGGCGGGCGCGGACAATGACCGCCAGGATAGTGCAAATCACCAGCACGAGCAGGGACATGACGACGTATTCGGGGATGGGTGTGTCGTAGTCCTTTGGCTGGATGTGCAGAGCGTGGAGCAGCCAGAGCGCTATCGGGGCGAAGATGTGGTTAAACCACTGGGTTATTGGGCTTACGTGTTCTTCCATTCGCTATTCCTGAGGATGCAGGATTTCGTACACACTGACTACCATTGTGGCCGCTCCCAGGGCACACAAACCAAGAATCATGCTCAAGATGGGAACATTCAGATACTTAAAAATAACATAGACAGCGAGGGCTATCAACCCGTAGCGGAACAGGGCTTTGAAGTAAGTCACGATGGGAACTCGCGGGTTGCGCCGGTTGGCCTGGACGGTGGCGGCTGTGGTAAGCGCGTCGAGTCCTTGCCTCAGCCAATGGAAGTTGAACCAGGCGAGGGTGGATCCGACGAAGATGCCCGCGCCCCAGGCCGGGCCGTCGAACCAGGCGACAGGGATGGCGGCCAGCGCACCCAGGATGAGAGTCAGGAGGGCGATCCGTTTTTCGGATTGGAGATAAGGGGCGGCGTTGACAGGCATGGTGGACATATCGGCGCAGGATGGCCGAGGGGAAATCTAGCATGAATCCGCCGTTGAGGTTCACGGAGAAGTTAGCCTTTGCTGAGGCGGCGGAGAATGTCACGGAGGCCAGCGATGAAGCCGAGGACGCCGAAGACGATCATCAACGCGGGTTTTGTGTGCAGCCAGGCATCAAGGGAATACCCGATTGCACCGCCCACTACGATGCAGCCGACGAAGATGAACGGAAGTTCCATCGCCATCGCGTTCTGCTGCGAAAAGCTTCTCGCCTGCTTGGCAGCAGGAGAATTCTGCGGGTCCGGTTTATCGTTGGAATCCGAGGGCATAGTGTGTAAGCCGAGTGAACGGCTCAGGATACAACCCTGCGGCGAGGGTTACAAACAGGGCCGCGCCCAGGGCTATGGCCTGGGCGTTGCTCATGACCGGCGCCGGAGCGTCGCCGGGCTTTTTGAGCCAGGCATGAACGACCACACGAAAATAGTAATAAAGCGCTGGAACGATGTAGAGCGCGGCGAAGATCGCAAGTACCGGATGATGGGATTCGATTAGCGCGAGGAAGATGAAGTACTTGCCCATGAAACCCGCCGTAGGAGGTATGCCGGCGAGCGAAAGCATGAAGATGAGGAGAAGAACAGCCGCGGCCGGGTTGCGCTGGTAGAGGCCGTCGAGATCGTCGAGTTCGTCGCCGATGATGCCGCGCTGCCGAAGAACGATGACGACGGCGAATGCGCCGATGGTCATGAAGGCGTAGGCGATCAAATAATACATGATTCCGGTGAGGCCGGTCTCATTGCCGGCGACGAGGCCGAGGAGAATATAGCCGACGTGAGAGATGGAGGAATAAGCGAGGAGGCGCTTGATGTTGGTCTGCGTGAGCGCCGCGAGGTTGCCCCAGGTGAGTGAGGCGATGGCCACGCCGGCTACGAGACCCTGCCACATGGGTTGCGAGCCGCCGAAGACCCAGATGAACAGGCGAACGAGCAGCGCGAAGCTCGCCGATTTTGAAGCCACACTAACGTAAGCGGCGATGGGCGTGGGCGCGCCCTCATAGACGTCGGGTGCCCACTGATGGAACGGAACTGCGGCGACTTTAAAAAAGAGGCCGGCGGCCACGGTGACGAAAGAGAGTATGAGAAGCCAATCGGCCATGCCGCGGCCTGCAACATATTGGAAACGGCGGTCCAGGGTGGTGCCGATGTCCAAGATGCTGGTGCTGGCGGTGAGGCCGTAGAGCAGGGAGAAACCGTAGGCGAGGATGCCGGTGCTGAAGCCGCCGAGGAGAAGATACTTGAGAGCGGCTTCGTTGGAGCGTTTTTCCCGACGGAGATAGCCTGCCAGGACGTAGAAGCTGAGGGCCATGGTTTCGAGGCCGAGGAACATCACGATCAGGTCGGTGCCGGACGCCATGAACATCATGCCGATACAGGCGAGGAGAAGCAGCGCGTAGTATTCGCCTTCCTGTTCCCGTTCGAGATCGAGATAACGGACGGAAAGAAGGATGACCAGGCCGGTGGCGGCGAGAAAGATCGCCGAGAAGAAGAGAGAGTAGCCATCGACGATGACGGTGTTTTGAAAACCGAAGAGCCCCGGCAAGTCGGGAAGCGCTTTGTGCTGCAGATTGAAACGCTTGGCTTGCGTGATGAGGCCGAAGGCGCTGGCGGCGACTCCAAGCAGGGCGAGCGCAGCGTTCCAGCGCTTTTCTCTTTTCTCCAGGAGGAAATCAAAGATCAAAATGCCCAGCGCGAAGAGGAGCAACTCCATCTCCGGCAGGACGGTGATGCCGTCGCCGTGTATGTAATTGATGATCGCGTCGAGGAAGGAGGAGTGCATGCTGGCGGCTACTTGACCTCCGTCGATAGGGAGGTAAAGGAGGTTGAGGAAGTGGAGGAGGTAGAGGACGCAGAACGGGCGTAGAAATTGGGATTCACCTGCTGGACGATGCGCTGGACGGGCTTTTCGACGTAGGCGAAGAGCGGCTTCGGGTAGATGCCGATCCAGAAGGCGAGGGCGACGAGCGGGAGAAGGACAGCGTATTCGCGAAGATTCAGGTCTGGGAGCGCTTTATTGGCGTCGTGGGTGACTGGGCCGAACATGGTGCGCTGGTAGAGCCAGAGGAGATAGGCGGCACCCAGCACGATGCCGAGCGAGGCCCAGGCGGCCCAGGCTTTGCTGACGACGAATGTGCCTTGCAGGATGCTGAATTCGCCGATGAAGCCGTTGAGCAGTGGCATGCCGAGGGAGCTGAGGCTGATGATGAGGTAGATCGCGGCGAAGTTGGGCATGGGCGTGGCAAGGCCGCCGAATTCGGAGATGAGGCGGGTGTGGCGGCGCTCGTAGAGGATGCCAACGATAAGAAAGAGCGCGCCGGTGGAGATGCCGTGATTGATCTGCTGGAGCACGCTACCGGACAGGCCCTGGGGCGTGAGCGCGAAGATGCCCAGAGTGCAGAAGCCGAGATGGCTGACGGACGAGTAGGCGATGAGGCGCTTCATGTCTTTCTGCATGAGGCAGACGACTGCGCCGTAGATGATGCCGATGAGCGAGAGCGCGATGAGGGTGTGAATGATTTTTGCGCGGAGGGCGGCGTCGGCGGGGAGAAGTGGGAGCGAGAAGCGCAGGAAACCGTACGTCCCCATTTTCAGCAGGACACCGGCTAGGATGACGGAGCCGGCCGTGGGCGCCTCGGTGTGGGCGTCGGGAAGCCATGTGTGAAATGGAAACATGGGAACTTTAATGGCGAATGCGAAAAAGAATCCCCAGAAGAGCCAGATTTTCAGGCTGTCCGGAAATTGTTGCGCCGCGGCGAGGAGGGTGGGGATGTCGAAGGTGCCGATGGCGCCTTGCGGCAGCGTTTTTGCGTAGTTGAAATAGAGCGCAAGGATCGCGAGCAGCATGATGACGGAGCCGGCGAGGGTGTACAGAAAAAACTTGATGGCGGCGTAAAGGCGGCGCTCGCTGCCCCAGACGCCGATGAGGAAATACATGGGAACGAGCATGACTTCCCAGAAGACGTAAAAGAGAAAAAAGTCGAGAGAGAGAAAGACGCCGAGCATCCCGGTCTGGAGCAGGAGGAGCAGGATGTAGTACTCCTTGGTGCGCTGCTGGATGGCGCTCCAGGAGGAGGCGATGGCGATCATCCCGAGGAGTGTGGTGAGCATAACCAGAAGCATGCTGATGCCGTCCGCGCCGAGGGAGTATTTTGCGCCGATGGAGGGAATCCAGTCGGCCGCTTCCTTGAATTCGTAACCGCCGCTGCCGGCCGGAAAATGGAGCATGAGGGGGAGCGAGACGAAGAAGCCGAGAACGCCGAAGAGATTGCCGACGAGCCGATGAAGCAGTTGGGATTCGCGCGGAATGAAAAGCAGGAGGAGCGCGCCAACCAGCGGCGTGAAGAGGATCACGCTGAGGAGATGATTTGAGGAATGCTCCATGCGAATCGCCTTTCAGTGCAAGGTGCGCACGAACGTCTGCACGTGATGGCCGTAGAGCCCAAGCAAAATTGCCAGGCCGATGAGGATGAAGACGGCGTAAGTAGAGAAGACGCCGGTCTGAAACATCCGCACGGGCATGCTGAGAAATTTGGGGAACCAGCCGAGCGTGCTAACGAGTGCATCGACCACCCATTTGTCCCACCACATGGAAACCCGGGAAAAGGCGCGCGCGAGCCAGCCGGCACCGTCGACGCCGAGGCCGTCGATTACCATGGAGTCGAAGAAGCCGAGCGCGGTGCTGAGGTCTTTGATGCGATTGACGAAGAGGGCGTCGTAGATTTCGTCGACGTAATATTTGTGGACGAGGAGGCTGTGGAGGCGGGGCCAGGAAGCGGCAAGTTTCGTGTGGAGTTTGGGATCTTCGAGATATAGCTTGCGAGCGAACCACAGGCCAAGCAAAGCCGCAGCTACAGAAGCGGCCATCAGTGCGTATTCGGTGAGGATTGTGTGGTGGGCAAACTGCACAGCACCCGTGTCGGCTTCGACGCCGCGGAGGGATGGTTCGAGAAAGCGTTCGAAGGGGCTTTGCTCACCCCAGAGGGCAGGAAGTGCGAGCCAACCGGAAACGATGGAGAAGAAGGCGAGGATCATGAGCGGGACGGTCATGGTCTTTGGCGATTCGTGGAGGTGGCGCTCCGCATCGGCGGGGATGCGGGATAAGCCGAAGAAGGTCTCGAAGAGAAGGCGAAACATGTAGAACGAGGTGAGGCCAGCAGTGATTAGGCCGACGGCCCAGAGGGCGAGGTAGCGGTCCACCATCAGGTGACGATTGAACGCGTGGCCCAGGATTTCGTCTTTGCTGAAAAAGCCGGAGAGCGGCGGGATGCCGGCGATGGCGAGCGTGGCGATCATGAAGGGGCGTGAGGTGGAAGGAATGGAATTCCACAGGCCGCCCATTTTGCGCATGTCCTGCTGGCCGGACAGAGAGTGGACGACGCTGCCGGCGCCGAGGAAAAGTAGGGCTTTGAAGAAGGCGTGGGTCATAAGGTGGAAGATGCCGGCGGCGAAGGCTCCGACGCCGAGAGCGAGAAACATGTAGCCGAGTTGGCTGACAGTGGAGTAGGCGAGGACTTTCTTGATGTCGGTCTGGACGACGGCCATGGTAGCGGCGAAGATGGCCGTGGCGGCGCCGATGCTGGCGACGACGTCCATAGCGACCGGAGCAAGCTGATAGATGGCGCTCATGCGCGCGACCATGTAGACGCCGGCGGTGACCATCGTGGCGGCGTGGATGAGCGCGCTGACGGGTGTGGGGCCTTCCATAGCCTCCGGGAGCCAGACGTAGAGCGGGATTTGCGCGGATTTTCCTGTGGCGCCGACGAAAAGAAGCAGGGCGGTGTAGGTGAAAACTGAAGCACCGTAGACGAGTTGGTGTTGCGCGACCAAGTTGGCTAGTGATTGCAGGATGCCGGGGAAGTCAGCGGGATCTCCGAGTCCCTGCGAGGTAAAGCGGACGGTGCCAAAAGTGGCGGCGACAAGCAGGATGCCGAGAAGAAAACCGGCGTCACCAATGCGGTTGACGATGAAGGCTTTCTTGCCGGCATCGGCGGCGGGTTTTTTCAGAAAGTAAAATCCGATGAGTAGATAGCTGCAGAGGCCCACGCCTTCCCAACCCACGAAAAGAAGCAAAAGATTGTTGGCGAGAACGAGCGTAAGCATGGAGAACATGAAAAGGTTGAGATAGCCGAAGAAGCGATAGTAGCCGCCTTCGTGGGCCATGTAGCCGATGGAATATACGTGGATGAGAAAGCCTACAAAGGTCACGACGATGATCATTACGCAGGAAAGGGGGTCGAGGAGATAACCCCAGTCGGCGACAAAGTTGACGAGGCCCGTGGAGGTGGGCATGGCGCCCGGGGTGACCCATTGAAAGAGAATCTGCTGGTAGACGCCTTGGCCGGAGGGGAGACTGAATAATTTGAAGACGGCACCGAGGGCGTGCAGGAATGAAAGAAACACGCTGCCGACGCAGAGGAGATTCACGGCGTCCTTTGGCAAACGGCGGCCGAAGAAAAACATAATTGCGGCGCTCGCGAGCGGAAAAACCGGAATGAGCCAGAGGTGAGAGAGGAAGTAGCCGGGGGAGTTCATGGGCGCGCCTCGTAGAGGGAACGCGATGGAGAGGCAATTACCATTTGAGGAGATCCATTTCGTCGGCAAGGACGGTCTCGCGGTTGCGGAAGAAGGCGATGATGATGCCAAGGCCGACGGCGGCTTCCGCGGCGGCATCGGCGATGACGAAGAGGGCGAAGACTTGTCCGGCGACGTCGCCGTAATAGCGCGAAAAGGCGACGAGGTTGATGTTTACGGCGTTCAGGATTAGCTCGATGGACATGAGAACGATGATGACGTTGCGGCGTGCGATGACGCCGATGGCACCGATCAAGAAGAGCGCGAGACTCAGGAACAGGTAATGGCCGATGGGCATCATGGGGCGTCAGTCCTCTTCTTGGCCATGACCACGGCTCCCACCATTGCAACGAGCAGCAAAACGCTGGCGATTTCAAAGGGGAGAAGATAGGAGCCGAACAAACTTGTTGCGAGTGCTTCGGTGTTGGAAGGAAGTGTCTCAGCAGGTTTTGGATTCGGAAAGATCAAGCCCTGACCGGGGACTTTACGAGCGAGAAGAAGCACGACTCCGGCTTCAACACCAACGGCGAGGGCGACGAAGAGGGCGATCCACTTCTGCAGGCGAGAACGGATTTGCGGCAACGGAACATTCAGCCGAACGAGCATGATCACGAAAATGAACAGCACCATGATGCCGCCGACGTAGAGAATGATCTGCGCGATGAAGAGAAATTCGGCGCGGAGCTGAAGAAAGATTCCAGCGGTGGCGAGAAGCGTGGTGATTAGAAAAACAGCGCTGTGGATGGCGTTGCGGCGCGTGACCATGAGCGCGGCGCTGATCACCGCGATGCCGGCGAAGAAATAGAAAATGACGCTATCCAGCATGGGGGTCCTCCACGATAGAGGAGTCCGTCAGGAGCGCGGCGGAAGCGGCGGCAGAATACTTGTCGTTCCAGCGAACCAGAAGCATGGCGGCGCCAAGCGTCGCCAGAGTGGTGATGGCCATGGCCAGCCAACGGTTCAGGCCGAATTCGGAGTGCAGCGCCAGGGCGACACTGACGCCGACCACGTTGACGAGGGCGAGCGGGATCAGGATGTGCCAGCCGAGGCGCATGAGCTGATCGAAGCGAAATCGCGGAAGCGTGAAGCGCAGCCACATGAAGAGATAAATATAAGCGGAAACCTTCAAGAGAAACCAGAACGCTCCGTACAGACCATCGTGCATGAAGTGTAGTGGGGCAGGGGCCAGCGGCGCTGCAAGCGCGAAAATCGCCGCCACGACGAAGCAGGCGAGCGCGACGGCCCACATGAAGAGAGATTGCACGCGGACAGGCTGCTTCCCTGCCCTGTAGACGCAGAAGGCGCCAATGGCGGCGAGAAGAAGTACAGGAGCGGCGTCCAACCATCCGAGCCAGTGGACATTAGGAAACGGCCGCAGCCAGCCGCCAAGGAAGAGCGTGGTGCCCACGGAGGCGACGACGATCATGTTGGCATATTCCGCGAGGAAATAGAGCGACCAGCGGAAGCCGCTGTATTCGGTCATGTAGCCAGCGACGAGTTCGGATTCGGCTTCCGGGAGGTCGAAGGGGGCGCGATTGGTTTCGGCAATGGAGGCGATGAGGTAAGTGAAGAAGCCGACGGGGGCGAGGAAGATGTACCAGGCGTGGTCGGCGCGCTGTGTTTCCACGATGGTGCGAACGTTCAGAGTGCCCGCTAGAAGAAAGCCGCTGACCAGGGCGAAGCCGGCGGTGGTTTCGTAGCTAATGAGCTGCGCGGTGCTGCGAAGCGCTCCGATGATGGAGTAGTGATTGTTGGAAGCCCAGCCGCCGAGGACGATCCCGAAGGGGCCGAGGGCACTTACGCCCACTACGAAGAGAAGACCGATGTTGATGTCGCGGGCAACCTGGAACCAGGGGCCGAAGGCGACGGCGCCCATCGAAGTGAGAGCCGAAGTCACCGAAAGGACTGGAGCGAACCAAAAGATGAATTGGTCGGCGTTGTCGGGAATGAGATCTTCCTTGATGAGTAGTTTCAAGGCGTCGGCAATTGGCTGCAGCAGGCCGTGCGGGCCGACACGCATGGGGCCGAGACGCGCCTGCATGTCGGCCATGACCTTGCGCTCGACGAGAACAATGTAGCCGGCGATGAGAGGAACGACGAGGACGATCAGCACCGCGCAGAGTAGTTCGACCCACCGGGTCTGGACAAACGCGAGAATGGAATGGAGCGTGGGGTTCATCGCTAGCGATCCACCTCGCCGAGGACGATATCGAGCGTCCCGATGATGGCGACAACATCGGTGACCAAGTGGCCGCGAATCATTCTATCGAGTGCCTGAAGATTGATGAATGACGGAGGGCGGATACGGACGCGATAGGGCATGACGGAACCGTCGCTGACGATGTAATAGCCGAGGATGCCTTTTGGGGCTTCAATGGCGTGGTAGACCTCGCCCGCGGGCGGCTTCAGGACTTTGCCGACACGGGCCATGATGGGACCGGCAGGAATATCCTCGATGGCCTGTAGGCAGATGAGACGCGACTGACGCATCTCTTCTAGACGCACCATGTAGCGGTCGTAGGTGTCGCCGCGGGTACCAACTGGAATTTCGAATTTGTACTGGTCGTAGGCGGCGTAAGGCATGGCCTTGCGCACATCCCATTTCACGCCGCTGGCGCGCAGGACCGGGCCGCTTGTGCCGAGGGCGATGCAATCCGCGGAATTTAGAATACCGACGTTGCGCGTTCGTCCGATCCAGATACTGTTGCCGGTGAGTAGGTCGGAGTATTGCTGAATCCGGCCCTCGAAATCATTGCAGAAACGCTCTACGTCCTTTTCCAGAGTGTCGTAGGCCTCGTACTGGAGTCCGCCTATCCGGAAAGCATTGGTGGTGAGGCGCGCGCCACAATACTTCTCAAAAATCTTAAGGATTTCTTCGCGCTCGCGCATGCAATAGAAGAGCGGAGTGAGCGCGCCGATATCGAGGGCGTGCGTGCCCAGCCAGAGCAGGTGGCTGGCGATGCGCTGGAGTTCGGTGAGGATGGTGCGGATGACCCGGGCGCGGTGCGGGGCTTCGACGACAAGAAGCTTTTCCACGGCTTCGCAATAGCCGAGGCCGTTGCTGACCGCGGAAACGTAGTCCATGCGATCGACGTAGGGAGCGAACTGCTGGTAGGTGCGATTCTCCGCGATTTTTTCGACGCCGCGGTGCAGATAGCCGATGACACATTCGGAGCCGACGACGCGCTCGCCATCGAGCTTGAGCTTGACGCGCAGTACGCCATGGGTGGAGGGATGCTGCGGTCCCATGTTGATGACGAGTTCATCGGCACCGAAGAGCGTGTCGGTTTTTTGCGCGACGTTTTCGTGTGCAGTATCAGACAAAATTCTCACACCCTACTGACCGCTCTGGATGCCTAGATTTTCCCGGACCCAAGCAGTGTCCTGCTGAAGAATGTCGTAATCCTTACGGAGGGGATGCCCCTGCCACTCATCGGGGAGCAGAATGCGCTTGAGATTGGGATGGTCGCGGAAGGGGATACCAAAGAGGTCGAAAATTTCGCGCTCGAGCCAGTTGGCAGCAGGCCAGATGGGGACGAGTGTGTTGGGTTGCTCGTTGGCGCCAAGAGGAATTTTCATGCGAAGGCGGGCGTTGTGTGTGAAGGAATAGAGTTGCGCAACAAGGTCGAAACGCTGTTCACGGCGCGGCCAATCCACGGCGGTGTAATCCTCGAGCAGGGCGAATTTTTCTTCGTCGCGGGAGTAGCGGGCGATTTCCAGGAGTTGCGCGGCGTCGACGATGAGGATGGATTGCTTGCGGTCTTCTAGAGCATCGAGAATTGCCGCGCCAAAGCGTTCGCGATAGCGGCGGGAGAGCTCGCTGTCGAGCGGGACCTGCAGCGTGGCAGGAGCAGCGGCCTTTGCGGGCGAAGACGAAGAAGCACCCGCAGCGGACGGGGCTGGGGAAGAGCCAGACACGTCTGGCTGCGAACTATCGGGCGACTGGGGTGCCTTGGACTCGTCTGCCATGGACCCTTGGACCTTGGGCCGCACTTGGATTGCCTGGCCCGTAGCGGGACGCAGGCGCGAATTTCATTCCCCCGAGAATACCGCAAAACAAACAACACGCGAAGGGTAGGAGCGAAGTGCACGAACTGGGCTACAAGCGAAAACCGACCGCGCAACCGCGCGGCAAAGATAGGTCACTGACAGGGTTTCTAACACACGCCTAGAGTGGCGTCAATCCGCGGTCGCACAAATGAAGAATAAGGACAGTTTCGGGCGGAAATCAGAGTAGGGCAAAAGATCAGGCAAGGTCTAGCGCGCCCTTTTTGTAGAGCCAGGCGTATCCGACGAGTAGGATGCCGAGAAAAACGAACATGGAAGATAGCGCGAACGCGGCCAGATGCTGTGCGAGCCACGCGCGAAACAGGATAGCCCAGGGAAAAAGAAAGATGGTTTCCACATCGAAAACCACGAAGAGCATGCCAATGATGTAGAAGCGCGCGGAATAGCGTCCGCGAGCGGTGGTTTCCGGCAGGATGCCGCATTCATAGGGCTGAAATTTAGCGGGGCCGCCCCGGGAACCGGGGCGAATATATTTGAAGACGGCAAGGGTGACGATGGGAAACGAGAGTACCAGCAGAGAGAAGAGAAGAAGAGGGATATAGGCGGCTGGCATTGGTTGGCCTATGTGCGAATGCTAACACAGATGGTAAGTGGTTTCCTGGTTTGTGATCCGATTTGGAGTGGCGGCCGACTTGACGTTGAGGTCCTTCAGCTATCCTTGTCGGATAGCTTCCCTCCTACGGCGGGCAGGCAGGATGACACGTCTTCGCTTGCAGGGTCCAAACTATTGGGGGTGGGCGAGGGTGATTTGTTCGGCGACGCAGACCCACTGGTTGTTGCGGAGGATCCAGACGTCGGTGAAGCGTTCGTAACGGTGGGAGATGGAGCCATCACGCTGGCGAAGGCTGATGTCGTCGAGTCCGGTGGCCACGACGGTGTCATTGCTGACGGCGTGGGAGACGAGAAGGGTCATGCTGATGGTGGCGACTGAAGGCGCTTCTTCCTTGTAGCCGGTGATCATGGAGTCGCGGTCGCCAAGGCGGCCGTCGGATTCGATCAGCTGAAAATCATCGCCGAGGAGCTGGCGCAATTTGTCCCAGTCGTGGGCGAGCTGGATCTTAAACCATTCCTGCTCGAGCTTGGTGACGGCTTTCTCGGAAGTTGCCCAACCGGCATTTCTGGGGGCCTTTGTCGCTGGGGATTCTTTGGCTGTCTGAGGAACGACAATACAGGGCAAGCAGAGACACCACAGGAAAAGCGGGAAAACACGCCTGGCGAACGAAAGCATTCGCGGATACCTCCCAAACTTTACGCAATGTCCGAAGGGCCGCGGGCGAGCGACCTTACAGGTACCGTACAACGAAAGGACTACTTTTCGAAGAGAAGTTCCCCGGCGCGTTGCGTAGCTTTCACTACGGCCTTGATGAGGGTAACGCGGAGCTTCCCTTCCTCGAGCTCCATGATGCCGTCAATGGTGCATCCTGCGGGAGTGGTGACTGAGTCCTTAAGCAAGGCGGGGTGATCGCCGGTTTCGAGGACGACGCTCGCGGAGCCTTTCATGGTTTGCGCGGCGAGGAGAGTAGCGACATCGCGGGGCAAGCCGACTTTGACGCCGGCTTCGGCCAGAGATTCGAGGATGATGTAGGCAAAGGCTGGGCCGCTGGCGGAGAGGCCGGTGACCGCGTCCATGTTTTTTTCATCGACGACGACGGTGCGGCCGACGGCGTCGAAGAGAGCCTTGGCGATTTCGAGGTGTTCCGCGGAGGCGTGGGCGCCCTTGCAGATGCCGGTCATGCCGGTGCCGACGATAGAGCAGGTGTTGGGCATCGCGCGAATGACGGGAACTTTCTCGCCGAGGCGTTGCTCGATGTAGGCGGTGGGAACCGAAGCGGCGACGGAGATTACGAGCGTGTCCTTGCTGACTTCAGGCTTGATTTCTTTTAGGACGTCGCCGACGACCTGGGGTTTTACGCCGAGAATGACGATGTCGGCGCCGCGGACGGCTTTGCGATTGTCAGTGGAGGAGGAGACGCCGAGTTCCTTAGCGAGCGCGGCGGCTTTCTCTTCATGGCGAACGGTGGCAGTAACGTTTTTCGGCGCGAAGAGTTTTTGCTTCAGGTAGGCGCGAAGGAGGATTCCGCCGAGCTTGCCCGTTCCGAGGACAGCGAGTTTCTTGCCGGAAAGTTTGCTGGTCATGATGCAAACATTGTTACGGAGGTGAGGCGAAGGGTCAACAAGCGTTTGGGGAGTGAAAGGACAGTGACGGGAGAGAAACAAGAACGGATTTGAAATATCGCCCAGCGCCCGTGGTGGGATAATTGGGCCAAGATGAGTGTACAAATACAAGTGAATCCGGCACGGGCAGAAAAGCGCCGGGTATCCGTCGAGGAAGGGCCGACGGGCGTGCGGGCGGCGGTGTACTCGGTTTTGGGGCTGTTGCTGCAGGTGAGCATCGAGTGGCTGGTGCGGCTGACGGGGAGAAGGATTCGGAAGAGCGAGGCTCCGTGGCTCGATTGCGTGCTTGGGAAACCGGGAGTGATCGGAACGGGCGTCTATCAACGGATTGCCGAAGAAGAGAAATTGGAGATCAACCAGCCACCGGATGCGGGACTGATCCCCAGTTTTGAGGAGCTACGCGGACCGTCGTTCGATCCAGAGCGGGTGGACCCGCGAATCCGGCATTTTTACGAGCACACGGCGCTGTACAAGCTGGAAGTGTGGAGCGAGGTTTATTTTGCGGGAAAGTTCGTGCTTTGGCTGTTGGTGGAGTTCATCAGCCGGCGGATGGACCAACTGAATTTCCCGATCTCGTCGCTGGAAGTGGCGAAGGGGATGACCAGCGAAGTCGTGCAATTGCGCGAAATGGATTCCGGGAGATTGGCGTACACCGGTTGGCTTCGCAGATTCCGCGCCACCGGGAAAGTGATTTATGCGGGGCTATATTCCGTGGCGCAGGTGCCGGGAGAAGCGAATCCCTGCGTGAAAGTGACGTTTCCGTGTTTTGGGAGCAGCAACGTGTATTTGCGGCCTTGCGCGTACGCGGACGGGACGTTTGGTTTGGTATCTACGGGAGCAGCGTTCGGGAGGTCGGGATTTTACCGCGTGGTGGAATCGGGCGCCGAGCACTGGCGCGTGCGGAATTTCAAGACACTGCATGAGATTTTTCACGTGTATGCGGATGACGACGGCATCCTGCGGACGGATCACGAGATTACTTTTGTGGGGCTTACGATCCTGCGGCTGCATTACAAGATGACGCCGGCGAAGAACGAGGATGCTCAAGCACTACGGGAAGTCCGTTCTTCGCTGCAACCGGTGTGAGTTTTTCGCAAATCTGTTTCGAATCCTTGGGCCGAAAGGCTCGTAATCCCAGAAGCAAAACTCAATCCTTAGCCACTTCCAAAGCCACAATTGAACCTGTGCTGTCCCGGTGACAATTTTCGGCTGACTGGTGTGCGCAAAAGCGGTGGCAGAGCCACCGCACTCCAAAAAGTTAGTCGTGGCGGGCGCCGTGGAGGACCTGGATTGCGTGGGGAAGAAGTTGGGCGAGGGTGTCGAGGGATTCGACAGCGCCTTTGGGGCTGCCGGGAAGATTGAGGATGAGGGAAAAGTGGCGGACGACGGCGACGCCTCGAGATAACACGGCAGTAGCAGTTTGCGCCGCGCCTTTACGGCGCATTTCTTCGGAAAGGCCGGGGATCACTTTTTCGGCCACGTCGAGAGTAGCTTCGGGGGTATTGTCGCGAGGGCCGAGGCCTGTGCCGCCGGTTGTGAGGATGAGATCGACGCGGCGAGAATCGGCAAGCTGGCGAAGATGGGAGCGCACCTGACCAGGGTCATCGGAGCACTTCAGCAACGAGGTGACTTCCCAGCCGAGTTCGCGGCAGCGCTGGACGACGGCAGGACCTGAGAGGTCGATGCGCTCGTCGCGGGCTACGGAATCGCTGATAGTGAGAACGGCAACGCGCATAGCGGAGATCAATTTGAGGGAACCGCGTCGCGGCTCGCTTCGTCCATGAGGCGCATGGCTTCCATCAGGAGGCCGGTGGTGCTGCGCGTGGTGGTGGTATTGGACGAGGCATTGGCGGAGTTGAAGTCGATTTCGAATTCGCCTTCGGTCCACAGCAGGACTTTATAGACAGCATCGTCGCCAACGAGCGCGCCGATTCTTGCGTCGCGGCACTGGCCGTTCGCGAAATAGAGCTCCCCTGCTTCGCCGGACTTCTGCACTTGCAGGCGGCAGGATTTCTGGCCCATTTCAAGCGACTGCATCAGGTCAATCATGCTCATTTCTTCGAGGCGCCCCTGGATGACGCCGGGACGCGAAGCGCGCTTCTGAAGCTTTTCTAGATGCAGGCGGTCGACAATTTTCTTGGTCAAGCGAACGAGATCCTTGGCCAGGAAGGGCTTGGCAATGAAATCCTCGACTCCATCCACCAGCGGGCGAAGCTTTTCCTCGATGTCGGTGCGGCTCGCCATGAACAGGAACGGGATGTGGCGCGTGGCTTCGCGGCCTCGAAGTTTTTCGAAGAGTTGCCGGCCATCGAGGCCTGGCATTTTGTAGTCGCAAAGGATGACGTCTGGAGGATCGTCGATGACTTTGAGGAGAGCGTCGGCCCCGTCAGCGGCAATCACCACTTCACAGAAGGGCTCGAGAGACTTTGCGACGAGATCGCGCATCAGCGGATTATCGTCCGCAAGAAGGAGTTTGACGGTCTTACCGGCAGCGGCTGTCATTTGCGGCCTACCCGCTGTTTTCGGCCGGACGGGCGCAGGTAATCGCCGCTTTTTCCACCCGTTTTTTCGAGCAGGTGAATGTGCGCGATTTCAATTCCCTTGTCGAGTGCCTTGCACATGTCATAGACCGTGAGAGCGGCACAGGTGACCGCAACCAGCGCTTCCATCTCCACGCCAGTTTGCGCCGCAGCGGTTGCCCGGGACTGGAGTTCCACTCCATCTTTGCATAGGCGGGGGGTCACATCAATGTGGGTGAGAGGGATGGGATGACAAAGAGGTATCCACTCGGCGGTGCGCTTGGCGGCTGCGATGCCGGCGATGCGCGCGATTTCGAGGGGATTGCCCTTGGGGTTTTTCAGGCGGCGGACGGCGCGCAAGACGCGGGGAGACATGCGGACGAAGGCGTGGGCGACAGCGGTGCGGGTGGTGACGGCTTTGGCGGAGACGTCGACCATGCTGACTTCGCCGCGGGTGGTGTAGTGAGAGAGTTTTGGCATTTTGGCTTGGGAGATGATCCTTAGACCGCAAAAGCGGCCCGACCCGGTCGGGCCGCACTCCAAATTAGATTACGTCGAGGCGAGGCAGAACGGAAACCTTCTCTCCGGCGGGAATGTCCTGGCGGTCAGCGGGAACGACGATGAAACAGTTGGCGCGGGTGAGTGCTGCGATATCGCCCGAGCCTTGCCAGATGAGCGGTTGGACTTCGGGAGAGATACCGGTCCATTCGAAATGGCCCGGAAGAAAGTGGGTGAGTCCGGGCTTTTCGTGAAGCGTCTTGGTGAGGTTGGCTTCCAGAAGCGGAAGGGGACGCGGGCGCGCGCCGCCAAGCACGTCGATCGCGGGGGCAACAAAGAGCTGGAAGGTAACCATAGTAGAGACGGGGTTCCCTGGCAGGCCGAAAACGAAGGTGTCGCGGCAGCGGCCGAACACAGCAGGCTTGCCAGGGCGAATGGCGACGGCGTCGAAATAGAATTCGGCACTGAGGGATTTCAGAACGGTTTCGACGAGGTCGTATTTGCCCATCGAGACGCCCCCGGACAGAACGAGGATGTCTTCCTTGAGACCGAGTTCGATTTTGGCGCCGAGGTCGTCGACGCGATCGAGCGCGTTGCCGAGGGGCACGGGTTCTCCGCCGGCCAGGCGAACTTGCGCGGCGAGGGAGACGCTGTTGCTGTTGCGAATGTGAAAGGGGCCGGGCTGATCGGTGATGGGAACGACCTCGTCGCCAGTGGAGAGAATAGCGACGCGTGGACGCCGGGCACAGAGCAACTCTGCGGCACCGACTTGCGCGGCAAGGGCGAGTTCGGCAAAGCCGAGGCGGAGGCCCGGCTTAAGGGCGATGTCGCCGGAACGGGCTTCGCTTCCCTTCTTGACGAAGTTCTGGCCGGCGGTGGTGGCGCGCTGGAACGTGACATCGTCTCCCGCGCGTTCCGTGAACTCGATCATGACCACGGCATCGGCGCCCGGCGGGACGGCGGCACCGGTCATGATCTGGATGCACGCTCCGGAAGCGAGCGGCTGCGCAACCGCGTCACCGGCCTTGATTTCGCCGACGCAACGAAGGGTTGCGCCTTTTGCGGCATCGGAGGCGCGGACGGCGTAGCCATCGCGGGTGGAGCGGTCAAACGGGGGATAGTCGCGGTCCGCGCGGACTTCTTGGGCGAGAGCGTCGCCGAGGGCATCGGCGAGATTCTTTTTGGAGGTGAGGCGTGGGTGAGAGAGGATGTGCGGCTTGGTTTTTTGGATGACGAGTTTGCGTGCGTCTTGAAACGGGAGCATTCAGAAGTCCTCAGTCAGACGAGTCATTGTAGCGCAGTAAATGAGCGGACATCGGTTTTGTAGGGGCGGAGCTTGCTCCACCCTCCGAGCGAAGCGAGGAGTGTGCGTCGAGGTTAAGGCTCCTCCAACGGTTAAATCGAAGAGGGCCGGGCAAGCCCGGCCCCTAAAAGTGAGAAGAAACTGCGAACTACAGCCAGCGAGCAAGGAGCGTGCCGGGTTGGACGATGGTCGCGTCGCGCTCGGGGCCGGTGGAGATCATGCCGATTTCGACCTGCAGATAGTCGGAGACGAAGCGGAGGTAGTCCATGGCGGCTTTGGGAAGCATCGAGGCGTCTTTTAGGCCGTAGGTGGATTCACACCAGCCGGGGAGCGTTTTGTAGACGGGTGTGACGCGCTCGTAGACCTCGGCGGAAGCGGGCATTTCGTGTATGGGTGAGCCTTTATAGGTGTAGCCGACGCCCACCCGGATTTCGCGCTGGGTGTCGAAGACGTCGAGCTTGGTGACGACCAGTGAATCGATGCCGTTGATCATTTTGGCGTAGCGGAGTTCGGCGAGGTCGAGCCAGCCGCAGCGGCGCGGGCGTCCGGTGACGGCGCCAAATTCCTTGCCGCGCTCGCGAACTTCCTGGGCTTCGAGGTCGGGCATTTCGGTCGGGAAAGGGCCGCCGCCGACGCGCGTCGTGTAAGCCTTGGAGATGCCGAGGACGTGGCGAATCTTGGTGGGGGGAACGCCCGTACCGGTGGTTGCGCCGCCGGATGTGGCGCTGGAGGAGGTGACGAAGGGATAGGTGCCGTGGTCGATGTCGAGCATGGTGCCCTGGGCGCCTTCGAAGAGGACCGACTTGCCTTCGTCGAGGGCGCGATTGGCGAGTTCGGCGGTATCGCAGATGTAGGCTTTGATTTTTTCGCCGAGGCGAAGGGTTTCTTCGACTTCGTTGGAGAAATCCACGTTTGCGCCGTAGGCTCCCTGCGCGATGCGGTTTTTCTCAGCGACGACGCGGGCGGCTTTTTCGCGGAAGAGAGCGGGGTCGAGCAGGTCCACCATCCGCAGGCCACGGCGAGCCATTTTGTCTTCGTAGGCGGGACCAATGCCGCGCGAAGTGGTGCCGATTTTATTTTCACCGCGGGCGGATTCGGCGGCTTTGTCGAGTTCGCGGTGATACGGGAAGATCAAATGAGCTCGATTGCTGACGTGCAGGCGGCCGGCAACGCTGACGCCGGCTTTTTCGAGCATTTCGATTTCGTTGACGAGGGCGGAGGGATCGACGACTACGCCGGGGCCGATAATGACGTGTTGCTTGGGGCGAAGGATGCCGCAGGGGATGAGTTGGAGAACGTAGCGGTCTTTGCCGATGATGACGGTGTGGCCCGCGTTATGACCGCCGGCGACGCGGGCGATGTAATCAAATGAGCCAGCGAGATAATCAACTACTTTGCCCTTGCCTTCATCACCCCACTGCGCGCCAACCACGACGACCGATTTCATTCGGATATTCTCCTGGGTCCAACTACGAGAACGCGAGAGTTGCAATCAGTATTCCGGCGGGACACACGAGTCCTCAGTGCAAAATCCACGCGACACACCAATTTTAAATCGTACGACGGGCTAGTGTGGAAGGCAAGCGAGTAGTCGGAAGAGAAAATTGCGGTGAGCGGCGAGCACCTGCGAATCATAGCAATCAGCTAACCGGCAATTGGCGGTAGTTCGAGGGGCATTGGCTGTTGCGCAGCGACGGATACGGGTTTTCTTGATTCCGGGGACGGCGTCGGATAGCGTCGAGAGAGCGGGGTGCCTCTCCATCCTGCGTATTGACGGCACTTTTGAGAATCCAGAGGGAGAGAGACTTGACGAATCCGATCATTACGTTGACGACCGATTACGGGACGAACGACCACCTGGTGGGCGTGCTGAAAGGCGTCATCCTGAGAATCAATCCCGACGTGCAGATTGTGGACATCACGCACGGAGTGACGCCATTCGACCTGCTCGATGGCGCGACCGTTATTGCCAACGCGTATTCTTATTTTCCGCCTCGCACGATTCACGTGGTGGTTGTGGATCCTGGAGTAGGGACGGAGCGGCGGCCGCTAATTGTGAGCGGGCAGAATCAGTATTTTCTCGCGCCGGATAATGGCGTGCTCTCGGGCGTGTACGAGAAGGAACAAAATTTCCTGGTGCGGCACCTGACCGCGGAACATTACTTTTTGCATCCGGTGAGCAAGACGTTTCACGGGCGCGACGTTTTTGCGCCAGTGGCGGGATGGCTTTCGAAAAACTGGCAGCCGGGCAGCATGGGCGAAGAAATCACGGACTTCAAGCGATTTGCGCTGCCACGGCCGAAGGAAGCCGACGGGCTGTTGAAAGGCGTGGTGATGAAGGTGGATTCCTTTGGCAATCTGATTACGAATTTCCGCGCCGAGGATTTGCCTGCCGAGGCGATCGAAAAGGGTGTGATCAATTTGCAGGTGGGTAGTCATTCGATCAGCAAACTAGTGCCGACGTTCGCGCTCGGCAGTGCTGGCGAGGCGGTTGCGTATGTGGGATCGAGCGGGAATGTGGAGATTGGCGTGAACAAAGGCAGCGCGTCGAAGACTCTGGGGCTGGGGCGCGGGACGCCCGTTTTGTTGAATAAGGGGTAGGAGCAGCAAGAACGGCGCGCGTCGACCGGAGGCTTCGCGAAACGAGCAAAGACTTTCCTAGGCAGCGGCTGGCGCCGGTTGTTTCCGCCTCTGCCAGTGACCCAATGCCGCGAACAGAAGGACCGCAGGCACGCCTGTCAGTCCGCAAGCGAGAAAGAAAATGCCATAGGCGTGAATGAGGCCGTGCGTGGCGCTCAGGCTTTCGACAGCAGCGCCGGAAAATCCCTTCAAAATCTTTCCCAGCCAGGCATAGGTGGAACTCAAGAGCGCATACTGCGTGGCGGTATATCCCAGATTGGTGAGACTCGACATGTACGCGACCAGCGCAACGCCGGCAAAGCTGATGCCGAAGTTGTCACCTACCATGACGAGCGCGAAGAGAGGAATGCTGGTGCCCGCGAACGCGAGAGTGGCATACGCGGCAATCGCGGCTGCCTGCAAAATGCCCCCGATGACGAGCGCGCGCATGTAGCCAAGCTTCAGCGAGCAGAATCCGCCGGCGGCGATGCCTGCAAACGTAGCGAACAGTCCGATTGAGCCGCGCACCGCTCCGACCGTTTGCTTCGAAAGACCGAGGTCATGGTAGTAGGGATTCGACATCGGACCCATGACGAAGTCCGGCAACCGGTAGAGGCTGATTGCCGCTAACATGACAAGCGCGAGCCAGCCATGTGCACGGAAGAAAGCGATGAATGGTCCCACAACAGCGTCGAAGATCCCGCGCAGCGTCCAAAGTGGCGCTTCGCGCTTTTTTTCATCCATCACCGCATCCGCGCGCTCCGGTTCCTTCGCAAACCAGGTCGCGATCATTCCAACGGCCATACATGCGCCATAGATCCCGTAGGACATGCGCCAGCCCACGGCCGCTGCCACGATGAGGATAAGGGAATCCGTTGTCAGGAGCGCCAGGCGGTAGCTGAACTGATAGGCAGACGCGAGGAGGCCTTGTTCTTCTCCGTCGTCTGCCGATTCAATTCGCCAGGCATCAACCACAATGTCCTGTGTCGCTGAGGCAAGCGCGACGACGAGCGCAAAAGCGCCAAGCCGGCCGAGCCCGGCTTTCGTGCCCACTCCGCCCATGGCGGCAAGCGCCAGCCCGACGACGATCTGCGAGAACATCAGCCACCCGCGCCGATGTCCAAGCCGTTTGAACAACGGCAAGTCGACGCGATCCATCAAGGGCGCCCACAGAAACTTCAGCGAATAGGCAAGGCCCACCCAGGAAATAAACCCGATCGCTGTCAGGGAGGTGTGTTCATCGCGCAGCCAGTAGCCGAACGTATTGCCGACCAGAAAAAAGGGAAGGCCTGCAGAAAACCCGAGCAACAACATTGTTAGTGTTTTGGGCCGCAGGTAGTCGGCGATCCGGTGCTTGGTCGGATTCACGGCTTCATTGTCCACTGGAGCTTCACGAAACTCAACCCTCCGACAGCGCGGTCGGGCGTTTGACCGCCGCGATAGGCGGCTAGCATTGCTGACAGAATGGCGATGGCCGCACAAACGATCAATGCAAGAAACGCGAGTTGAAGCGTTGCGGGATAGCGTTCGAAGATGACGCGACGCACAGGCTGCTGAAATTTGAAGGATTGCCCGAAATCGTCGCGAAGAATATTCCCGAGATAGCGAGCGTACTGGACGAGCAGCGGCTGATCGAGCCCGAGCGTGTGGCGCATCTCGGTTATCTGGCCAGGAGCGGCGCCTTCCCCGAGCATTTGTTCGACGGGATCGCCGGGAACGATGTGGATGAGGAGAAAAACCAGGGTGAGGACCAGCCAGAGCGCCGGAAGCGTGAGCCAGAGACGATGGAGAAGATGGCGGGCCATTCGGTTGGAAGAACTAGCGCTCCTTCCCCTTGGGCTTTTCTTCTGAGACAGCGACGGTCGTGCCGGCCGCTGCCGCCTCAGCCTTTCTCTCTTCCGGTTCGCGGAGCCGCTGAATTTTTACTCGCGCGACGCGGCGGCCGTCCATTTCCATGACGGAGAAGCGGTACAGGCCATATTCAAAGCTTTCGCCGCCGCGGGGGATGAATCCAAGCTGGTCCATGACGAAGCCGCCGACGGTGGCGTAGGCGGGATCCTCCGGCAAGGCGATGTTGTACTGCGAGTCGAGGTCGCGCACGTTTAGGCCTGCGTCGAAAACGATGGCGCCATCGGCGAGGGTGAGGGGGCGCTCGACGACATCGAATTCGTCGTGAATTTCACCGACAAGCTGCTCGAGCAGATCTTCCTTGGTGACGAGGCCGAGGATGCTGCCGAATTCGTCGACGACCATGGCCATGCCAACGTGGCGCGCGCGGAGTTCCATGAGCAATTCGCTGGCGGGCTTGGTTTCCGGAACGATGAGGATTTCGCGGAGGACGCGACGCAGGTCAAACGGCGGGCCTGCGGGAAGGTTTTCTTCCAGGCGGCGCTCGCGGTCGAGTAGCACCCACATCATGTCTTTGATATGAACAAAACCGAGAACGTGATCCACGGTCCCGCGATAGACGGGGATGCGCGAGCGTTGCGTGGTGGCAAAGACTTTCATGACTTCGTCGAGCGACGCTTCTACTGGAAGTGTATGCATGTCCGGACGCGAGACCATGATTTCACGGACCTGCAACTGGCTGAGTTCGATGGCGCTGAGGATGAATTTCTCTTCCCCGACCGCGAGCAGTCCCCTTTCGCGGGCTTGCTGAATCTGTATTTGCAATTCTTCTGTGGAATGGGCGACTCCGTGGCCCGTCGGCTTCACGACGCCAAGCGCGCGGACGATGGCGCCGGAGATGCCGTCAAGGAGGTCGATGGCCCAGCGGAAGGAGTTGAGGAACCAAGCAAACGGACGAGCGACCATGAGGGCGACGCGTTCGGCGCGAGCCAAACTGACGGTTTTGGGAACGAGTTCGCCGAAGACCACGTGGATGGCACTGAGGATCGCGAAGGAAAGAGTGAGCGCGGCAGCATGAGCGAGGAAGAGCATGCGCATGCTGCCGTCCGCCGGCAGGATGCTTTGAAAGAGTTTTGCGAGTGTGGCCTGACCCATGGCTCCGATTGCCAGACTGGTCAGCGTGATGCCGACTTGGACGCCTGAAACGACGCGGTGGAGATCCGTCAGAAGTTGTTCGACGACTTTGGCCTGGGCGCTGCCTTTGGCCACCAACTGGCGGACTCGTGAGAGGCGTACGGCGACCAGAGAGAACTCGACGGCGGCGAAGAAGCCGTTCAGGGCCACCAGCACGAGGACTCCGATGATCCGGACAAGGAACATAGGGCGGAGAGAACCTCCCAGCGGCATTGTAACAGTAGATTTGGGTGGAAGGAGGAAGGGGTGAACTGCAGTTGTCGAATTAAAAGAATCGAAAATTCGATGGCCAGGGGTGGGGAGGTGCCAGTGGAAATGGGCAAGTTGCGCGGGGTGGCGGCGTCCACTAAACTGAAAACTTCTACCTCGAGGTGAAACTCGCTTTGCGCACCGTCCTGCGTTTCCTACTGGCCGTATTCGCCATCTTTCTGATTGTTTTAGCCACCGGGATTTGGTGGCTTGTGTACCGTCCGCTGCCGCAATTGGACGGAATCGCGAAGCTGCCAGGATTGCAGGGGGAGGTGACGGTGGAACGCGACAACTGGGGCGTGCCACACATCCGAGCGAGTACGGTGGAAGACGCGGTGGAGGCCCAGGGGTACGTGGTGGCGCAGGATCGTTTGTGGCAGATGGATCTGCTGCGGCGGGCGTCGCGCGGGCAGCTTTCCGAGATTCTGGGGCCGCCCACGGTAAAGATCGACAGAGACTTTCGAACTTTGAATTTTGGACGGGCGGCGGAACGCGACCTGCGAGAGATGAACCCGGAATCGCGGAAGCTTGTGGAAGCGTACGCGAGGGGGGTAAACCGGTTTATCGAGCAGCATCAGGAGACGCTGCCAATGGAATTTACGCTGCTGAAATATAAACCGCAGCCCTGGCTGGCGACGGATTCGCTGGTGTTGACGGGATATTTGTACCGGACGTTGGCGGATACGCGGGAAAGGGAGATTCAGCGCGCGGTGGTCGCGGCGAAGGCGGGGCCGGAACTTGCGAAGGATCTTTTCAGCGAAGAATCCTCGAGGGATCATTTTGTGGTTGGCGATCCGAATGTGAAGGAAAAGACAAATGCCAACGCCGATGCGAATGACGAGGAAGATGACGAAGACGAGATGGACAGCGAAGACGTGTTGAAGGCGAGCCTGATCCGTCCGGATTTGCTGGAGGCAATGTCAAAGCCTGACCTTACTTCGCTGTTGGCGGGACAGGTCGAGCAATGGCTGCGGGCCGGGCAGCATGACATTCGAGGGACGCTTGGGAGCAACAACTGGGTGGTGAATGGTGCGCACACGGCGACGGGCAAACCGTTACTTGCAAACGACACCCACCTGGAGTTGACCATTCCTCCCATCTGGTACGAAGTGCACGTGACGGCCCCGGGATGGAACGTAAAGGGGATTACGTTTCCGGGCGCGCCGCTGGTGATTATCGGACACAACGACCGCATCGCGTGGGGCTTCACGAACAACGGAGCGGACGTGCTGGACCTGTATATCGAGACTTTTAATCCCGCAAATTCGGATGAGTATCGCGTGAACGGGAAATGGAAAAAAGCGGACGTGTATGACGAAGTGATTAAGGTGAAGGGCGCGCCGGACGAGCACATGCGACTGGTGGTAACACGGCACGGGCCGGTGTTGCAGAACGAGGGCGACAAGTCCTTCGCGATGCGGTGGACCGCGCTGGAACCTGGCGGGCTGTCGAACAGCTACAATTGGCTGGGAAAGGCGAAGAACTGGAAACAATTTCGCGAAGTGATGCGGCAAGTGTGGGGCCCGGCGCAAAACGCTGTGTATGCCGACGTAGAAGGAAATATCGGATATGTGATGGCAGCAAGGGTGCCGATCCGAAAGAAGGGGCATGGGGAAGTTCCTGTGCCGGGAGATACAGACGAATACGAGTGGACCGGCTACATCCCATTTGAGCAATTGCCGCAAAATTTTAATCCGGAGGACGGATTGATTGTTACGGCAAACGCGCGGGTGACCGGGCCGGACTACAAACCTTATCTGACGGACCGGTGGGAAGAGCCGTACCGGACGGCGAGAATTTACGACCTGCTGCACGACAAGCACGATTTGCGACCAGAGGACATGCTGAGGGTACAGACGGATACGTACAGTTTTCCGCATGCGTTTATCGGGGAGCAGTTAGTGGCGGCGGCAAGGATTGCTCCGCCGAAGGATCCGCATGCGCAGAAATTGATTCAGCAGGCGAAGGATTGGAACGGGATTGCGGACGCCAACTCGTCCGTGGTGACGTTTCTGGATGCCGCGATGTACCGGTCGCTGGATCTGATATTAGAGCCGCACCTTGGCAAGGACACGGAGCGTTACTCCTGGCGGAAACTGGCGTTTCTGCAGAAAGTGCTGACCGAGCGTCCGGCGCGGTGGCTGCCCACGGAATTCAAGAGCTATGACGAACTTCTTAGCGCCGCGGCTGATCGCGCGGTGAAACGGTTGGAGGAAGAGACCCACAGTAGCGATCCGGACGATTGGGCGTGGAGGCGGTTCAACTACCTGGATATGCTTCACCCGATCGGGCGCGAAGGAATGCTGAAAAAACTTCTGAGCAAATCGGGGCAGGCGCAATCGGGAACGCTCTTCAGTCCGCGGGCGGCTTCGCGGCATCACGGGCCTTCCGAGCGTTTCGTCGCCAACCTTGGGGATTGGGACCAATCGATTCTGCTGATTCCGGCGGGGCAGTCCGGGCAGCCGGGCAGCGAACATTACTCGGATCAATTTTCATACTGGTTTGAGGGCAAACCGATCTACGAACCGTTCAGTGACGCGGCGGAGGCCAAGGTGAAGAAGCACCTGCTGACGCTGAAGCCGGCGAACTGAGCGCAATTTCCTACTCCCATGCCAGAACTCCCGGAGGTCGAGGCGGTCACCAGAGCGCTGCGCCCGCTGGTAAAAGGGCAACGGATTCGCTGCCTGCACGTGTTTCATGCGATCGCGCTGAAGCCGCAATTCCCTGCCGAGGCGGCGAGGCTCTTGGAGGGCCGCCGTGTCCGAGAAGTGTTTCGGCGGGGAAAGTATCTGTTTCTGGCGCTGGATCGCGGGCTATTGGAGATGCATTTTCGTTTTGACGGACAACTGGTTTGGTTTTCTGGCGCGAAGGAGTTGCTAGAACGAGCGAACGCTGACGGGGATGGCGTGCACGTGGATGTCGCGTTGGAATTCGGGAGAGGCGTGCTGGGATTTGCGGACCGGCGGCATTTCGGACGGGTGCATGCGTGGGAGTCAGAGGCAGCGTGCCCTCCACTCAAGAAGTTGGGAATGGACGCGTTTGCAAGCGGATTCACGGCAAAGGAACTTCACGCGCGTTTGTCGCGATCGAAACGGCCTTTAAAGGAGTTTCTACTGGACCAGACGCGGATCGCCGGCATCGGGAATATCTATTCGAGCGAAGCGTTGTGGCGCGCCCAACTGGACCCGTGGCGGCGGGCGGATTCGGTGGACAAGAAGAAATCGGCGAAACTTCATAAAGCGATTGTGTACGTTCTCCGGCGTGCACTAGAATGTTGTGAGGATCCCGCGCCGGACTTTCGCGATCCAAAGTGGTGGTTCCGAGGATTGGAAGAAATATTGCAGGCGTACCAGCGCGAAGGATTGCCGTGCTGGCGTTGCGGACGACCAATCCTGCGAGCTGAACAGGGCGGACGATCGACGTATTACTGCCAGCATTGCCAGAAATAGGCGTGGCGGCCGGGAATACAGGTTCAATTTAATTCAAGCACGACTGGCGGATGGCGTGAATCAACCTGCTGCAAAAAAACCCGAACCGCAAAAGAAGCCGGACTTTGAGCGCTCGCTGGCGCGGCTGGAAGAAGTCGTACGCCGGCTGGAAAGCCCGCAACTCTCACTGGATGAGGCGATGAAGCTGTTTGAGGAGGGCGTGGGGCTGTCGCGAGAATGCCAGAAGCAGCTTGAGGAAGCCGAGGGACGCGTGGAAATTCTGCTGAAGAAGGCCGACGGAAAGATGGCCGCCGAGACGTTTGAGGCCGAAGGCGAGAGCGAATCGTGAACGAATGCCAATGGCCCAAACTGGACTTCTCCTAATCCGATGAAGCTTCCTCCCTTTTTTGAAGAAGACCGAATTGCTGTTGACGCGCAACTTGAGAAGCTGTTGCCCGCGGAATCGATGCAACCGCCGTCCATTCATACGGCCATGCGGTATTCCGTGTTCGCAGGCGGAAAGCGCATCCGACCGATCCTGTGCATGGAGGCAGCACGGATTTTCGAGGCAGAAGTTTCGCCGGCGCTTTATCCGGGATGCACGATCGAATTCATCCACACCTATTCACTGATTCACGACGATTTGCCGGCTCTTGACAACGACGATTTGCGGCGAGGGAAACCTACAAGCCACAAGAAATTTGGAGAAGCCACGGCGATTCTCGCGGGCGACGCGCTGTTGACGCTGGCGTTTGAAACAATTGCGGGGGCTCCGGTTTCGGCGGAGCGACGCGTGGCGATGGTAACGGAGATTGCGACGGCGGCAGGCACGGTGAATGGGATGGTAGGCGGACAGGTGGCGGACCTGGAGGCGGAAGGCAAACCGGTCAGCCCGGAAATGCTCGAGTACATCCACCGGTCGAAAACAGCAGCGCTGATTCGCGCTTCGATTACTTCCGGGGCGCTTTGCGCGGGGGCGCCGGCGGACGATGTGGTGCGGTTACGTCGATTCGGAGAAACGATTGGTTGGGCATTTCAGGTTACGGATGACATTCTGGACGTGGAAGAGTCTTCGGCGGCGCTTGGCAAGACGGCGGGCAAGGATATCGCGCAACAGAAGGCGACCTACCCAGCAGTGTATGGACTTGAGCGCTCGCATCAGATTGCGAAAGAGCTTGCGGGCAAAGGCATTGCCGAACTTGACGCGTACGGCGAGCGCGCCAGCCGGTTGCGGACTATCGCGGAATTCCTGGTTCTTCGTCGCACCTAGCCACACTTTCCATGAGTGCTAAAACTGAGCGCAAGCGACTGGACGTACTACTTGTGGAGCGCGGTTTAGCTGAAACCAGCCACAAGGCACAAGCGATGATCCTTGCGGGCGAAGTGGAAGTCGATCAACAGCGCGCGGACAAAGCTGGATTGATCCTGCCAGAAACAGCACATATTGAAGTGCACAGCCGGCAGCAGAAATACGCAAGCCGCGGAGGGATGAAGCTGGAGGGCGCGCTGGAAGACTTTCATGTCAGCGCTGCCGGAAAAACATGCCTGGATATTGGCGCCTCTACGGGCGGATTCACTGATTGCCTGCTGCAGAATGGCGCGGCGCGCGTTTATGCGGTGGATGTGAACACGGATCAGTTGACGTGGAAGCTTCGCGGCGACGGGCGCGTGGTGCGCATCGAAAAGAATGCGCGTGAATTGCTGGCGAAAGATTTGCCGGAGGCGATTGATCTGGTGACGGCTGACGTTTCCTTCATTTCGGTTGCTAAGATCTTGCCGGGCGCAGTGGGCTGCGCAAAACCCGGAGCTGACCTCCTGATTCTGGTGAAGCCACAGTTTGAACTGGAGCGCGAGGATGTGGGCAAAGGAGGAATCGTGCGCGAAAAGATTTTGCATGATAAGGCCATTGATGGCGTACGGCGTGCGATGGAAGCGCTTGGGCTGAGCGTGCCAGGAATTGCGCCGAGCCATCTGCCGGGGGCCGAGGGCAACCAGGAGTATTTCCTTCACGCTCGAAAAGCGGCTGGGGTAGAATCGCGGTAATCCATGCGGCCCGAACCCATGTTCAAAAGAATCGGCGTCATCTCCCGGCCAAGGCGCTCGAACATTGCGGAAGTGGTCCCCCCGCTGCTGAAGTGGCTTGAGGAGCGCGGCATGCCGGCGGTGTATGACAACGAGACGGCGACGGTGCTGAAGAACGAGACCGCCGGGAAGACACGGCACCAAGTGGCGCAGGAATCAGACCTGCTGCTAGTTTTGGGCGGCGATGGAACGATTCTGGCGGCTGCGCGGGAAGCGGCCTACCACGGCATCCCAATTCTTCCGATTAACATGGGCAGCCTCGGATTTCTGACCAGCTTCACCGTCGAAGAGCTTTATCCGGCGCTGGAAAGTACGCTTGCGGGAAAAGCTACGATCGAAGAACGGGTTTTGCTGCTGGTGGAACGCACCCACAACGGAGAACTTCTGACACAGCAGCGGGTGTTGAACGATGCCGTGGTGCACAAGGGTACGCTGGCTCGCATGATTGAAGTGGAGTTGCACATCAATGAGGCATTTGTGTGCAGGTACCGCGCCGACGGATTGATCGTGGCATCACCGACTGGTTCCACGGCGTACTCGCTCTCGGCTGGCGGCCCGATTGTGCAACCCGGGGTCGAATCGATTTTGATCACGCCGATTTGCCCACACACGCTCAGCGACCGGCCGGTGGTGGTGCAAGACACTTCACAGATCGAACTGTATTTATCGCAGAGCTCGGATTCGGTTTTTCTGACGCTGGACGGCCAGACGGGCGTGCCTATGCAGATCGGGGACCACGTACGAATCACGCGCGCGGCGGAGCGCCTAAAATTAATTCAACCGCCGAATAAGACGTACTTTGAAATTTTACGGAACAAGTTGAAGTGGGGCGAAGCGTAGTTTTCAGGCGAGAACATCAGTGCGTAGAAGGTCCTTGCGCGTTTCTCGGTGTCGGATGAGTTTTACCGTATTGCGGTCGACGAGGACTTCGGCGGCGCGACCGCGGCCATTGTAGTTGGACGACTGGGCGAAACCGTACGCGCCGGTTACCCAGATGGCGAGCAGCTCTCCCTGCGAAACACTTCCCAGCGGCCAATCGAATAAGAAAGTGTCTCCGGTTTCGCAGACGGGTCCGACAATGTCTGCGCGCTTTGTGGCGATCGCCGGCGTGGCAGCGCTTTGCACGACGCGGGTGATGGGATGCGGTGCGTCGTAGAGCACAGGACGCATGAGGTCGTTCATGGCGGCGTCTAGGATGACGAAAGATTTTCGTGAATTTTGCTTGGTGTAAATGACGCGCGAGAGGAGAAGGCAGGACTCGGCGATGATGGAGCGCCCGGGCTCGAGGAGAAGTTGGACGCCGAGGGGGCGGGCGACATCGGCAAGCATTTTCGCATAGGCTTTGCGGGAGGCGGGATGCTCCCCTGTGTAGCGCACACCGAGGCCGCCTCCGGCATCCAGAATTTTCAGCGCAATGCCCTGTTTTCGCAGATCGAGCACATATCCCGCGAGGCGCCGCAACGCGCGGCGGAACGGCGCGAGTTCAACAATTTGCGAACCGATGTGGGCGCTGATTCCCTGCCAGCGAATTGCTTCTGTGTTTCGGTGCTCGAGATAAAGTTTACGGGCCTCGGGCCAGGCCACTCCAAACTTATGGTGTTGGAGGCCGGTGGCGATGTGTGGGTGTCCGCCGGCTTTCACGTCGGGATTGACGCGGATGGAGACCCCGGGAGGTGCACCGCGGCCGCGGGTGAACCGTGATGATTCCTCAATCAAAATTTCGAGCTCCGCGGGAGATTCAACGTTGAACTGCAGAATTCCCGGCGCGCTGGTTCGGATGGTTCGATAGTGCAACGCTTCGCGAATTTCTTCGCGGGTCTTTCCGACTCCAGAAAAAACGATGTGCTTGCCAGGGATTCCGATGTGGCCGAGGTGTTCGAGTTCGCCGCCGGAGACAATGTCGAATCCGCTGCCGAGGCCGGCGAGAATCTTGAGGAGAGAGAGATTTCCGTTGGCCTTGACCGCGAAGCAGATGCGATGAGGAACACCGGCGATTCCGCAATCTATTTCGTGGAAAGCATCGGTGATGGTGCGCCGGCTGTAGACATACGTGGGCGTTTCATAGCGCCGGGCAATTTCGGAGAGCGGTACGCCTTCACAGAAAACCTCGCGTCCAGATTTGCCCACCTTCTTCCAGGAAAAGTGCGGAGTGTGAGTTGCGGGATCGAGATAGGGCAGCCCGCGCCGAGCCTTGCCGGGAGCGCTCATTTCACCTTCATGACCACCAGCGTGCGGTCGTCAGAAAGAGGGGCGCTTTGCGAGAACCAGTCGACTTCGTTGAGGACGCGGTCGGCCATTTCGGCGGCGGAGATTTCGTGATGCTGCTCGATAAGCTTGCGCAGGCGCTCGTTGCCGAAGAGCTGGCCTTCATTATTGTAGGTTTCGGCGATGCCGTCGGAATGAAATACGAGGATATCGCCAGTTTCGAGAGTGACGCCCCACTCGTCGTACGTGACATCTTCGAAAATTCCGAGCGGGAATCCCGTCAGCTCGATGCGCTCACAGCGGCCATCTTTGTAGAGGAGAGGTTGTGACTGGCCAGCATTTGCGACGCGGAGTTTCTGACGGCCTTTTTGCCAGGTGGCAAAACACGCGGTCATGAATCGGCCCTCGATACGCCGCTCACCGACCAACTGGTTCATCTGGCGCAGCATTTCAGCGGGCTGAAGCTTTTGCGGGGCAAGGCTGCGCATGATGCCGATGGAGACGGCTCCGTAGAGGGCGGCCGCGGTTCCCTTCCCACTGACGTCGCCGAGCGCGATGCCGAGTTGCTGCGGACCATACCGCAGGAAATCATAGAGGTCGCCACAGACTTCGCGGGCGGAGAGATAACGCGCGGCCACGTCCAGTCCGTAGTCGTCAGCGGGGACGGGCCGGAGGAGTGCGCCTTGAATGCGCTTGGCGGCCTGGAGGTCGCGCTCCATGCGGGCTTCATCGCGGGCGAGCTGTTCATAGAGGCGCGCATTTTCAAGGGAGACCGCGAGATTGGCCGCGAGGATGGTCAGCGTTTGTACGTGCTCTTCCGTGAAGTAATGAAGCTGCAGACTTTCGAGATCAAGAACACCGATCACTTTGCCCTTGAAGATCATCGGAATGGCGAGTTCTGAACGCGTTTCCGGGTTAACCATGAGGTAGCGTGAATCGGTGGTGACATCGGGGACGAGAACCGGCTCGCGCAAGGTGGCCGCGGCGCCGACGATGCCTTCGGTGGCCGCAACGCGCAGCTTTCCTTGAACGCGCTGGCCATGCTTGACGTCCAGGCGATGGCGAAAAACTTTCTGCTCTTCGTCGTAGAGCATGATGCTGACGATCTGGTAATCGATAACGCGCTTGACGAGCTCCGCCGCGCGGCGGAGAAGTTCTTCCACATCAAGGATGGAGCTGATTTCCCGGCTGACTTCATTCAGAACCAGGAGCGTTTCCGCCTGGGCCCTGACCTTTTGAAAAAGACGCGCATTTTCGATGGCCACCACCAGTCGACTGGCGAGCAAGGTCACGATTCTCTGCTGGTCTTTGGTGAAGTAGTTCAGGTGACGGCTCTGAATGTCCAGGACGCCTATGCACTTTCCGCGGAAGAGAAGCGGCACGGCGAGTTCGGACTTCACGCTCTCGATGGCATTGATGTACCGCGGATCCTGGGAAGTGTCACTGACGCGAACGGGCTGGCCGGTCGAGACCGCGGTGCCGGTGATCCCCTGGCCCACAGGAATGCGCAGATTTTCCGCGAGGCCTGGAGGATAGCCGATGGCGAAGCGATGGGTCAGGTAGGAGCCGGTTTCATCAAGCAAAAGCACGCCGAAGAATTCGTAATCGATGTGCCGCTTGATCAAAACGGCGGTGTGGGCCAGCACTTCATCGAGGTCCAGGGAAGCGTTCACCTCTTCCCCGATTTCGGAGAGGGTGGCGAGAACTTCGGCCGAGACTTCGGACTTCTCCGTGGTTTCCTGCTGCTGTGGATTCGAGCCTGTGGCGTTCATGAATGTATTTATTATAGCAGGCGAATTCCGCTCCGAAGAATAAGCGAAAATCGCCTCTCAGGCCTCGATTTTCGTCTTACCGTGGGGGCCCAGGCGGACGACGCAGACGTCAGGAAGGTTGCGATAACGCTCGTCGTAATCGAGGCCATAGCCAACCACGAATTCGTTGGGGATGACGAAGCCGGTGTAGTCGGCTTTGACGTCGGCGATGCGGCGCTCCGCCTTATCGAGCAGAACGGCTACGCGAAGGTGTTTGGGCTTGCGTTCCTCGAATAGGCGCAACAAATATTTCAGAGTTAAACCGGTGTCCAGGATGTCTTCGACGACCAGGACGGAACGCCCTTCGATGCTGACGTCGAGGTCTTTGTTCATCTTTACCTCGCCGGTGGAATCCATCCCTTTGCCGTAGCTGGAGACAGAGATGAAGTCGAATGAGACTTCGCCGCCGAGTTCGCGCGCGAGGTCAGCGAGAAATAATACGGAGCCTTTCAAAACACCGACGAGATGCACGGGCTCGTTGGGGAAATCGCGGCGAATAGCCTGAGCCATCTGCCGCACGCGCTCACGGATGCGTTTGTGAGAGATGAGCACGCGCAGGGATTCTTCAGCGCGCTGGCCGGGTTTCACTCTTGCGGTTCGTTTTGTCGCCTTGGTAGGCAAGGATGCAATCCTCCTATGGGTGGCAGTGGACACATCTTATTCGACCCAACTGGCGATGGACAACGCGGCCACCAGTAAACAAGAGCGGTGGAGCAGAGGGGTGAGAAAGGCATTTTCACTCGGGAAGAGTCCCTTCGGCGCAAAGACACTGTTGTATCCTTAGCGGGAAGTTTTCCATCCTATGTGCTGCACTTTCGCAAGTCAATTCGGGCGTGCGGAGTCCGGCGAGCAAAGAACAATGCTTTGCCGGCCTTTTGTGTCCGAGATGGTGCGCCGACCCATTGTTGAGTGATTTCCGGAGAAGTTGCCGATGAACGAGAGCAAGAATTGCCTGCCCGAGCCGTGGCTGCGCGGGACGCTGGCGGAGGTGCCTGCCGTTGCCCGGGGAGTTTTGCACGCGTTGGAACTGGCACAGGAAGACGCGAAAAAGTGGTGCAACGGCTTAAGTGACGCGCAGATTCATGCGCGGCCGGCCGGACTGCCTTCGGTGGCATTTCAGTTGCGGCACATCGCCGGGAGCCTTGACCGGTTGCTAACATATGCGGAGGGACGTGCTTTATCGGAAGAGCAGTTGCAGACACTGAAAGCTGAGTCAAAGACCGACGCTTCAACGGAGGAGATATTAGCGGAATTGGAAGCGGCGATTATTCGCGGGAGCTTGCGCGTCCGGGCGCTGGCTTCGGAAGACTATGCTGTTCCCCGAGGTGTTGGAACGAAACATTTGCAAACGACGCTGGGCGGACTGCTGGTTCACATCGCCGACCACACGCAGCGCCACGTTGGGCAAGCGATCACAACGGCGAAACTCGTTTCGACTTCGAAAGTTTTCTAGCTATACTTTTGCTGCGCTTATGCCCCAAATAGTTACCTCAACGCTTCTGGTTCTCACCGCATTGTTTCCGATCGTAAACCCACTCGGAAGCGCGCCGCTGTTTCTCTCGCTGACGCGCTACTACACCGGAGATCAGCGGAAGATGCTATCGAGGCGGATTGCCCTGAATAGCATTGCGCTGATTGTCGGTTCGTATTTCGTCGGTACGCACATTCTCGCGTTCTTCGGTATTTCCATACCCGTGGTGCAGGTGGGCGGTGGGCTGGTGCTGGCTTCGACGGGTTGGGCGATGCTGAAACAGAAGGACGAGGACGACACGAAGGCCGGCGTACACCGGAACGTGGATACGAACGACCTGTTTCAAAAAGCGTTTTACCCGCTGACGTTGCCGCTTACCATTGGGCCGGGATCGATTTCGGTGGCGATTACGCTGGGCGCCAACGAGCCTCACCGGGAGCACTCGATTCTATTTTCGATGATCGGGGCGGTGATTGGAGCGGTGCTGATCGCGGGCAGTGTTTATCTTTGCTATGCGTTTGCGGACCGGCTGGCGCAGGTGTTGGGGGCCACGTCGATGAGCGTGATCATGCGGCTATCTTCGTTTTTGCTGGTCTGCATCGGAACCCAGATTATCTGGAACGGGCTTTCGGCGATGCTGAAAACTTTGCCTGTTATGGGCCATCCCGGATAAGGCCGCCTTAGATCTTTCCTTTTCAGTTCTACTACCCCTTTTTCCAATTGGGCAATTCGCGTTTTCCGAGCAGCGCCTCCGCGGCCCAGATGCCGAGGTAGACGGATTGCGCGACTCCGTGGCCTGAATAGCCTCCCAGCACGATGGCATTCGTGCTTTCTGGATGGCGCTCGAAAATAGGGATCCAGCCTTCTGAAATGGCAATAGGGCCGCCCCAGCGATGTGTGAAGATTACGCCTTGAAGTTTCGGATGCAACTTGCGAATGCGGCCCTCGAGGCGGTCAAAGGCTTCGGCTGCCACGCCTGTTTCAACATTGAGGGAATGCATTTCACGCCAATCGGCAAAGTGGACGAGGCCGCTACCAAAAATGACTTGGTTTTGGAGCAGGCGGCCCCAAAGATAAGGAAGATCCACAGTGTAGAAAGGTTTTCCCTCGCCGAGGCCGATTTCCTTCAAAGTGGAGTCCGCGAGCGGCTCCGTTGCGATGGCGATGGTGAAGCAAGACTCCGTGCGCTGCGTCCAGCCGGTTAATTCGAGGGAATATGCATTTGTGGCGAGTAAGACTTGCCTGGCGCGGAGAATTCCAAAAGGTGTATGCAACAGAAGCGGACTGCGGAATTCGCAGCGTTCGACGTTGGCTTGCTGGAAGAGAAGCACGCCTGCGCGTTCCGCGGCTGTTGCCAGTCCGATGACCACCTTTCCGGGATCGATTGTGCCGCCGGCGACTTCGTTAACGGCGCGGAGCTCTCCTGAATCACTCCAATGAATTGGGGAATTCTTGAGCGGTGTGGTGCGCCCAAGTTCGTATGCCCCGGGGAGATTTAAGTCGCATTCAACGCCCAATCCCTCAAGGATTTTCTTGTACCCGGATAAGACGTCGCCGAGTCCCGGCAGATTTCCTGTGGCGGATTCGGCGAGGGCCATGCCACCAGTGTGGCCGCTGGCCCCGGAGCCGAAGGTTTCGGCTTCCAGAAGGGCAACGGATTTCTCGGGGGCTAGCCGCTTGAGCCACGCAGCGGCGGCGAGCCCGGTGAATCCGCCTCCTACTACGGCGAAATCCACGGTCTCGGCCAGGGGTTGGGGTTTTGCGCGAAAGTTCACGGTCCAGGGACGGTTGCCCCAGTTTTTGAGTTTTGTTAGCGGGTCGGAGCGTTGGGCAGACACTTTAGACCTTTCGGAACAGCATAAATTGACACGCGGCGGTAAATTGCGTTTGAGTCTTATTTGATGCTCCCAGGGGGCCTTTGGTGAATGGTAACAAGGTGAGTAGCCGAAGAACCGTCGAAACGGAAAGTAGCGGCCCTGGGGCTGAAATTCCTTAGAGGGCCGAAATCTCAAAAGCGGTAGCATAGCTACCCGTCGGCTACGCTCAGGGCAGGCCGCACTCCAAATAACAACCTCGCCATTGTGGGTGGCGAGGTGTCCATGACAAAAGAGAGAGTCGTTAGAGATACTTGATGAGGACGACCTCGTTGCGGGCTTCGTTGTAAACCAACTCGTCGACCAATTGTTGCGTGAGCATGAGGCCGAGGCCGCCGGGCCGCAGACCCTTTTGCTCGCGGATGGTCATGTGGGCCATGGGATCATCGGCAGGATTGCTCACAGCAGCGTGCTTGAGGTCTTCCATCTTGAAGCCGGGGCCCGGATCATCCAGGCGATACATCAGCAGCTTTCGGGTACGAATATAGGAAATGCGTACTTTCAGGTTGGGATCCAAATGCCCGCCCCACTCGATGGCATTGTTGAGCAGTTCGCGAAACGCATAACCAACTTTTTCCATCACGTCGGCTGGCAAGTCAGTTTCTAGGCGGGAGAGGAAACTTTGCACGCGGCTGACCATGGACCGTTCGCAGGGGACAAGCAATTCGACCCAATGCTTGTTGGCGGACAGGACTTCGATGGGAGGAACAGATGGATCCTCCGAAAGCGCATTGTCAACCGTAGATATAAGTGTGTTGGCATCGACCGGCTTGGAAAGGAACTGATAAACCTGTCCGCGCAGCGAATTCAGGACGGTATCGGAGGTTTTGTCCGAGGTCATCACGATAATTTTCGGGATGTGTCTTTCCCCATGGAGAGTACCGATGAGACCCAACCCGGACATTTTGGGCATCCAGATATCGAGCAGTACCAGATCAAAATTTCTTTTTTTGAGGGTACGCAGCGCGCTCATTCCGTCGGCGGCGGTGCTTACATCGTAGCCTTCCTTTGTCAGGATGCCGCGGATCATTTCGCGCGTTGTGGCGTCATCTTCCGCTACCAGAATGTGAGGCATGCTCGAACTCCCGTGGAATGAACTCGGATTCGCCGCGCGCAAACTTCACCGCCGGCGTTTACCCCGATTCCGGGGAGGCCTTTGTCGCTTGGCATGATTCGACTTGGGCCTGGCGGGGGTTTGATTTGCGTATCCTCTCAGGTTTGCTTGGAGTTTCGCAATGTCTTCCTTCAGCGAAGCGAGGACTTCCGAGGCCGAAGACAAATTCCCGCTTCGGCCAAGTTCCTGAAGATCCTGAGAGTGCTTGCGGGCGGCCTCAGCGCCGAAAATGCTGACCGAGCCCTTTAAAGCGTGCGCAAGCGAAGCGAGCGTCTCGGAGTCTTTCCGCAGGATCGCCGCTGCAATCCCGGCCAGGCGTTTTGGCGTGTCTCTGAGAAACGTGTGGATCATGCGGTTGAGAAGCTTTTCGTCGCCGCCAACGCGAGCTACAAGTTCGCTGAAGTTAGTTCGCGGCGCCTCCGATGGTATTGGAGACACCTCGGAAGCGGGCCTAGCAGCGGGAGAGGAAGAGAGGACGAGATTCAAGTCCTCAAGGCGAAAAGGTTTCCCCAAGACACTGTCGAAGCCGGCTAGCTTCAGGTGCCGTGCGTCTTCTGAGGTGGTATTGCCAGTGGAGGCGACGAGAAAAACACGCGTCTTTTTTCCCCGTTCAGCTTTTCGAATCGCCTGGGCGACTTCGTCTCCAGTCATTCCGGGCATCTCCTGATCCAGGAGGATGACATCGAAGGATGCCGAGCGGAAAGCTCTGAGCGCTTGCTTGCCATCCTTGGCGGCGACCACCTTGTGGCCGTTGCGCTTGAGTTGGTACGTGGTGAGCGTGCGGATGTCCTCCTGGTCATCGGCAAAGAGAATGCGCAGCGGGCGGAGAGGTGACGGCTTGCGTCTGGAGTTCATTACGTTTGAAGTATCTTGCGCAGTGGAAGGCCTGAATGGGGCTTGGACTGCGGCGCGAGGAAGGCGAAACCAAAAGCGCGAGCCTTTCTCCGGGAGGGTGACACAACCGATGCTCCCGCCCCAGCGCTCGACCGTGATGCGGCAAAAATAAAGGCCGAGGCCCGCTTTTCCTCCACTCTGCTTCCCTTTCATGAAAAGGCTAAAAATCTGCTCGGGGCGAAGGTCCTGAGGAAGTCCGGGACCTTCGTCATCCACGAAAGCTTTCAGGAAATCGCCCTCGTTCTCTACGCCAATCGTGACGCGGCGGCCGGGAGGGGTGTAGCGAAGCGCGTTCTCGAGAAGATTCGAATAGATACGGAGCAGGCGAGATTCTTCGGCAACCACGGGCCATTTGGCATCCAGATCGACAGAGGACGACACGGCGAGGCGAACACCCTTGGCTTCGAAAGTCGGTCCTAAAGAGGTCATGGTCTTACGTGCACACTCAAGCAGGTCGGAAGAGGAATTCCCTTCCGTGCCGGCATCGAGGGTGACGCGGAGATCCGCAGAAAATATCTGCAGGATCTGGCGAATCATCGTTTCCTGCTGGTCGCCGGCGTGCCTGCCGAGGGTGAGGAACTGCTTCGAGCGTTCGCTGATGGATTCCTCTGAAAGGGAGTCCATCGCGACGTGCATGACGCTGAGCGGCTGGGAGAGGTCGTGCACGATGCAGTGAAGCAGGATTTCTTTCTTCTGGATTTCCCGGGCCAGGCGTTCGTGATCCAGCACGGCATTCCGAGCAGTCTGCAGAATCTTCACTTGTTCGCGGAATTGCGAATCGGGACTGAAGAGAGCGAGGATTCGCCTGTCATCGAGAGCGAGAGCCTTCGCTTGGAGAGGAATTTCGCGGCCGGAGGATGATTTTTCGAGCCAAGTTTCCGATTGACAACTCGTTGTGGCCGGCGATTCCCAGAATGCTTCCGCATCGAGAAGAAAATTCTCGAGAAAGGGTGAGTGTTGGGAAAGAGTAATTGGGCGGGAGAGATTCCCAACGCCTGTCCAGATTTCCGAGAACCAGGGGGGAAGTGTTGCAATAGGCGAGAACTTGCCGTTGCCTTGATATTCCAGGAGTGCGAATCCCAGCCCCGTGAGGGTTTTTTCCAGAACGTCAGGCATGTTCATCCCAGCATTTTCTGGGCGAGCAGGGAGAAAGATTCCTCGACGCCCTCTCCGGTCTTGGCGCTGCAGCGCCGGACGCTCCACTGTTGCGCCGCTATTTGTGATTCTAGCGCGGAGTCGAGTTCCCAATCCCGGATCAAATCACACTTGTTGATCACGAGGACAAAAGGGATCGGGCCGACCTCCCCACGGACTTTTTCCTCGAGACTAAATGCTTTTTCAAGCGTGGCTTTGCGGGTGCCATCGGCGACCAATAGATAACCGGACGCCCCGCGCAGATACGTCCAGCGCATTTTCTGGTAGTCATCTTCGCCGTAGATATCCCAGAGGACCAGGGAAACCTCCTTTTCGTCCACTTGCACATTTTTCTTGTCGATTTTTACGCCAACGGTCGTTTGATAGACATCCGAATAGATGCTCTCGACGAATCGGCGGACGAGGCTGGTCTTTCCGACAGCGAATGAGCCGAGCATGCAAATTTTTTTCTGGAGCATGGCTTAAGATCAGGGTATAGCCGCATTCACGCGAAAGGTGGCGCTGCGATTGAACTGGCGATTCTCTTCATTGTCTTCGGCCCGAAGCGGATTCGTGGTGCCGATACCGCGGGCGCGCAGGGTGCGTTCGGGGATGCCGAGTTGACCGAGTGCCCAGGCGACGCGATCCGCACGACGCTGGCTCAGATTCAGGTTCACTGCCTCCGCGCCGGTTGAATCGGTGTGGCCCAAGACTTCCAACGTTGCGGTTTGGTGCAAGCTGTCCGCGGATTGAAGGAGCGATTTTATTTTCTCCGCCAGATTGCGGAGTGTGAGGTGCTCGATGGGGGATAGGGCCGCGCTGGCAACGGAAAACTTGACCACGGCGCTCTCGACTTCCGTTTTGGCTTGGTTGAACGCGAGACGACCAGGATTCAGTTCCGGTGAAAGCTCGACCGCGTGAATTCCCGGAACCAGCAAGGCCCGGGATTGAATATCCTTCACCCAGTCTGCGGATGCCGAGCCGGAGACATTTAGGACGCCAGATTTGACGGCGATGATCGCAGTCGAAGGTGGAGACAAAATGGACTTTGCCCGCTGCTGAACGACGTCATCATCCAGCGCGTAATAGCCTCCCCAGTGAAACTCGCCGTCGGCAGGATTCACATCCGAAGCCTTGATGAATTGCACAGGGTCAGCCGCCAGAGGATCGTGCATGCCTCGGACGACAAAACGGCCGCGCTCCCGGCCAAACGAGGTGATAGCGAATCCCGGCTGCTCGCGAAGGGTGTTCACCAGGCGATCCCAACGGGCGTATTGCACGGCGCGCCAGCCGACCCAGCCGGCTACCAACAAAAGCAGGAGGGCGGCGGTAGCGTAAACGAATCCAAAACTCTTCGTTTTTGTCTCTTCCTTGTAGCGAAACTCGAGGCAACGGGAAAGCTCACCGCTCACTTTCACGAAGGGCGCTGTGTCGCCGTCGAACTGATCGAGTTGGGCGGAATATTCGCGGTGAACCTGTTCGAGAACCTCGGCCATCCGGTCACGCAAGTCCCGGGAAGCGATGCCGCGAATGACACAGGCGAGAATGGCGTAGGGCCCTTCCTCAATCCAAACGTCGAGGTCGCCGACGTTCATTCGGTTGATGCCCTGCCCTTGCGGAGTGTGGAACGAGTCGCGGACGAAATCCTGGATCGCGGAGAGCATACCCGAGACCAAGCTGGGATCCTGCGTGGCGACGGCGGAGGCCACAGCATGGCCGATGGGCAGGCCAGTTTTCTTGTGAATGAGGAAGACCTGCTCGACCCGAAAGACGAGGCTATGCAGCAAGGCGACTTCGGTAAAGGAACGACCGGTGCGCAAGGCTTCCAGCCGCCACTTTAGGCCCTTCACAGAAAGGCTCTGATCGAGAACTTGATTGAAAGATTCGAGGAAGGAGCGCAGCGTTTCCAGGATGGAGCGACGAATGGCAGGGCCCATGACCGGGAAGAGGGCGTCCGCGAGCGTGCCGGGATCCTTGCGCACGGATTCGCGCAGGGCGGTTTCGATAGTAGGCGCAAGCGCAACGCTGAGCGCTTCATCGCCGCCTTGTTTGCGGCGCAGCTGGATAGCTTCAGCAACCACACTGCCGACGTCTTCGGTGCGCGAGGCGGGATCATCCACACGTTGATGCAGGCGTTCGAGCGCCTCTTGTTCCGGAGCGAGGATCAACTGGCGAAGCTCGAGGTAGGCCTGCGCATCGGGTTCAAGCTGCGGATCATCAGATTCCGGCGCTGGTCGGGTTGGTAGCGATTCGGCCATTTTGGGTCGAAGTTCGAGAGGATCCCGGGAATGTCGAGGAGCGGAACCCATAGTTAGCAATCCTGCTTATTTCTCGGGAAGCTCCAACTCATCTTTCAAGCGCATGGAGAGTTCGGTGAAGAGATCCGCGAGCATGGCGCGGTCAGTCTTGTCAGCGCGTAGGGTTTCAGCTTCGTGCTCGAGCGCGGTTTCCAGTTCGTCTTTGGATTTCTGGATCTGGGAGCCGAGGGATTTGGACTGTTCGAGAATCTTGGAGCGCAAATCGGCCTGAGCGGAGTCGAGCTGCTCTTCAAGCTGAGAAAGCTTCTTTTCAAGGGTCTTGGAATTGTCGCGGGATTCGCGGGTGAGTTCTTTCAAACTGTCCGCGCGCTCTGATTTTTCGGTCTTCAGGCGTTGGGCGAGGGATTCGACTTCCTCGCGAACATAGGATTCGAGGGAATCGAAGCGCTTCTTGAGGTCTTCGCGGAGAGCCTCGGAGGATTTGTTGAGGCGCTCTTCCAGGCGGGCGAAGCGCTTCTCGTATTCCCGCATGTTGGAACCAAATAAAATGTCCCGGATTTTATCGACGTTGGCGCCTTCGCGCAGTTCGCCGTTGGCAGCGTTTTTCTCGTCATGATCAGCTGACATGTTGGCACGGCCCCCCTTCGTACGATTCTTCGGCTTCCTGGCCATGCGGGGACACTACTACGGCAGGATGGAGTTGGCAACATAGCGTTTTGCATGGCGGGTCGAAGGTCGGACCCGGCCCGTGCATCGTTTCCGGACACGCAGACTGCTTCCTAGTACCCTCTAATTGGGGGGCCAATAGCCCTATTTCGGCTCCTGAATCTTTCGGCCGTTGGTTGGTTTAATCGGGCGAGCACTATGAGCGGGCTAGCTTGTAATCATGCGGCGTTCGGGGCCAGGCTTTTCGCTGATGGACCAACGGAAGAAGCGCGAGTCGCACTCTTCGCAACGGAAGGGGCGCCTGAAAATCATCGCGAGGAAAACAGACTCAAGGATTCCCTTCGTTTTTGACCTGTGGGTCAGAGAACTCCGGCAATTCGGACACGTTATAGTCATTCTTGCCTCCGGAATCCAGTAGTGAAAAGTCTTTTTGCGGCAGCCAGCAGCCGCAACTGACGAACTAGCCGTGCCGCATGCGCCGGTCATGCATGTCCTCGGAATGGCCATTCGCATCCAACCACGTCAAAAGTGTGCGAATGCTGCCGTGGGCCAGCGCGATGCTTGAGTCCGCGGCGCCATAGTAGAGATTGATCGTGTCGCCATCCTCAGCTACCGTGTAGCCGCACGGGAACACCACGTCTTGAACATCGCCTTGGCGTTCATAGTCTGCTTCCGGAGCGAACATCCAGGAATCTCCCCGAATGAGGCATTTTTCGGGTTGTTCCAGATCAAAGAGTGCCAGCCCAAGACGGTAAATGGAGCTGGACGGAGTTCTGCGCACACCGTGATAGATCATCAACCAACCTCTGGGCGTTTCAATCGGCGGTGGCGACATGCCGATCTTGTTGGCGTCCCACCAGGCGCCGCGCCGAGCTTCCAGCATGAGTTTGTGGGCGCCCCAATGGCGCAGGTCAGGCGAGTAGGAAATCCAGATATGCGCGCCAAGGGTCGTCATGGGCCGGTGAATAAGAGCCCATCGCCCGTTGATGCGCCTGGGCAGGAGCGCGGCATCTTTATCGTCAGGAGACATAACAACGCCGAGTTTCTCATAGGCACAGAAATCTTTTGTAAGCGCGAGCGATACGCCAGGACCTCCACGAGAGTAGGAAGTGTAAGCGACGGCATATTGCCCTAACTCCGGCATATACGTGATGCGGGGATCTTCGATGCCCCAGACTTCCTCAGGGAAACGCTCGGGTTCTGGCAGCAGGGTTGGTTGTGTGTCGACCTGCCAGTTGTCGACGCCGTTTGCCGAGCGCGCGGCACACAAGTGCGACAAGCCGCGGCGGTCTTCGACGCGACAAAGAAGAAGAGTCGTCCGGTCGGGCAGCAGCGTGGCGGCCGCATTGAACACGCTATTCATGGAATAGGGCCAGTCTTTCGCCGACAGGATCGGATTTGCAGCGTAGCGCTTAAATAAAGATTCGTGTTGGTTCATGGGCTCCCTTTGAAACAATTTGAAGGCGCGACGCGAGGGGTTTCGGGAGCCGCTGCCCGGTGAAAAGCAGTTGTGAATCGCTCAAGACTTGCTATCGGTGATGTCCGCCTCTTCCAGCTTGCGCATTTCGAGAAGGGCCATCAGGAAAGACAAGGTGGATTCAGCGCCCTGGTTTTCATTGGCGCGATCGGGATGCAAACCGTCGCGGCAACCGCCAGTGGTGGGATCATACAAAGCGATCTGAAGGTCGTTGTCGCCGAGGAACCAGTTGAACGCGGTCCATGCTTCCTTGCGCCAACGGCCTTTCCCAGTGGCCCGATATGCCTGCAGGGCCGCGGAAACAGCGCCACAAGCTTCGATGGGCTGCTGGTCGAAGCGGGCCTTTTCGGTTTTCGTAGAATAAAAGCCGTGCGAGCCGACGGGTACGAAATGGCCCTTTATAGCGCAAGACTGAACTCTTGCCAGCCAATCCAGCGCCTCGAGTCCGGCCGAAATCATAGCATTGTTGGCACTGCGCATTCCTGCGCGAATCAGAGCCTGTGGCATGCGGGCGTTTGAGTACGAAAGCACTTTCTCAAACCACCTCCAATCCTCCGAACGATTGGCCTGGTAGGAATCAAGCAATCGGTTTGCCAGCGCGTCCGCCGCATTCAGAGCGGCGCGATCCCCGGAAAATGATTCGAGATATTCCTGAAGGCCCAAAAGGGCGAAAGCACAAGCACGCGGACTCTTGAACTCCACGGCTGCGGGCACTGCCAGCTCAAACAAACGCCCGGCCGCGCCTCGAAGACCTGAGTCTTTCGTCCTGCCGAGAACGGTGCCTAACCCCCACAGAGCGCGTCCGTGGCTGTCCTCCGAGCCTTGCGCCTCCTGCCACTGCCGTTGATAGCTCAAGCAATTGTGGAATCTTCGACTGGCGGGATCAAAAGCCAGCCACAAGAAAGCGAGGTAGCGCGAGGCAAGATCGAGTGAACTGCGAAGCCCACTGCCCCCAAATTGCTCCAGGAGGATGGCCACAATCAAGGCTCGGGCGTTGTCATCGGTGGAATAGCCCTCGGGATAATTCGGCACTACGAAGACTGCGTGCTCTATGATTCCGGTGGAGTCAGTCATGCGACGCAAATGATCAAGGTTGACGGCTGGAAGCCGGTCCAAAGTTTTTTCCGTGTTCCGGGCTGAGAAAGTGGCGCGCGGGTTGCGCAAGCGTTCGTTATACACGCGTTCAAAGCTCCCCATATACTGCTGGGCAACGCTGTTCCAGACCATGTCGCGTGTGTACACATACGCGCGCTTTCTCATGGCGTGGCGAGCGGTGTTGTTGTCGAGCAATTCTATAGTTTTATCGGCGATCGCCTGCGGATCATCAAATGGAACCAGGACGCCGCGTTCTTCGTCCAGCAATTCGGTGGCATGCAAATACGGTGTGGATATAATTGCTTTTCCGGCGCTCAGCGCATACGCAAGCGTTCCAGAAACGACTTGTCCCTTGTGCTTGTAAGGCGTGATATAGATGTCCGCCGCACCGATCAATTCAACCAGTTCCTGCGGGCTCACGAAACGGTTCCGGAAGATTACGTTGTCTTCAACTCCCAGATCCTTTGCCATCTTCTGCAGGTACGCCCTATAGATATCGCCTTCCCTGCGCAAGACATGCGGATGAGTGACACCCGAAATCATGTACACAACATTGGCGTGGCGCGAGAGGATGCTTGGCAGGGCCTGGATGACGTTTTCGATCCCCTTATTTGGTGAGAGCAACCCGAACGTGAGCAATACTTCCTTGCCTTCCGTTCCGAAGGCGTCTTTATAAAAGCTGGAATCCGTGAAGGCTAAATCAGGGATGCCGTGCGGAATCAGATCTATTTTGGAACTTGGAACACGAAATACTTCCTGCAAAATTTCCGAAGCCTGACGGCTCATGACAATCAGCCGATCCGAAAGCGCCGCAATTTCCTCCATCACAAGGCGTTGATCGGAATTCGGCTCGCGGAGCACGGTGTGAAGTGTGGTGACAATGGGCATTTGAAGGCGGCGCAATAATTCCAGAATGTGGGCCCCCGACGGGCCGCCGAAAATTCCATACTCATGCTGGAGGCAAACCAGATCAATATTGCTGAAATTAAGAAAATCCGCGGCTTGCCGGTAAGAGGCGAGTTCATCCTGCGAAAGTTCAAAGCGGATCCGCGCAGGGTAGTCGTAGCCTTCCGGGGTGTCGTTGACCGGCAAGGCCAGCAACTCGGTGTCCTGGTATTCGGAGTGAATCGCGTCGCACAGGTCCGTCGTGAACGTGGCAATGCCGCACTGCCGTGGGAGGTAGTTTCCAATGATCGCGACCCTGCTGGGCAGAATCGATCGCGGATGGATGGGCCCGAGGGGCACCGATTTTCCGTCGACTACCAGGGAGTCGAGGCTGACCACTTCCGCCGCGCCCAAAAAATCGAGCGGCTTCCGCGCGTCTTCAAGTTCGATGAAAGTTGTGTTCTCCAGTGGGGCAATTATCTTCCGTAGCAACATGATTTTCCCGCCTTCGTCACGAATTCGTTTTCCGAGAGTCCCGGGCGGGCACCGCAGTTCAACGCATTGTGTGGTGTCTTTACCGAAGCAAACGACTAGTAATCCTCTTGAGGTTTCCGGCTCCAGAATTTCTGGCCAGCTTTTGGCGAACGAGCGGCCCGGTAGCTTTCGAGTTCCGCACTGGTAATGACGTACTGCGTTTCGAGAGGGTGGTTTTCGTGTGCGGCCAGCTCCGCCTGCAGGCGTTCGGCGCAAATTGCGGGCGCGTCCTGATAGCGCGCGCGATGGGAGACGAACGCCTCGTTAGCAATATTTAGAGTGAATTCACGGTCTTCTCCGTCGCCGCGAACATTGAAGGTGTACTCTCGCGAGAGTGCGTTGGTGCGAAAGCCGACGTACTGCACGAGAATACTTCCGCTCATTTTGCACCGGGCACGAAGACGCGAGCATTCAGAGTGGGCGCCGGCTTGGGCGGCTTGGGCCGCTTGGCGCGGCGACGCTTTGGCGGCGTGCCTTCGGCAAGCTCGACAACCATTAGACTTGTGACGAAAATCTTGATTCCGTGAGCGTCAAAATCAATTGTCGTGCGGTCCGATTTTGATTCGGTAATCACGCCACAACCGTATTGAAAATGCTTGATGTACTGGCCTGTCGAGAGATTCTCCAAAACTGCCTCCTGTTACTTTAAGAAAGTAAAAGATGGGCCCAACACAACTTCAAAGATCTCCAGGGATCGGCGCGCAAGCGGGCGCTAGCAATCAGTGACCGAGGTTCGCCCGCCTTTAATAGCTCCGACGGCCGTTCCCGCCGGAATAACCACCGCGGCCACCCGACCGGTCACCACCGCCGCCACCGCGCGATTCCTGAGGACGTGCCTCGTTCACCTGGAGCTGCCGGCCGTCCACATCGAGCCCGTTGAACTCGCCAATGGCCTTAGTTGCGTCACCGCCGTCACCCAGTTCGACAAAGCCAAAACCCCGTGAACGCCCGGTTTCCCGGTCGGTGATGACCCGAGCGGAGGACACCTGATAGCCTTTGTCGACGAATAACTGCTGAAGGGATTCATCGTTCATGCCGAAAGAGAGATTGCCAACATATAGTTTTGTCATGCGCGTTTCCTTTTCCTAGTTCACTGCGAGAGATAAACATCCGTTACTTTCTGACGATCCTGAGAAAGGTTGGGCGCCCTTCAACCGGGTGAGTCAAGAAACCCTTCAAGGAGAAACCCGGAGCCCGCCCTGGATGTGCCGCCGGTTCGCCGAAATGCTTACAAACGCGAGACCTACAAATCGCTTCAGGACCACCACGGTTATCTCAAGAGAATTGAACTTTTTGCCCCGCAGCCCGGTCAAAATCTGGGCAATGCCCTTTCTGAGGGTTCCGTCGTATGCGCGGCCGACTACCCTGGCCTTGTGTTCACCGGTTAGGCGAACGAAATTCCAATTTGCCTGGCTGATCTTTCGATCCAGTGTGTAGCCGTCAAAATTCTTCACTACCCGCCAACCGGGCAAAAATGCTTCGCTTTCCAGCGCGAAATCAGGCGGCAAGAGCGCGCCCTCACGGATAAGGATCATGCCAGACTCATTCATTTCGGGCATCGCGGCGACCAGGGTTGAAGCCAAGTTTCAGCGACGGGGACAATTAGAACGCCCTCACGCGAACGGCTCTGCCATTTACCATACCCGCGAGAATCGTTAAGAGCGCGGCACATCCGATGGCCATGAAGGTGGAAACAAACACCGCGCCGTAACCGGAGAAACCTATCGAACGCGTAAGGAAACCCCCAACAACAGCGCCCGCAACACCCATGGTTAAATCCATCCACACCCCGTAGCCTTTTCCTTCGAGACTTTTGCCGGCAAGCCATCCGGCCGCGAGTCCCACGTAAATCCAGATCACAATTTGCATTTTTTCTCCTCTGCCGAGAGCCTGTGAAGAGAAAAGCGGGAAAGGCTCGGCGCCTGCCCTCTTCAGAAAAGTCAGCTCGCCCCAGCCAAAGACGGCGCTGTCCGGTGAAAAGCCAGCGAGCTCAGGAAGCGACCGCGGTGGCCATCTTGTGGAAAGTGGAGTTGGCAACCATGTAGGTATGGATGCGCAGCGCGCCTTCGATCACACCGGCGAGCATGCCGGTAACCTGGGCAAATTCGTTTTTCTCGTAAATTTCCGCGTCGGCGCTGTTTTCCCAGAAACTATAGGCGTAGACTTCCTTGCCGCTTTGAGCGATCAAGGTCATCTCGTCCAGAAAGCCCTTCTGCTTTCGAAGCAGGGGAATGATCTCGCCTTCCATCTTGCGGGTGAATTCCGCGGCAGATTCGGCCTTGAGCCGCATGGATACTTTGCGAACAAACATAGGAGGCTCCTTACGGTTCATGAGCAAGGGAGTATTTCAGGAACCCCCATGGGTTTTCCAAACCTGAAGGCAGCCTTGGGATCACCTATCCAGCATGGGCTACTTCACAGTTCTTGTCAAGTAATATCGATTCGCTTACACTGCACTTTACTAGCTTAGTTAATCGGGAGGGCAGCATCCGTGGATGTAAGCTTCATCATTCGGCAGAGACTCAAGGAGCTGGAACTGGAACAACGCGACCTGGCGGCTGCGGCACAAGTCACGGAGTCCTACATCTCGCAACTCCTGACGCGGAAGAAGGCGCCGCCCGCGGTCGATCGGACGGGCCTGTACGAGAAAATGGACGCCTTCCTGGAGTTTCCTAGGGGCCATCTCTCTTCCATGGTGGAGGCGCAGCGGCACGAAGCGTTGAAGAAAAAACTGGCAGAACCGCCCGCGCCGCTATTCCAGGAAGTGCGCGAATTGATCGTCCGTAAATGCAAGCCCGACAGCAGGAGCGAGGTGCGCGAGATTTTTGAGAAGCAGGCCTTCGGCGAACTTGAAAGGCTGGTGAGCCAGACACTTCTGGATGTGGCCAAAGGGATCGCGCGGCAAGAATTGAAAAACGAGAATTGGCTGCGCAGACTGGGGAAGCTTCGCCGCCAGTCTTATGAAGAGATCCGGGCAATGATACTGAATTTTTTGGACACGGATGTTTTCAATATATCCATCGAGCACTGCTCGGCTTTCCTGGATCCGGTGATCGAATCCTGGGACATCGATCTAAAATCGTTTGCGGTGGAGGTATTGTTGAACAAGCGCCTAGCGTCCGCGCGGATGATGCGCTTCCAGTTTTTGGAAACGGGCGGCTTGGATGGGGCCGCGGCGGAGCTTGGGTTGAGGGAGTTTCTCCGGAACCCAGGAATGAGCGGCGATGCAAGTGATGAAGAGATCGATTTTCTCAAGAGCCTGAAATTTCGACACCAGAGGCCCAGCGCGCTTTATTACTACCGAGAATTGCAGAACCTGCGGGATCCGCTGCATTTCCCCGAAAATTCCGGGAGAGGTACCGTTCGGAGTGGAATGCGGAAGGAACCAAGAAAAAGAAGCAAAGAAAATCCAGGAAGAAGGCAATTCGGCGGTGGAGCCACGATCTGAAGAGCCCACGGAATGCCGGCTCGCCAAATTCATCGCAACCCTCGGGGTAATCCTGGCAAAACTTCCAACCGGTAGCGAATCCGCAGGGATGACTCGAACGATGAATTCCCTCCCCGGCTGAAATATCGCGGTCACCGGGACATTTGGCGGGGCCAGAGGGATGCAAGCGAGCGCAACCTGCGGACAGGAAGGTAGTGTATGATGGTAGACATCTGATTCTAGAGCTGCAAATGCCGCAGCACCCAAGAGCATCGGGACACCCGGAGTCCTGTCCACAGAACGCAGCGTAGGTAGCCACAGCTGCAATCCGCAAAACGATTCAAAGTGAGCCAATCCTCGTCTAAGTGTGCCTGCGGGTGAAAGTGTGCAGAGAAGAAGGCCCGGGCAAAACTGGCAGTGGATGAGCGGAGAAACCATTGTCACGGGAAATTCAGGAACAACAAGATCAAGTCCGGCTGCTCATCAAACTGGGCAAAGAACAAGGCTATCTGCTCTACGATCAGGTGAACGACGCCTTCGCGGCGGAAGAGCATACCACCGAGGAGATTGACAGCGCCTTCACCGCCTTCGAGAGCGAAGGCATCTCGCTTTACGAAGATGCTTCCGACGCCAAGTTGGCGCACGCCGCTCCTGACGTCGCGGAACAGCCTGATGGACGGCCGCACCGCGAAGCTGCGGTCAACGAAGATGCGGAGCTCGACCAGACCGCATCGCCACCGGAAAAGACAAGTGACCCTGTACGCGTCTACCTGCGTGAGATGGGCCTCGTACCCCTGTTGACCCGCGAACAAGAAGTGATCATTGCCAAACGGCTTGAGCGTGGAAGCCTCCGCGTACTGAAGACCGTTTCCCGCTCTCCCATCGTGCTGAAAGCGTTGATTGCCGTTGGAGAAGAGCTGCGCTCGGGAAACCGTTCGATCAAAGAGATTATCCAGTTCGACGAGGAAGACCTTACTGAAGAGAAGATTGAAGAAAAGACTCGGCACACGTTGCGAACCATTGACAAGATAGCAAAGCTACATGAACTGGGGCTGAAGCAGCGTGCCAAGCTGGAAACTACCGCCATGTCGGAGAAGCGCGCCTATCGCCGGGCCAAGCGGCGATTGTCGCGAACTCGAGTGGAAATGTCATTACTCGTTCGCTCCCTGGATTTCAAGGAGCGCGAGCGTAAGCGTTTGATTGAATTGCTGCGGCACACGGTCGAACGCCTGGAGTTCCTGGAACGCGAGTCGGCCCGCCTGGAGCGGCGCGTTAGAGCGGCACACGGTGAGGTGTCGTTAGAAGCGCGCAAAGAATTGCGCTTGTGCCGAGCACGAGTGCGAGAGATTGAAGAGTCGAGCGAGGTGGGCGCGAGCACGCTGAGGCGCGCGCTTATCTTGATTCATAGAGGCGAGACGGAAGCGCAGCAGGCCAAGAGCGAATTGACCGCGGCGAATCTGCGCCTGGTAGTCTCCATCGCCAAGAAATATACGAACCGCGGGCTACAGTTCCTGGACCTGATCCAGGAAGGCAATATCGGCCTGATGCGCGGCACCGACAAGTTTGATTGGCGGCGAGGATACAAATTTTCCACGTATGCCACATGGTGGATCCGCCAGGCGATCACCCGCGCCATCGCGGACCAGGCCCGCACGATCCGGGTGCCCGTGCACATGATCGAAATGATCAACAAGCAGGTGCGCACGAGCCAGCAACTGGTGCAGGAGTTGGGACGCGAACCCACTTCCGATGAAATCGCCAGGCGCATGGATATTCCCGTGGACGCGGTGCGCAAGACAAAAAAAATTGCGCAATTGCCGATGTCGTTTGAGACGCCGCTGGGTGACGAGGGCGAGTCGCACCTTGGCGACTTCATCGAGGATAAGGGCGTGTTGTCGCCCTCCGACGCGGCGATCGACCTGAACTTGAAGGACCAGATTGCGTCGATCCTCAGAACGCTGACGCCTCGCGAGGAACGCATTATCCGGATGAGATTTGGACTGGATGACGGCAGCCAGCACACGCTTGAGGAAGTCGGCGAAGTCTTTGCGGTTACCCGGGAGCGCATCCGGCAGATCGAAGCCAAGGCTCTGCGCAAGTTGCGGCATCCGTCGCGTTCCGGAAGATTTCAGATATTTATTCGGGGCTCATACTGAAGGTGAGTTGAGGTTCATGCGGCTGCGGGCAGAAATAATTGCCAGCGACCGCAAATCTTTTAAGGAGAAGAAGTGATGAAGAGTCTATTTGTAGGCAATCTGAGTTTTCAAACCACGGAAAGCGAATTGAACGATCTGTTCAAGCCGTTCGGGCAGGTGGGTCGCGTCAACCTGGTGAAGGATCGCGAGACCGGCCGCGCGAGGGGATTTGCGTTCGTGGAAATGCCGAACGACGATGAAGCCGCCAAAGCCGTTGCAGGGCTGGATGGAAAGCAGGTTGGCGGCAGAAACCTGAAAGTGAATGAAGCGCGGCCGAAAGAAGCTACACGCGCACCTCGATTCGAGAATCGCGGCGGAAGCAAAGAGCGGTTTTCAAACGAAGATTACCGGGAAGCCGCTCGCCAGCCGCGCGAACCTCGCTGGTAAAGTTCGCGGCACGTTTACAGAAGTAGCGACTTGTTGTGAGAGTTTAAGGAGATTCTATGGCCATCACATTCCAAAAACGCCAGAAGGAAATGAAGCGATTGGAGAAGCAACGCGAGAAGGCCGAGCGTCGCGCGCAGAAGAAGGTTGAGAAGCGCGCGGAAAAAGAAGCCGGCGTCGAACAGACGGAAATCCCCGTCGAGCAGGAAACGCAAGAGTAAACCCGCGCTGCGGCAGGAGCCTGTTTGTGGCTTGGCAGAAGACGAACAGGTCAAAGAGCCGGAAGCGGGAAGAAATCGCCAAATGTGGAATTCCCGAACTGTATTTGTTCAAGGGTTGAGCTACACCGAAAGCGGGACGTACCGTAGCTACTACCGAGTCAGATTACCTTCGCTTTCAGGGTAGCGTGAGCGTGTTGATACGCTTTGGAACTTCGCCGACATTCACGACATCCACTAACTTGAGAGTTGTTGCATCGATGACCGAGACGGATCGCGCCCCTGAGTTTGAGACATAAACTCGCTGGCTATCTGGCGTGAATGTGATCCATTCGGGCACTACTCCCAGTGCGGCTCGATTCATGGGCTGAAGCAGCGGCAGCGCGCAATACCCCACCAATTGAAGCTCGGGCAGCGAATATTTGAAAACGGCATTGGCGACAGTGCTGTTGACCCAGAGAGATTTTCCGTCGGGGGCAACGCCGATGCCGTGAGACGGGGTTCCCAGGCGTTCTTCAGCGCTGCCGAATCCACCGGGTTGTTCTGGCAGAAGGATGCGTGCAACCTCTTTGCGGCTGGCAAAATCGACGACTGCGAAGCCGTTCAGGCCAGAGAGTTGGACGAAAATCCGGCGCGTCGAACCGTCAGGGTTCGCTTCGAACGCCATTGGACGCACCGACCGATCGAATTTGATTTCCCCGGTGGCTTTTTCTGTACTCAAGTCGATCACCGTAGCGGCTTTGTTTTCGATGGAGCCGCTGACGGCATACTGGCCGTCGGGCGTGACGAAGATGTTGTGAACGCTGCCGTCAACGGAAATGCTTTTCGAGCGCTCGAGCGAGTTGGCGTCAATGACATCGACAGAGCCTGGGTCTTCTCTGATGCCGACGAGAACCCGGCGGCCGTCTTTGGTGATAGCCAGATTATTCGGGTGGCCACTGAGAACAACCTTTTCCAGGATTTTGGCGGACTCGCGATCTACCACATCCACGATCGACTCCGATTCGTTGCTGATGTACACGCGTTTTCCGTCGGGAGAAAAGACGACGCCATGGGGGAGTTCGATGCCGCGAATCACCTGCACAACCTGATTGGTCGAAGAATCGATCACGTCCACCGTGTTGCCGGCGCTGTTAGTCACATAAATTCGAGCGGCAGTGACCGATGGCGAAGCAACTGAACCGGGCACCGACGCGGAGCGCACCCATTCCGCCAGGGCCATCCAATCAGGATCCTCCTGCGATGCGAATTGCCGCCCGCCGGAATGAAATGCGTCTCCTCCCGCTTCGGGAGCGAGTGGATGAACCAGCAGCCTGCTGGATTGCGGCTTCCCCGGGACAACCAATTGCGAGGAGCTGTGGAAATTCTGGCGGGATTGTTCTTCCGTCCAATCGGTGAGGCCTGGCGAAAGGGCCGCGAGATGAAACACTCTGTTAGCAGCAGTATGGCAGCCGTAGCAGTGCGCATGACCGGGCCGTTCTTTGAGAAAGATAGGCTGAACGGTGGTTTTAAAAAACGCAAAATCAAGCCCGCCCATAGCTTGGGAATTCGACGCCGTCGGCCCCGGTGAGGGTGCGGCAGCGGTGTGGCGGACCCACTCGGCGAGCATCTGCCATTCCGGGTCGCTCTGCGTTTTCCAGAATTTGCCGCCGGTGTGCACCGGATCGCCTCCGGCATCGGGTGCCAGCGGATGCAAGAGCAAGCGGCTCTTCAACGGTTCTCCGGGCGTGGTCAACCGCAGCACGACTTCAAAATTTTTGCGGGACTGTTCCTCGGTCCAAGACGAATTCCCTGCCGATAGAGGCTCGAGGCGGAGACGAGTGTTCAAGGTTGAATGGCAGTCGTAGCAACGCACGCCATTCTCACGTTGTTTCAGGAAAATTGGTTCGATGCGTGTGCGATAAGTTTCAAAATCAAGAGCGGCGGCTTGACGATCATCCTGCTTTTGTGGCACAGGCACGGCGTACGCAAGCGATGCCCAGCAGAACATCACTGCGAGATAAGCGAGAACAATCGGAGAGAACCTGACACGAGAACAGAATGGCATTCGCCCTTCCTTGCAACTGGGATTGTGCGTCAGCGGCCGTACACCAGCAGCCGGAACGTTCCTGATACCGGTGTCGGCTGCGGATGCGGCTGCTCCGTCGTTGGCTGGGCCGCGGGAGAGAAGTCAGCCGTGTCTATAAAGAGCTGGTGCGTCTTCGGATCGAGAGCCATGTTTCGGGCGCCGAATTCTGTCTTCACAGTCTCGACCACGCTGAACTGATCGGGACCGTCTTCGTGAAAGACGTGCAAAGTGCCCTCGCGCGCTGCGACGAAGAGCAGACTGGTCGCAGGTTCGAAAATATTCGTGTCCACACCGGCACCAATCGGGAAGGTTTGCACGACCTTGCCGGAATCTACATTCATGATCGCCAGCAGCTTGTTGCGGCCGCCGACAAATAACCTGTGATGTTTCACATCGAGATCGATGGCCGTTGCCTCTTCGGCGGGGGCGATTGGCCAACGGGACTTCACGGTGTTTGTCTTCGAATCGATGGCAACCACCTCGTTCTTGTCTTCGACGTTGTCGTAGATTGTTCCTTGACCATCCGGAACAGCGTACTCAGGGCGCCCACCGATCGGGATGGTGGCAACAACCGCCAACGAGCCGGGATCAATCACCGAAGCGTCGTTCGTCTTTCCATTCATAGTGAAGATGTGCTTTGAAGCGGGGTCGTAAATGATGCAGTCGGGATTGCCGCCGGTCTTTATATGACCGGTTGGTTTCAGAGTCTTCAGATCGAAGACGACAACTTCGTCGGCGCCGCCGTCGCTAATGAAGCCACGCCCGAGATCGTTGAGGACCACAATGCCATGCACTCGCTTCAGGTCTGGAATGCTTCCGACAATCGCGCCGCTATCCGCATCCACTACTTTCACTTCTGTGTTGTGCGAGATATAGAGGCGTCGGGTGGAAGTGTCAAAGGTGATGTAGTCCCAATACTCCTTGCCACCGGGTGCCGCACCGAGGTCATATTTCTTCAGGAGGTGATAGCCGCCGTCAGGCCGGCCAGCCACTGCCAGTCTGGAGCAAAGAATCACCACACTCCAAAAAGTCAGCTGCAGACGTGAGACTGCCATAAGTAAACTCCTATCGATGTTGTAGTAAGCAAAAGCTGCCGAATTGTCGACAGTTCGCCGCTGACTGATCCGTTCCCCCTCGACACCGTTGATGCACGACCCCTCAGCAAGCGTTAGCTAAAAAGTAGCCTTAAGCGCGAACTGAATCTGTCGCTCCGGAATCGTGGTCCGAACCAACTGCCCAGCAGTAGTCCCAGCGCTAAATGGAACACCGTTAGTCAGTGGAGAACCATCTGCCGTATAAATATCCGTGTTGCCGTCCCCGGGTCCTGGAGGAGCGAAATTCGGATGATTGATGATGTTGAACATCTCGACGCGAAACTGAAGGTTAAATGCTTCGGAAATTTTCTTGATGGGAATGTTCTTGAACACGGAGAAATCGAGGCTGGCGATGCCCGGACCGATGAGGCTGTTTCTGCCAGAGTTACCTCGTAGATTGAAGCAAACTAGCGGAGGAAGCGGCGCCCCTGACAATGAGGGCGGCGGCATGTTCGGATTCCCGATCGCGCCGAGATTCGGAGGATTTGGGTCGCAGTTGGCATTCCAGAAGGCCAAGTTCGGTGCGGTGGGAAGCTGGAAGCATTGTGACCGGATGTAGTTGATGGGATTTCCCGGATTCACGGCTGTTCCACATCCCGGACCCCTTAAACGATTCGGAAACGCGAAATCGTCGCTGCTGTTCGTGTTGGCGGGGTCGTTTCCGGTCCCGAACGTGGGAGTAAACGGCACACCATCGCTAGCAGTAAAGATGATCCCCAGTTCCCATCCGCTCGCCAGCCAATGAGCCGGACCAGTCCAGGATTTTGGAGAAGGCATGTCCCATGTGCCATTCACAACAAAGGTGCGCCCCACGTTGTAGTCTGCCAAGCCCCGAGTCAATTTCATGTCGAACCAGTCCAAGCTGGAAATCGAATTCCCGAAGGCGTCGCCCGCGACCGTGGCAGAACTCGTGTCCATGGTCTTGCCCCAAGTGAATGTACCCTGCACCTGGAATCCGTGGCTCATACGTTTCGCCAACTGCAGTTCGAGGGCATTAAAGTAGGAACGGCCTTGATAGAACATCCCCCGAATGGAGCCGAAATTGGTGTTCAACGGATCGAGGGGTGCACCAGAACTGTCAAACGGCCAAACATAACCCGCGGAGGTCTTGGTTGGGAGAACCAGGTTGGCTTCATCGACGCGGAAAGGCTGATGAACGCCGCGAGAACCTACATAGGCAACCATGGCAGCTAGATTAGGTGTGAGTTGATATTGGAGGTTGAGATTCCATTGGGTGACGTAATTTCGGTTGGGGTGCGACTCAACAAAGGTAGAACGTAATTTGTTTGCAGTGATGAGGCACGGATCGACCAGGGGAAACGTTAGAGTCGTACCCGACGGACAGCCCGGCGGAACTGTTCCCCCAACCTTTAACGACGTATATTGGAAGTAGGGAGCCGCCTGAGTAGTGAGCAAGATAAATTGGTAAGGGAGGGGTAGAACGTCGAATAGACCGGCACCGCCACGAACTGCCAGCTTCCCTGTCTTGAGCGGATCCCAGGCGAACCCGATTCGGGGTTCAAAGTTGTGATAAGTGGGGTTATAGAAAAAGGTGCCGCTGCCCGAGCAACTTCCTGCGACCACGGTGCCGCAAACGGGGAGCGGATCAGCCAGATGGCGTAGATTCGCGATTTTGCCGTTGGTTTCGGTGGGGACGGTAGTCATTTCGTAGCGGAGACCGAGATTGAGGGTCAAATTCGATTTCCATCGCCAATCGTCCTGAATGTAACCGCCAATGATGGACTGACGGAGGTTTCGTGGGGTAAGTGAACTGGCGATTCCTCCCTGGAACTTGGTTGGACTATTCGACAGGAAGTGGGGGAGATCCCCAAAAAACCAGATCCCATTGGGATCAGTGAGCGCCGTCACCTGCAAAAACATTCGCTCGAAGGCCCCACCGAACTTGATGGAATGCTTGCCGCGGCTGACGAAGGCATCGTCATAGACTTGAAAACTGTTCCAACGATATAGGTACGTAGGAAGGCCGCCGACCCCGCCGGTCATTGAACTGAGCCCGTTGACATTGACTACTGCCGCGTTTCTGCCGGCGAACGCCCCCAAAGAAGTGTCCATCGCGGCCGGGTTTAGCGCGCTTACACTGGCGTCGTTGTCCACATGTTCGTGGTTATAACCAAATCGGATCGCGTTTACAAAGGTAGGAGTGAAATTGTGAGTCTCTTCAACGGCAACAATCTGCCTTGAGGAAAGCGTGTTGAGGCCGACGTTTCCGAACGCGTCTGGAGAGTTGTAAGGCGTTCGATCATACAAGTAGGTGCCAAACAAGCTGTCATTGTCGGAAAATTTATGGTCAATTCTGGTGGTCACAAAGTTTTCGTTTACTATTTGTTTCCCATTAAAAATGAACGGACAGGTGTCCCCTCCGCAGGATACAGGAATGGGATACAAAGCCAGGTATTTCTGGACTGCGGGGTCCACGGGACCTTGTCGAATCTCCGGTGACGGAACGGTAAGTTTGTTGGGAATCCCTTTGGATTGACGGATTCCTTCGTAGTCCGCGAAGAAGAAGGTTTTGTTCTTGACGATGGGACCGCCAATTCCTCCGCCGAATTGATTCCTTTTAAAAGAGTCTTTAGCTAGCGTCGGGTCCTCAAAATAATTTCGGGCATCCAGAGCGCTGTTCCTTAGGAACTCATAAGCAGTGCCGTGGAAATCGTTGGTACCGGAGCGCGTAATGGCATTGACAACGCCACCGGAAGTCTTGCCGTACTCGGCGGAATAGTTGCTGGTAAGCACGGAAAACTCCTGAATCGCATCAACTCCAAGGTTGCCGCCGAGCACGCTGCCCGGAGCGCCGTTCGCGTAGTCATTCAGGCTGACGCCGTCGAGGCGATAGTTGTTCTGCTGTGGGCGGGCACCAGAGATAGTGAGTTGCTGCCCAAACCCGCGATTGCCGCGATCCGATCCGGTGGCGAAACTTGGCTGCGTTTGGATGGTTTCCACGCCCGGCTGGAGGGCAGCGAGGTCCGTCCAACTGCGGCCGTTGAGAGGGAGTTCACGGACGGTGTTGGCGGTAACCACCGCGCTGATATCAGAACTCGTGAGCTGTACATCAGGAACCTGGGCGGTGACCTCAACTTTGTTGGAAATCGTTCCGACGCGGAGGGTGATATCGATCGTGATCTGCGAGCCAACGGTCATAGTCACGCCGTGGCGTGTTTCCGAGTTGAAGCCAGTGGCGGAGATTGAGATCTGGTACGAGCCGGGCAGCAGGTTCACCGTGGTGTAATACCCGTCCGCGTTGGTCGTCGCCGCACGTTCGACACCGGTGGCGACGTTCCTGATGACCAACTTCGCTTGCGGAATTCCGGATCCGTTAGTGTCTGACACGGTTCCCGAGAGCGTTCCGCCCGCAACCTGGGCGAGGGCAGGAGCGGAAAAGAAGATGGCAAGCATTAAGAGAACAGCGGTCGTGCGGCCAAACGAATACAAGCTAGCGGTTTTTTGAGAGAACACAGACCCACCTCCACGTTGGGCGGAGCCTAGTGTATGTGCGCGGCGGATGCCTTAACCCATGATTAATTTCTGTTTAGATGGCTCCGGGGTGTCAATTTTGCCCGTAGGAATCAATGGGAGAACCACGGTAAAACTTGAGCCGATGCCCACTGTGCTGGTGCATTCAATAGTGCCGTCGTGTGCGCGTGCGATTGCCTGAGCAATGGCCAAACCCAGCCCGCCGCTGTGGGAATCGCCGGCTGCGGAGGGCGCGGCCCTATAAAAGCGCTCGAAAATGAAGGGCAAATGTTCGGCGGAGATGCCGATGCCGTGATCCTGAAAGCGGACGCGGATAGTGCCTTCCGCCTGCTCCAGGGTCACGTGAATCACGCTTCTCTCGGGGGAATACTTGATCGCATTGTCCAGAAAAATCAGGAAGAGCTGGTGCAGAAACGCCTCGTCGCCATTGTAGGGAAATTCCTGGTCCAGTTGGCGGAGAATGGCAATTCCCTTTTTTCGCGCCCGTGAAGAAACCAGCGCACAGGCCTCCTCCAAAACCTCATTGATATACAGTGGTTCGGACTCCAGGTGTAGCTGCCCGGCATCGGCGATCGAAAGCGTGAACAGTCCCTCGACCATGCGTGTGAGCTTTTTCAGCTCATCATCAAAGACGGAAAGTGTTTTCTGGTATTCCTCGGCCGTGCGCGGCTTGGAGAGCAGGAGTTCTGTTTCTCCGTGAAGAACGGCGATGGGAGTGCGCAATTCATGGGAAGCATCGGTGACAAACTGCCGCAACTGGCGTACAGCCGAGTCCACGCCCCGGAATAGATCATTGAATGTTGCCGCTAATTGGCCCAATTCATCATGCGGCGTGGCGACTGGCAGCGGCTCCCAGAACCCCTGGCTTTGGGTGACCCGCTTGGCCATGGAAGCGGCATGTTGGGTAAGGTCCGTGATGGGCGCAAGGCTGCGGCCCACGTAAATCATGGAGATCCCGGCGGTTAGCAACAAACTGATGGGGAATAAAATCAAAACGATCCGCCCAAAAGTGTCCAGCACCCGATTGGTTCCAAATGTGGGAATAGCCACGGCGAGAAAGCGCTTCTGGTTTGCTTGCTCGAATGGAATGATCGCCACGCGGACGGACTGTTCTCCTCCAATATTCACGACCTGGTAGGCGGAATGAGTCGCCGCAAGATCGAAGTGTTGCAAGTTGATGGGCGCGGGCAGATTCCTCGATTGCTGAAGAATACGGCCATTGGCATCGAGCAATTCGAAAAATTCGCCAGGGATATCCAGGCGCTCGATGTCCCGGGCCTCGGGTTCGGCGGCAACATCAGCGATGAGAAGGCGGCCCGTCTCCTGCAACTGGTGATTGAGCTGGGAAGGAATTTCATGAGCAAGCAATCCCCAGAAGGCCAGATACGACGCAACGAGCAAAACGCTGACGACGGTGCAGAAAAGAACCATCATCCGGAAACGAAGCGTCTTGGTCTTCATGGCTCCACGGCTCCGAGGCGGTACCCGATACCTCGCACGGTGTGGATCAACTTGACCGGGCTGTTCAGATCAATTTTCTGGCGAAGGCGATTGACGTACACCTCGACGAGATTAGTTTCGCTGTCAAAATGACGATCCCACACGTGCTCAACGATTTCACTTCGGGTCACCAGATCCGGAGCGTGGAGGAGGAAAAGTTCCAACAGCGCAAATTCCTTGGAGGTCAGGGGAACCGCAATTTTTCCTCGGGTGGCCCTACGGCGGTGGCGGTCGAGCTCCAGATCGGCATAGTGAAGTTTGGCATTGCCGCTGTGCAAGCCACGCCGGACAAGCGCGCGTACGCGGGCGAGAAGCTCGGCGAGGACAAAAGGTTTAGTAAGGTAATCGTCCGCTCCAGCGTCAAGGCCTTCGACACGCTGCTCAACCAGGCCGCGGGCCGTCAACATAAGAACTGGCGCTTCCATTCCCTGCTGGCGCAATTCGCGGCAGACTTGAATGCCGCTGAGGCCCGGCAGGCGCACATCCAGGAGAATGGCGTCGTAGGTTACGTCCGTGGTCAGCTCCAGTGCCTTCTCGCCACTCTCTGCAATATCAACAGCATAGGAGTTTTCACGCAGTGCTCGCGCAATGAAACTGGCCACCTTTCGTTCGTCTTCGACCAGCAGGATGCGCATAAGCAGACGTTCCTAAACTAACTCGCAGGCGGAAATCATAGCACTACTCAACGCGAAAACACTCGCCCGCGCAGTTCGGATTATTTCGAATCGTCCCGGATCACCTGGCCACCCTTCATGACGAATTTTACCCGCTCGAGTTCGGTAATGTCCTTCAGGGGATCGCCAGAGACGGCGATGATGTCCGCGAACTTCCCTTTTTCGATTGAGCCGATGCGATCCTGCCATCCCATCATTTCCGCCGCAACGGTGGTCGCGGCCTGGATGGCCTGGCTCGGTGACATTCCGTATTTGACTAGGTAGGCGAACTCGGCTGCTTGTGTGCCGTGGGGAAACGGCCCAACACCGGTGCCAAAGGAGATCTTGACACCCCGGGAAATTGCCAAACGGCCGCTTTTTTCTCGCAGGGCCTGCAGGCTGTATTTTCCGCCGGTGGACTTGGCATCGCGCGCGGTGTAGTCGCTGAGGGAATAGTGATAAGCGGTAAGCTCCAGGTAGATTCCTTTCTTTTTCATCAGGTCCACGGTGGCTTCGTCGAGTTCGATGGCGTGCTCGATGGTGTCAGCGCCGGCTTCGACGCAGTTCCGCAGTCCCTCGCCACCGAATGCATGGCAAGCAGCTTTCTTCCCGTGGCGATGGGCTTCGTCGACGATAGCCAGAACTTCCTCTTTCGTGAAGGTCGGATCGCTGTTCAGAGCGCCATCGGGCTCGAATTCGTAGTCCGCGGTCGAATGAAATTTGATCCAGTCCGCCCCGTAGTGGATCTGCTCGCGAACAGCTTGTCGCGCGGCCCAGGGTCCATCGACCGTCTGATAATTTCTCGGCAAACTCACTTCCGGCGAGCCCAGCATACCTTCGCCGGTCGCGACCAGGCCCATGGTTGAAACCTGCATGCGCGGCCCCTGAAAGTAACCCCGGTTGATCGCTTTCTTGATGTCGACGTCTGCGTAGCCGCCGCCGTGGCTCATCAAATCCCGCAGTGTGGTGAATCCCGCACGAAGGTCTTTCTGTGCGTTCGCTAGAGCGAGAAGGGTCCGGTATTCACGCGTGTCGTTTATCGGGCTGGCGAATGGCGGCCCGCCCGGTTTGATTCCATCGAGACCAAAACCGAATACATGAGTGTGCCCGTCAATCAAGCCTGGAAGCACGGTGGATTTGGTAAGGTCAAGCACCTTAGCATCGGTGGGAATCTGCACGCTGTCGGGTGGACCGACGACGGAAATCTTATCGTCTTTGACGAGGATGACTTGATTGTCGATTAGTTTGCCGGACTTGCTGTCGAACAGGCGTCCTGCGCGAATCGCGATAACGCTTCCGGTCTGCGTTTGCGCTGAGCAGACGGTTGCGGCGAGGGCCAGCAGACTCGCTGCAATCCACTTTGAGCTTTTCATGCACTCCTCCAGAGTTCTTCGCAAACAATTGATGGAAGTTCGATACGTTCGGGTTTGCCCGCTCTGAACAGAAGAAATTGCGATGAGGGTGGGCGCGGGTGGACCGCCCACCCTTCATCGGATTGTTCGAGGTCGCTAATGCACCTCGAAGACCAAAATTTCGGCGGCAGTGGCTCCGTGCTGTGGCACGGCCACGAAGTAGCGGTTTAGTTGCGGCACCAGAAGCGCCGTTCTTGCGAGGGGTCCGGTAGGTACTTTCCCAAGCAGTTTGTAGCTGTCCGGAGCGCTTTGCTGGTAAACCGAGACGTCGCCATCACAAGAGGCGTACAATCGCTTACTTGCGGCGTCAAAAACGAGATCGTCCACTCCTTTCGTAATCGGCAGAACACTAAGCTCTTTCCCCGTTTGCGTGTCGAGCACGACAATGCCTCCGCTGCGGCAGGCGACGAATAGGCGATGATTCGCTTCGTCGTAGGCCATGGCGACGTTAGTCTTGGCAAGTGTGATCGGCCAACTTGTGATGAGCGTACGTTTCTCGCGATCGATGACGTCCACCTGGCTCTTGGCTTTGTTGTTCAGATAAATTCGCGAACTCGACTTCTCCAAGACCATGGCTTCGAGTGTGTCGCCGTCGACCTTAATGTCAGCCACCTTCTTGCCTGCGGTGGTATCCACGACGCTCAGCATGGAATAGGTCTGGTGAACGTCGCCTCCGCCGTTATCGATGTAAAGAAATTTGCTGGTGGGGTCGTAACCAATTGAGTCTGAGTCTTCGAGAAGCTTGACGCTGGATAGCACCGCGTAGCTGACGCTATCCACGATTTTCACGTCGCCGGCTTCTCCATCCGTGACATAGAGACGTTTCAGATCCTCTCTGTAGAGAATCGCGTGCGGCTTTTCGATTCCAGCGATCTTGTGAATGATGTTTCCCGACTTCAGATCGAATACCAGAACTGCCTTGTAAGCTTCGGGCGTGGCAAACAACCGGTTGCCCGCAAGATCGATTGCGAAATGATCGAAATTTCCCTTCACATCCGCAGGCAGCTTATAGGTCTGCGCCAGTTTCAGCGGCACGGTTTCCTGGCTCTGCGTGTTCACTGTAATCAGGCCGCACATCACCAACAGAATCGCAATCGTTCTCTTCATCTTTTCCCCCGAAGGTTGTGTCAATCGTGATCTCAAGACTTATTTCTATTGGACTCGCCGCAACGCACGAATCCAACACGTCAAAGCATAATATCTATCTGTGTCCAATCGAACTTAAGGCAAGATTAATTTCTGTTTAGCCGGGCGGGCGCGCATAGCAAGAAATCCCTTTCAAATACTGGACATTTCCGGCTCCCGGGATGTAATTGCCTTGCAGCAATTGCGGAGTGGCGTTGACGCACATGCTTGTGTGGCGTAGCATCCGCGTGGTTTTGGCGACCTCGATATTCTGTTGAAGCCATTGCACATCACTCCTTCGGAGCGGAACGCATGAAGCGCACTCTTTCTGTCCTGTTCACTTTTTTGATGTCACTGCCCTTCGTCGCGGCGGCGCAGGAGAAAGCCCCGTTGAAACTCGTTGCGACCATTCCCTTGCCTGGGCTCAAGGACGGGGACTTCGACCATTTTGCCGCGGACGTTGATGGCCACCATTTGTTCTTGACTGCGGAAGAAAATGACAAACTTGAGATTCTGGATACTAAAACGAACCAGCGGATCCGCACGATGCAAGAGGTAAAGGCCCCGCACGCAATTCTCTTCCGCAAAGATTTGAAGAAGCTTTTCGTGATTGAGGGCGACGCCTCGGCCGTGAAAATCTACGACAGCGAGAGCTACAAGCCACTAGGCGAAATTAAAGTATCCATCGACGCGGACTCCATCGCCTACGACGCCGCCACCTCGTACATGTACGTCGTTAACGGCGGCCGTGAAGCACACACGCCATACTCGCTGATCAGCGTAATTGATACCAACAATGCGAAAAAACTCCGTGACATCAAGATTCCCTCGGATCACGTGGAAGCGATCACGCTGGAGAAGTCGGGCCCGCGCATGTTTATCAACATCACCGGCCAGAGTGCCGTGGGAGTCATGGACCGCAACAAATCCGAGCTCAGCGCGAAGTGGCCCTTGCCGGCAGGTGATAAACTCAACGTCGCGATGGCCTTTGATGAGGCGAATCACCGGTTGTTCGTGGTCACGCGAAATCCCGGCAAGCTGATTGTGCTTAATTCGGACGATGGGAAAGTTATCGCGGACCTTCCGGCGGTTGGGTTGGTGGACGATGCCGCTTATGACGGGCAGCACAAACGCATTTATCTTGCGGGCGACCAGTTCCTTGAAGTATTCGAGCAAAAGGATGCGAATCACTATGCGCTGCTCGCCAGGGTTCCGGGTGCATTTCGAGCGAAGACCGGGATTCTGGTGCCTGAACTCAATCGCTACTATCTGGCGGTCCCCCATCATGCAGGCAAGGAAGCCGAAGTTCGCGTGTATGACATTCAGCCATAGGTTTCCCTATATCCCGGTGAACTATGCGACGGCGTGATTTCGGCAAGACTTCTCTCGGGGCGATTGGCGTCTCCGTATTCGCGAACTCAGCGAAGGTTGGGCAAAACCCGGGGCCGGGCGCTTTCCCCAAAACCTCGGGCCTGACAAACTACGTCGGCACTTTCGTCGTTCGGACGAAGTACGAAGACATACCCGCGAACGTAATTGAATTGGGCAAGAAGTCCATTTTGGATGGGCTGGGATTGGCGCTAGCAGGTTCGCGAGCGGAGAGCGGCCCGATTTCCCGCAAGTTCGTGGAGCAGTCCGGGGCTTGCCCCGGCAAAGCGACGATCATTGGCACCACGCAGCAAACATCCGCGCGATTCGCGGCGCTAGTCAACGGAATTTCAATTCATGCCGATGACTTCGATGATACGCAACTCGCCGCGGCGAAGGACCGGGTGTACGGATTATTGATGCATCCTACCGTTCCCGTACTGCCGGCGATTTTCGCTCTTGCGGAGCAACGCCTGGTCAGCGGGAAAGAATGGATGCTGGCGTATCACCTGGGCGTTGAAGTCGAATGCAAAATCGCGGAAGCCATTGCTCCGCGGCACTACGAGGATGGCTTTCACACCACCGGAACCTGCGGTCCATTCGGCTCTGCGGCGGCTTGCGCCAAGCTTCTTAATTTCGATCTCTCGAAAACATTGAAGACTTTTGGGTTGGCTGCAAGCAACTCAGGGGGGCTGCGGGAGAATTTCGGCACAATGACTAAGCCTTATCAGGCGGGGCACGCAGCAGAGAGCGGACTTGTTTCCGCCGAACTCGTGGGCCTCGGATGGACCGCGGCGGAGCAAATCCTGGAAGCGGATCGTGGGTTCTTCCATGCGGCCGGAGGATCGTACGATGTCACGGCCATCATGGACAGGTTGGGAAATCCCTGGACATTCGCTTCGCCCGGCGTCTCGTTGAAGCCGTATCCTTCCGGCTCCCTCACCCATCCGGCGATGACGGAACTTGCGCGCCTGATTCAGGCCAACAAGATCGAACCGTCGCAAGTGGAAAAAGTGGATGTAGGCGCGAACCACAATATGACCACGACACTTCTCCATCACGACCCCAAGACCGGGCTCGAGGCAAAATTCAGCATGGAGTTCTGTATGGCTATTCTCCTGCTTGAGCGCAAAGCCGGACTCAGCCAGTTTTCCGATATTGTCGTACGGCGCGCCGATGTTCAGGCGATGATGCAGAAGATCAATTTTTATGTCGACCCCGAAGCGGAAGGCGCGGGCTTCGACAAAATGACATCGCTCCTGAAAATCACTTTGAAGAATGGCAGTGTAATCACCGGCCGGGCCGCCTTCGGTAAGGGGAGCCCTGCTAACCCGATGACCTTTGACGAGGCAGCGACGAAATTCCGGGGCTGCGCGGAGTATGCTGATTGGCCGCAAAAGAAGACTGAACAAATAATTGCGTTCGTCAAGAAACTGGAAGCGGTTGCCGACATGTCGGTGCTGACACCGCTTCTGTCCGCGAATGCTGGGTGAAAACGACCAATGAAAATGTTCAACATTGCAGTGATCGCGGGTGACGGAATCGGGAAGGAGGTAGTTCCCGAAGGCATGCGCGTACTAGAAGCCGCGGGGAAACGCTTCGGCTTCGGATTCAACTGGCGTGCCTTCGACTGGAGTTGTGAGACGTACGCGCGAACCGGAAAAATGATGCCGGACGACGGCTTGCAGCAACTCCGGCCATTCGACGCCATCTTTCTGGGTGCTGTGGGTTACCCCAACGTTCCGGATCACGTTTCGCTTTGGGGACTCCTGATTCCGATCCGGCGAACTTTCAGGCAGTACGTCAATCTCCGTCCCGTGCGCCTGTTCGAGGGTATTGATTCTCCCTTGAAAAACTGGAAACCCGGCCAAATCGATTTCACGATCGTTCGCGAGAACAACGAGGGGGAGTATTCGAATATTGGCGGGCGGATTTATCAAGGCACCGAGGATGAGATGGCCGTACAGCAGGCGGTATTCACGCGCAGGGGCGTGAATCGCGTGTTGCGTTTCGCGTTTGAACTGGCCCGCGAGCAGAACAAACACCTTACCTCAGCCACGAAATCAAACGGTATTATCCATACAATGCCCTTTTGGGATGAATGCTTCCACGAAATGGCGGCGAAATACCCGGACATTCGAACGGACCAGTATCATATCGACATTCTTTCTGCGCACTTCGTCCGGCACCCGGATTGGTTCGATGTGGTGGTGGGCTCCAATCTATTCGGCGACATTTTGTCCGATCTCGGCCCAGCGGTCGTGGGTTCCATAGGAATTGCACCCTCGGCAAACCTCAATCCGGAAAAAGAATTTCCTTCGATGTTCGAGCCCGTTCATGGCTCGGCGCCGGATATTGCAGGCAAAGGAATCGCCAATCCGATTGGACAGATCTGGTCCGGGGCGATGATGCTGCGGCATCTCGGGGCCGCCGAAGCAGCCGACGCCGTCGAGCATGCAATCGCTGCCATTCTGGCCAACTCGAAGGTGCGCACGCCCGATATCGGCGGGAGCGCATCGACGCAAGAGCTTGGCGAAGCGATCGCAAAGCAGGTCAAGGCGAGTTAAAGAGATCGCCGTGTAGGTCAGAGGGGGCGTCGAAGAAGCGTGGAGTGATATTGGCAACTCACATGAAATCGGATAACAGCGAACCTTCAGGCCGCAAACCACGGAGTCTCACCCGTCGCAATCTGCTGGAATTTGCTGGATTGGCCATCGGCGCAACCGCATTCCCCGCCGCATCGGCCTTCGCATCGAACTCCGCTTGGCAGGATAAAACTGGAAAGCCTGTTGGCTCTGTGATGAATCCGCTCAGCGCCTATATGAGCGAGGCGGCCAACCGCCCCCTGCCCGATGAAATCACCGAAAAGGCAAAGCACCACATTCTGGACACAGTCGCCGCGATGATTTCCGGCTCGACGTTACTTCCCGGGAAACGTGCTCTGCAGTTCGCCCAGGAATACTGTGGCAATGACATTTGCACGGTGGTCGCCTCGAAGCTATTGCGCGGAGCAATCGAGACTGCCATGACGAACGGAATGTTAGCCCACTCCGACGAAACCGACGATTCGCACTCCCCCTCTCAGTCGCACCCCGGTTGCGCTGTTGTGCCCGCCGCGCTGGCCGCCGGCGAACAGTTTCACATCACCGGCACGCACTTCATTCGCGCGGTCACGCTAGGCTATGACGTTGGCACTCGTGTCACGATGACTCTGGGAGGACAGCAATTCGAAGCCGAGAGCCACTGGAGCACTCACAGCATCGCGCCTCTGTTTGGAGCGGCAGCGGCGGCGAGTTGCGCAGCCGGACTCAACGCGCAACAGATGCGATGGATGCTGGGCTACACAGCGCAACAATCTTCGGGTCTCGGATCATGGAACCGCGACACCGAGCACATCCAGAAGGCATTTCACTTCGGCGGAATGACGGCGAGAAGCGGAGTAACGTCCGCGCTGCTGGTGCAATCCGGGTGGACGGGGGTTGACGATATATTTTCCGGGAAAGACAACTTCTTCCAGGCGTACAACCCGAATGTGGACCCTTCAGGATTGCTTGATAAATTAGGCGTTCGCTACGAAGTTGCACGCACAAATATCAAAAAATGGCCCGTCGGCTCGCCAATCCAGGCGGCACTCGACGCCCTCGAACTTTTACGCAAACAGCGACCTTTTGAGCCTGGTGAAGTAAAACAGTTGGACATCCGTCTGGCCACTGATGAAGCCGCCATCGTCAACAACCGGGAGATCCCAGACATCTGCGTTCAGCACATGATGGCGGTTGCGCTGCTGGATAAGACGATCAGCTTCGCATCGGCGCATGACCGAACGCGAATGAAAGACCCAGCGGTGCTGCGCGAACGCGCCAAGATTAATTTGCTCCCTGACGCGGACCTTGAGCACCTCATGCCGTTGCGTGTCGCCATCGTGGAAGTGACGTTGGTGGATGGCACGCACCTCCGCCGGCGCGTGGACAACGTGCGGGGCACACCCGAAAATCCGATGACCCGCGACGAAATCCTTGCCAAGGCCCGCGACCTGATCACTCCCGTCCTCGGCGCAGGAAAATGCTCAGCGCTGCTTCTCAAGATATTCGATCTCGAAAACGTTTCCGACATTCGCGAACTGCGCCCTCTGCTCCAATTTTCATGAGGCGCCACTATCGCAGGCAACAGGTGAAATCGTGAGGATTGTCGACATCCGCGAGACGGTCGTGCCTATCAAATCGCCGATCCGCAACGCTTTCATTGATTTCAGCCAGATGACGGTCAGTGTCCTCGCCCTGGTCACTGACGTGATTCGCGACCGCAAGCCCGTGGTTGGGTTCGGCTTTAATTCCAACGGGCGTTATGCGCCAAGCGGCCTCCTGCGCGATCGCTTCATCCCGCGCCTGAAGGCCGCGGATGCACAAGCGCTCTTGAACGACGCCGGGAACAACTTCGATCCCACCCGTATTTGGGATGTGCTCATGCGCAACGAGAAGCCAGGCGGCCACGGCGAACGATCGGTTGCTGTCGGAGTATTGGATATGGCGGTTTGGGACGCAACCGCAAAAATTGCGGGCGTCCCGCTGTTCAGACTTCTCGCGGACCGGTATCGCGGAGGAATTGCCGACAACAAGATTTTTGTTTACGCAGCCGGGGGCTACTACTATCCCGGTAAGGATTTGGCCGGGCTTCGCGATGAAATGGCGGGTTATCTCGATCTCGGCTACTCCGTCGTGAAGATGAAAATTGGGGGGGCTTCACTGGCCGAGGACATCGAACGTATTGAAGCCGTCCTCAAAATTCTGAAAACTCCCGATCAACTGGCCGTGGATGCCAACGGCCGTTTCGACGTGCAGACGGCGATTGCCTACGCGCGTGCACTTGCCCCGCTTGGGCTGCGCTGGTACGAGGAGCCGGGCGATCCGCTTGATTACGAACTTCTGGCAAGACTCGCGCCGTTTTACGCCGAGCCCCTGGCAACGGGCGAAAATCTGTTTTCGGTGCAAGACGCGCGCAATCTGATCCGCTACGGCGGACTCCGAGCGGATCGAGATGTTCTGCAGTTCGACTGCGCGCTCAGCTACGGCCTGGTGGAATACCTCCGCATTCTGGAGGTGTTGCGCGAGCACGGATGGTCGGCCAAGCGTTGCATTCCCCATGGTGGCCACCAGATGTCTCTGAACATTGCCGCGGGGTTGGGGCTGGGCGGGAACGAGTCCTATCCGGGAATCTTCCAACCGTTTGGCGGATTCGCGGATGGGATTCCAGTGGAAGACAGCTATGTACGCCTTCCGGAGATTCCTGGAGTTGGGTTTGAAGCAAAAAGCGAATTATTCCGAGTGATGAAGGCGATGGTCGAGTAACAAGCGTGATGTTGTGTTGAGAGGGGACAGGGATGAGTCATTCGTCTGAAAATGAGAAATTCAGGAATAGGTCGGGGAATTTTTCCCGCCGCCGGTTGATTAAGTTGGGCGGATTGTCTGGCGTACTCGCGACACTCTCACCCGGGTTCAGTAAGGCAACCGCGTTTCTTGGTCCGGGCCAGTCATCGAACGCGATCAGCCCCATCATGGAGCAGCTCAGCGCCTATATGAGTGCCGCGAACACTCGCGCGCTGCCCGAGGAAGTGATCGAGAAAGCTAAGCAACACATTTTGGACACGTTTGCGGCGATGATTTCCGGTTCCGGACTGCCCCCGGGCCGCGCTGCATTGGAATTTGCCCGCAATTACGGTGGAAAAGAGGTCGCTACAGTTGTGGCGTCCAGGATCGTCTGCGGCCCGATCGAGGCCGCGTTCGCGAATGGGGTGCTCGCTCACTCTGACGAAACCGACGACTCCCACGGCCCATCGCGCTCGCATCCCGGTGTTTCGACAGTTCCGGCGGGTTTTGCTTCCGGCGAACAATACTCAGTTAGCGGAGCACATTTTATCCGGGCGGTCACTCTTGGTTATGACATCGGCACCCGCGTATCCATGAGTTTGGGCGGCCCTGGGTACCAGGCGGCCACGCACCGCAGCACGCACGGGACGGCCGCGTGTTTCTGCGCGGGAGCCGCAGCTGGATGCGCCGCGGGTTTGAGCGCGGAACAGATGCGCTTGATGCTCGACTATACCGCGCAGCAAACGTCGGGAATCGGTGCATGGTCGCGAGACGCGGAACACATGGAGAAAGCATTTCTCTTCGCGGGAAAACCGGCGGGCGTTGCGGTCCTGACGGCTTCTCTAATCCGCGCTGGCTGGAGCGGTGTGCAGGACATCTTTTCCGGTTCGGATAACTTTTACGAGGCTCTTGCCCCACGGGAAAACGGCGCTATCAAAGCCGATCCCGCGATGCTGGTAGATAAGTTGGGAGAGCACTACGAAATCAGCCGGACCAACATTAAGAAATGGACCGTAGGATCACCAATCCAGGCACCGCTGGATGCCCTGGTCATTTTTTTCAAGCAGAGATCGTTCACCGCCGACGACGTTCAAAAGGTGGTGGTCCGTATCGCCACCGATGAAGCCAACACAGTCAGCAATCGCGACATTCCCGACATTTGCATGGAACACATGGTCGCGGTCATGCTCCTCGACAAGACGGTCACGTTTCAGTCGGTCCACGACAAAGCGCGCATGAAGGATTCCGCGGTCCTCCGCGTTCGCTCCAAGGTAGAAGTGATCGCCGATCCACGCATTGATGCTCGCCGTCCGCGACGTGAAGCCATCGTAGAGCTGACTTTGAACGACGGAACGCAACTCTCCGAATGGGTTCGCGATGTTCGCGGCACGGCGGACAATCCAATGACCCGCCAGGAAGTTGTGGATAAAGCCCGCGACCTCATCGCCCCGGTCCTTGGGTCCGCCGCATGCACGGCACTCGTCACCAAATTGCTTACACTTGAGACTTTGAAGGATGTCCGCGAATTGAGGCCTGAGCTTCAAAGGAGCTAGTCCAAACAATGCTGGTCGACAACGCCACCGCGATGGAAAACGCTTCGTTGCCGCGCAAGAAAGCCTTCTACACGAGCCTTTCGTTTCAAGTGTTGGCCGGCGTCACCATTGCCGTCGTTCTTGGCTATGTGAGTCCCGCGGCGGCCGTTTCCATGAAACCCCTCGGCGACGTGTTCATCCGGATGATTACCATGATCATCACGCTGGTCATCTTCTGCACTCTCGTGACCGGCATCGCCGGCATGGAGGACATGAAGAAGGTCGGGCGTGTGGGCGGGAAGGCGCTGCTCTATTTCGAACTCGTCTCCACGATGGCACTTCTGATTGGGCTGCTCGTCGGCAATCTCGTGCATCCCGGCAGCGGATTCAATATCGACCCAAAAACGCTCGACGCCCGTGCTGTTGCCGAATACGCAGGGCAAGCAAAAGCACAAAGCATCACCGACTTTCTTGTCCACATTATTCCAAACACAGTCGTTGACGCTTTCAGCCGGGGGGACATTCTGCAGGTCTTGCTGGTTTCCATACTGTTCGGCTTCGCCCTGTCGATTGCAGGGCCACGCTGCAAACCGCTTCTCGATGTGATGGACAGCCTCACGCGCGCCGTCTTTGGCGTGGTGGCCATCTTAATGCGCTTCGCCCCGATTGGCGCATTTGGGGCCATGGCGTTCACCATCGGCAAGTACGGGCTGGCCTCTTTGGGTCCGCTCGTAAAATTGATTGCCACGCTCTACCTCACGTCCCTCTTTTTCGTGATTGTGATTCTCGGAGTCATCGCCCGCGTCGCGGGGTTCGGAATTCTAAAGTTCCTCTGGTTCATTCGAGAGGAAATCCTGCTGGTGTTGGCCACCAGTTCTTCGGAGCCCGCGCTGCCGAATCTTATGGCGAAGCTCCAGAGATTGGGTTGCTCGAAAGCCCTCGTCGGCTTGGTGGTGCCTACGGGTTACACTTTCAACGCAGACGGAACCAGCCTCTACATGACGCTCGCCGCGCTGTTTGTTGCCCAGGCGACCGGTACCCATTTAACGCTGATCCAGCAATTCACAATCCTCGGCGTCGCACTCCTCACATCCAAAGGCGCCAGTGGTGTGCAGGGTGCCGCCTTTATCGCCCTGGTGGCCACGATGATGGTTATCCCCACTATCCCCGTCGCCGGAATGGCGCTGATTCTCGGAATCGACCGTTTTCTGAGCATGTGCCGTGCGGTTGTAAACATGATCGGAAACGCGGTTGCCACGGTCGTCGTCGCTCGATGGGAACACGAACTGGACCGCGGCGTTCTGGAACAGCAACTGGGTGGAATAAAAGCAGGGCCACAAACCTCTCAACCAATCTGAAACCTACCCGAGGATTTCGCGGGCATCGCGTGGAAGTTTCAAACTACCGGGTGGTTGCGTCCGGAATGACGCGTCCTGTGGAAAGCGAGTCTCGTTGGAATCCGAAATTTGTCCTGAACAGAAGCTAACGGGCGGGAGTTCCTTTGGAGGTTTGATCAGTTCGACCAGAAGAGTTACCCACTCCCATCTTCCGCGCAGTTGATAAAGATTAGGCGGCCCTTCTGGTCGAAAACTGACAATACCTTGAAGCGAACGTTGAATTGTCACGGTCATGTCACGCAGCTGTCATTTCTTATCTCCCGTTGAACTGAACGCTTGATTTCGCGGTACAGTGGGCAACAGTGAGGCGATGTCTCTAGGATTCCATGGGACGTAGGTTCCTCTTCGCGCGGGCCAGCTCAGGATATTTCGCAGAGGCAGCCATCCGATGCGAGCAGTCCGGACGATTAGTAACTCTGCCCAACATTTGAGATGGATGGAATTAAGCGGCAGGGTCACATGCGACTAGCCGGGAAGTTTGAGCAGTCTGTTTTCGGCACGCTGATTTTAGGGCCGAAAATAGGTTTGGCAAAGAGTGTTGATGAGCCGGGTGAATCGGAAACGATGGCGATTGCCCATCGAACCTCGGATGAGCGATCAATCGAAAGGGCCCACAGCACTGGGTCTATCCTGGGGACTTGGTCAGGCTGCCGCTGGAAAAATTGGGATGGCGACGCGCTCTTGGCTCCGCGCGACCGGGACCAGGCCAGGTGCAATCATGAGTCGTCAGACGACAAGAGAGGGGTATCATTATGGGGACGACCAGTGCACCAACTTGGGGTATGCCGCCTAGTGTGGCCGAAAGGGACGTTTTGCCAGGAGGCTCGATTTCGATGTCCATAGACACCGTTCTGGTGGTGGAGGATAGCCGGGCAATGCAGCGCACGCTGCAGCGGCTCTTCGAATCCGACTCTCTCCAGGTGCAAATCGCATCCGACGGGCCCACCGGTCTGGAGCTTTTCCGCAAGCAGCTTCCCTGCGCGGTGGTGCTTGATCTAAAGCTTCCAGGCATTTCCGGCAAAGAACTCTGCCGGGAGTTCAAGGCTCTGGCTGCCTCCGTACCGATTGTAGTTCTCAGCGCAAATTCCGAGGTCGAAGACAAAGTTCTGTTGTTGGAGCTGGGTGCGGATGATTATGTGACCAAGCCCTTCAGCCCCAAGGAGCTTCTGGCCCGGGTTCGCCGCGCGATGCGCCGCACGGGAGCCGGATCGCCTCCCGTAACGCAAATCCCCGCAAAGTCAGTTCAACACGAAGTCCTCACCTTCGGCGACGCGCGCATTGATTTCACCAGCATGGAAGCCACGCGCGCAGGCAAAGCCATTACCTTAACTTCGCAGGAATTCAAGCTCCTGAAATATCTGGCCGCTTCCGCCGGGCGGGTTGTCTCCCGCGAGGAACTGCTCAACGAAGTGTGGGGCTATCAGAATTATCCTTCAACGCGGACCGTCGACAATCATGTGCTGCGTCTCCGTCAAAAACTTGAGCCGGATCCCGCCGCGCCTCGTTTTCTGATGACCATGCACGGCGCTGGATACAAATTTTCTCCCGGAGGTTCAGCCGCCGGAACAGTTGCATGAGTTCGCCCGCTGACGCTCCATGACTACGTTTCGACTACGCTCCCAACTCTTTGTCGCCGCCCTGCTAATTATTCTTGGTCTCACGGGCTCTCTTCTCTTTTTCGTTCGGCATAGCGTGGATGCCGAGATTCAGAAACAGGTAAAAGACGGAACCGACGAGTCGGTCCGTGCATTCGAAAGTGTCCAGCGCCAGAGGGAGTTGCAGTTGTCGCGTACCGCGGCGATGCTCGCGGATCTCCCGACAATGAAAGCCTTGATGTCGACTCAGCATGCGCCAACCATTCAGGACGGCTCCGAATCCTTCTGGAAGCTCGCCGGCAGTGATCTCTTCGTGCTGGCGAAACCAAACAGAACCGTTGTCGCCTTGCACATGACCAAACCAGGGTGGTCGGCCCAGACTGCCGAACGCGATCTGAAACGCTCCACGGATGTGGGTGAAGATGCTTCCTGGTGGTACGACGATGGGCGCCTCTATTGGGTTTTCCTGAACCCCATCACTTCCGGCGCCGGCCAAACCATTCGGCCGCTGGGACTTCTAGCTGTTGGGTACCAGGTGGATTCCGCCGTCGCGCAACAACTCTCTATTGTCGCGGGGAATCAGATTGCCTTGACGACTGGTGACACCGTGATCGCTTCTACCCTCCCCGCCCGGGATGCAGCCGAGCTTCAGCGCCGCATGCAGTCCGGTGCATTTTCTTCCGCGAACACTTCCGGTGAAATCGCGCTGGATACCGATCAGTACGCTTATTCTTCCGTGTTGCTCCACGGATCGCCGCCTGCGCCTGTCCGCTGCTATGTGATGATGCCGCTGGTTCCCGTAAACTCTTTTATCAAACGCCTGAATTACTCGATCTACGTGGTTGGCGGCCTCGCTGTACTTTTCGGAGTGATCATTTTTGGTTTCGTGGCGCGAACCATCACGCACCCGTTGGACAATCTCGTGGCCGGCGTCAAAGCCCTCGCGGCGGGCGATTTCACCTATTCGATTACGCCGCGTGGGAGCACGGAACTCGTTGAGCTCAGCACCTCGTTTGCGCAGATGCGGGGCCAGTTGCTCGCCCTGCAACAACAGCGGATCGAGACCGAGCGCATAGCTGCCCTGGCCCGGGCCGCCGGCTCAATCTCCCATGACCTGCGTCACTATCTTGCTGCGGTTGTGGCTAACGCCGAATTCCTCTACGAAGCGGACGAACTCAAACTCAAAAAAGACGAAATTTACGAGGAGATCAAGACCGCGGCTAACCAGATGACCGACTTGATCGATTCTCTCCGCGAACTCTCTTATCAGCGCAGCGCGATTACCCCCACGCGCACTCGAATCGACCAGGTGATCCGCAGGGCCATCGAAGCCATCCACTCGAAACCCGAATTCCGCCAAATGCGCATCGTCCTGTCTTCTTCGGGCGATCTGGAGGGCCTGTTTGACGCCCGAAAGCTGGAGCGCGTCTTCTTTAATCTGATCTTGAACGCTTGTGAGTCGATGGCAGAGACCGAGGGTTCCATCGTCGTCGATGCCAAGAGCGCCGCCACGGGCTTTGAGATCCGAGTGCACGACGCGGGGCACGGAATCCCCATCGGCATCCGTGATTCGTTGTTCGATCCTTTTGTGAGTTCTGGCAAACCCAACGGGACCGGACTCGGCCTGGCAATCGTTAGCAAGATTGTCCAGGACCATTCGGGGAGTGTCTCAATCGAACAAACCTCCGAGTCAGGAACCACGGTCCTGGTTCGTCTCCCCGCCGTCGAGCAGAATGTGGCCGACCGCACAATATCGCCAATCCGTTAGAACGTCGCGCTCACCGGATGCGCGTGACATTTTCCTGATAATTTTTCTTGTACTCCAGGGTTGCCCTCCGCCGTGGACACAAGGGTGACATGTACTTGACTCAGCGTAGATCAACCATCCTTACCTGTGGCCGTAAGGTCACAGCGCGTGAGGGTTCGATGATTTTAAATCAAACCCTTTGCAGAAAACTCGGGCTGACGCCGAGACAGCAGCAATGCAGAGAGTCGCCACGCGGCCGTTCAGACAGTCTGCGAACATAACCCCGCTCTGACCCAGTAGTTCCTCAAAACAAGATCAGGGATGCGAGTAACCTGGAGTGGGAGGGGGCGTGTAGTCCTGCCCGTACTTGTTCTTGTGCTCGGGTGTGAAGCTGGGATTTTCGGGAACTTGGATGGTCCCCAGGTCTTTTGTGGATGAGGAAATCGTTACGCTGCGTGTGAGGGTCTTCAGTTCATCGGGAAGGCTTCGCTCATACCAGACGTGTAGTTCATACCTTCCGTCGGGTACATTTTGGATGCTGATGTTTCCCTTTCGATCGGAAAGCCCGTAATAAGGCGTATCCACTGCGACCACCACTGCGCTCATCTCCGGATGAATGTTGCAAAAAAGAAAGCTCACGCCGAGCCGGTCAAACCTCACAGAGTTGCTCGCTCCCGCTTCATAAAGTCCGAGATCAAAGCGCTTCCCATCGAATAGGGAGAACACATTGTGAAAAAATGGATCGTGATTCGGGAAATCAACCACCGAGCCTACCGGCACGACCAGCACATGTGGGTGGAAACTCTTGCTGCGCTGGACGAGTTGAAATTTCTTGGGACTGGAGCTGTCCAGCAATTCCCTCTTGATCGCGGGATCCAAAGGCTTCAGCCAAACCACAACGTCCGAGGCATTCACCGCTATCTTGGCTGATTTTTCCTGCTTCACCGCAGACTGGCTCCGGATTGCCATTCGCATGGTCACGGCGTTGTTTTGCCCACACGCTGGAATACTGCTGCAAGCCCAAATGACGCAGGCGGCAATGACCAACCCGGGCTTTTGAGCCGTGTGGAGCATTCGCACTAGAATATGAATCCCACGCTGAAGTTGGCTATATTAGCCGCACTTGCCCCACTATCCAGCGTAAAGGTTTTAATCCGCCGGTATTCCATGGAGAACACGATATCGGATCGCGGTTGATAAATGAAGTTCACAAACCCACTCTCGTTTTTTGACAGAGGCACCGGATAGTATGTCGTATTGCCTCCCTCCGCACGCAACTCGCTAGCGTACGGATTGTCCAGGCCATACGCTCCGTTGAATTGCAGCTTGGAAGTCGCTTTGAACTTAAGCTGTGACCACCCACCCACAGAATTCAATCCGTAGACTTGCGTTGCAGGATCGGCAAGGGACCCTTTCCAAAGCACGCTCTGCCCGATGCCACCGCCCAGACCCCCGATCGCGCGGCCGCGAAAGAACTCTGCCGTCAGTTCAAATTTCCTTCCCAGCGGTAAGCTAGCGTCCACCGTGCTTGCCCATCCATCCACATGGCGCCCGAAACCCCACGCCTGCCGTCCGTAATAGCCACCCGCTCCCAGCGTAAGATTCTGCCCGTGAATGTCGTGCGTCCATGAAATTCTCGCTGCATAGGCCGGCTGCCCTGAATTCTCGCCCGCTGTCGGCGCGCGATAATAAGCCGACGGAGGAGTATCTCCCGAGTACGAATCGAGGATTCCGCCCTGAAGCAGGAATGAACCAGATTCCGATACCGCGAACTTGTGCTCAACGCGCACCTGTGGCGCCCAATTCCAGAGGGTCCCTGAGTACGCAAGCGCCGGGACCGCCAAGGTTGCGAGGGAACTTGGGGTATTTGGCACAAAAAACAAAGTATCCTGCCCTGCCACGACCGAGGTTTTTGGCCAGTCAAATCGTACCGTTCCCGTCCGCAGTCGCATAATTCCAAAACTCGCTCCATTCGGAGTTTCCGGAAAGCCACCGGCAAAATCAAATTGGACATTAGCGGTGGTCTTCGCCCCAGCGACAGTCGGTCCGAACGCCTCGATACCTATCTGCGACTGGCGGAGTGAACCACCAAAGGATCCTCCCGTAGAGAGAAGTCCGGGTCGTTCTGCGAGCAATGGGAAATCTAAGTTTTCGACCGTGCCCCGGTTCTCAAACATATTAAGAAGCACAATCCCTGTGAGGCGCAGCCGATATTTGGACCCGCTCTCCACCTTCGTCTGGCTCTGCTCGGCTATTTTGGAGTCGGCGAGTTGCTGGTTTTCCTCAAGTCTGCTGATACGCTCTTCCGTTGTAACCGTACTGCTGGACCCCACAGAAACCGCCTGAGCGGGCAATCCGCCGCTTGCGGGACCTGTGATTGCCACCAATTGCGATTTAGCGGTATCCAGCTCCTTCCTCAATACTTCGGATTCTGCTCTTGCCGATTGCTGCTGTGCCTTCAGGTCGCTCACCTGGGCGTGCAAGTCCTGAACTTGCGCCTGCAGCTTCTGCAACAGCGCGCCAACAGTTGCGAGGTCCATTTGCTGGCCCGCAGGTTGCTCTGTGCCCTGTCCCCAAGTTGGATTCGTCTGGGCCATTAACGCTCCTGCAAGGGCGCCAGCTCCCAGGATATGCTTCGCCCACACTTTGCCTCGCATAACTGCCTCCTCTTCAAGCAGCACTTCGCCCCATGGAGATGGATGTATTATCTAAGAGCGTCTGGTCCCTGCGATCGGTCGTGCCCACCCACCTTTGTGCCATCTGGAGGATTGCAGGGAGTTAAGTGCATGGCCTCCTGCACGATGCAAGCAGGGTAATTCGAGAGAACGTCTTTTGTAAAATGTGAGTTTCCCCCACACGTCAAGCTAGGGTTATCTCAGGCCCTCAGGAACTCAGATGCCAATTCTGGGGCCCCAGATTTATCTGCGACGGCTAATTATTGTCCCGTTTCAGCCCGTACCAAGCCTTATCTTGCGAATTCACACAGAGGTCTGTTAAACCAGGCAGTCTTCTGCGCATGTCCCATCACTGAGGATGCATCCCTAAATTGAAGACACGTACTCTATAGCTCTCAGCTCTCCCACGCTGGAAGGCAACCAAGTCGCGCCAGTAACCCCTAAGGTCCGGTGAACTCTCGTGAGAACCGGTTTCGAATCCAGTGAAACTCCCGAGCCATCCTCTTTTGCATTCTTAGTGGAGCAGGTTCACTGTATTCGTGGCGTCATCAACGAAAACTACGCCATTCTCAGGATCAAAAATCACGCCAAAGAGAGCGCCGGCTCCCGGCGGATTGCCATTATTGTCGATCAGTTTGCTGGCGATCTGAGCGCCACGGGCCGTGATCTCCGTGATGAAACCATCGTTTCCATTAACGGCAAGAACGTGTCCATTCGGCGCGACGGTTAGACCCAGGGGATCATTCAAGCTTCCGCCGCTGCTCAGAACCATTCCCGGTCCGGAAGGTTTTGTACGAGTCAGTGGATCAGTAATAAAAACCACTCGATTATTCAAGCTATCTGCGACATAGAGAACAGGTTCATCTCGACGTGAGTGAGACTCGCACTCCTCTTCCCCGTGACGGCAAGCTGGGGACAGCCCCAGTCCTGTTGGTCCGATGACCAGCGCCGCCGGATCGGTGCGCTCGGAGAAACCGGCGCCAACCACGGTCAGGGATTCGAGAAACGGTATCTTGGTTTCAGAAACACGGAGATTTACCCGAACGACGGTCCCTAGATTCACCACGCTCCCATTCGCCGCCACCGTCCCGTTCAACACGTTGGTGACAAATAGCGCTGCCTGCTGCTCATCATCGAGCGACGCCATATCCCAGGGACCGTTGATCAGAGATCCCTGGATGGTTTCCACAGGGTTGCCCAGATTGTCCAACACGATTAGGCACCCCGCCTGTGCAGTCGCAGAAGTTCCATCCGCCGTCGGAAGACTTCCGACAATCACCCAACCCGTCTGCAACACAGCCAATGCCGTTGTGAGTCCGACTCCGCCCGGGCAAGGTCCGGGCAGGGAGTCCGCACTTAGCTGGGCGAATACGGAAAGTGCCCCGCTGGGAGACACATCCACGATTGTCGTTCCTGTGCCTTGTAGATTCGAACTTGCATTGAAGTTGCTCACCAGATAGTGCCCTTCGCGAAGATTCCCTATACTCCTCGGAACACGGACCAGTCCGTACGGGTTGATATCCCCGTTGGCCGGCACCGTGGAGGAAATTGTGTCTATGGTGTTGCGTTTCTTCAAAATCGAATCGTTGTCGTTCGCTCGCATTGGAGTTGAAAGGAGCGCCAACGATAACAAGAGGCCAATTAACTGGTGCAGCGGATCTGTGAAACGAACCTTCATCACACCCTCCTTATAGGCGACTTGATTGCCCGGCTAGGCGAGTCCTGTGGAGTATGCCCACCACAAGTTGTCAGGCGGGCGCGGGGACAGTTACGCCTGAATGCTAACCTTCGGCGAGTGGCCAGACATTAGCGGTAGGTTGATTTTGCAAATTGTTGACAAATTCTTGACGGAACGCAGACACCAGTGGTGATTCGTCACTTTTAGCCCTAGCCGGAAGGAATAGCCGCTCTCGCATGGTTGGGCGGGGCACATCGTCCGAGGCACCCTCCCGGCAACCCCATGTTCTTTCCTCTCTTGTTTTTATCTGGAAGAGCGAACACGCAACCCGGTTGGAACTGGGCAATTATGCGGTCCAGTTGCAAGCAGGCAGATGCTTCTGTCTACTTTGATTTGGCCGCTTCTTCTTCAACTTCAGCCAACAGGTGATCGAGATCCCCTCGCGACAAATAGCGCCCGGCCAGCACCACACTCTGGATCTTTCGGGTATTTTTGATGTCCGCCAGCGGGTTGGAATCCAAAAGGACCAAGTCGGCTCGCTTTCCCTTTTCGATTGTCCCCGCATCCGCAAGCCCCAAATATTTCCCGGCGCTCAGTGTCGCTGCTTGCAGCGCTTCCATCGGTGTCAAGCCCGCTTGCACCAGTAATTCCAGTTCTTCGTGCAAACTGAAGCCGGGATACACCCGCACTCCTGCTGCCGTGTCCGTTCCTGCAAGGATGGGAACGCCCGCGCGGTTCATTTCTCCCACCATTTTCAATTCAGCTCGGAAAAACCTCTCCCGATCCGCAATGGGATCTGTCGACCAACCTTTTGAAATGTCGGTCGCAAACATCGGCCACGCCCGCACCCTCCACGCCGCGGGAGCATACTTCGCCAGTGGATCCGGTCCCGAGTTCGTCTGTTCAATCAGCCATTCACCCCGCTCCCAGTAAAGCGTCGGAACTTGCCAGGTCTGATTCTTCACGAAAAGCGCAATCAGTGCCTTTGCGCGGGCTGGATCATAGGTCGAAAGGAATCTTCCCCTCCCGGGCCCTCGCGGCGCGGCCATCAATTCGTCTTCGACTGTCGAACATCCCTCGAAAACGCCAGTTAAATGTTCAATGCTTTTCTGCCCGGCGTTCGACGCTTCCGTCGCGCGAACTTTATCCGGCACATGCCCGGCAAAGACGATTCCATCCTTCTTCGCCTCGTCGGCGGCAGCGAAATATCCATCGCGGGGAACCAGCGACTGAATTTTGATGAAATCTACGCCGTCCTTTTGCAACTCATCCACAATTCGCCTGCCCTCCGCGGCGTCCTTCACAGGCTCGGAACTCGGAAATTGTGGAACCGGCCCATCCAGCATCGGGCCGGAAATAATCATCCGCGGCCCCAGGAGTCTTCCTTCCGCAATCCTGGCACGCCACTTCTTAAGCGTTTCCAGGTCTCCGCCCATATCGCGCACGCCGGTCACGCCATTCGCAACAAATAACAACGGAGTTATTTTTTCATCCTCTGGCAGCCAGGCGCCGAAAATCTCATGCACATGCATATCCCACAGTCCCGGGATCAGATATTTACCTCGGCCGTCCACGATTTTCGCTGCCTTCGGCACGGGTGTCGCGTCACTCTTGCCAATCTGTAAAATATGTTTGCCCTCGACGATCACTGTCATATCCGCTTGCGCGGGCGAGCCGGTGCCGTCGATCAAGTTCACATGGGTTATTGCCAGAACGGGCTCTTGCGCGCGCAAAATCGAGACGTCTGAAATCAGGACCGCAAGCAATAAGGAAATACGAACAATTCCCCACAGCATGCCGCACCTCGCGAGAAGGCAGATTGTACCCGTCGGTGTACGAAACTCTCCAACGGGGTCGATCCAACTGGCGGAAGCCAGCGGATGCCACCAAATCACTTATCGCCAGGAACCGGAGCCATACTCGGAAACGGGCACCTGCGGCGCCAAAGTAGCCTCGGCCTTAGCTGCCGAGCCACGTCTTCCTCAGCATCTCACTCTGTCTCAGTTTCTGGCACCACTTACGCCGCCTCGTCGTCCCCTGCTCGGAAGTTATCATTAGCCGCCACCTGGATAAATAGTGGGTTATGCGTAGATCTGAATCACAAACTATTTGATGACAGCTGGAATATATGCCGCCTCCTTGAGAAGCCGCTAACGGTCAGTTCTAATTTCCCCTTGCGCGTTTGGCGGTGAGGTCGGGAAGAAAGGCGGTGAGGATGCCGAGTGCGGGAAGAAACGAGCAGACGTGGTACACGAAGCTGATGCTCGTGTGGTCGGCAAGCTTGCCCAGCAGTGCGGCGCCGATACCGCCTAAGCCGAAGGCTAGTCCGAAGAAGAGTCCGGAGACGGTGCCGATTTTAGTGGGGATGAGATCCTGAGCGTAGACGAGGATAGCGGAAAAGGCGGAGGCAAGGATGATGCCGATGATGACGCTCAGAATTTCGGTCCAAAAAAGGCTGGAATAGGGCAGAAGCATGGAGAAAGGAAGCACCCCGAGAATGGACCACCAAATGACGAATTTGCGGCCGAAGCGGTCGCCGATCGGCCCGCCGATGATGGTGCCTGCGGCGACAGCGCCAAGAAAAATGAAAAGGTGGACCTGGGCGCTCTGCACGGAGATATGGAAACGGTCCATGAGATAAAAGGTGTAATACGAGGTCAGACTGGCGAGATAAAAGAACTTCGAGAACATCAGGATGATGAGAACACCCATGGTGAGCGCAATTTTGCGCGCAGAAAACGTCGGAAGGTGGCCGTCGACTGAGCCAGTGACGTGAATGCCGATCGGGACGGCTTTAGCGCCGGCTTGACCAAGACGATAGCGGTGAGCCCAATGACCGATTTTGAAAAGCAGGATCATGGCGATGAGCGCCAGGATCGAAAACCAGGCGATGCTGGATTGGCCGTTAGACAGAACGAACGCAGCTAAGAGAGGACCCAGCGCGGAACCGGCGTTGCCGCCCACCTGAAAGATGGATTGGGCGAAGCCGTGCTGTCCGCCGGAGGCCATGCGAGCGACGCGCGAAGACTCCGGGTGGAAGACGGCGGAACCCGTACCGATCAGTCCTGCGGCGATGAGAACGATCGCGTAGGTAGGAGAGACTGCAAGAGTCAGTAAGCCAGTGAGCGTAATGCCCATGCCTGCGGCCAGGAAATACGGTTTGGGATGACGATCACTGTAGAGTCCGACGAGCGGCTGGAGCAGCGAAGAGGTAAACGTAGCTGTAAAGGCGATCAAACCAATTTGGCCAAAGTCCAAGCGAAAGGTGCTTCGGAGCAAGGGATAAAGAGCAGGAAGAAGTGACTGCACGGTGTCGTTGAGGAGATGACAGATACTGACAGCGAGCAGGACTTTGAACGTGGAGCGCTCAGCAGTATCGGTGCGCGGCCCGGTGTGAAGCGCAGAGATGTTGGTCTCGGTTGACATGTTTGTGCCGGACAAAAACGCCAGCCTTTTAGGCCAGCACCCTAGGATAGCGGGGAAATGAAAAATCGCGAAATTCGGTATTTTTTGGTAAGAATCCCTGGTCTTAAACCGCAGAACTTGCAGGAGCGTTAGACTACCTGCTTGGCTGACGTGCTCTCGGCAAATACCGGTTCTAAGTGGAATGGTTCGCCAAATGTTGCATGAGGTGCGCCAGACTGATTTGCGTTGTGAAAACAGGAAGCGTCCTTCCCAAGGATTCGTTTGTTACGCGATTCGCAAACTCGACTTGTTCTCTCTCGACTTCCGCCCACTTTAACTGCACCGCGGCGAGGTCAGGAAACGCATTCGGATTAAATAGGGCGTTGTGCCGCGTCCAAAAATCTGCGACGAAGGTGGAGCTGGGGGACGGTTCCTTCCAACAGGTTAGCCAACCCCGCTCACAGTCGACGATGTGCACGAGCGTGTCTCGCACAGAACGGAAGCTGCCGCCCAGATCGCGCGTGAACTCCTCAGCGTTGAGAGTGGAGACCGCTTGGAAAACCCTGTTGTTCGCCCAGCGGTCGTATTCGTAGAGTAGCTGAATATCATCTTTAGTCATGGCGGTGGTGGGCGCTCTCCTTTGGGCAGTCTTACCTTGCCACGGGCATTCGGTAAGACACTGCATGCCGTCATTTCTGGCACCTTGGTGATTGTTCCCGAGTCAGGGGGAACCTGGAGTTATCAGCTCGCTGGTCGGATTAGTATCGACAAACGCACTCGTGTTTACCGATTTCCTTTCACTCGCCTAATCGTACCCGTCACTGGCCAGAAACGGGGTTCGAGGACATTACCACCCTTTCGCTTCGACTCCCTTCAGGGGCGCACCTGCTTGGCAGACAGGCGCGCCTCCAATCCACCCTGCGCTTGACTAAGTATTCAGTGCATACCCGGCGGTTACAGACAACGGTGCATCTTTCCCCCTCGTCATACATCAAACGCTTGACGGCACGAAATTCATTTGTCCACTACTCGAAGCGAAACCCACACTGAATGGGTGAAGATTTGCGTAAGATCCGGCGGCGGTCTTGGAAGAAGAGGCGTGGTGCCTTGTGTGAAGGGGTGAAATTACCTATGAGAAAGCGGCTCGTGTTGTATCTGGCGGTCGGTCTGGGATTCACGGCGTGCTCTGGCGGGACAGTCTCCTCTGACACGTCGCGGAAAGGAACGGCCGAGGCTCAGATACCGGGTAAGCAGAATTCCCTGAGCGGCGCGGGGGAACAAGAGCTGCGCGGCCTCGTCGAGAGTGGGCACCTTGCAGATCTGCAGTGGCCCAACTTCACTGAACGCCGCGACGCGGTTAAAGAATTCTACGATCTAGCTGGTTACAGGCTGGCATGGAGCCAAACTGGCAAACCGACGGCGCAGGCCACCGAGTTGATAGGCATCTTGGAAGACGCCGATCAAAAAGGGCTCGACAACAAGGACTACGATGGCGCGCGTTGGCCGGAGCGCCTGAAGATGCTGCAGAGCCCATCGACAGCGACGGAATCAGCATTGATTAAATTTGATGTGGCCCTGACCGTTTCCGCGATCCGTTATGGACTTGATCTGCACCTGGGAAAGGTGAATCCCAAACTTCTCCACAAGGATTTCGCGCCGGACATCCATAAACATGGTCCCGGAGCGTACCTCTGGAAAAACGTGGTGGGAGCACGGAGCGTGAAGGAAGCCCTGGCGCCGATCGAGTCTTCCTACCCCCGTTACCAACGCACGCTGCTGGTGCTGCAGAGATACATGCAGATGGAGAAGGAAGAAGTGGCTGATCTTCTGCCGCAAGTGAAGAAACCGATTGCAGCAGGCCAGCAGTACGAGGCCAGCGGGAAGCTGGTGCGCAAGCTCCAATTCCTGGGTGATCTGCCTCCGTCGGTGTCGGTGCCCGAGAATTCACTGGATTATTCGGGCGCGGTGGCGGAAGGCGTGAAACACTTTCAGCTCCGCCATGGATTGGACGCCTCGGCCAAACTCGGACCACAGACCATCACGGAACTCAACCGGCCGATGAGTGACCGGGTGGAACAGTTGCGGCTGATGCTGGAGCGCTTCCGCTGGATGCCGCACAGCTTTGCTCAGCCTCCGATTATCGTGAATATCCCAGAATTTGTATTGCGCGCATACGACTCGTCGTTGCGCGCGGAGCTGGTCATGCCTGTGGTCGTGGGGCGTGCTCTGCGCACACAGACGCCGGTACTCGAAGAAGAAATGAAATACCTGATAATCTGGCCTTACTGGAATGTGCCGCCGAGTATTTTGCGCGCCGAGATCGTTCCGAAAATTGGAAAGGACCCGGAGTACCTGCAGAAAAACAATTTTGAAGTGACCACATACTCCGGAGAAGTGGTCACCGACGGCGTCGTGAGCGATGAAGTGCTCGCGCAATTGCACGCTGGCAAGCTCATGGTCCGGCAGAAACCGGGACCGAAGAACGCACTTGGCCTGATCAAGTTTGTTTTTCCTAATGCCGACAACATCTACTTACACTCGACACCGTCCCAAGCTCTTTTCGAAGAGAACCGACGCGATTTCAGCCACGGCTGCATTCGAGTTGAGGATCCCAGGGCGCTAGCAACGTGGGTGCTCCGAAATAATCCCGGTTGGACGCGAGAGCGGGTGGAAGTGGCGTTTCAAGCGCAGAAGCAGGAGCAGGTAAATCTGGCGCACGAGATTCCCGTCTTGATCCTCTACGGCACCGCGATTGCCAACGAAGACGGCCAGGTTTTCTTTTTCGAAGACATCTACGGGTATGACAAAGCTATGGCTAAACTATTCGCCCAAGCCTACGCGTCAAAAAACTGAGCCGCTGGCCTTCTCTTCGGGCACAGTCAACCTTGGTTGCTCCGCTTTCATAAACTATTCTGCACTGGCGCTCGACGAGGAGCAGCCGAAACACCACGTACGGACGCGTCCAGTGTCAACATGAACGAATCCCGAGCGGGGGTAATAACCTACTCCTCCCCGACCCAGCGCCAGCGCCGCATTGCGCAGCGTCAGCGTATCGACTCCCGGAATGCGAATATCAATCGCGTGAGCCTGCATGTGCTGGCTGTTCTTCGCCACACCGGCAGAACGGGCGCGAAGAAACTCATTGCTCCACGCGGTCCGGTACCCGCAAATGATCTCGATCTCCGCGCCCGGATGCCCAACCGCCGCGGCCACATCGGAAAGAATGTCGAACACGCGAGGATCATAGTGTTTGACGTCTCCTGTACGATGATCGCGCAGGAAATGATCTAGCTCTTCTTCAGCTTCCGGAAGGTAGACATCGCCGCGACGGTACACAATGTCAATACGCTCGCCTGTATGCGTATGATAAAGGCGGAGATGATGTTCCTGCGTAGAAGTGGTTTCGGCGGCAAAGGAGGAATTGCTGGCGGAGAGAACCGCCAGAATCAAAAAAACGCAACAGAACCTAAATGCGACGACTGCCTTCAACAAGCAAGACCTCCGACATTCAAACCCTCAAACGAAAAGAAAATTGTCTGCACAGAAGATTTTACTTGAAGAAGGGGTAAAGACAAAATTAGGGCGGTGAAAGCTGGCGGCTCGAAACCGAACTTTCTTCGACGTTGAGGACAACTACAAAGCGCTCGCGAGGTTGGGTCCGCGATTAGTTCTACTCATATATGTAGACGAAGGTCGGTTTGCTGTCCTCATTATTCAAACAGCCAGAGCTGGATAATTGCCCATAACAGTAGACCAACCGTGCATAACGCGGATAACCACCCGACAAGCACTTGGGAGCCAGAGAGATTGATTCCGTTGCGTGCGAACGAAGCGGAGGGCTTGGCATTGCCCATGCTCAGTCTCGGTCGAAGTTGTGTGGCGTCTAGAACCGTGAGAGAGAATTCAATTTGGCCATTGCCTTTTCGGATTTCATCCGCCCGAATCATCGCCCGACTCCTTCACTATTCTTGAGGTGGTCATTCGTTCACAACGGATTAGATAGCTGTAAAGAAAAAAGGATGCAGGCTTTCTTGAGCACGCATTCATCGACGTACAAATCCTTCAGACAGATACTGCCTCTGACTCCTTTGGAGCATCGCACGAGTCTGATTCGCGCTTCGACATTTTTAGGCACAACTTCTGGCCCAAAGTGGCACCTCTCGAATCTTTGTTTCGAACTACTTCTGGGCAATTGCCGCAATCTCAATCCGTGCACCTAAGGAGAGCTTGCTTGGATGGCGTTCAGCCATCTTATCTTCAAGGTACGAGCAACCAAGGGGAAGACTCGTCAGCAGTGAGCTTCCACCATCGGAGCCCTGGTATGACAGCATTGCCTTGTTGAACGCGTACGAATTGTTGCATGGCGTCTCCTGCGGGTGCTGCAAGAGCAGAGTTCGAACGTCTCGGAAGTGGCCGCACGCATCGCATCAACGTGCGTGTGGTTGCGGCGACTCATCGAAACCTAGCCGAGATGGTCAGGAGGAACGAATTCCGAAGCGATCTTTACTACCGCCTAAACGTATTTCCTGTCGTGCTGCCACCGCTGCGCGAGCGCCAGCAAGATATTTCACAGTTGGTCTCGCATTTTGTTGAGGTTTTTAGCCGTAAGCTGGGTAAGCGAATTACCTGTATCCCGATTGAAACGCTGAGTGCGTTGATTGCTTATCCTTGGCCCGGCAACGTCCGGGGAACTTCAGAACTTGATCGAACGAGCCGTCATCCTGTCGAAGAATGGAGTACTTCCGAACCCGCTTCCGAGATCAGACAAGAATCCGGCCACGAACCCTCTTCTGGTATCAGATAAGAATCCGCTGCCTGTAACTCGTTCAAAGATCAGGTTCGACGATTCCACGCGAGCCCTGATCTTACAGGCATTGCGGGAGGCAGGTTGGGTTATCGGAGGACCTGCTGGCGCTGCCGCCCGCCTGGGACTGAAGCGGACCACTCTAGTTGCCAAGATGAAGAAGCTCGGAATCTCACGAGCGGTGCACCGGAGCGATATGACTCGACTCCCGTCTACGCCTGTAGATCCAGTAATGGCCGCGTCATCAAGTACGACCTGACCACAGCAAAAGACAAACCACAAGATAAAGGCGAAATTAAAATGGCCATTGCGCCCGAGCTCATTCGCGAAATCTTCAAGGGACGCCTATTCCCCTTCACTCAACGCGATGCCGTTGAGGCCGCGTGGTTTGCCTCCCCGCGCTGCTCCACCAGTGAGCAGCCGAAACAACCCGCGAATTTTGCAACTACGCAAGTGGATCGTCGGGGCCCGCCGGTTCGGTGCAGCCACCCAGGTTATCTGAACTCCGTACCATATTTGAGAGCAATCTCTCGGATTCGCTCTCGAGTGAGCTGCTTTGGCGGCATGCCGGGCGGATTGCAGGTGTCACGGAAAAAGCCGTCCAGACCAGCGGGCGACATGATCCAGAGTAAGAGCAGTTCGTGATCGGGATTCGAAAGCCCGTGCCAAGAGTTCCTGGGTATGAATATCGTTCCGCCCTTCTCAAAAGTGTGCGGCGCATCGTCCAGTGTAAAGACTCCTCTGCCTTCTAGTACAAAGAAGGCTTCGTCCATCCGGAGATGTCGGTGGATCGGAATCCCCGCGCCGAGCATTACTTGCTGGGTCCCCAAGGCAAGACCGTCGGAGCCTGTCGCGTAGCCAGCCTTGATATAGATGTTGCCGTGGTCGCGAAAATGAACGAGATGCTCCCCCTCGGTGGGCCCGAGCACATATCCCTGTGGCGCGGCGGCTTGAGCTGGCGGCACGCCTTGCGCAAATAGCTGGCCAATGCCGATGCTCCCCAGCCCGAGGAGAAGGGAACGGCGTTTTCGCTCGATGGCAATCATTACAATCTCCTTTGAAGTGGGTCGATTCGTTTTACAGCACGACGGCTTTGATGACTCCGAAATTCACGAGGGGAGCCACTCTCCTTGCGTCGGCATCTCGTCAGGAAAACAAGCACTGACGAGACGCGCGTCTAATCCGACGGACAAACCGATACCTTCCGGCTTGCCGATCACCCACGTTCCCTTTTCTCGGTCACCGCACGGAGGAATATGGTCTGTCCGACCGCCAGTCGATCGATGCCAGTGACAGCGCCGTAGATTCCCGCGTTGTTCTGGAGACCGCTCCACTTACCAGGCAAGTGGGTCTAAAATCATCGCACGCAGGGGAAGCATTTCACCAACTCTTCATATTTTCGACACCTCCCTATCATTCAGAAGGCGTACGTATGTCTGTCGCGTCATTCGGTGTGGGCAAGATCCGCCACAACTTGTGTTCCGCAACTGCGTACGGAAAGCGCACGCATGATAAGACACGCACGACAAGAAAGGGTGCTTCGATGAGAACTTTTCTGTTCAGTTTAGCAGTCACTGTCGCTCTCGCGGTAGGTATACCTGCTGCCCAGGCCCAGAATAGCCAGGGCCAGAATAACCAGGGCCAGAATGACCAGGGCCAGCAGGATGGCGTACCTAGACTCGATCACGTGTTCGTCATCGTGCTCGAGAATCACAACAGCTTTACCAGCTTCGGCAGCATCGGCATTCTTGACAACCCGCAGGCGCCGAAGATCACAGCGCTCGCGCAGAAATACAACGTCGCCCCGAACTACCACGGGGTCTGGCATCCGAGCCTGCCGAATTATCTCGCGATGATCACCGGCGACTGGGTTGGGACTGACGTCTCCGGTCTCAATCACACGTATCCGGTGGGCAGCACTGTGGGCATCAGCGATGACGACTCACCGTCGGTCGCCACCGACTACGGCCCGCCCGCCAACCCCTCGGTGCATCGTTGGCGCGTCAACCTGCCGTCGCTCGCGGGCCAGTTAGTCAGGGCCGGCAAGGACTGGCGGGCGTACCTCCAGAACATTCCTGAATCGGGCGCGCATATCGCCAATTGGCCTGGAGACAACAACACCGCCAAGCTGTATGCAGTGAAGCACAACCCATTTCCTTACGTCGCTGAGGTTCAGGACGACCCAAGGCAATTCGCTAAGCAGGTCCCAATCGACCAGCTGTTCAGCGACCTCGGCAGCCAGCAGGTGCCAGCGTTCTCGTACATCGTGCCTGACCAATGCCGCGACATGCACGGGATCGGTAACCCGCTCGCGCCCTGCGGCGGCGCGTCTGACACCAACGACAATGACGTCAAGCGCGGCGACGACGAGACTGGGTGGCTTGTCAACGCGATCACCGGCAGCCCGGTGTGGCAGCACGGCCGCAACGCTCTCTTCGTCGTGTTCGACGAGGGGAACGGTCCGCTGACCTGCAACTACGATCCCGATGCCCGCGCGGACCTCGCCCCTGGCTCACTGTTGCCGGCCGCCAACTGCTACGATCCGGCCAACTTCAACGATCGCGTGGTGTTCATCGCCATCACCAACTACGGAGTGCGTGGCGTGCAAGATACGCGCTTCCAATCCCACTACTCGTTGTTGAAGACGGTTGAAGCTGCCTTTGGCTTGTCCTATGTCGGCCATGCGGCGGACCCCACCACCAACACCCTGGCGCCACTCCTTGCACCGTCCCAGCAGTAATCGGGGCTGTTGAATAGTAGTGCAGCTTGAAATTGGTGCCTGATTTATAGGCGTCGCGAATCAACCTAAGATCGTGCCCGGGTAGTGTCTCAGTTAAATCCAAACTGAGGCACTACCCGCGGTTTCTAAAGAAGGCACTCGGGGCAGCGCCATTGCAGCTTCGGCGGCGCCTATTCCCCCTCCAAGTCCGCGGCACTGCGAGCCACCCAGCTACGGTCTTCGAAGAGGTCATTGCGGACACACATCCAGTTTTCTTGAAGGCGATCGCGTGGAGCGCTGGCCGAAGTATGTTTGGCGAGAGAAGCGAGTGTCTTGATTTCGGAAGCTTCCATCTTCAGGAAGCGCGAATCAGATCCGGCCGTGATACGCGAGGCCAACCCTTCCAGCGTGGCAGCTAGCTGGACACGGCGCGCCTCATCGTGGGCACAGGTCACCAGAAATCATGTTTCGGCCCAGCGCCGGCCAGCAAGCCTGACGTTTTCGCCGCATCATGCAGGAAGTAACGTTTCGTCGAGCGACGCAAAAACGAAGTTGTGCAACATAGTTTCCTCAGCAGCGCTCGAGTAAAATCTTTGCGGCGAGCAAACTCTCCTTTGGCGAGTAAACTGAATCCCGCCGCACAGTCCGCAAAAATCGTCCGTTAACACTGATCACATACGAAATTAAAGAAGGCGCGACGCAACTGTAACGTTGGATTGCGATGATCCTTCTCCGCGAACTTGAGGCGTGTGGCGCATTTGTGGTGGCGTCTTCTTAGTTGCGATCCATTTTCGCTCGGCGGAATTTTGAAAGGAGTCTTCCATGTTTCGGAAGCTACACAGAGTTGTGTTTTTTGCGGCGGCGTTCCTGGCAACTGCGGCGTTGATCTCGCCAGCAGCTTTCTCGCAGACCGTTACGTACAAGCCGTACATTCAGCCGGGTGACAACGGGCCGTTCGGCGCGAAAGATCAAATTGTGGTTGCGTGGCAAACGAATGAAGCGTCGCCGAAAGCTTCGGCGTATTCGGTGGAGTTTGGCACTAGTGTTTCCTACGGCCGCTCGGTAACGCCACAAGCGCGCGTGGTCGACAATTATCTTTCCGTGGATCCAACTTTAGCTTCGCTTGTGCAGGCTACGGCTTCCGGCGCGCATTCCAATTATTCCGCGGTGCTCGGGGATCTGGAATACAACACGACTTATTTTTATCGAGTGAGCGGTCCGGGGATGTCGGCGGGCGGCTTTGCGGCTTCATTTCATACGCGCAAACGCGGAGACGATTTTTCGTTCATCGTACAGGGCGATGAGGGATTTTTTCCGACTATTCCGGTTCCTGCCGGGGCTCCGGCGCGGGATGCCGACTACGAGGCGCGCATCACGCATTTGATGTACAACGTGCAGAATCTCTCGGTGCCTGGCGCGCCTAAGCTGCCCAAAGCCGATCTGGCGCTGAACACCGGCGACAACGTGTATAACAATGGTGCGGAAGGCAGCTATCGCGATTTTTGGTTTCCGGTGTGGAACAGCGATATCGATTCGAACGAAACAGGTGCGCCGTTTATCCGATCGATTCCGTTCTACATTGTGGTGGGGAATCATGACATTGGCGGGAACGGAGTAAGCGCCAACCTGTTGGGCAGCGACGTCGCGGGCCGATTCACCGGTAACGTCGATGGCGGGGATGCGCTGGCCTACTTCAACAATTACTATTTTCCGCTGAATGGCCCGACCAGTGTCGATCCGCAATTCACTTACAATGGCGATTCGATGACGCCGAACGGGATGTTCTTCGGCTTCAAAGGCAATTCTTACAGTTCGCCGACGGCGATTGCGGCTTACAAGGCGTCCACGCTGGTGGATTCGGGCAAGGGAGCGAAGCAACAAATCGATCACGAGAGTAACTACTCGTTCGACTACGGCAGCGCCCATTTCGTTTTCTTGGATGCCAACCCACATCTGTTTAATGGGGTTCTCGATGGGCCAGCGGTGGACGCGGCTCCGCAGCTCACCTTTCCCGCGTATCCCTCCGTGCTTCGCGATTGGTTGATTCAAGATCTCGACTCCAGCGCGCAGCCGTGGAAATTCGTCGTGTTTCACCAGCCCGCGTTTTCTTCCGGAAATGCCACCGTCAGGAACAACCAAATGCGTGCAGTGGCCAAGTTCCTTGAGGACCATGGCGTGAATATGGTTTTCAACGGGCATGAGCACAACTATCAGCGCACGTTCCCCGTGCGCGCGAACGCCAATGTTGCCGCTGGGCCTACGCCCGCTGGACCTGCGGCTGTGTCGATCGACACTTCGTTCGATGGCGTTACACAGACCGTGCCTGATGGCGTTCTGTATGTTGTCGAAGGGGCGGGCGGGAATCGCGACTTCGACGGCGACTTCGCCCCGGCGCGCGGTTCCGGCACTGGGATCGACCAGGATGATTCGGCGACCGGAACGGCGCCACTGGATGGCTTTACGTTTCCGAACGGTCCGGATTCCTGGCTCGACTCACATCTGACGAGTGCGGAGATGTCGCATGTGTTTCCTGGCGCCGGGAGTGGGCCGAAAATTACGGCTCGCTTCAAGGCGAAGCTTTTCTCTTTCGCGGACATCGTAATGCGGGACAATAAACTGACGCTGTATCAGATTTCTGAGCCCTTGCAGTCGAAGTCCTCGGCGACCGCGGCAAATCCTGCGCCGTTTGGGACGGACGTTAACGGGAATCCAGTCAACGATCCAATTCCAGACACGCTGGTCGACCCTGCGACGGGGAATGTCGTGTCGGCGCCGGCTACCGGACCTTCGGCACTGCTCGACAAGTTTGTTGTTACGAAGCCCAATCTTGAGGACCAACTCCGGATCCAACTCAATGCGCCAGAATCCGTGACGCCGGGAGCTCAGTTTACGTATCACTTGCATGTGGAAAATGTCTCGTCGTACGGGCTTAACGGCACGCAGGCGGTCTTCGAGCTTCCAGGTGGGCTGAATTTTGTCTCATCGCCCGATGGGGGCGCGGTACAGATCGGGCACATGGTCGTGGTCACTATGGGCCGCCTGGCTGCGGGTGCCAGAGCGGACGTTCACCTTACGGTTGGGGTCGACCCAAGCGCAGGAAAGGGCGATATTCTTACCGCAACCGCAGGCCTCCGCTCGAGCACCGCTCTGCCGGTCGAGGGGGACGAGGTGCGAACGCGGGTAAGTAGGCCCGGTTCCGACCAGGGCGCCGGCAACTGACGAGAGAAGAGCAGGTCCCCGCCGAGGTCTATGATTTCGGCGGGGTGTAATGGAAGAGTGCCGCAAACGGCCCGGAGGCGTGCCTTGCCCGCCAAACGGCGGCGGACTGCCTACCTTTCGAAAAGGCCGTTCACGAGGCCTGGCTTCATGCCAAGACGTTCAAGTTCACCCAGAATCGTGGACGAAACTCGTGCCGGGGGCCTGGAGATCATGACTGCCAAGGGAGCAACGTACTACGGCATCGGCGCCGCGTTGGCTCGCATCGTCTCCGCCATTCTACGACACGAGAACGCCGTGCTGACCGTGACCAGCTTGGCGCCCGCATCCATGGGATTGGGGGAAGTGTCTCTGTCGCTTCCGGCCGTCAATCCCTAGCCAGCGCGCATTCTAGCGCAATCGCAACGTGCGATGTCAGAGATCGGAGCAGTTCGACATCTTCGCGCACAAACTCCTGACCCCGCTCCTTAGTCACAGCCAAAAGTCCGTATTTTTGTTGCGCAGTAAAAACAGGGAAAATGTAAGTGCTCCTGCCAACGGATTGGGCCGCAAACGGAGCCAACTCAGGGTGTTTCAACATTTCCTGTGATACGTCAGGCAGGAAAACTGGTTCTTGTTGCTCCAGAGCTTGCGCTGCCGCGCCAATCCGCGAGATTTTGGTGCCAATTCTGATGGCGGGAGCGTCCGCCGCTCGATCAAACTCGAGAAGATGCAAAGTCTCTTGACTACCGTCCAGAAGGTATAGGTCGGCGCCATGGAGGCGAACGCTGCTGGACAAAACGTCGCGCAGGCTGTGGAGGACGGCTTTTACCGTCGGTTGCTCGACCAGCGCGGCGGACACATCGAGCAAGGCTCGATATCTGCTATAGGCGGGGGCCAAGCCTTCATTGTCTTCCGGCATGTGCATCAGACTAGCACCACAACAACTGATCTTCCATATCGAGACACGCTCACGTAGTCGGTGCCTGAAAAGCCTCCCTTGGTCAGTTCGTCGTGTGGGGGGATCATTCACGGAATTCAGAAGAATGCATGATTTACTTGAGCGCCGATGAGATACCTACTCGGCCATCTGCAGATTCAAAGCGATGCGCACTCCGTTCACCAATATCTGTCCTTTATCCAGGAGCTCCTGATTTGTAATTTCGGTCTTGGCGAATTTTTCTGCAAGGATTCTTGGCAGCAGGAATTCAATCGCCTCTGACCCCTCCTTGCCACCCGAACTGGAAAGAAGAGGATTCACGACCGAGAAATCGTAGTAGTCCACCGGCGGGTCGCTGGGAATGGCGTCCAACACATCTTTCATTTTGGGAGCGACGAACAGGTCAAACGTCAGCGCTGCACGTTTATAGAGTGACGTTTTGTCCGGATCATATCGCGTCGAGTTCTTCATCGTCATTTGCAGGACCATCTGCTTGCTTACAACAACAAATGTCGGAGGGTCGTAATCCACAAACCCGAACTTGGCCCGCCCCACCTTGGAAAGTGCTTCGAGCTGCTGCTGATATTGCGTCTGAAGGTTTTCCGCATCTGCCGGTGTCACCGCCGGCTTGGACTGCGACAAGTCAACCTTTGGTGCCGTCGAAAAAGAAGAATCCACGCCGTTCCCGGCCGCTGCCGATGGCAAGAGATTGGGATTGCTGCGGATGAGACGGCTCGCAGATGTGGAGGAGCTCGCCGTCGACATGGCATCAATCTTGGTCGATTTCGAGCGCGCAGCGGGATCCACGACCACGGGGTCGCGATCGAGCAGAGACAACCCGTATTCCTCCCCGCCGAGAAACACCATCGAACGGTTCAAAATATCCTGGCGGGCGTTGTCGTCTTTCTCCAGAACCATCTGGAACGCGTCCTTGCGGTCCAGCACGACGACGAGGATGTCGCGCCCCTCATAATCATAGCTTTTTCCAACATCGTGAACATGGAATCCGACCTCGATCCCGATCGCGTCGCAATCCACGTCAGGCGGGATATTCCGGGTGATTTCCTGAAGAATGGGAAGAAAAACATCGCGAAACGTACGTGCCGCCCGCTCATTTCTCGTGAACTGCTTGGAGTCATACGCCGCGTTGTAGTTCCCTGTCGCTTTCAAGGTTATCCGGTCCCTAAAGCGCCTGAACTCCAACCCGCGCGTATCCGCTTCGACTTGTTGGGAGGGATCGAGCCCGACCACGCGGCTGAGATAGAACGGAAACGGGAAATGAATCTTAAATACTTCCTGATTGATGGTTTTGAGCTGCGGGAGGTACTGCTTCTCGAGAGACTTGAGTCGCGGGTCTAGTATTTCATTGGGGCTTACCTGTGCGGAAGCGGCCACGCCGCTGCCGAGGCTCATGATCGCAAGCCACGCGCATGTGAGCACACGGTTCAATATGCTTGAGCGGGTCGTTGTCATCGTTCGATCCTAGCATTCCCTATTTGGCTCTGTATTGCTGTCCGGGCTTCTGGTAGGCCGGCTGAGCGATCGCCCGGGCAAAGGAGATAACCGCCTTTATCTCTGTCGGACTCAGGGTTTTGCCATACGGAGGCATCATCGCGGATTTCCCTAGCGCGCTGCCACCGAGGGTAATCATCTTCTGCATGAACTCGTCGCTCTCGCCATTGAGTTTTTCTCCGTCGTTTATCAGCGGAGGCACGGGAGTCAGATTACTTCGATTCGAGGGACCTGCTGGAGTGGCATCGGCATGGCACCAGACACAATATTGATAAAACACGCGCTTGCCCTGGGCTTCCTGGTAACCGAGGGGGAGCAGTTTGGCGCCGTCGTTCCAATCGGGTTCCGTGTCATAAGCGCCTGAGGCGGCGCCCACATTCAGGGCGGCTGTGCTTTTCGTGCACCCGGAGAGCGCCAGCACACACAGCACACTGCAGAGCAGCATGGCAATCAGCAGGAGTTTCGATTTCATCGGCCGGCTCCCTGCGCGATGTGATGCGCGTTTGCCGCGCTTTTTGCAGAGGGCTTAGTGATGCCGACACGCAAAGTCATCAGGTACGCCGTAAGCGCGCGAATCTCTTCTTCCGTGAAATCGCGCCGGGGCTCAATCGTGTCGGGCTGCAAGGCCTGCGGATTTCGCAACCACCCTTCAATCCATGCCGGCGTGAGCCAGTTTCCTGCGTTGTTGAGGTTTGGTCCCACGTAGCCGCCCGAGCCGCCGATGGTGTGGCACGACTGGCATTGATACTTCGTCTGGTAAAGAGCCTTGCCAGTTGCGACCATCGCCGGAGTGAACTGCCGGGGATCGATGCTTTCTGGATCCACAGCCGGGTTTTGCACCGCCAGTGAGAGATAGTCGGCCAGGATGGAGGCTTCTTTGTCGGTCATATTAAATTGCGGCATTCGTAAAATCAGCGCCGGACGAACAGTTTGCGGATTCTTCAGGAAATCGAAAATCCATTTCTTCTGCGCGAGGCTTCCCTCGTAAGTCAGGTCGGGCGCGAGCGTGCCGCCATAGCCGTTGAAGCGGTGGCAGGCATAGCATTTGTAACGCTCGTAGACCGTGGCAAACGCGCCCACCGTCTGAAAAGAGGCCGGCTTTTTCGAGACGACCAACTGTTGGAGCGCACTTGTGGCCGGTTTCCCGGTCTGGCTCAACAAGGCAGTGGTCACCGCATCGAGGTCGGCCTGGTTCCAGGTGTATTGCGGCATGCGCGCGGTGGGATTGACCGAAGAGGGATCTTTCAGCTTGGTCTGGAGGTATGAAATCAGGTCGTGCGGAGCTTTCGATTTACCGAAATCGAGTTCGGATGTGTTCTTCGTCCCCATGGTGGTCAGGTCGGGGCCAAAATCCTTTTGCGGGGGAATTCCCCGCAGTGAGTGGCAGGTGGCGCAGCCCTTTTCGAGGAAGATCTTCTTTCCGTTCTTGATGTCCTCGTCCGATGGGGCGCCGAGTTGCGGGACAGTGGTCAAGAGATCGGAGTCCGTCAGCTTGTTCATTACATATTGCGAAACTTTGTAGAGTTCCTCGTCGGTCCACCCGTAGCGGGGCATTTCGGCGTGTGCGAAATACGCTTGGGGGTTGTGAAGCCACGAGACTAGCCAGTCTTCGTTGACCTTGCTACCCACCTTCGTAATTTCGGGAGCGATATTTCCGCCGATCAATTTTGTCTCGCCCGCCCGGGCGACAGCAACGGGGTGGCAAGTGGTGCACATCAATTGCCGGAAGCGCTCCTCGCCTTGCGAGATTAGATCCGGTTTCTTGCTCCAGGCAGCCACGACGTTCGGGTTTATTTTGTAGGATTCGGTGGGCCGGGCCTTCTGAACACTCAGAAAGGCAGAGAGGGAGAGAAGTTCCTGCTCGCTTAGCCGATACTGCGGCATCCGGGATTCTTCACCGCTTTCATAGCCGTTGACGGTTGTATTTCCATCTTTGTCGAGAATGGTGCGAGGTTCCTTGAGCCACTTGTAGATCCACGCGCGAGAAACCTTGTAGCCGACGCTGGAGAGATCCGGGCCCAGTGAAAGCGTTTCCAGGTTGTTGAGCTTGTGGCAACCCTGACAATTCAGGTGGGTCAACAGTTCACGGCCACGCGCGAGTTGCGGCGCTTCCGGAAGTTCGCCATGGTGGCAGGAACCGCAGGATGCCTGGATAAACTTTACGGGTAGCAACGGCTGCTCCCAGGCCCGCGTGGCGCTGTGCGCTTCGGCCACCTCCGTCGCGGGGCCCTGCCCGCGATGGCAGATTACGCAGCCCCACTCTTTCACATCGTGGCCTGCAGGCGGGTGCGCCCGATATGGTTCGGGGACGCTCGTTGCGCCTTGCAGGGTTTTCTGGGTGACGGCGAGATGGCAGGTCGTGCAACGATCCACTACGTTGAGGTCCGGCAGCCAGATTTGTTGAATTCCGCCGGTGAAGGGGTGTTTCATTGCCACGCCATCCTGGCGGGAGGAGAGAAAGGATACGTACTGCCTCTGGAAGTGGCGCCATTCGTTAAAAAAGTCCTTGGTCGGTACGATCGCAAGGGTGATCAGGAGCAGGACACTGGCCCACGCAAAGCGATGGGCCGGGGATGAAAAAAACGTCCGGTGAAGCCAGGTGATGATTCCGTGCTTGCTCAAGGAATCCTCCAGGGCCACACCCAGACCCAACCAGGACCACGGAAAAGCGAGCCGACGGTGGTGAGGATGATCGCTTCCATCAAAAACCAGGTCATGATCCAGAACGAAAACGGCTTTGCGCTCAGCCAATCCTGAAATTTCCCCGACGGTTTTCCGATCCGGTTCGCGGCGAGAACCATCAGCGCTCCTATGGTCAGGACGGGAATTACCGCGTCCCACGCTCCTGCACGAAGCAGCACGGCGGTCAGCACGACAGCGACGCTGCTCAAAATCGTCAGGCGCTTCGACTTATTCCGCGCCCAGAGCGGTTCCTCCTTTATATTCACGCTGAAGAACGGGATTACGATCAGCGCAAGCACAATCAGCGTGGGGAGAATAATGCCGGCCACAAAAGGCGGGTAATAGTGGAGGAGTTCCTGCAATCCAGTGAAATACCACGGCGCTTTGGCGGGATTGGCGGTGTGTTGCGGATCGGCAAGCTGCTCGAGCGGAGCATTCCAGAGAAGCGCCATGCAAACCAGGACTACGGCCAGCATCTCGATGGCGATCGTTTCCCGGAAGAGCATTTCCCAGTAAGGGATGCTTTTTTCGCCTGGAGCGCGCGATGGGACATCCTCCGTATGCGGCGGAAGTGAAAACTTCATTCGGATTTCTCCACGTCCTTAGAATCCGGGTGAAACATACCCCCATCTTTGTGCAGACGCCACATATGAACGGCAATCAGGAGGATCACGGACAACGGCAGGATTACCGCGTGCAGGACATAGAAACGAAGGAGGGCATTGGCATTCACGGTGTTGCCGCCGAGCAGCACAAAGCGAAGCTTCTCACCAATAAATGGGGTGGACGACATGATGTTTGAGCCGACCGTGACTCCCCAGTACGAAAGCTGATCCCACGGCAGCAGGTAACCGGTATAGCTGAGGAGCAACGTGAGCATCAGGAGAATGACGCCGACCACCCAGTTCAGCTCGCGCGGGGGCCGAAAGGCGCCTTTGTAGAATTTCCTGGCCATGTGCGCGAACACCAGGAAAACCATGGCGTGCGCTGACCAGCGGTGCAAATTCCTGAGGAAGACGCCGGAAGAAACGACGAACTGCAAATCCTTCATGTCCGCATACGCCTGGGGAACGGAGGGGTGGTAGTAAAGCATCAGAAGCAGGCCGGTGGTCAATTGAATCGTAAATGTGCCGAGGGTGAGAGCGCCGAGATACCAGGTCGCGCGGAATCCAAGCTGCGGCTCACGCACACGTTCCATGAACATCTGCTTGAACTCGGCGGCCCAGCGCATAACCGCCACCAGCGGATTGCGGACCGCGCCTTCGTGTTCCTTGTGCATAGGTTGGTCCATATTCAGGCTCGAACGTATTCTTTGCCGGGAGCAACTTTCACAGCGCGATCTACCATCAATTCGCCGTCGTCAGTCATCCAGATGCGCAACCACGGCATGGGTTTTGGGGCGGGCCCGGCGATGATGTTGCCGTCGCGCCGGAAGGTACTTCCGTGGCAAGGGCAGGCAATCGTCTCGGACTCCTGTTTCCAGACGGTCAAGCAGCCGAGGTGGGAGCACACTGCGCTTAGTGCGTAAAAGCCTTCAGCCGCCCGTACGATGAAAATTCCGAAACGCGGATCAAGCGTGACCGAGTCCGGAGGATAGTGTTCCGGCCGGCCGACGCTCACTAAAGGAGAAGCTTCGTAGAGGACATTCGGAGAAAGGTACTGCGCCGCGAAAGAAGCGGCACCCACGCCGGCGATCGCCAACGAGCCTGCACCGAGCTTGATGAAGAACTTCCGTCGATTCAGTGCGGCCAGCTCGCGATTCGCGTCCCGCTCCACATTTTCGTCCGGCATCGGCCCCTCACTCGCGCTTTCAACCTGGGATCAAGCATCCACTCTTGCGCAGCGATCGTGACTGACAAAATTCGGTTGGGAAAGCGGGGACTCGGACGTTCAGCAGGTTCGAATCCCGCGCATGTTACTTCTTCACGGTCAAATCGGCTGTCGCACCGCTGCCGGATACATCGACGCTTTGCGTCGTTGGCTTGCCGTCTTCGCTCCAGGTCTTCAGGGTGTATTTTCCGGCAGGCACATTCTTGATTTCGTAATTGCCGTCCTTGTCGGTAACGGCGAAATATGGCGTGGCCACCACGACCACGTAGCCAGACATTTCAGGATGGACATTGCAGAGCAGAGGCGCCACGCCGAGGTCATTAAACTGGAATGACTTTTTTTCGCCCTTTGGCCAGGTTCCCAGGTTGTGCGTCAGTTTCTTGTTGCCGCTGATAGATGGCCAGTAGACGTTATGGCCTACGGGATCGCTGTTTGTGAAATCTACCGTGGTTCCTTGCAGAACGACAACCACGCGCGGAATGAACTCCATCTTTTTCTGATCGACGACGACGTGCTGCGCCGGCGCATCGAATTTCTTGTCGGCGATGGTGTCCACATAAACCGCGATGTTCGCGGCAGACTTCAGGCCTTGGACGCTGACCTTGCCCTTGATGTCGCCGGCAAGGCTGGAGACGGCCGCAAGAGATACTGCCAGGCTCAACAGCACAGCTTTTACAGCCAAGTTCGCAAGTTTCATTTGATTTTCCTTTTGCACCAAGTTTTCTTGAGAATCCTCGCTCTGATCGAGAGCCCGGACTAGAACGAGTAGTCAATTCCGGTGACGAAGGTGTTCGGGCGGTAGAAGAGCGTATTCCCCGCTGCATTTTGAAAGGGGACGCCCCAATGGCGCTGGTATTCTCCGACCACCTTGATATTGGCGCGCACCAGAATCTGATAGCCGGGGCTGAACCGGTTGCGTGTTCGAGCTTCGGAGACGCCGTTCGCAAAATCCGACGGAGAATTCACGAAGTCATAGCGCAAGTCGCCGATCAGCCAGGGAAAGATCCAATAGTTGGCGACCACAAACCCGCCGGTAGATGTAACCGCATTCGTTTTTGTGATTGTGCCCGCCACGGTGTCCACCAGGTGATTGTCGTCGTGGGCATGCAAGCCGACTGCGTAGAGTTCAAACTTGCTGCGATACTTGAATCGCACCTCACCGCCGACTCTATAGAAGGGGTCCTCAATCGTGCCGGTGAACGGGAACACACTTCCGCCGAAATTCTGTTGGTTGGTGCCATGGTAATAAAAGGCGCCGACGCGAAGCGAGGTGTGATCGTGCGGACCAGTGGGCCCCGCGGCTTGAATGGCGTGGCGGCTCTCCGAATCGCGCTCCAGGTTGAACTGGTAGGAGGTGTGAAGATAGACGTCCTTGGAGTTGCGTGCTGTCAACGCCGGCCCCGTTCCATAGGCCGAATTGGTGCCGTCGACAACAGCCACGGACCAGACAAAATTGCCGTTGTTCGGATAGCCGCCAAATTCGATGCCGCGCTGCGGCGTCCCGAGGACGAATGGATTGTTAGTGGTGCCACACACAATTACTCCGCCTCCGCACGGTGGGCCTTGTGCCAGCGCGCCCTCACCCAAGATGTCATAGCCTGAGAGGTAAGGAGTACGTGCGTTGGTGAAGGGCAAGTCCAGTTCAAACTGACCGAATCGCACGTTGAGCGCGTTCAACGGCAAATGGAAGACATGCCCCAGATCGTTGTACTTCAGCCAGCCATCCCCCAGTCCGCCGCCCGCGCCGGTGGCTCCCGCGGAAATGTCATCGTCAATCCAGAAGGAGAAGTTGGGGCCAAAACTTCCGGCAGAAATGATCGTAAAGGTGTTTGGCACAAACAAATCCGTGCGCGGTACATAGCCACCGTTCGCGATTACCGTTCCGGGCTGTGACCCGTTGTAGACAAGATTCCCCTCATACCGGAAGGAGATTGGTATCGTTCCTGGAATTTCCCCTGGGTAGAGAGCTTCTGGAAAGGCTTCCTTCTGGGCCTTCGACCCAAGCAGCACGGGTTCCTGTTTCACAAAAGTTTCGTCGTCCTTGGGAAACTTGAAGCCGTTCTTCTTGAAGGCCAGGCCAAAATCATTCAATTCAGGGTAATTGTTGTGACACGTCGTGCAGGACGTCCCGTACTTCCGTGAAAACGCGGGGATCGCGGAAGTCTTAGGCACCGACGCAAGCATTGCCCCCAAAACAACCACAACAGCAGTCAGACTCGCCATGATGCTGGTATTGAGTACACGACTCTTCATTCGCTCACCCTCCAAATCTTGCCTGTGAAATCACGGGCCAAGTTCCCGAATTCATGGCTAGGCTTCAATGGCTCGCATTGTTGCTTGAAGCTCAGTCGACCTACCGTGACGCACATCACCTATTGATGTGACGGGCATCACATGCAACTTTGAAGAGGGAGAATTTCCAGGAAGGGGAACCAGGGAGCTAAGAGCCCGCCACGCTTTCGAGTCCCGTTTTGACGTGGTGATCTGCACGATGGCATCGCCCGGATCCTGGATCATAGGCAGGATCTTTTCCTCCCATCCACGCTTGCCCAGACCTTGGTAGACCAGCGCTTTCATGGCAATGCCGGGACTTAGAGTCGCGTGGCCCTTAGTCGTCAGCTTGAGCTCAGGAGTTGTCATTGATAATTTCCCGAAAAGTGAATAATCGTAAAGCAATCCACAATGGTGGAACTGTTCAATATCGTACACATTCAACAATCAATGCGAGACAGCCGACAGCGTTGCCAGATGATTTGATGGCGTTGCTCTCGCAGGCTCGTTTTGGATTCCCGCGTCTAGCTGACCCGCCTGTCGTTGTTCGCGCTACCGGTGGTGACAAAATGAAAGCAGGAGATTACGAGTTCGGGTTTCCTGCAGGCCGGTAAGAGGTGTGGAGGGGGTCAGGCGCCTATAAGGTTTTCGAGGCCGGCCTTGTTCTTGATGATTACAGTGGAACCTTTGACCTGCAGGAATTGCTTCTTTTTGAAATCACTAAACAGCCGAGTCACGGTCTCTCGCGATGCCCCGATCATCTGGGCGATTTCTTCGTGTGTGAGGGTGAGTGTGAGCCTTACATCACCTTTGTACGCCCACCACGAGCGCTAACGATGGAATGTCTTGGGGATGTGCGATCCTCCTACGCATCGCCCGGAAGTGGTGAGCGGGCTGTTGTGGCCGCTGACGCGCACCGTGTTGGAGCGGATTGGCGCTAGAGACGCGGGCGGCTAATTAGCCGGGTCACTGTCGCAAATAAGGCACTCACGGATATTCCACACATCAACACGCCGATAATGTTCTCGAGCGGCCCCAGCATTCGCCAGTTTGACGGTAGGACTACGTCGCCATAGCCTACCGTGGCGTAGCTGCTTGCCAAGAAGTAAAGCGCGGATTCCCAAGACGAGAAGCAAAGCCGGCGATAGCAGTTCGCCCAGAATAGAATCAATACTCCATGTAGAACGATTACCGCGGTCGTGAGCCGCACGACTAGTACGGCCGATCGAAACGGCCCAAGTCTGTGCGCATCACTGGCAAGGGCGTGTCTGACCCAATGTATGAGCGCCGCGAGCCCGGCAGACTGCAGCCACAGTGTGATTATCGCGATACGAACCGCTATGCCGATTTCACGAATTAAAGCCATTGCTCAATAGCAATCTTCAGTGAACGGCGACCTGGCCGCCTTTGCCCGGTTCATTTTTGGCTAGCAGGAAGCACAATAAAAACATCAGCGCGGAAGTCGAGGCGAGCAGCCAGTAGATTTCGACGTAAGACAAGGCTTGAGCCTGTGTGAGCACCAAGTTGTACATTCTGGCCATTGCTTGTTGTTGAGCCGAGTGCATGCTGAGACCGGCATGTGCCAGACGGCTCGTCAAGCCCGCGACGGCCGCATCGAACCGATGAGAGCGTGTGTACTCGGCGAGAACGGACTGATGGTATTGACCTCGGCGAGCAAGCAACGTAGTCACAGCCGAAGTTCCTACGCTCTGCCCGATATTGCGCGTGAAGTTGATCAAACCGGCCGCAGCGTTGCTTTTCGACTCCGGCAGGCCGACATAGGCAGCCATCGTGAGCGGGACGAATAAAAATCCAACCGGGAGATATTGCCAAATGCGCATCCACGCGGCAGCACGAAAGCTGATGAGTAGATCGATGTGCTTGCATGAGAAATACATGGCCACAGCGAGCGCGATCCAGCCGAAAGCGAGAAGGTGCCGCGCCTGAAAGTGTCCGGCGAGGCGCCCGACGAACGGTAAAAGAAAGACCAGAAGAATAGCCGCCATCGAAATGACCATGCCGGCCTTTTGCGCCGTGTAATCCATGAGCGTTTGCAAAAACTGGGGAAGCAGGACGGTTGAACTGAACAGAACGGCGCCAAGCACGAACATCATCAGATTGCAGCTTGCAAAATTAAACTGTTTGAACAGATGGACATCCACAATCGGTTCCTTGTGGCGCCACTCCCAGATAACGAGTGATACCAACCCGACGGCGGCAAGAAGGATCAGTGTGGTAATGAACCGCGACCCGAACCAATCGTCTTCTTGTCCCTTGTCCAACGCAACCTGGAGAGCGCCTACGCCGACGGTAAGCAGGCCAAACCCAATGTAGTCGAATTTCGCCATGGTAGCTTTCAGACGGGACAAGTAGGGTGGATCTTCGAGTAGCTGAGAGACCAGCAGGACGGCCAGAATTCCCACGGGAATGTTGATATAAAAAATCCAGCGCCACGAATAGTTATCGGTAATCCAGCCGCCCAGCGTGGGACCAATGGCTGGGCCACAGATGACCGTGATTCCATACAATGCGAAGGCCAACCCGCGTTTCTCCGGCGGGAAAGTGTCTGCCAGGATTGCCTGCGTCATCGGCTGCAGTCCTCCGCCGAAGGCGCCTTGCAGTACTCGGAAAAGAAGCAGCAGTCCGAGGCTCGGCGCGACGCCGCACAAAAACGAGCTAACTGTAAAAAAGGCGACACATATCAGAAAGAAGCGCTTGCGTCCGAGCCAGCCAACGAGGAAGCCGCTGATCGGGAGTACAACGGCGTTCGACACTAAGTAGCTGGTCAAGACCCACGTGCTCTCATCATTGCTCGCGCCCATGCTGCCAGCGATGTGTGGAAGCGCCACGTTCGCTATGCTGGTATCGAGCGCCTCCATGAACGCAGCCAGCGAAACCGCGACGCCGATGATCCACGGGTTGACCTTTGGCTGCCACGTCGGTTGCTCAGCCGCGAGAGACCCCGCTGTGCTCATCGGACCCTCACGTCTGGCGCGACGGACAATCCCGGCTTCAACATTCCCTCTGCATTGAAATCCTGTCCCGCGGTGCGATCGAAATCGATCCGCACCGGTACCCTCTGCACGACCTTCACGTAGTTGCCCGTCGCGTTCTCCGGAGGCAGCAGACTGAAAACCGACCCGGTGCCGCCACCCATGTTGGTCACGTGTCCGGACCACGCGCGACCGTAGGCATCCACCTTGACTTTCACAGGCTGCCCAGGCCGCATATGCTCCAGCTGCGTTTCCTTGAAATTGGCGGTCACCCAAACGTCATTAAGCGGCACGACTTCCAACATTTCCTGGCCAGTGCTCACGTTCTGACCGACTTCAACGCTCTTTTTTCCAATGATTCCTGTCACTGGCGACCGAATGATGGTGTAGCTGAAATTCAGCTGCGTTTGGGCCAATTGAGCACGGCGTTGATCGACTTGCGCATCTGCGGCGTCCGCCTGGGCGCGTCTCAGGGACACCTGTTGCGGTGCGGTCTGGGCGCTTCGCAGATCTGCTTTGGACTGCAAGAGTTTCCCTTCCGCCTGTCGCACGGCCTGCTCGGCGGCCTTGACAGCGGCGTCGGCCGAAGTGACCGCCGCTTGGTTTGCTGTTGCTGAAGCGACCGCCTGATCGAATTGCTGGCGCGAGATATCTTCTTTTGCGACGAGCTGTTTGGCGCGCTCGAGGTCTGCGTCACTCTTGGCGGCATTGGCCTCGGCCTGTGTCAACAACGCCTTAGTCGACTCGTGATTATGCTCGGCTGCCCGAAGTCCCGCTTCAGCGTTAACCACCTCGGTCTGCGCCGAATCGAGATTGCTTTGTGACGTCACAGAGGTGATTGGCACATTCCAACGGGAACTCGTGGCACTGGCTTGCGCGTCGGCCAGCGCCGCCTCGGCCTGAATCACCGCGATCTTGAAATCCGCAGGGTCAATGATGACCAGGAGATCGCCCTCATGGACGAGTTGGCCCTCGACGAAATTCACTTTCATCACTTGGCCGTTAATGCGGGCGCTCAAGGGCATCACGTGCCCGTCCACCTGTGCATCGTCGGTGTCTTCGTAGAGAAATGCGTTGCGGACGAGATACCCGATACCGATCACGATCGCCAATAGCGCAAGAACCACCACGGCGACCTTCGATGGGCGTTCGCGCAGGCCATGAAGAATTCGATTGAGTTTGCCGCTGCCTTCGGGGAAATCTTGGGAGCGGTGTTGAGATTCCATCGAAATGGGAATTTCCTCTTCCACGACTGCAGAATGCTTGTTTCTGCTGTGATCGTTGTTCGACATTACCTACCTCCGAGGTACTCGTTGTAGCTGCTGCGCGCTACCCCAAGGGCGCGAGCGAGTGAGAGCTTGGCGAAGTTGTGGTTGTAAAGGCTCGTTATGTATTGATCGTTGGCGCTGGCGAGAGCCTGCTCGGCTTGGACCACTTCTACGCTGTCGGTCACTCCTGAAGTGAAGCGGTCTTTCGACCGAGCAAGGCTCTCATTGGCAAGTTCGACGTTCTGTTTCGCAACCGCGACTTGTTCTTTGGCCGCATTGAGATTGAGAAAGGCCGTTCGCACGTCATAGTCAATCTGCCCGCGA
>Ga0210407_10000052_pt1 | contig 157492 bp, 267 predicted proteins | sample IncBWC27MmetaG_FD_150860 | JGI IMG/M metagenome (GOLD analysis project Ga0210407, IMG submission 150860) | Forest soil microbial communities from Barre Woods Harvard Forest LTER site, Petersham, Massachusetts, United States - Inc-BW-C-27-M | ecosystem: Environmental > Terrestrial > Soil >...
TGCCGCCCGGGTGATGGTTCCTTCGACAACGAAATGGTGATTGGTGCTGCGCTTTGCCGACTCAACCAAATGGTCGATGTACTCGCGTAGGTCTTTGTCGTAGAAATATTTCTCGGCGTTCCTGCCAAAGTAGGCGCAGTTACCAGCGATGTCGATATCAATGGTGTCCGGCTTATAACGCTCACTCAATCGTGTGCGTGGTTCCGGCATAGTTCAACTCCTTTCGCATTCTCTCGCGCAGCACTTCGGCACGCTCTTGCACGCGGCCCATGTGGTACAGATGGGCCCAGATCCGCGCGTAGCGGCTCAATGGGTCGCGTTGAGCATCTTGAACAGCACATACACCTTCCAATGCCAGTCCAGGAGGCTCGGGCCCGCAATCAAAGAAACTGCAACCAAATGGTGCGATTTGGTGAATCTTACATCGGCCATCCTTTGTCAGATTGATACATCCACCACCATCGGCTTTGATGGCCGGAACTAGCGTGCCAATGCGGAAGGTGCGGCCAGTTTGCGAGTTCATGACCAGAGCACCAGGAGAAGCAAGTAGATTCTCCTGCGCCCAAAGGAACGAATCGACGTAAGGTGGAATGATTCGTTCCAGGTCGGCTGGAATCAGATAGCCCGGCATAACTCGACAGTTGAGCACACAAACATTGCAGGCACAGGTTGTGCGCTCAAACCCAAATTCGGTGCGGGTCATGTTTCTCCTTTTTTTAGGACCGGGAGAGTCAGCAAGCTCCCCCGGTCGGCCACAACTAAGTAACCACCCACCTTTCTCTAAGATTTAACTCCCTTGAGTTACCTCAAGACCTGTCGCCAACTCGGCTAATGCCCGTACTGCGGATTCGTTCGCCGGCTCAAACTCGACGACCCACTTATCGTTGTCCGGACGAACGAAGGCGACACCGTTGAACAGCGTATCGAGTTCCTTGCGCTTGGCCTCGATTTGTTTTTCAGCTTCGGCACGGTGCTTCGATTCTTCGCGCTGGGCTGCCAGCTTCGCGTTGTATTCTTGAATGTCTTTTTCGGTTGCGATGCCAGTGATCCAATACGTTCTGCCACCAATCGGACGGCCATTCTTGCGTTGGTAGCGGCTAGCACCAAAGTTCACGCCAGTGACAATCTGCGTCTCCGTCAGACGAGAGACTTTCTCGATGCGGCGGTGGTCGTCGGCGTGAATGCCAATCCATATAGAATCCCCGGCCTTGATTGTGTCCAACCAACTCGTTTTCGGTGAAGTTGTTTTCAGCATGACCTGCTCCTTTTCCTTTTCGGAAGATTTGCTTTCTCCTCTGCCTGCAAAAGATAACGACGCAAGTTACGATAGCGTCGAATCTGCGCAGTCCATTCGACGTACTTCTCTTTTTCGTTTGGTTCCAGATGTCGTCCGCGGTCCTTGAGAGCGAGTAAAGAAAATTTGGTACGCAAATACTCCTGTCGTGCTCGCACTGCGAATTGCAGGGCATCGATTAGGTCGCCAATCTGACCATAGGTAAGTAGCATTTCCTTCTCCTTCTTCTGTTCGGGAGCCTTTCCTCTGTAATTCCGCGGAGCTAGACGCAGTTCGTCAGCGGAGAAAAAGCGGTCGTCATCGGTTTCATATCCGATGGAAATACTAATTCCTGTCACGGTGAGCGGTACTGACACGCCTTTTTGGAAAACTACATCGTCTTTTGCAAACCGACTGCGGACGGTGAACACTCGTTTGCCACGCATCTTCACCTTCCATTTATCAGCGTCATCGGCTTGCGCTTCCGACGTTTGCGGTTATGTCGTGGGCAGATATAGAGCCAGAAGCCGGCAAGAGACCAAACACAGCCGCATGAGTATTTACCGTCTTTTGGGCCTTTCATGTCACGCAGCCTTGCGAATCTGGATGGTTATTTTGTTCGGCGTCAGATAGAGAATGAAGTCCATCCCGGGCACAATCAGTTTGTCGGTGGCGTCACTAATGTTCACGGCTTCGCCAAAGTCATCGCCGCCCACATCGCGGCGGATTTTGTCATACTGCTCTCCGCGCGCGTCAAGGCGATCCAGCTTGCTTGGAGCGTCGTAGCCTTTCGCGTAGGCGATGAGCCCGGTCGTGGCTGGCGTTTCCTTGCTGTTGGAATTGGACAGAAGATACACGCCATCGTCTTTAACGAGAATCAGGCCGACTGGCGTGCCCTTGACGACACCCACGTAGGGTACGGTGCGTTCCTTGGCTTTTCTTGAATCATCGAGCAGCTTGCGGACTTCGGCCCCTTTGAACACCAACTTCGTTTTTGGCATCATTTCTCCCTTGTGCGCGATTCCAGGCTCGCGCTGCCGCTAATACACTTCGATGGGCATGTGGTACGACGTCACCTTGACGGCTTGGAGGAGATTGCACCACTGCCCCTGACGGCGATATTCGGCGGTAGCGTCGATGACAAATTCGTCGCCGGCACCCAGGAACGAAGTAATGTTTCCGCGAACGATGAATTTGCCTTTCTCGTCTTTGTCGGCTCCGAAACAACCCAATACGTTATACAGTTGACTTGCGACTAGCATCGACCCTTCCATTTTGATTCTCCTGTTCTATTGTGGTGAGTTAGAAACTCCGAGCTATTCGCAAAACAGACCTCCGTGTCCGGCGGAAGCCGAAAGGCTCTAGGGTCACGAGGCACCTTGCAGATATTCGCCTGAAAGATAGCGAACCCTGCGCAACGTTTGTCGGTCGTATGGCATTCGGAATAGCCTTCGCTGTATGCGAGCTCGATCCACTCTTCGGCGGAACTATTGCCAAGCCACCCGGGAAGGGAACGTCGCGCCCAAGGACAGTCCGAGCAAGGCTTCGTGTGTTGTACCTTGGTCTTAACCGCGTCATGGCAGGTTAGTAGTTGGCGCTTCACGGCTACTCCTTTCTGTCGTGCAGTTCTCAGCCTTCGGGCATTTGTCGCAATAGTGGCAACAGCTTTCACAACGCTTTCGGCCGTGCCACTTCACTTCCGATTTAGAAATGGCGCGGCTCCCACAGTTGGCGCATTCCACTCTCTTGTCAAGGCAAATGACCTGGAGCCAGCAACCGCATCTTTCGCAACGCCAGGCACGGTCATTCAAGCTAGCCATACCGGCAAGCCATACCATCGGGTCACTTCGATAAGCGCGTGGCCAGCGGCGTTGACCAGCCGATATTTTTTCGACCGGCGCATCCCGATTTTGTCGCTGCGTGTCGGGCTGATAAGCGGGTCGATGCTCGCTTCGACCGGAATCGGCTTGGTGCGGTTTGTTTCGGTTACCGTGCCATTCAGGAACGGACAAGTGGCGATGGCGAAGCGTGCGCAATGCTCATGCTGCGGCGGATCCATGAACAGATGCGAGACTTCGAGAGACTTCGGTCCACCGATAAACCAGGCATATTCGCCGAGCGTTCTACCGCAGATGGCGCACAATCGCTCATTGACGCAACGCAGGCGTTTCGGGAAGTCCACCACGCGAAAGTCTGGCTCTCCATTGACCCACATGGCGGTGAACGGCACAGGTAGACCGCGGTGGACAGGCAGATGCGCCAGGAAATCAGGGATAACGGTTTTCATCGCAAGTCTGCCAATTTGTGGCGCAGTTGTGTATTGAGACGTTGCAAGGTGTCCTCGGGAGGACCATAGGTGCTGTGAGGCATGAATGGCGCGGTCCAATATCGGGCTACTCGATTTTCCAGTTGAAACCAGACATCTTCGATGTCGCCAACGCGCTCAAAAATATCCAGGGGATGGTCGGCGTTCTCGATTTGCAGAAAAAAGGAAGGTCCATTTGTGATGGTCAAAAGCGAGCCGCTGAATAATGGTCGCGGTTTGGCGTTCTTGCGCGAACCGATGAACAGTGTTGATTTATCCTCTTTCTTGTCGAGAGAGTAGGCGACAGGGCCTTGCGGCAGCCAATAGGTGAACACGGGCCAAGCCGGGTCGGCACCGAATCCGCGGACCCTGTTGTGAGTAGGTTCCAACATGCCGATGGCCCCTTCTTCGATGAGGATGGCGTTGCAATCGAGGCGCATGGGAGGCTTGTCCTTTTCGACTTGTTGGACAAAGGAAATATTTGTGAACAGGGTGTACTTCGTTTTGGCAGCCAGATCCCGTACGGTTTCGTCGTTCATGCTTTTCCTTTCCGCTGCAACTCTACTTTCGCATCCACTTTCGCATCCACCAGCGCAATGATGAAGGCAGACAGTTTTTCTTGTTTATCTGGCCATCGCCATCCGTTTACAGTCGCCAGAAGTTCGGCTGTCGATCCACCGGAGGCAATGATAGTCGTGCTGTCAGAATGGTGACATTCCACCACGCGTGCCACATTTCCGTGATGGCCACATGGAACATCCAGGCCTTCGGGCACGCCAGAGATTTCCTGTATGGCGAGAATGAGATTCTGTACAAATTGTGAAGGGTTCCGCTCAATGTCGCCGAGCGCATCATTTCTAATGATGATTGTGGTTTGGAATCCCATTGGTCTCCTTCTCGGCCACGACCTTCGCACGGCGATTGAGAACGTTGTGGGAAGCGCATGGGCCGCACATATAGTACGGTCGCCCATCGCCATTATCGATGATGGCCACGGCAGGCTGGCCACATGGAATGTATCTGGAGACGCTCATGGGCGATGCTTCTTGACAGACAGCACCTTCCGGAATGGACAAGTCTGCATTCACCAATGGAATCATATGATTCTCCTAGAAGTGATGACGGGACTTCCTGGCGCCCGTCTGCCACTACCTTGGCTCTGACATGGGAAGGCATCCAAGGTAAAGTCGTTAGGCCGCTTTTGTCTTTTTGCCTTTGCCCTTGGCCGGCTGCTCTGGTGCCACGGCTGTTGGCGGTTTGCGCTTAGGCGCTTTGAGCGAGGCTTCCAAGGCTGCGGAGATATCCACCGTTGCCGCCATCTTGGGAACGTTGACCGGCGTCGGCGGCTGAACGGCTTTGTCCAACTTCGATGCAATCAAAGTGTTCAATCGTTGGTTGTAGCTATCTTCGTATTGCGACGGAGTGAAGTCCGAAACCAAGCTCTCGACGAGTTGTTTGGCGAGTTTCATTTCGGCGGCGCTCACCGTGACTGCTTTCAGGTCATTAAATTCCGCAACTTGCGCAATCTCGGTTTCATACCACAAGTAATTCAACGCAAGTCCATTCCCCTTTGGGCGAAGAATGGCGACGTGCTCCCGAGAACCTTTTGTCAGTTGCACCACTGCAACGCGGCCCGTTTCTTTCAAGGTCTGGACGAGCAGCGAATAGGCCTTGGCGCCAGCCGGGTCCGGAACGCAGTAAAAACTTTCAGCAAGATAAATCGGGTCCACGTCTTTCCAGTTCACGACTTCGCGGATTTCCATCACTTTTTCGGTCGTCGGCGTGATGGCTTCCATTTCTTCGTCAGTCAGTGGCACAACACCTTTGCCCTTGCCAGCGTCGAAACCGCGATAAGTTTCTGTTGGTTGCAGTTGGACCTGGCAGCGCGGGCACCATTTCGGCATCTTGATTGCCGTGTTACATGCGACGTGGAACGTATTCAGGTCTACGCGTTTGTTGCGGGCCGCGACGTTCAGAACACATGGAATGGAAAGTAGGCCAAAATTCAGAAAACCAGACCACACTTTTGTAGCCATCGTTTCTCCCTTAAATAAATTTAGGCGAGATTTTCGGCTCTCACCTTTGCCGTTTCTGTGACTTCTTCATACAACTGCTGCGCTACTCCGGGCGCTACACGGATTGCATCGATCCCGGATTGGATAGCGGCCAACTGTTCTGGCGTCCATGTACGCTTGCAACTGTGATACATCTTTAGGGAGCCATCGTCGTTCAGGAATGCGAAGTCTTCCCATCCGTCGCCGCGCTTGTAGGCAAGAATTCGTCTGTACCTCTTGCCGTATTTCTGGGCACCCTTCCTGCCGACTTTCTGCGTTCGCAGCCAAATCAAGCGGCAATACTCACCGTAGCGCACGGCATAGTGACCATCCTTTAAGATAGCGCCCTTTATCACGGCTCTCCTTTCGGCACTCGCTTAATGTAAGGAATGGAGTGTCTGGATTATAACTTAGGGTCTAGGAAAAAGCAAGGAATTACTCTTCGATGATGATGCGACGGTGCGGCTTGTCAACCACCAGCGGGTCTAACGCATTCTTGATGTTTTCAAAACCCGTCCGAATGTGCTTGCGCAAATCATCGTTGTTACGAAGGCTGTCAACGTCTACGTCGCCCATTAGTGACTCGGCGTGCTCAACCAATGTGCGCACCTGCACGTCGTTGGTGATGTCGCGCGGATTGTATATCTTGCAGAATTCCCGAAACTTGTCGATGGATCCTTCACGGAAACTCTTTTTCTCGCCATGCTCGTTCGGGCTCAATCGGTCGATGAAATGGTTAAGTTTTTCCATGAATTCCGCACGCATCAATTGTTGAATCGATTCGCGCAGTTCAACGCCGGCAGCCTGGGCCTTCTTGCATTCTTCGGCATACAATTCAGGGCTGACCGATTCGAGTTGCTTGGCGCTGTCCACCCACACGTAACGCCATCTGATGTCAAAGGCCGCGCGGAGTTGCGCCGGGGTGAGATATTGGCTTTCATCGTATAGCTTATTGAGCCTGGCCTTGGCGTTGGCTTGATATTCCTTTACGCGGCGAATCATTTTTTCGACCAGCGGAACGCGACGGGCGTTGCCATCTTTCATCTTGGCATCCACTTCTTCGATGAATTCAACGGGCAACAGATGGACGCCACGCTTGATGTTCGATGGCAGGGCGCGGCTCTCCACCCACATACGGGTTTCGTTGCCGATGGAATTGATTTCGTCCAGTTCTTCGGACTCATACAGTTTCTTGGTGACGCCGAGCCACGCTTTGTCGGCATCAACGGTAATCATCTTCGGATCCACCTTGCGGCGATTGCCGATTCCGCTGATGGTCAAAACCAATACGACGGTTTTGGACAGCATTTGCTCGACCGGAATGGCCTTCACGTTCTTTGGCAAATTGATAGGCGCAAGCGGTGTCAATTTTATTGGCGGCCTTGGCGACTTGCTGGGCGCGGTTCCGTTTGCGCGTCTGGTCTCCCAGGCTTTGCGTGCCGCCGAGCCCGCAGACACGGCTGCCGACTTCTTTGCTGTTGCTCTCATCGTTTTCTCCCTTGTATGAAGTTTTTATGCAGGACCGATTTTAGTACGGAGTCAATTGCGCTTTGAGGTTGTCTCGTTCCTTGATGAGTTGCCGGAGGTTCTGGAGCGCGACGGTAGAATCGCCGGGCTTACCGCCGGCCATGACCAACTCTTCGATGACGCACATGATCCACTTCAACTGATGGTCATTGAATTGAAGCGGCTCGCCTTCTCTTGTAATTTCGCCAACGCCAGCAACTGTGACACGTCGGCAAGGCCAGCAAATGAAGAACATGAGAGGCCTTTTCTTACGGTCGTCCTCGCAAAGCAGGTCCAGATAACCATGACAAAGACCGCAGTGCGATTTGGTCGTGGTTTGGATGGTGAAGTTAGGCATGAGGAGCCTTCCACGATTGTATTTCCGTGAGGCATTCTTCGGGACTTTTGTGCGTTCCGTCCGCAACCCTCATCCAATACTGCTTACAGGAATCGCACAGTTGGTCGTAAGACAATCCTCGGTCGTCGCATTCCTTGCCGTCTATGACATCCTGGCAGGTGATGTCGCTCTTTTCCCCGAGCGCGCCGCACTGGCCGCATACGGGGCCTGTCCAGTTGCGTTGATGTGAATTGACGACCTCTTGGTTTTCATGGCCGTTTGGGCAGGTCCAGTTAATTACCGTGCTCAACTGCGCCTCCCAAACAACTTTTCTTCAAGCCACGCGCGCTCGGCATCCAAAGCTGCCTGCCGCAACGGAAAGCCTTTACCGTCAGGACCGTAAAGAATAGGGCCACCGCTCGGTGACATATCGGCGAGCCAGCCGCCATCTGGATGCGGTTCGACATTACTCGCGCGGCGGATAGTGGTTTCGCCTTGAGCGAACAGTTCGGCCAAGGCATCGTCGTAAATCGCCCGGATCCGTCCGTCCGGCGCTACGTCGATGATGAAGTCGGTCATGCCCGGGCCTTGACATGGGTTTGTTCTTGCAAGTTCATTTCTGGTGTCGGCGTGTCTTTTACAACCGTGCCGAGCGCCTTTTCAAGTTCGGCGGTAGCTTCCTTGCACGATTTGCCTCGGAAGCCTTTGGTCGTGATAACGACACTGCCGTCGGGTGCTACATCGACAATGATTTCCTGCATGTTCTGTTTCTCCCTTAATCGTTAGATTTTATTCTTCCGGGTCGGTGCCAAAACGCACGTCATTCATCCAGCCGGCATCGGCGTGCTTCGATGCGTCTGATTCTCGCTCCCATTCTGCGGCCTCTGCCGCTGTTGCATCGCGGTCTGCTGCGAACGCGGCTTCGACTTGTTCCTTGAACTCCTCTTTGTATTGGCCGGTTTCTTCATCGATATGCTCGCAACAATCGTCGGCCCAAGCGCCGCAGAGGATGCACTTCCAATTGCCCTGAGCTGGACCACAACTGGAACAATGCGTGTCGCCACACATGCACATTGGAATCTCCTTCGGCTCGTCGAAGCCGTTCCGTTACCGTGAGCAGCGAAGCTGGACGTGGCCGTTGGCGGTGACCACGCGTTGTGTCCGGAAGCCGCGAGGAATTTTTCGCGCGGAGAGTTGCAGGGCGTACTCTTGCTTTATCTTCGGAGCGCTGATGCCACCGATCGCGTCCATCAAGCCGTGGCCACCTTGCCACGCATCCGCTTTCAAGGTCCAACCGCGGCCGACCTTGTTTTGTTGAACGCCGATTTCATAGGCGTTGGAGTTGCCCTTAACGCGGATTGCATGGTCGCACGGTTCCGGGCTGTAAGACCGATGGGTCTTTTTGTTCTCCAGAAATTCCAGGCCGAGCGGTTCGCACGATGCCTTGAGTGCTTCTAAATCAAGAATTGAAACTCGCATGTCAACTGTGTGACTCATTGATTCCTCTCTTTCAACTGCGATTTGGATTCTACTAAACTAAGAGCCTAAGTTCAATGGACGGTCGGTGCCCCCTTCTGAGCCAGTACATCGAATTGCTGGTGGACCCAGGCCACCATGGAATCGAATTGCTCACGGTTCAAGCTGACAGGGTCCCCGCCAGGATGATAGAGCTCGACCATGTCGGCGTTCACTTCATCCTGTCGGTGCAGATGGACGAGCAATTCCGCATTGCGCAGGCCAATCAGTTTCACCGTAGGATACATGGTCACTCCTCTTGTATTCTGATTTTACGCTTTGCGTCGAGCGGTAGAACTGCCGGTTCGTTAAGCTGCTTCATTCCTGCAGCCATCGTCTTGACTTTCTCTTTCATTTGGGCGCTGTGCACCAGCATGTTGCGATAATACACGTAGGCGCGGTAAATATGTCCGCAGGCAAATTTAATGAACTCAGGTCCTTCGGCAATGGAGCCAGTACTGCAACTGCAAGCCCATTCACCGTCACTCCTGCGCACGACTTGACGTTGGGTTTGTTCGGTGCGGACAGTGCCATCTGTCCGGAGGTAGCCGATAGGCGCAATGAGGAAATGGAAGTTGCCATCCACTTCCTCGCAGTGCTTTACGGACCAATAGAGACAGATTTCTTGGTTCATAGTCAGTTGACGGGTTCTTTCTTTTTGCTCTTACCGCCGTCACCTTCCAGGTCGCCAATATTGATTTTGCGTCCCTTCGGTTGAATCATTCCTACAGCCACAAGCATGGCGGGTTCTTCTTCCGGGTCGAGCCCGGCCGGCGCTTTGTACGGACCAGCATAGGCAGCGGAAATATATCGGTCACTTGCTTCGTTGCGTAGTTTACGGATCCTGTCCTTATCGCTCTGCGCGAGTGGGATAACGTAAGTGGCTGCTTCCACTGGAGTGATTTGCAGTTTATTTGCGATGACGCAGCAATTTTCGATTTCTGCGCCCGTCCAACCCTCTTCCATGGGCTTCTTTCGGTCTTTGATTTGGAATTTCTCGAAGTAGATGTTCCAAATCATTTCGCGTTCTGCCTTTGTCGGTAAATCGAAAAAGAACGTGCCGAACACGTACCGGCGTCGCAGTTCCGGCGGAAGATTATCGATATTGTTGCAGGTAGCGATCCACAAAGCGCGGCCCTGCGAGACAGCTTCGACTACCTTAAGGCCGGTTCGCATATTGGCGTTGCTCTCGCCTACGAGCGAACCTTTCATCGAGCCAATGTCAAATTGGATGAGCGGGATTTCGGCTTCATTTCCAAAGGCTTTGGCAATCGCGGATTTGGCAGCGCCCGGGACGCCGAGTAGTAGCAGCCCGGTAGACTTATGATCCTGCATGAAGGACAACTGACTGCCCAGGAGCTCTTGCGTCGTGCCGCTGAGGTCGCCACTGGCGCCGGCGAGGGCCTTTTCGATTTCATCTTGAAAGACGATGGCGCGCGGCCGTTCTTTACCGTTTAGGATGCCCGACAAGAATTGCTTGATGTTTCCGCAGCCACCGATATCGGAAAAGCGTTCTTTGCCGCGCCATACGCTCAAGCCGGGCGTCTGTTCGATTTGCTGACGCTTGCGCTCCCACAAGCTGTCAAGGTCGAGGCCACTCTTGCCGATGCTCATGGCGCAGACTTGCTCTGCGGAAAAAGCGGCAAGACCGCAAAGCGCGTCCACGGCGCGAGCCATGAATTTATCTTCCGGGGCTAGCTGGCTAACGGCTTTATACGTCTCCAGTACGATCCCTTCAAGTTGCGCGGCATTGGGCAACGGTTCATCCAACATCACAACGTCCTGGGCGATTTCCGGAGGGAGCGTGGCGTCCGGAGACAGAATCACCAAGGTGCGCGTGTCTTGCTTGAAAGCACTGCGCAGATTGGCGATGCCTTGGACGATTTGCGGGTCCTGGAAAAAACGATGCAGGTTCGCCATGAACAGAACTGATTCTTTCTCCATCCGGTGCGCTTGAGCCAACATCTCTACCGGATTGGCAATCTCCCTCTGTTTGTCATCAGTGGGAGCCAATTTCTGGACGATGGCTTTGCTCGCAGCTAGGTTGTTCACTGGCCTGATTCCACGGACGCAATCGTGGAGAATCATCGCCGAACTGGCGTTGAATTTGTTCATCGAAATGGTTTTCATGGTTGCTTCACCGTCCGGCGTTCGCACTAGAACCAGCGGTGCCGAGGCTCGACGTGCTGAATTAAATTGCTCGATAAAAGAAGGTGCCATGTTTTCGTTTCTCCCTTTTGCGGTGTTCGGCGTCACACGCTACGCTTGATTCAGGGCCGAGCTCCATCGTAGTTTTTGAGTCGTGGAAATTCTTTTTGCACGTCTCGCCAAGCGCGGTTGCAGGCCCTATCCTGGCCCTGCTTACTGGTGGTCAGATGATACTCGAAGGCGAACTGCCAGACCTTCTCTTCGGCTGGTGTGAAGGTAGCCAAACGGCGACGACGGCGCCTTTTCATGTCGGTTCCTTTAGCGTATATGGCGTACCGTTCAGGCGTAGCGCCCTGGCAAACTGTTCGGCGTGGTAGTGGGTATAGCATATGCGTTTGGATTTACCGAAACTAATTGTCCATGTTTTCATCAGCTTGCCTCTTCGATTTGGTCGAACAAAACATCGATTGCTTCTTGTTCGGTCGTTCCTGTTCCGTGTGGGCCTTGCGACCAGTGTTCTCCGGATTCATCCTCGCCTTCGTAGCTGGCGTCATAGGTATTCTCATCGATTGCGCTCCAATCCATAGTTCGGACTGGAATCGGTGGATATACAAACGTTGTGCTCAGGTGGATAACTTCCCGCGTCGAAATAAGACAGACCAGCCTCACGGTCGCACCGCGGTCGTTGCTCCATGCATCGCGGCGCAAATGATGACCACGCCGAGCATCGCAATCAGGATGAGCGTGGCCAGGCCAAGTGTGCCTGCGACGGTGGCGAAGTCATGCCGCGTCCGTGCTTCTGGTGCGTTTAGGGAAGCCAGGTTATCCGAGTCGGTCATCGATTCCCTCCGGCACAATATGGTATTGAAACAGCCAGTTTAGTTCGCAGGGCCCCACATTCATCTTGGCCAGTTTCTTGAGAGCGATGTCCGCTTGTGGTTCAACGGGCGGAGCATCGGGCCTGCCGAAAGCATCTTCGAGCAATCCTTTGAGGCTGGCGGGCGGCACGCCATGACGATACGCCAAAGCGTACAAGCGTGAATGGTAACTGTCAAAGAATGTGAGTGGTTTCTGCCGCCGTTGGTCGATCCGTCTCCATGGCTTACGTATTTCGATTTTCTTGTCTGATAGCGTCATCCTCATTTCAGTTTCTCCCTTCAAAGAAACTTTATAGCCCGGGCATGAAATTGCGGCACGCGGTCGAAGCGGAACTGTGGACGTTGATTCCAGAATTGCAAACAGCGAGTTGCGTGTGGTTTACGATTACGGCTCCAAACCAAACTCGACCGGTCCAGCGGACCCATGCGTGACGATTACGTTCTGTCAAATAGAACAAGGCGGATTGTCCAATGAAAAAAGCGGCATTGATTCCGGCTTGTCTGGCCGGAGAAGGATGTCGACCATAAACTGGATTCAGTTCGTATCCGCCGCGGTCCAAGACTTGACGGGTCGTGACGGCATCGGCGGTTTTGGCGGCTGCGAGCAATCCGATCCCGGTAAAGAACACGCGCTTGTCGAATTTGTGTGACGCGATGACAGGCTTTGCTTTAGGCGCTTCTATAGTGCTTCGAACCTGTTGTCCACGGCTGCCGGCCACACAGATGAGCAGGATGGCGGAGATTTTTAGGACCTTGTATCCAATGTCCTCAAAGAAATGACGTAGTGCGTGGTAGCGACGCGTTCCGTGGTGTTCAACTGGATTGTAACGCCTTTGTTTGGGTTGCAGGTCCAGCGCCACGGTGATTGTTTGTTTCGCTTCGGGCCTGACTTCATAAGTCACGTTGTGGACTTCCATGCCGTTCTGCTCGCAGTCCACTGGCAGCGATTGTTGCATTTCGTCGCCCAGGTCTTGCAAATCGCTCGCGCTGACAGAATCGGGTACTGAAAGTCGGATTTCCAGAATTTTCATTTCATCTCCTTTGGTAGTTCGTTGACTCCGTGACTTACGCGGGACCGCTTTGAAAGATCCTGTCGAGCGCATCTTCGCGACGAACTTGTTCGCGAATATCCGCAGCCCTCAAGCGGTTGGCATACTGAAATTCCCAAGCGTCTCCAATCGCCAGATGAATGAGTTTGACAGGTGTGAGTGAAACAACGACGTACTGTGCGTAACCATCGGCAACTTGGAACCGGATTTGCTTTCCAGCTAGTTCGCTGCTGCCGTTCTTCTTTGCCCAGACTTCAACCTTCTTAATGAACGTCGCCATGGCCTTCTCATGTTCTTTGTATGGTTTCGTGTGGTCGAACTGTGGCACAGGTCCGACTTCTTTTGGTGCAGCAGAGATTGTTGCCATTATTGGTTCTCCTTGAAATCTCCCAAGCTAACCACTGTTTTACTGACAGGGATTTCGATATTGATGGGCCCTTTGGAGTCAATTGCTGCTTGTACGCGCTTCGCAATGTCCGGAAGCATTGAATCCATACAAACTGCTACCTTTTTGATTCTTTCTTGTGCATTGATACCAACCGGGATTCTCAACACCAATTCATAGGCAACAATGTGTTCCATTTCATCTCCTGTTCTTTTATAGATTCAAGCCACGAACGGAAACCACTTTCCCCACAAGTGCGTGCTGGCGCTTCGACGGCTTGCGCTGTTTCGGCTTGCGCTCAGGCACCACAACGCAGCGGCAAGTGCGCTTGGCGCAGAGAAGGCACCGGTCGACCAATCGCAATTTTCCGCTCGGCAACCAATGCTCCGGAAACTTGCGGTTCAAGCGTTGCTCCAACATGCGACGGTTTAGCTTGCCCGTCGCGACGGCATAGGTTACGTGCTTGAGATTCGCAACGACGGCATACCGTCTGAGGTACCGTTTCATTTGCACGTCATCGATCCCCGTCAAAACGATTCGCGCGTCGTCCAATAGCTTGGCCAAGGACCGGCCGGCTTCGATGGCATTCTGGACCTGTTCTCGGCGATTACCGCGGACCATGCGGCGGAATTCGCTGAGACAGGCGTTACGCTTTTTTGCGTTCCAATTGGATATCCGGTTCATGAGGGGCACGGGATTATCCCGGCCTCCAAAACGGCTTGCTGTAGAATTAAATCGAAGAGACGCCGAATCTCTTCGTAGGTTCCTTCGATTTGGCAGCCGTCCATCCAGATTGTAAGAATCACCACTGCACCACTTTCTTGAGCCCTTGCAGCGTGAGCCCGGCGAGAATCGGAATGTTGCAGCAGGCATCGATTACGTCGAATCGCTTTCCTTGGCGATACACATTGACGCGGTGCAAAGGGAAAAAGGTGTCCATAGGACGATACGGATAAACGGCGACGCGCTTGCGTAGAAAACCCTGGCCATGAATGCACGGCAATGCTGTGCGCATCGCTGGCACGGTCGCCTTTGTGAACACTTGCAAGGTATCCTTGTACTGGACACGGCGACGGACACGGCGCATCCGGCGAAACGTTTGCAGGTTCTCTGTGGATGTTTTGCGATTGCGCACCCACTTCTGAGAGACCTTGCGAATCAGTTTGTTAAGGACGGCGCTCGCTTCGCGCGGATTGTCGAACACCTGGCAATCTTTCTTGCCAGAGTCTAGGAAATGGCGATGAATACGGTCCAGAAAAAAGAATGCGTCTTGCTTCGTTCGGATGACGGCATCTTTCAGGTTCGCCGGTTGTCCATGACTGCCTACCATTCCTTTTTTCATGCAGCCCTCCGCACAAAAAGAATGTGTTTGCAGTTTTCGCGGCGCCGGGTCCCATCAGGTTGCTTGACTCCGAAGATCCATCGCGGGCAGGAGCACTGCCATTTGTTGGCGGATTTGCGGGTCACGATATAGCGACGCCGACGGTCAGTAGCGGAATTGACGACAAATTTCCGTATCGCTTTTTCGAGACGTGAACTGAGAATGGCGATGGGATTCATGCGGCCTCCCTGTATTTCCGGAAGACCTCTTTGGCATGATGCGGTTTGTGGCAGGAATTAGTGTGGGATGGCGCTACATTTTTCGGGTCATTATTCTCATGGTTCCCGTCTATGTGGTGAAGGGTGATATCCAGGTCCATTGGCGGCGCAGTGGCGTTTCCAAAGCGGACCCAACCATCGCGAATCATTTCCAGTTGCTCGTCCGTCAACAACGTTTTCTTGCAGAAGAAACATTTGTTGCTCGGTTTGGGAGTAGACAGAACCCACCAAATCAACTCCCTCAGCTTGTTCATTTCCTTTCTGCTTCTTGCTGACATTGCCATGTCGTTTCATCTCCGTCTCCCTGTCGCTTGTATCTTGCTGCGACAGGGAGTCAAGACGCACTACACACTTACAGACATATTATAACTTAGTGGGTAAGTATTGTCAAACAGAATTACCGAGAGGCACTACTAGAAGTATACTCTGAGGTATTATTACATCGAATGGAAGTAACTGGTAACTCTGTAATAACTAATTAACGGATATTACCAGCATCTTAATTTGGGAATGTGATGGAGTTTTCCTCGGTCCAGTGATGGTGCCGCAATCTTTCGCACTCTTCTGCGGCCTCTTTCCTGGCGACCTTGGTACTGCATACCAGCTTGACGGCAAGTTCCCTGAGTCCCAAGGCGCTGGCCAGCCGGGCCGTTTCGCGCTTCTCGCATTCTTTGTCGTCTTTGCTTACGCCGACGCCGGCACCGCCCATCACAAACGATCCACCAACGCTGACAGCAACACGGCATGGCGCGGTCGGGAAAACATCCGGCGCGAGGACGGCCGGAGCCTGATGCGGAACACGGACCTCGCTGACCTGAGAATTGGTCTGTCCCGAACTGCTGGCTGTTGCTTGGCCACCGTTTGCGGTCTGTGTCTGTGTTTGCGTGACGGGAGCCGGAGATTCATGCTTCTCCTGACAAAACGCCAGCGGAGCCAAAGACATCAAACTCAACAGCACTGCTAATTTCATCGTTTTCATAAATTTCCTTATTCCCAAGAATGACCGCATTGATTACAACGATTCATTCCTCCGGCGACGCCGAGCGCCCCGCTGCCGCACTTCGGGCAGGCTGGGCCAACTACAACCGGTGCCGAAGGATTCGGTGGAGGAGCTATCGGAGCTTTATCCACCACGACAGGCACTTCTGGAACGGGAGCCTTTTGTGCCGGGGGCTGTTTGGTCGGCAATGGTTCCGGCTCTGGCACAGTTGCGGGACCAGGTTCTTCCTCTGCTTTCGTCAGTGACGGATCCAACGATTCAAGGGACCCGACGTCCTCTGACCCAATGGTCTGCGTCTCGCGCGTCTGCCGCTTCGTCGCCATTCTTTGCCTCCGTTATTTGTCTCTCGCGCTTTGCACCGAGATTTCCGCTTCGGCCTCAAGTGCCGCGAGGTGTTCTTGCACAACGTCGAATCGATTGAACGGTATGCCGAGCAGGATCCAAACCTTTTTTGGCGGCGGCTGCAAATCAATCGTGTTGGGCTGCCGGCTATTTTTGCCATCGTTCAAAAGCCGGTCGAGCTCCAGCGGCTCAAAATATTCAGTTAGGTCTGCTTCGCTCTCTTTCAAAACTTCCGCATCCCAGGATAAGTCAAATGATGCTACTGCATTGTCGGCAACTGCTAACTCTTGAGCTTTTTTGTCGCCGGTATCCAGGTCGGTACGACGTACAGCGACGAGCGTTTTCCCGTCGGTATCGATTACAGTGACGCGTTCGAATCCTTCCTTTTTTGCTTCTTCAAGCGTTTTCGCGCCTGCCACAGTTGTAAAGTTTTTGTCGACCAAAATCGACCGGCCAGCGCCAAGTTTCTTCAAAGAGTTCTTAAGAAGTTTTCTGCCGCGGACAGTGCCCTTATTTGGATTTTCAGGGTCGGGCAGAAGATCCGCGATCGGGACCGTTCGAACTACAGGTTCTGACATGACTGGCATCCTATACGATAACGTGGCTAGCGTCTATCGCCATTGTCAAGATGCTTTCGCGCATCCACTTTCTCACAATGCGCCATTTGAATTCTACGAATTGTGCTTTTGCCGACACCCATGCGCTGGGCTACGATGTCCACGCTTAATTCATTGACAAACAGAAGATGGATAACTCGGGCCTGGCTCTCTGGCGAGAGCTTCATGCGGTGAACGTCTAGGCTGATTGCCCTGGGCGCTATTTGCGCCATGGACGCAATCATTGGGCAATTTTCGTTCCAAAGTCAAGAAAACCTTTTTGTTAGTGTCAGGAAAGATAAATGGAGGAAGAGGTGGGGTTCGAACCCACAACACCCGAAGGTGAACTAGTTTTCGGGACTAGCGCCTTGACCACCTCGGCCACTCTTCCACCGGTTCGATGGAGAGTGCGATGATGATTCGTTTGTCATGGCCGAATCTTATCACGTTTCAGCTTCGCCGTAATCTTTTTCGCAATCTCTTGCTCGCGGCGAAACCGCTTCATGAAACGCTTGGGCGGAAGCAGACCGAGTATCTTTATCTTCATAGCTGGCGGAGAGGACAGGACTTGAACCTGCATGTGCTTTCGCACGACGATTTAGCAAACCGTTGGCTTACCATTCGCCACACCTCTCCAAAACTTTTAGGAATGCGGAACTGCCGGCGACGGTTCCACATCGATAACCGGTCGCGTCGTCCGTTTCATCGCAGCAAGGATGAGATCCAATTCATGGCCATCTGCCTGGAAGGTGACAACCCTCTCGCGGATAATTGGAATTGGTTCGCCGAAATGCCATTCCGTGTCTATCTCTTTTATGAATAAACCCATCTGACTTCTCCGAACTGGTGGCTCCGGTTGGATTTGAACCAACGACGCGCGGATTATGAGCCCGCTGCTCTTCCAGACTGAGCTACAGAGCCAGAAACTTTTTGTTCCTCGAGCGCAATCATTAGCCGCTCGATCCCGATGGCGAAGCCGGCGCCCTCTCCGTAGGGGCCGCCGCCGGCGATTTGCATTCCTGCCGCCCAAATTTCAAAGCCGCTACGGCTATAATACGCCTGCCCGCGGTCGACACCATCGCGAAATTCATAAAACAGGCCGAGATAATCCAGCCATCGAGGCAGTATCTCTGCTGGCCCAGCGCCGTTCGACGGCATCATCTCAATACCGAACTGCGTGAACTCCCGATAGCGTCCGCGTTGCGGTCGGTCATAGCGATAGCAGCGCGCCGTGTAATAGAGCTTGACCGGCTTCGGCAGCGCCTTTCCGTGTTCACGAAACCATTGGCGCGCGACTCCAGTAACTTCTGGAAGCAGCATCAATTCGCGGTCGCCGAGATCCTTGAACCGGAAAACACGGTTGTCTCCGGTCTGTCCATCGAGCAGCGATGCTTCCACCAAACTACTCGGAATGAATCTCTGGAATTTCTCATAGTGCGCAAGGAACTCCAATTGACGTTCCACGGCAACAAGAGCGTCCGCTTCGTCGCCAAACAGGTTGTGCGTTCCTCTGACCATTCAGAATTTGGCGGTGGCGACGGGGCTCGAACCCGCAGTCTCTTCCGTGACAGGGAAGTGAGTTAGCCTTTCCTCCACGCCACCGAAATCAAATCACTTCTATCTTCGTCACTGGATGAATCTCGAACCACTTCTGGTGTTCTTTATCCTGCACCCAGGGACCAGTGATTTTAACATGCGACCCTACCGGCGGTATCTTCACCGTATTCTTATAACCCTTGCAGGCGGCCTTGGCATCGGCCTGGCGGACCGGAAACTGGCAGATGACCTCAAACACCAGATTTCCGCCTTCGTTGCTCTTATTGCCTGCATTGAGATATTGCTCCTGGCCGGGGTCTAGTTTCAGCCATCCGTGGCCGTCACCATCCCCTTCGTGGCGCTGGCCATCCTTGTGATGGGTCTTTTCTGTGGCTGTGGCGTCCTCGATCGTTCCCGTCACCGTGACGCACGCAGCTTTTACGACCAGGCGCTTCGGCTTGTAGACATGCTTCCACAACGATTGGTCGCAGTTCGACATGGATGCCAGCGCTTCAAACCACGGCGTGCCTTCATAACTGGCAATGAACCCTTGGCCTGCATCGGAATCCCACCATGGGTCGCCAGCCGGAGGCAGTTGCATCGCTTGGCCATAGGCGCTGCCGGCCAGAAACAAAAACAGGAATCCGGCGCTAATTTGTTTGAGCATCGATCCTCCAATCGTTTGCCGGTCTCTCCCGACTGTCACCCCTACATATCACGAGGTTTGTGGTTGGCCAATGTCGTTGGTTGCTCAACGCGCCGTTAATGCCCGCGCACTCGAACGGCGAACGGTGCGCGAGTAAAATGGTCCCAGGCCTCGGAGTCGAACCGAAAATCGCCGGTGCTTCAAGCCGGAGCTCTGCCGTTGAGCTAACCTGGGTCAAAGTTTGATTTTCGCCAATTCCGGGCCGGTGTAAGAAACTTCTTGGAACGGCACCCACTTGCCGCATGGGCACAGGCGCTCTTTTGGCGGATTCTCTGTGCGTTCTTCGCGGCTGCCGCATTCGCATTCCGAAACGTAAATCGTGCGCCTGATTAAAACTTCATGGCTCATAACAAACCTCCAACTGGTGGGAAAGGTGAGAGTTGAACTCACATGCTCGCAGAGCGCCAGTTTTACGGACTGGTGGACTTAGCCGATTCGTCCATCTTTCCCGAAACTTTATCTTCCAACGCAATTTCGTGGACCCTCTCCATCGTAAGCCGATTCAATTCGTGATAACAATCAGAATCAGGAATGCGCGAGGCCATGACACAAATTTCGGCTTGCCCCACATAACCGCCCGTCACTGGATGCCAGCGCAAGTAAGGTTCTATACGCAAGTGCCTCCGCCGTAGTGACGGTCCCTGACCTCATATGTTTTCCCGAGCCCTATAACGCGGACGACTTTGCCTTCACCTTTCCATTCATGATACCAGCCCAACGCTCCGCTCGATGCAGTACGATGCGAGCCCCAATGGCCACGAATGCGATGACATATCGCGCCACACGAAGAAACTTCGGTTGTCGAATCGCACCGCCACGTTTTCTCCCAATGCTCAGGGCGCGTGCTACCGGTTGAAGCGAAGAATCTCCCGATGCGCGCGACCAGAACCGCAAGAAGAATCGGAATGATGTAGCTCATGCCGTTTTCACGGTCACGCGAACGGTGCATCCGAATTGTTTGCGTTCCGCTTTCCGGTTGATCCGTTTACGCGCTGCAATTTCTTTCCGGATTTCTGCTTTGTTCTGCGGTTTCATTTTCTGCTCCTAAACTGGTGCGCGAGAGAGGAGTCGAACCTCCACGTCACAAGGACAGCAGTTCCTAAGACTGCCGCGGCTGCCATTACGCCACTCGCGCAAACTTTTGGTAGGGGATCCGAGATTCGAACTCGGGATGCTGGTTTGTAGGACCAGTGCCTTAGACCGCTTGGCGAATCCCCTATGACAATCTGGTGCTCCCGAGAGGACTTGAACCTCCATGACCTGATTCGTAGTCAGGGCCGTTATCCATTACGGGACGGAAGCAAATCTCTTTTAAGCGAATGCATGGCCACACTTCGTACAATGGCGGATCCCGCCGCTAATCTCGATGGCCGTACTCCCGCATTCGCCACACGCTGGCTGCACTGATTTCGTCTCAGGTTCAGGAGCCTTCACTTCCGTGGTTTGCATGACTTGTTGGCCAGGCACACCGCCAGTGATGGTGTCATGAACATCTGGTTGCGGCTCAGCCGATTGGCCCTCCTGGTATCGGTCCCTCGGTTCGATTGGCCGTTTCGTCATCGTTATCCTCCGCAAATTCATGGCGGTCCCGCGCGGAGTCGAACCGCGGTCGTCGGCTCCGGAGGCCGATGTCCTATCCAGTTGGACGACGGGACCGAATCTTTATTTTCTCAATACGTTCTATTCGGCGCTCCTGTTCCGCCTCGGGAAGTTGTGCCAAGTAACTGTATGCGATTTCAGCGATTTGCCTTGCCGCTTTTTTCTTGGCTTGCTCGTTAACTCTCTTGACCATTGCTTCTCCTGAATTTGGTGGGCCCTGAAGGACTCGAACCTTCACGCCACTAGGGCGGCTGATTTTGAGCCAGCTGCGGCTGCCAATTACGCCAAGGGCCCGAACTCAATTTACTGTCGTCTTGCTGGGTTTCAGATCCTCCCATGGCGTAAGCTTCGCTTCGCCGGATTCTATCTCTTTTACCGCTTGCAATAGTTCTGCGGACTTTTCGTTCCTGTCTCGCGGATTGCCATGGAAGCTGACCTCAAAATAAATCTCGCCAAGAACGTCGAGCAAGGAAAAATAAACCTTGGATTTGCCAATCTCTTTTAAATTCTCGTCAAAGACGGCACATTCCTCAGTCAATCGTACCTCCAAATGCGCTAAATCGTTGACCGGCGTGAAATCGATTGCGTAAGAACGGTTTCCCATAGCGTGCTCATCTTTGCCGATTCCATGCACGTCGATAATCCAACCTTCTCCGAACTCAAAATGCGATGAAACATCGATGTACAACAAGTCCGAAGGTTTCGCCGATGGCAGCTTGGCCTCCTGGTGGAATGCGTCCATATCGCACCAGGAGTAGCCGCCAATAAAATGTTTCAACGGCCTGTCTCGTTCAACGGCCGCAAAGATATCGCCAAGCGTCACGCCCAGGTCAATCGCGCAGGTACAACGCAACTTACCGAGAAACGTGCGAACCAGCTCGACGCTGTCACCTTCAAAATATTTCAGCCCTTCTTTCGTGATCCGCACGTTGCTCATTGCGACTCCGTGGCTGGCGGCGGCTTGTCAAATGATAATAGCCGCATTCCCCACACTTATAAACGAATCTGGGTCCGAATGCCTCAGTGCGCCGCTCAGCCGAAGCTTCTGCGGAAGGCCTGTCAAGAATCTTTCGCTTTCCGCTCGAACATGGCTTCTTGTTCGTAACCTCCATCACGGCACCAAATAACTTTGGCAGGAAAGGGAGGATTCGAACCCCCACTCCAAGGTTTTGGAGACCCGGCGACTACCGTTATCTTACTCTCCTGCGGTAATGTCCACGTCGATACGACCGCATCTTCTCGACATGGCTGATTCTATACTTATACCCTAAATTTGTCCCGGTGCCTAGTTATAACCCTCGGGCATTATAGCGGCCTGTCCAGTGCGTGGGTACAGAACGTTTGCGGAAGTCTGACCAAGCCTCTCTACGGAGTTTTGTACTTCGGACGGCTCCTCGGCCCAAGGCTTGCATCCGCCGACCCTCCCACAGTTCCACCAGTCATTTCCTCCCGAGTCCGTGCCTGACCACGCTAGGCACCGAGAACATTTGGAGCGGATATGGGGAGTCGAACCCCTTAGTCGGCTTGGAAGACCGACGCCTTACCGATCGGCCATACCCGCAAACTTTTTACGGCCTGACTCCCGTATGGTCAGGGCCGGCCAGCTTGTCAACTAAACTGGCCCATTCATCGTCTACGACTTCAACGTCCGGAAGGTCCCCTGCCATCTTCACAAGAATAAATCCGCACCCGGTCTGTTCAGCCCATGCCACCAATTCGGTGTTGACCGCACACTTGACCGTGCGCTCTTGCGGCGTGCGCCCTTTCAGGATCCTTGTGACCACGATGAACATCATGCCTCCAATCTGGAGCGAGCGACCGGAATCGGACCGGCGTTTCGTGGATGGCAACCACGTGTCTTACCACTAGACGACACCCGCGAAAGTGGTGACCCCGGAGAGACTCGAACTCTCAACGCGCTGGTTAGAACTCAGCCGCTCTTCCATTGAGCTACAGGGCCGGAAACTTTTTGGTGGGCGCGCCAGGCATCGAACCTGGGACCGCGCGGTTATCGACCGCGTGCTCTACCCACTGAGCTACGCGCCCTTTTCAGCGGGTGTCGCTGTCGCGCCTCCTTAGCGCCGCCGGCCCGCTTACTGCAAACTTTGGGGCTAGGCCGGGGACTTGAACCCCGATCGCACACATTACAAATGTGTCGTTCTACATTGGAACTAGCCTAGCTCGAAACTCAGTTGACCAGTGCGCCTTGCTTGATGTCGTTCATCCAGCTGTGAAATTGGCGCAACTGCCATTCGCCGGCTGACTTCTGGCCGTGCATCTCCATGTAGGCAATCATGGCGCTCGCATACTGAATTGAGCTTGCGCATTCCATTTCGGTTATCGGCCGATACCGCGAGAAATTGCACAGCTTCACGCCGACCCAGCCGATGCAATAATGCAGTCTGCGCTTCACCCTCTCGAACTTTGGGGCCAGGAAGCGGGCTCGAACCGCTGTCTGTGCATTACCAATGCGCTGCTCTACCCGTTGAGCTATCCCGGCTAATTTCATTTTTCCTCCAGCCTAATACATTCCCGAGGAAATGTTGCTTTTTGCACCATCGCGCCGCTAACCCAAATTACCGCGACATGCGTATCGTTGAATCTAACGACAGTCATTGGCGGGCCGCCGCTGTTCAATCGCACAACGGTTCCAATTTTGATTGGCTTTTTGGCCATCGTTCCTCCCACAAATTCTCTTGATGCGGTCGTAAGCAAACGATGCTTCCCCGAAAAGCGGCCAATCCTTTTTGATTCGCTCCTGGCGCTGCGCCTCGGTATTGTACGTGAGCCACCGGGCTGTAAAATCTGTTTCTCCAAGAGCCACAACTGTCAGTGGCGGACTGCCGGTCGTCACCTCTACAACGTCGCCAATTCTGGGGCTGGAGAGGGTACTCACGGCATCGCCTCTAAATTGGGGCCACCGAGTGGAATCGAACCACTGACGTCTCCATTACGAATGGAGTGCTCTGCCATCTGAGCTACGGCGGCTTTGAATCTCTTGTTCATTTCGTTCCACCTGTTCCGCAAAACGGGCACCAGGTTGGATCCTCCAATTCTTCGTCTGCCGGGTCGTCCGCATCGACTGTTTCTTTCCATCCACGAATCTCGAAATCGCGTTTGCACTCGGAGCATTTATACTCTCTCCTGCCATCCGGTTGCGAGCCTAAAAATTCAAGCATGGCTACTGCTTCGGTTCGACACGCATCGCGATGTCCACCAGGCTATCCCTTCTGCTGATCCCTGCGACACCGAGCTTCGTTGAAAGCGTTGCCAGCTCACTTTCCTCGTGAAGAAAATCTCCGACACTCGACAGGTCGCTGATGAACACAGTATCGAAGCGCCAATCGCATTCAGCAATCTCGCCCATTGCGCGAAGGATACGGTCCAGCGACTTCTCGTGTTTGAGAACCTCTGTGTCATCGGCAGGAACAATATTCTCCGGCCGAATGTTTCGCAACTTCTTTTTTAGCTGCTCCTCGGTTAGTGGTTTCTTTTCGTCGCTCATCTTCCAATCCTATGCATCTCCTCTACTCATTCGAGCAAGTAGGGCGTTTATAGTTTCTTCGTCCCGAGTTTGAACACAATCATCGCAATGCACTTTGCTCTTACGAAATTCGTTCCGCTTACATCCATGCCCTTCTCCGCGGCAAGCCCACAGCCTAAAGCATCGAGGCTCGCTTCCAGGATGAACCCGCTCAAGAATCATTTGAAGTTTCTGCTCAGGCATCTGCCTCCTAAATTTGGCTGCCCGGGAACGACTCGAACGTTCATAGTCGACTCCAGAGGCCGACGTCCTACCAATTAAACGACCGGGCAGTTGGTTGGCGAACAGGGATTCGAACCCCGATACTGAGATCCAAAATCTCAGGTCCTTCCAGTTGGACGATTCGCCAACAAACTTGGTGGGCGCGGTGGGAATCTAACCCACGACGTTTCGGTTAAGAGCCGAAGGCTCTGTTCACTGAGCTACGCGCCCGAACTTGGTGGGACTGGCGCGAATCGAACGCGCGACGTTCCGCTTAAAAGGCGGAGGCTCTGCCGACTGAGCTACAGTCCCAAGAAACTTTTTTACTATCTTCGGCCATACTTCGCGCTCAAAGCCGGCGCCGCCTGCGCATCTGTTTTGCGTTTCGTCTGCGGCGTTCTGTTTCCGAGATCCGCTTCCTGTCCGTCAAGCGCAGCAACCATTTCAGCCGGGTCTTTGATACGCCTAATGCTTTTGCAACATCTTCTGGGGTTGCAAATTTCGAATTCAGAATAACAGCCATGACGTCCTCCAGTTAGTGATGCATCGAATATCGGCAGCCCAGCATGGCCCAAAACATTCCCAGGATGAATCCTCCCGATACGGCCAAAGTAATTTTCAGCCAGTTGCTCATTGCATCTCGCGGCCTGCTCAATACAACCTCCGTAAAATTGGCTGGGGCGGAAGGATTCGAACCTTCACCCTAGACATTAACGGTGTCCTGCCCTACCAGTTGGACCACGCCCCAGCAGAAACTTAATTGGTCGCCCCGACGGGAATCGAACCCGCATCTCAGACTTGAAAGGCCTGTGTGCTAAGCCGTTGCACCACAGGGCGTTTCTTCTTTACGAAGAACTATCGCGGTGAAGGGTAATTAAATCTCGGCTACTTTTCTCTCAGTTTACGCCATTTGACGGTTGCCCGCCCTTTGTCCCTGAGAGGTTTTGTTCACCCTGCGACGTTACCGTTCGCAGCACCGCGAAGATAAAAATGGTGGACCCGGCCGGTCTCGAACCGGCTGCCTCCTGCTTGCAAGGCAGGCGCTCTCCCAAATTGAGCTACGAGCCCGGAAATTTGTTTTAATTGACGCCTTGAGCTCGCGTCGCACCGGTGATGGGCTTCTTGCCGCTTTTACCGACCCTAATGTTTCCTTGGGGGTCGTCTAGCGGTGTGACGCGTTCAATAAAGGCAGGCGACTGCACAGGACTCGCGATTAGGGCATTGACGATGCTTTCGACCTGGACCGAAGCGCCGTTGACGGGTGCGCGGTAGTCGGGTTGTACGTAATTTGCCATTATCCTGGTCCTCCCTTTCCGCTCTTTCCTGCAACGACCGTTCCTTGTGGGTCATCTTTGCTTGTCACCGGGTCGATAAAATGCGGCGGTGGTATCGGCCCTGGGTCAAGATTGAGTTCCGCTTTTTCAATCAATACAGACACGCCGGCGCCTGCCGGAATGCGGAAGTCGGGCTGTATGTAATTCGCCATAAACTTACCCCCTATGATGAACGATTCTTGCGCCGCACGTCAAGCATTATCTACCGCCGCGAATGGTTCCTTGCGGGTCGTCCTTGACGCTCACGGGATTCACGTAAATTGGCAACGGCCAAGTCAACAGCAGTACATTGGTGGCAATCGGATAGCTGACAACGTTGGCGTTAACGACCGGCGCGCGGTAATCGTTCTGCTCTTTCCAGGCCGGCGACGTCGGACCAGTGATCCCCATCGGATTCGGGTTGAAACTCATATTACCCCCGCGGATCCCCGCCAGGCTGCACGTAGCGTTTAGCTGGTGTCGGACCGATTTGCAACGCATTGGCGTTGGCGTACATGGGATAGTCTGCAACGCCTTTCACGGCAGCCGGCGCGCGGTAATCGGGTTGCTCGAAATGCGCGACGGTCGGGCCAATCTGTAATGCGTTGATGCCGATGGGCAGCCCGCCTACGCTGGGTGTTCTTACCGGAGCTCCAGTATGCGGCTGCTGATAATTCTCGGCGCTAGCTGCATCGGTTGTGAGCAACACTTGCGGTGTAGGACCTTGTTGGTGTCCGCAAGAAGTACAACGAAGCGTTCCATCCCCAACAAGCTGCATGGTTTTGGCTTGACACTCCTCGCACTCAGGAGCCGGCCGAGACCGGAGCTTCTTGGCTATTGCCGCCGCGTTGACTGCTTCTTTCACGTCACCGATGGTAGCAAAAAATCTCGCCAGTGAATGCTTTTTTTGCAATCATCCATATGTGGCAGATACCTTCTATCTCGCCGTCCTAAACGAACCAGAACTGGTCGTCGCTAGCGTCCCGTGTAATTTCGTCGACATCAAACAGGTCATTGAGGACGAGACTGCGCCATCTTCCTTCTACGTTCTCGATAATGGTGTAACCACGCTGGTTTCTGCCGGGGAAACCTATCGATGGCGGTCCGGTGAATTATTTCCGGCCAGCAGCGTAGTCGGTGAAGTTTGGCTCGCGTCTCCTGTAACCGCTCCTCTGTTATTTTCCGTAACGCAACAATTGGTGGGCGGCTCGGTATTCGAACTAATCACCGATTTCGCCATATCGGCATCCGGCGGAGGCACAACACTAGGCGCCAGCAGCATTGCGTTGGGTGGCCTGATCCTCTGCGCCGGCAGCAACATTACGCTTTCTCAGAATTCTGGCACCAGCGCGAATTCAATTACGGTCTTGGGCCCATCTCCATCGGCCGCGTCGATTTACGTTTCCGCAGATTCCGCAGTCGGCGGAAGTGTCATCGGTGGAACCTCCGCGCAAATCGCGACCTTAAAGTTGGTCGCCGGCAGCAATATCTCACTCAGTCAGAATTCGCAATCCATCACGATTGTCGGCGCGGCAGGCGGTGGCGGAGCGGGCGTAAGCGCCCTGGGCGCAGGAACGTCCACAAGTGTTGGCTCGATTTCGATTTCCGGCGGCAACAATATCACCATCTCCAGCAGCGGAGCCAGTGTCATCGGCATCAGCGCGCCTGCTAATCTCGTCAACGCGGTGGGAGCCGGGACGTCCACTAGCGCGGGGTCGATTTCATTTTCGGCCGGCCCGGGCATCACGATTTCCAGTAGCGGCGCAAACGTCATCGGGATTAGCGGGAACACGACTGTCGCTCCAGGAACGCAGACGATAAGCGCGTCCGGAACCAGCGTCACTGCGGCGGGTATCTCTCTCGCCCTGGCGGCTGGCGCGAACATCAGCTTGCAAACTGCCACGGCCGTAGGAGCCATGACTGTTTCTGTGAGCGGCGAGAATGCCGTTTCGCCAAGCGGTTTGGCCTCGAGCACGGGAACGATGGTGCTGGCAGCAGGCGCTGGACTTGGATTAACCACTGGCGCCAGTTCGGTCAGTCTTTCCCTTTCTTCGGTGTTTTTGTCGGCTGCGGAAATTAGCGCGTCCGGTGGCGGCGCAACCTCCGGAGCGTCGGGGCTTATCGCTTCCGGGGCATTGATCCTTTGCGCTGGCAGCAATATCACGCTGTCACAGACAACTGGCGCGGGCCTAAATTCGGTCACGATTATTGGCGGTGCTGGTGGCGCGGGTGCGGCTGGCACGCAAACTTTGAGCGCCGCCGGCACCAACGTGACCGGAACCGGCGTCTCCCTGGCGTTGGCAGCGGGCGCGAACATTACCTTGCAAACCGCGACAGGTGTTGGTTCGCTCACCGTCTCGATTGTCGGACCGTCTCCGCAGACCGTCATCTCTGCTGTACAGATTTCCGGCAACACCTCCGGGACAAGCTCCGCTGTATCGACGGGCACGCTCTATCTCCAGGCAATTTCACCAATTGGCTTGTCGCAAAGCACCACTATCGGCGCCAATTCGACGACGAGCAACGTGCTGTCGGTGTTTGGCCCGGCTTATTCTGCGGCCTCGCCACTGGCCGTGAGCACGACTGGTGGAACGATTAGCTATGCTGGCCCGCTTTACAGCGCCGGCGGGATCCTCAGCGTCAGCACGACGGGCGGCACCATCAGCTATGCAGCAACCACGCCGGCTGTCCTTTCGGCCGCAGAGATGTCCGGCAACACTTCCGGAACATCTTCTGTTATCGCGACTGGCACGCTGATTTTGCAGGCCGTCAGCCCTATGGTGCTGTCGCAAAGCACAACCGTAGGAGCCAATTCGACTACCAGCAATATATTGTCGATCCTCGCGCCGGCTTTCAGTGCTGGTGCTGGATTGCTGGTCAGTACGACCGGCGGGTCGATTTCCTACGCTACTTCGGGAAGCGTCGTCAGCAGTATCGGACCATCGGGTTCGTTAAGCTCCGGTCCAATTACTGTATCCGGAGTGAATTTGACCGTCTCTTCAAATGGCGCTGGCGTTCTTCAATTGAGTGCCGCCGCGCAAACCATTCAGCCGAGCATTTCAGCTATCGAAATGTCTGGCAACACATCCGGCACCAGTTCAGTCATTACCAACGGCACCGTATTTGTCCAAGCCGTTTCTCCGATTGGATTGTCGCAGAGCACTACCACGGGAACGGCGTCAACTACCAGCAGCGTGCTGTCTATTTTCGGGCCAGCATATTCCGCAGGCGGCGGTCTGGGCTTGAGCACCACTGGCGGCACGATTTCCTATTCACAAACATTGCAAGGCAACATCGTAAGCAGTATCGGCCCTAGCGGCTCGCTGAGTTCGGGACCGATCACCGTGTCTGGGGTAAATCTAACTGTTTCCTCAAACGGCGCTGGAGTGCTGCAACTTTCAGTAGCACCCGACGCTGCGCAAACAATACAACCTGGTATCTCCGCGATTCAAATCTCGGGAAATACTTCGGGCACCAGCTCTGTCATCACCAATGGCACGGTATTTTTTCAGGCTATCTCCCCATTCGTTCTTTCTCAAAGCACCACCATTGGAACGGCATCGACTACCAGCAGCGTACTGTCTATTTTGGGGCCAACCTATTCGGCCGGTGGAGGCCTCGGACTGAGTACGACCGGCGGGGTGATTTCTTATTCGCAGACTGCCGTTCCGCTCGGAACGCAAACGATAAGCGCATCCGGGACGAGCATTACGGGGACGGCTATTTCTCTAGCCCTGGCGGCTGGCGCGAACATCAGCTTGCAAACTGCCACGGCCGTAGGAGCCATGACTGTTTCCATTTCCGGGTCGAGCGTTGTGTCGAGTCTCAACGGGTCGACAGGCGCGATGTCGATTTCCGCAGGCGCCAACATTGGCATCGGCCAAGCGGCCAGCACCATTACAATTTCCGCCAGCAGCTATTCAACTTTGGTTTCGATTAGTACGACGGTGGGCGGAGCCTCGAGCGGTACCGCAAACACGGCTTCTTCATCGGCGTTCGCTTTGGTGGCTGGCAGCAACATCACGTTGAGCCAATTGAGCACAAATCCTTCCATCACGATTATCGGGCCAGCCCCTGGCGCCGGGGCGGCAGGAACAAACACTTTCAGTGCATCGGGAACGAGTATCGCCGGAACAGCATTGTCCTTGGCCTTTGCGGCGGGTGCCAATGTCAGTTTGCAAACAGCTACAGCTGTGAACTCGATGACTATTTCTGTGTCGGCCAGCAGCTACTCGACGCTAGTGTCGGTTACAACGACCAGCGGAGGAGCCACAAGCGGCACCGCGAATACAGCTTCCTCTTCCGCATTCGCGCTTGTGGCCGGCAGCAACATCACATTGTCACAACTCAGCACCAACCCTGCCGTGACGGTCATCGGTCCTGCTCCGACGGTCCCGACTTCCCTCATATTGCAGGATTCCAACAGCGTTCTCTGGTCGGTGACGATTGACGACAACGGCGTGTTGCACACCGCTACCGTTACATACGGCAATCTGAGCACGCTCACACTGGACGATGCCGGCCTTACCACATCTTGGATTGTTGGCGTCAGCATTGCGGGAGCACTGACAACAACCTCCACCACGTTCAGCGGTGCGAATCCAACCGGCTTCATAATCAAAAGTCCATCGTATCTCTGGACTATTGGAGTTACCTCTGCCGGGGCTTTGACAACCAGACGACTGAACGATTCGCTGGCATCCAAGATTAGTATTTTCCAAAATCATAGCTTTGGCATGGTCAATAACGTTCAGGTGAGCGGGGTGGTCACATCCGGAGCGACTTCGACAGCCAACAGCTTCGGGAGCTCGCTCTTGCTCCAGCGAGTCTTCTTACCCGCAGCTATGACACTGACCGAAGTGGACCTGGCGCATAACATCTCGTTCGCCGTCACCAACTCCGGCGCCGGCCAAATGAGTCAATCGCTTGTGCTCTATTCCTTTGTGAACAGCACGCAATTGACTTCCGTGCTTAGCATCTCCAGTTCGTGGTCCTGGTCGAGCGGTACGTCTACAACGGCCGGAGCGACATCGCTAACGCAGTTCCAAGGTGGCTGGTCGGGACCGCTGGTCCATCCGATGACCTTTGGTTCCACTAGCACAACTGCTGGCGAATATGTTGTCGGGCACTTATTGAATTTTTCGGCGTCGAGCACCAATTGGTCGGTATCGCTGTATGGCGCAGATGGATTGTTCACCAGCACCACGCAGGTCGCCGCGGCCACCGGCGTCACTTCGGCCACCTTGGGTGCTATGTCCTCTGGCGGCTTGCTGGCAGCATCGGCCCTCACCGCCTCGACTTCGACAGCGATTACCGCTTTCACAGTTGCGCCATCGGTTGCCAGCGTAAATACGTCTGGCGGATTGGTCGCCGGTTCGGCTGTGACCGGAATCAGTTCTTATGGCGCCGCGTTCTTGGCCTTATCGACTTCCGGAAACGCCAGCGCTTTCACTATCAGTGCTTCCTCTGGTTCGTTGTCGTCATTCAATTCGGCCGCATCCATTTCCGCAACGGGCACGGCAAAATCGGAAACTATCGCGCTGGTCGGTGCTAGCGCAAATTCTAATATCGTATCGACCCTCGGAACAGTGGCCGGTTCTCATATCACCGGCACGACCACGGTTTCTGTCTTGAGCAATGCCGGGACATTAGGAATCAACGTTCTCAGCTCAGGCGGATTGCTCGCGGGGTCGTTCTTTACCGCAAGCGGGTCGTTGTCGGCCGTAACCAACGTAGGTCTTGCAGCTCTCGGAAGCACGACGCTGACCGGGATTAATCCTGCCGATACGGTTTTTAGCGTTCAAAATACCGGAAGTGTTTTCAGTACCGCCTTCCCATCGCAGTTCTTAGCTGGCATCATGTCCACCGGAGGCATCCCGGCAGCCATCACTTTGACTTCGACAAATATCACGATAAGCGGGTCGCAGGTTTTCAACCAGCCGTGGTTTTGTTTGGCAGGGAGTTGATGAAAATGAAAAACGCTTTGAAGTTTCTACTATTGTGTGTTCTCGCTGCGCCATCGCTATTTGCACAGAATGTCTCGCGTATGGTCAATGGCGTGACGACGTTAACTGCTGGTTCGCCGCATTCGGGCACGTGCGCGGAATCGTTGCAGCTGGTTGTTGTCAACAGCGCGAGCGCGTACACCTATACCCTGCCGACGGCGTCGACCTGCCCGACTGGCACGGTGTTCCAGCTTAAGAATATCGGCCTTGGTACGCTGACACTCAGCCCATCCTCGGGAACGGTCAACGGCGCAGCGTCTATCACGCTGACGACCAACATGGCGGTGGAAGTCTACGACGACGGAACAAACTACACAACGCAAGGCGGCGTCGGAGCGGTCCGCGCAATCGGATTCGCGTTTGGAGACGCGAACGCCACGAGCGCTTCCGCGCTTGTTGTGAACCAAGTCGGATACCTAACCGTGCCATTTTCGTGCACCATTGTGGGCTGGGCCATCATGGTTGACGCTGGTACGTTGACGATTGACGTATTAAAAATAGCGACTGGCACTGCGGTTCCTACGGCCTCAATCACGGCGTCAGCCACCCCGGCCATTTCGACAGGAACGGCAATCTATAGTACGACACTGACTGGATGGACTACCTCAGTCGCGGCCTACGACATCCTTGGATTCAAAATCACCGTGACGAACGGAACTCCTAAACAGGCTACGATTCAGTTATTTTGTGCGCAGTGAACGAGATGTCTAAATGCGATGGTTGTTCATTCTGCTGCTGGTCGTTCGCGGTCGAGGACATTCCGCAACATCCCGACCTAAAAATTCTGAAACCTGCCCAAACACATTGCGACTTTGAGCTTGAAGGTTGCGCCATTCACAATGACGAACAATATCCACACAATTGCCGCGTATTCCGCTGCCCCTATCTCGATGGCGAGGATATTCACCGGCCGGACACATTTCAGTCCGTACTTGAGGAATTGGGAGGGAACATCGGCAACTACATTCCGTCGATCCCACGAAGCGTCCCCGTGCAAAGGGCCGTCCGGCTGGTCTGCGAAAGCAGAAGCATTCTCGCTGTTATTATCCTTGACGCAAAATGGGTCAGAGTCGCTATGCCCCTTGACCGCGAAGAGGATGGTTCGTGGTATCCTACCCAGCAAGTATTGGAACCTTGGACAGCTCTTTGTTTGCAATACGGCGTGGAACTGGTCGCTAAATGACAGCATTCTGGAAACGCAGACCGAGACGAGTAAATCCTCCAGACACTGCAAATGTTCACAGCCCCGAGGTCGCACCTATCGCACGCAATCCGTTTTTAAGACCTGCACGAACAAATACTCCTGGAGACGTGCCACTTCCGGTTAGGCCGACAGAGGACTACAACATAGTTCCTGACCAGCGAGCGGCGAGCGGCTTCGGCGCTGGCTTCGGCGTTGTTCCCGACCCGCCACTTAGTGCAGTTTCCGTCGACGGTTGTTGGGGACCATTACGAACGGTGACAGGGTTGCCACAGCAATTTTCAACGATGTCTTATGCAGCTACGGCGACCACATTTCCATTTCCGTTTGTAGGGTCAAGCCATCCCGGAACATCGTTCGTCTTGGCTCACGGGGCGGATTGTGAATGCCGCCGGTGCATGCAGGACAAAGCTGCGAAAGATATTGTCAAACCATCCGAGGAATGGGCTACGCTTGTCCTGGATGGCAAGCGCCGGATCCAAATTAAGGACGAAGAATGAGCGGCGACATCGGTTTTCACAATCAGCAGTTGGACAAGTCCATCAACCGGCTGGTCAAAGGCCAGAGCTACAAGGACCTTTCCACGGTTTGGGTCACGCCAAGCCCCACCGGAAAACTCGATGCCAAAGTGGTTTCGTCCTGGATTGGTTTGCAACGGCCGATGAACCAGCAATTTGTGGGGCCCATCTTCCTAACCGATATGGAAGTGGGCGATGCTTATAACAAAGCGGTCGAAATGATCCTCGATAATCCTGCGCTCGCAAAATTCAAATATCTGCTCACCGTAGAGCACGACAACATTCCACCTCCGGACGGCCTCATTAAATTATACGAAGGCATGGAACAGTATGATGGCGTCGGCGGGCTCTATTGGACCAAAGGCGAGGCCGGCCAGCCAATGATTTATGGAGATCCTACAGTCATGCCGCGTAATTTCATTCCGCAAGTTCCGCGGCCCGATACCTTGCAGCATTGCAACGGCCTCGGAATGGGCTTCAACCTCTTTAAGATTGCGATGTTCAAGAAGATGCCAAAGCCCTGGTTCAAGACCGTGCAGGAAAAGGATAAATGCTTTTCGCAAGACCTCTGGTTCTACAACACTGCAGCCGGCCACGGTTTCCGATTCGCTTGCGATACGCGCGTGCGCGTCGGTCATTATGACCCAAGTACAGGAATCGTATGGTAAAGGGAAATCACAAACAAAAAGCCGTGGCGGTATTACCACTGGTAAAATCCAAACTCTATTTTGGCCGTGGCAACGTGCCAGATGGTTTCACGAAGATTGACCTAGGCCTCGACAAATCTTCGTTTCCTTCTTTTCAATATGCTGATGAAACGGTCGAAGAGATTGTCTGTGAGCATATGTTCCATCTAGTCCCGGGCCACTTGCGCGGAAAATTTATGGACGAGATTTACCGACTTCTGATTCCGACCGGCAAGCTGTCTCTTTCGGTGCCCTACTACAATCACATGCGTGCCGTCCAGGATTTCATGCACGCTTGGCCGCCGATTTGCGAGGCCAGCTTTCTCTATTTCAACAAGCAATGGCGCGAAACAAACCGGATCGAATACCAGGTAGCCTGCGACTTCGATTTTTCCTATGGGTACAGCGTGGAAGCCGATACGGCCGGCCGCAACGAAGAGACGCGCTCGTTCTGGCTCAAACACTACGTCAATGCTGCGACCGACCTGCAGGTTGTGATGACCAAGCGGCTTCCAGCCAATGCGCGGCCGGGGCTCAATTAAAAGTGGTAGGGGAGAGGAGAATCGAACTCCCGGTCTCTCGCACCCGAAACGAGCGCCTTGCCACTCGGCTACTCCCCTACAAGATTGGTCGGGCCATCCCGAATCGAACGGGATTCGCAGCGTCCCAAACGCTGTGCTTGACCTTCCAGCTATGGCCCGAAGTTTGTTATGCCGGGACTGGTGCTGTGGCGGGTTCCGCGGGCACGCGGGTATCGACCGGCGCGACCGGAAGCAAATCGGAGATTGTGATGCAATCGAGATACGGAGAGGCAACTGGCACCCACGCATAATCGCCGTACTTCCGCGCAAACGGAAGCACTTGGCCGTTGCAGCTCGTCGATCCCGGAGTAATAGAAACCAGAGCGCCAAGCACTTTCTGCGATTGGTTCGCGGCAACAATCTGCACCAGGTCTCCAACCTTTGCGACCGTACCGTCTGCGTAGTGGGGCATTGTTACTCTCCAAAATTTGGTTGCGCGGGTCAGATTTGAACTGACGGCCTTTGGGTTATGAGCCCAACGAGCTACCGGGCTGCTCCACCGCGCAGCGGCATTGTATCAGGCATGGGCGCGTTTGGGTAGAGGTACGCCTGCAGCGGAAGTGGCTTCTGGTATTTCGAGCCCGCGGCCGCTGTCGTTATTGTTCTTGCCGCGAATGTCGGGAGTCGGTTCAGGCTTCGGCGGATCCAGAAACGGTTTCGAGGTCGAATCATGTTTGATAAATTTGCGCACGCAAGATTGGCAAAGCTGCAGCCCTTGAACTTTGGGATTCTTTTTACAGACGCAGCAATTCATCGCTCCACCGCCAATTGCTCGCAATCGGTTTTGCGGGTGATGGTGACGTTGCCACAAATCAGATGAGCCGAATCCGGACCGTGGCATTCACTCTGGTCAGTCAACTCCATTTTGATGAGACACGGACGCGGTACCACGACGTGGGCAGCAAGAGGACGTTTGGCAGCAGAACATCCAGACAGAAGAACTAATAGGAAGAGCCAGATGGCATAGAAGATGCGTTTGATTTTGCTCGTAACAAGCCGCTCTCGCTCCGGGAACTTCTCCGGACTCGGCCGACTACGGCAAGGCTAACGGAAAAATAAACCATATTCTATAAATCTTTTGTACTTATTCTAGTAACGCTTATGTTAAAACAAACTTCACTTTCCATCCCATCCGGGCATTGGAATCTCTCCGCGGACCTCGTGCTTAGCGACGTTCATGCTCGCCGCCGGATGTTCCTTCATCGCCCGGTCGTAGAGCACTACATTGACTGCGGCAGCCAAGTTCAGACAATGGAATGATGGAATGTGCACAAAGGAAAAACAGAGGCGCCGCATCACCTGGGGAACGCCGCCATCCTCCGGACCGAAAACGTACACTGCATTTTTGGGATGAACGAAATCAGGAAGTGCGACCGATCCTTCGTGAATCTCAACGCAGACTGGCCAGATATTCTTAAAATGGTCGAATGGCCTGTCGCTGTGGATCCACGTCACATCCCGATAGCCCTTCATGCGTTCTTCGCGCGGAAGCCGGTCATATTGGCTAGGGTTCACGCGGGAGCCGGTCCAGAACAAGGAGGGAATACCGAAGCAGGAACACGCACGGATAGTGGCCGCCACATTATGCGGATATTTGGGGCTAATGAGGATGATGCCTGGGGAGAGCATGGGACCTATGATTAAGACCTTGTCGCTTTTTGCCATTCTTGCGAAACCTGGCCTGGGCCATTCGATTTTTGCAGGAGTCGGAAAAATACGTTTGCATGGGTGTCCCGTCCCTGTGGAGGCGTGGCCAAAACTTGCGACCACAGGGACATGGACACGTCAGGCGGTGCTTACGCCTGAGCGAATTGTTCTTCGAGTTTCTTGATTTCGTCGTTGAGTGCGGCACGACGCTCATCGGGTGTTGCGAGCGCTGCAAGACGAGCCTTTGCCGAGCGAATTTTGTTCGCAATGGCATCAGCGTTTCGCGTCTTGATTTCCCGAGTGACGGCTTTCAATTGATTGCCAAGCCATTCGGGAGTTTCAACGCCCAGCTGTTTGAATTCTGCCTCAAGCAGCCGGCCGAAGGCGGAGAGCTCAACAAGCTCTTCCGTTTCAAACCGTGCATTCGAGGTAAAAGACTTCAATACACTGAGCATGCTCTTATTCTCCTTTCTTAGATTTAGTTCCATGCCAGCTTTTATGCGCTGGCTGTTTTCACAGTGCCGTGCTTGTAAGCATCGGACAACTGCAAAAGTTTTGTGGCCATAATTTCGTCGGCCATGCTGTACCGATTGCAACGCATAGTGCTGACCAAATTCGGCAAGCTGTAGCGGTCAGCCGGTGACGCATTGCGCAGGTCGAAAGTCTGCATGTCCAAATTGGCAGACTTCATCGAATTGCTGAACACATCGTGGTCGCCGGAGCACTGATAAAAATACACCGTTGGCTCCTTGTCGAATAGCTTGCAATATTTTTGATACGTTTGAGCGAAGTACGGAGTGCCGTTTTCCCCACCGTCGCTCACAACTGCAATGCCGTCGACTTCCGCTTTTTCATCAAGCATACGCTGCAAGCCGGCTCCGATCGATGTGCCTGAACCTCCGGCTCCGATGTGCTTCGTGGCCTTCTTGATTTGGTCCAAGGTCAGGCCGGTGACATCGACAGTCATTGGAAGGCTGTCGAAGAACACCAGCCATACGCGACCTTTCACCATCTTGGTCAGTGTGCCGGCAACTTCTTTGGCGAATTCAACGGAGTGAGCCATGCTTGGCGATTTGTCGCCGAGCACAAGCCAATTGCCATCGATTCCGCCGTGCGCCTGAATCTGCTTCTCTTGCAGACCTTGTAGACGCGCTTTCAAATCTTCATCGTCCATGGCTTCTGCGGCCGTTGTGGTCTTGAGCAAATTCGCTTTGCTCTTGCCGGCCTTTTCGAGAGCTTCCTGGAAAGCGCCGCGCAATGCCGGATTGGTCTTGATGCCCAAATCCTCGAGCATCTTGGTGTTGGTGACGAGCTCGGTTGCCGTCATCGATTTGATGAGCGCCAACACGAGATCCGGTTCCTTGGACTTCGGGCCGAGTGCTCCGAGCGCAACCAGGAACGGAATCTTGCGTGTCATAATGGTTCCGGCCGCTTCTGCGGCGCTCATGTCTTTGAGATGGCTGACGGCCTCAAACAGACCGCCCTGGGGATACGGCAAATCGATCCGCTTGCCGTCGACTTTGTCCGAACGGTACAAGCATGCCTTGGTTTTCTGGTTATTCGGCTTGACGTGCAGGATGCCAAACAACTCCTGGAGCACTCTGCGGTGCTGGAGCATAGTGCGTTCCCAGCGCGGCCAGTTCTTCTCGCGTTCGAGCAAGGAAATGGCAAGCACGTCCGAGAATCGCGTCAAACTGCGCAGACGCATGGCCGGCACAGCCACGTAGGTCAATTTCTTCTGTAGCTGTTTTTTGCCGCCGCGAACCGTTGTCGTTTTCTCGATAACCGCTGCCTTGCCAGCGCGAAGGTCGAGAACAAAACGCAGGACCTTGAGCATGTCGCGCGGATTGAGCATGGTCAGATGGGCCAGCGAGTTTTCTACAAACTCCTCGGGATATCCGGATGCGAACAAGGACACAGCCGGCAACGCCAGTTTTGCGTCGTCAACCTGGCCCTTGACGCGGTTCCAGGAAATCAGGTGTGCGAAAAATTCGCCATGCTGTTCCGCGGCCGCTTTGGCGGTCGGAATGTATTCGTGCAACGCGCCGTGCGGACTCTTCGTTAGCTCAGCAATAATTTGATTCTTACTTAGCCCACTTTCGTTCTTCATGACTATTTGCCAACTTTCTTGCTCACACAGGACACCGCCTGTTGAACGGTTTTGATTTCCTCTGCTTCCTCATCGGGTATGGCGATGTCATATTCCTCCTCGATCGCCATCACGAGTTCTACTTGGTCGAGAGAATCGGCGCCAAGGTCGTCCACGAGGGATGCATTGTCGGTAACTTCGTTAACGCCAACGCCGAGGTGCTCGACGATGATTTCCTTGACGCGTTTGTCGATGTTCAATTCCTTGGCGATTTTTTTCATGCGAAGGCATCCTTCTTCTTGGTGAATTCTGCCAACACATCATCGACCGCCGCGCTGGTTTCCGGATTCTCCTGCACAGCAGCATCGCCGAGGGCGCGATTGAATCCTTCGGTGGCAATATCGTTCCTGCGCTTCATTCTGGACTCCACATCGTCGACCGAGACGTCCGCTCCGCCTTGAACGAGCCGGCCAGCTGCGGCCAGAGCTCGCTTGGAATCCTCTTTGGCCTTGGTGTCCCGGTCGAGACTTTCGAGCTGGCGCACATGGTCCACCATCTCAGCATGTTTGGCCTCGAGGTTGGCGACCGCCACGTCGATATCATGCGAGGACTTCTGAGCCGTGGCGATATTGCCGTCCGCTTCCGCAAAGTGGGCGCGCATACGCACAAGGTCGGCCGCTTTCGGTCGCGCCAGGTCGGAATGGCCACCTTCCACAAGATGCTGGATGGTGACTTCGGTGGTCTTGATCCGCCCGTCGAGTTCTATTTTCTCGCGCTGCAACGTGCGCACTGTGCCGGCCTGGACCGCCGCTTCGTTTTTCATGCGGTCCAGGGCATCTTCAAGGTCCCGGGTGTACTGCCGGATGACCGAGGGCGAGTTTAAGTCAATGGCCTTGTCCAACAAATCGTGGACGTTTGCCAGAGTGACTACTCTAAGTTTTGCCAAGAAAGACATTTTCGATTCTCCTTTTTTTAGCAACCACATGAAAAATAACTGGCCCGTTTGTTCGTTGGAATCTTTTTTTCAGTTACAACTTCTACATGGTCCCAAAATTCAGGCGGAATTTCGCCATGGGCGTCTCTGCCTACAAAGTTCAGATAGCCTTCTTCAAGGCTCCACTCAGGAGCGCCATAAGATACCGCATTTTTGTGCCGTGTTTGTGGCGAAGGCCGAGTACGAACGCTGGCGGCAGGTCGGACGGCCGCCCGACTCGTGGACCTGGTGGTCGCCTCATGCGTGTCTCCTTTCTCGAAATTGAAAGTGAACTGCGGTTTGGCATCCTGCATCTTGGTGCATGAAACTGAAACTGCATCGTCCTAGCTCTGAAAGAGTGGTCGCATTGGCGCACGCCAGCCCACGTCCTAGGCTTTTGGGAAAGGCGAGCCGGTCAATCGATGCCACGACCTGTTATGCCGCAGCCATGCTTCTGATTCTGCTTTTGACTGCGTAGGTGCGTTCTTGTGTTCCTCAAACGCTGGATGCGTCCAGACATGGCGCAGCGACGTAATCTGACGCGGATACACTACCAGCCAGAATCTCTGGCCTTTCTGAACCCATCGCTCTTTTAGAAATGGGTCAACGATGCCTACGGGATTTTCGCAGTAGCCAACTCCACCCTCAACGAAACCAACATCGTCGCCGGGCCGCAGCATATGCGCGGCCACAACGGGCTCAACCGCCAAATGAATGGCGTCGCGTCCGGCAGTTTCGTCGATGATGGTCCCCAAGGTTTCTAGGGCATCCGTGCTCACCGTTCTCTTGTCGGCATTCTGTAGTTGAATTCTGCGTTCCATTTACTGCCTCAATAATCCGAAGAGCCTCCACCGCCGCTATCACTGCTGCCGAAATCCGATGAGCCACCGCTGTCACTGGAGCCGGAATCGCTCGAACTGGATGTATCGGCCCAACTGCTCGACCCGCCGCCGCTTCCGCCGTCGTCATCTGAACTGCGCCGCGAGCTTCGTTCTGGCTGTGGCTCCGGGTCCGGTTCACGCCTTCGCGGTTCTTCGATGATTGTCGGCTCTTCTATAATAATGGGTACCGGGAAGCCGCCAGCCGTTGAGGGCGCTGCGGTTTGTGAAGCCGCTGTATCGCTGGAGGCTGGCCGATGCTTCTTGGTAGTCTTGGTAGCCTTCTGCCGTACAAAATCAGCTCCCATGCCAGGCGGTGGAACATACGGTTTTTCTGATTGTCCACTCAGCATGTCCACCACGTTCTGGTACTGCGATGCGATGACGTTATACTCCTCGACCGCTAAATCATCCGCGTACGGGTCATTACGGATAGAAGTATTCAGTCGCGCAAATTCCTGGGACGCTTCATCCAGCTTCGGATAGTCGCTGGCCTTTGTTTTAAGCAACTCCGCTGCCCGGGCCTTGGTGTCAATCGCACGACGTTGTGCTTCTCTTAGTTCCTGGTCGCTTTTGCGTCTCTGCTTCAAAAAGCTAACGGCCATCCAAATAGCAACACCGATAGCGCCGAGAACAATGAGCCACCCGAATACCCTCCAGAGTCCAGACAGGTCCTCCGCTTGATTCACGGTCGTAGTGGTCGTGACCGCCGGATGAATCGCTTCATCTCGTGAGGCCGTGATCCTAGCCGCAAGTTGCTGTTCCGTCGCAATGAAGCCGCCCGCAAAGTCACCAGTCTTGAAATGCGGGTTCATGTAGTCGGTCTTGATTCGATTCCAATGAGCAGCCAGCGCCGGCTTCCACGATTCACCGATATAGATGCCAGCCTTGTGGCTTTGCGGCGACACCATCAGCACAATGAGCGTGCTCTTTCGGCCTCCGTTCGGAGACTGCCACGATTGGCAAACGCGCTCTAAATTTTTCTCGTCGATATCGAGATTCGACGTGGGGCCAACTGTCCGCACGCGGACATCCGCGCCATTGTCAATGAGATTGTTACTGGCATCGACGACTGCTGCAAATTCTGTCGGCTTGAACACACCAGCCTGGTCCACGACAATGCTGCCGCAGTCCTGCGCTCGCACCGGCATCGCAAACAGCAAAACCACAAAGGCCCAATGGAATGCTTTCATTTCTCACCGCTTTCTTTTTGGCGCCAGCGTAATGCAACCCGATAGTCGGTAGAGTCAATCAATTAAAAATTACGGTGACAACGAACAACCAACTACTCAGAATCAACAAGTGTCGGTATGAACCGTTTAGCTCTTTTCAGAGCGAGTTGTACTGAGCAGCGAATCGTCGCCACAGCGCCGGAATGTTTATCGCGTCTCCGGTCCGCTAGACTACCCACATATCGCATTACGCCAGCACGGAATCGGCTACGACTTCGTAGCCGGAGCTTCGAGTTCCCCGAGCACCGCGTCATCACGCAGGTACCCGGCAAGTTCGGTCGAGGCGTTACTGCGCTTGATGGCCTCATCAAGCAAACGCATCTCGCGCGCCAGGGTCGAGACCGTCCGATCCAGGGCCTTCGGGTCATACAGCGGCTCGGTCACGCGCTCTTTGTCGCTATCCTTGCCGTAAAAGGTCCGCTCGCGGTACGCGTTGGAATTGCGCAGGTTCACCAGTTCCGCATGGCGTTCCTTCAACGTCTTTTGCCACGTCAACGCTTCCGATACTGTGATTTTATCCGGCATGTTTCTTCTCCTAGGAAATTTTTCGATTCGCCAAATAGTTTTTCAATGTCTCGAACAGATTCGGCCGACCCGCCAGAAAAACATCTGGAGCCAGTGAACCTTTTGCTTTGTTGCACGGCTTGCAACTCGACAGATAATTTGTCACATCGTTTTTGCCGCCTTGTTCCAATGGAACAAAATGGTCGATGGTCATCAAGGCTTTTCCCATCTCCACTCCGCAATAGCAGCATCGGAAATGGTCCGCAGCCCAAACCTTTTGCTGGACCGCGCCGGAAATCTCGTAACGCAGTTTGCGATGCCAAATCTTCGGCAGCGTTGCGCCTTGCGGACCGGTCAAACTTGGGCCGACAAGAACTTCTGGATTGTCGCTGCGCTGCAACCAATCTGACCACTCCTCGATGGACAATTCGTGAACGGAATAGTCCAACGTCTCTGCCTTCATTGGCTCGCTGCACGGTAAAAGCAAAATCTCTCGCGCGCCGCCACCGCCGATGACTACGCCTTCGAGCTTCAAAAGCGAGCCGATGTCGCCCCACATCGCAGGGCGATTCGACATCTCCATCAGATAAAATCTGTCGTCAGACTTCGGCATTTGCTTTACCTTTGGAGGCGCCAACGGGAGTCGAACCCGCGTTTTCGGCATGAGAAGCCAACGTCCTAGCCACTAGACGATGACGCCAGAAAATTGGGGTAGGAAACGGGAGTCGAACCCGCTAAACCGTGATTCACAGTCACGAGCCGCGCCGTTTGGCTTCTCCTACCACAGAAATTATTCGCCTGAAACTGGAGTCGCTTCGACCGCAGGAGCCTGCTCAGTTTGGCCGGCGATTTCTCGAATCTCTTTCAGCCGCGAAATGTCGGTCGGTGTCCATTGGCCGATATCCGGATGGTCGAAAAAGTTCAGGAGATCCCGCAGCGCAAGCTGTGCTTGTGCGTATTTGTCGGACAATGTTGCAATTGGAGGAGATACTTTCGTCACATCCACATCGGTTTTGTTGCCACCCATCGTTTTTCTCCCTTTGAAACAAGACGCCGGGCCTAACTGGGCCCGGCGCCGTACTGCGATTTACGGGTTGCGCTATGCGCGTCGTAAATTCAGTCGGCCTTATATCGGCTGGGCTCCCTTTCGGGAATGATTAACAGTCATGTAAGCCCAACACAGTAAAGGCCAAGATTAGTTGGCGCTATGTCGATCCGCTAGTGGCCTTTCGGCCTACGCGCTCTACCGCTGAGCTACGCCACCCGAAGGTGGCGGTTGGATTCGAACCAACGACCTCGGTCTCCAATGGACATGTAAGCGAACACAGTAAGCGCCAATCTCTAAGGGCGGTATGTCGTTCGGGATGTACTGCTGTCTTGCGTTGCGCTCTACCAACTGAGCTAATTCGCCAAAACTTCTTGGCGGCGAATGTGAGATTCGAACTCACGACTTCAACGTTGTATTGACATGTAGCCCGAAACAGTAACCGCCACAACCGAGGACGGTATGTCGACCAAGCTTGCAATAGATCCTCATCCGACCGGCGTGTTTAGCGCCGGCTTTCCGAGGCCCCCGATAGTTGGCGGGGGCCGAGGCTATCCGCCCCGGGATGTCATGTAGGCTTCGTTCAGTAACCGTCCAAGAAAGAATGGCTGTATGTCGATTGAGGTTTCAATAGTCCCGCTTGCACGGCCCCCCCATCGTTGGTGGAGGGGGGTGGGCTATTCGCCCACAGTCATGTAGCCTCAGTTCAGTAACAGCCAAAATCAATGACCGTATGTCGCCTGCGGAATGTTCCCTTTCGGGAGCATGTGCCTCTACCATTCGGCCAGTCCCGCATAGATGGAGCGGGACCAAGGAGTCGAACCTTGATGTGGCTTGCGCCACGCATGTATCCGCTTGCAGTAACGGTCAAAAGCTGTCTCATAATTTGTAGTCCGGCGTATGAGACAATCCGGTCGAATTGGTCGCAACAAACGAAACGCACCGAAAAGTGTTCCTGGATGTCGCGCTGCTCCCCTTACGGGGAATCGTGTACCGGATTTGAACCGGCAACCGACTGCTTTGAAGGCAGTTGCTCTACCATTGAGCTAACATGTAAGCAACACAGTACCAGGAGCAAAATCAGCGTAAACGGTTACGGAATCGCTTGTCAAGACTTATTTTTAGAGGCTAAGTTTCGCTGTGGGAAAGGGTCAGTCCTCGAGCCGGATCCTGCGCTTGGCATCGAGTGGAACAACCTCTATCGCCACCTTGCGCCTTGGAGCTCTTTTTCTTTTTGGCTTTGCGGGAGATTGATTGATGCCAGCCAGCAAGGCTTGCATTCTCTCGAAATCTATTTGCTCATTCCAGACCGGCGGCCGCGGTGGTGGAAGAGTCGCTGGAGGATTGACAGGCCAAACCGTAAAGCCATTGGGCAACGCAGGAACGGTGGTCACTGGCCCAGCACTAGGGATAACGGTCATGCCTGGAGGGTCGACCATCCAATCGCCTGTCGTAACATTCGGTATCGAAACAGAACTGGAATAATTATTCCAGTTCGGCTGACCGAATAAAGCCGGCCGTTCAGAGAGGTCCAGCAGTTCGCGCGCTTCGTTGACCGAGACTGTTCCAGCGTTGATGATGAGGGCAGCTATGTTTCTTATCTCGATTTGCCGCTGTTCAGAAGTTGCAGTCGCGTCCATAATTCCACTCCTTCACGTTTGGACAACTAGATTCATGGCGGGCATCGCCGTGGCCGTCAACGGTAACTTTACATGCCGGACAGATGCGTTCGCCACGAAAAAGTTGTCGCAATAATTCAATGAACTTCTTCACCATGCTTTTCCGAGATGCGGAAGCCACGCGTCTTGCAAAATATTGGAATTGGCCGCGTCGACATAGCGCAAGAAAAAGTTTCCTTTCGCGCCCCAGGTCGCGCTCCAGGAATTTCGGACCTTGAACGAGCCGCTGTTCACGGAATCATCGAAACCGATCGCTTCCACTTCATGACCGCCTAGGACTCGCTCGTTGGCTGCGTCTGGCGTCCACAAGCCGTCCTTGGCCATCTGGTCACTTTCAAAGGATTCATAGACCGTGAATCCGATGCCAAACGTGTAGCCGGACGCGAGACAGGACTTCATGTCCGCCACGGTGTTCAGCCGATGATAAGCGCCGCCTTTGTAGGTCAATGCTTCGGCATACTGCGCATCGTTGGGCGCCGTTGAAAAATCGCCAGGAGTGTAGGGCATAGTGGCGCGAGTGCATGCGCCAAATTGATTCAAGACGCGACAAATCGTTCGGCCAAAGCTGCCTACATCATCGACGGCTGGATTGGCCGCAATGAAAGCCTTGAGCTCATCATTGGTCGCCCAGCGATTGTTGGCCGAATAGAAATTGTCCATCTGCCGGGCCAGGTAGTAAAGAAAGGCCGGCGAAAACTCGACTGATTGCGTTTGATACTTGTTCGCAAGGAAAGCGCGAACGCCAGCTCCGAAATGCGCCGTACAGGATCCTTCCTGGCCTTGGTCGAGCACAGGGCCGCAGAACGATTCCAGGTCGACGTTTGATACTCCAAGGGCGGATTTGAAACCTTCAAGATTGGAGATGCCAAAGTCGCGATGGTCCGGAACGTCCCGGAGATATCCATAGCGACGTCCTGCCGGACTCAGTGCGAGCATGCGCTCCTCCTATTAAATTCTCTCGGGAATTGGGCCGCGCTCCCGATAGGCGCGTGCAAACTAGCGCAATTTTTACCCAGGTTCGTTACCGTACGGCAAACTGCGATGCTCCGGCAGCCGCCAAAGCCGTGTTGTAGCCGGCCTTGATGACCGCAGCTTGCGAGCCAGACTTTGCCGCGGCATAGAGCTCCGCGTGACGATTCTGGCGTATTGCGCCCGCCGGTGCCGGCACAGGAGCCGGAACGGCCGGAGGCGGGATGAGCGACTGCAAGGCAACGATGATGACCAGCGCCGCGCTGATCCCCGCGGAAATGGCTGCTTGAATTGCCGGACTGGTGATGTGCAATGCACCTTCGACACCTGCCAGGTTTGATTGCACAGACAGAAGCAGCGCATCGATTTTCTGTAGGTCGGTGGTCTTGGTCGGGCTGGCGTTGTAGCCATTGATGATGGCCTGCAGGGTTTGCAGATCCGTGTTCGCTTCGCCGGCCAGCTTTTGCGCTAGCGCCAAAGCTGCGGGGTCCGCGGACCCTTGTGCCGCGCCAACGATCCCGATGATGCTTTCCACGATGGAAAGAATCGTCGGAAGGTCATTGATAGCTGTCGTGATCCAACTGCTCGCGTTGCATCCTTCACTAAGTCCGACTGTCGCGAGCGCGAGTCCACCCGTGCCAGTCGCAAGTAACATCTTTCGGCGGTTCATTAGAATCATGGTTTCTCCTTTGGTCTTGCCATGGCCGGTGTAATAGGGGTTCCGCTCTGGGCGTTGCCATCATAGTCCTTTTTTGGTAATTCCCATACCAGAATCTCTACAGCCGGCTCAAGTGCGTGCATTAGGACTGTTCATGCAAATCTTACATATTCTGCTTGTACCAAATAGTTTGTCATGCGCATTCCGCGTAAATTCTTCAAAAGTACGCGGTTGTCCACATGTCGAACAAATTCTGGTCGCTACGTTAGATTCTTGACCGATACCAACAAAGATTCTTGGGTTTTCATAGACAATTTCCCAATCAAGCATTCGAATCGAAAACCATCTGTCGTCTACTCCAATCGAATCCTTTACGGCATCACACACGTTATCGATAAAATTTATAGCGTCACCGAGATGGTGTGGTTTCTGGACAAAAATATCCAGCCACGTCTTGCGCTGTGCGATTTGTACTCCACGGAGAGCTTCTTTTAACGTCCACATGAGAGACTCGCGAGCTCTGCGCGCTTCATCTCGCAAAGAAACGTGTCCTTTGCCATTATTGGAATAAACACGATTTTTTGAAAACGCAGGGTCGAATGGAATAGCTACTCGCACAACCCAGGCGAGCTCTGGCTGTTGTGGTGTCCAGGACCCTGTAGCGTTTTTCCTATTCTCTTCAAGACCGCGATTGCGAATTTCTGGTGCGAGAGCTGCAGTCCGTGCATTCATCTGTTCTTTAGAAGGCCGATGTTCTCTTGCCCATTTAGTTTGGCGTTTTTCATTTCTCGTATCTGAACATGACTTGCAATATTTTTGGCGAGGACCAGTCCTCTGTGCTTCATTGCCGCAGTCCGCACAAACGATTGTCGGGCTCATATTTTTGATTGCAAAGGATGTCATTGTTGGTCGCTAATCCAGGCAGCAATATCGTCACCAGAAATTTGATAGGATTCGCCTTTTTCTAATTTTCGCGGCGCGATGAAATGTGCCTTGAAATGATGATGGAGATGAAACACTTTGCCGGCAAGATTGTCGCTAACGCCCCACGATTGTTTATAGACTCGTTCGATGCGTTCAGGAGCAACGCCGAAATGGTCGGCGAGAATCGATACCGCTAAATCGCTCGGGCCGGACCCTGAATATCCCGTCTCGAAGCCGTCAGGCGAATGCAGCACGCAATGCTTGAGCAGTGTGGCGTTGCGAATCCTGTTTTCGTGATGATGAACGAGCACGCCGATTTGCCCGGACGTGCTCCGCGTCACTTCGTAGGTTTTCATATACTTTCAGCTTGGCGCGCGCGACCGATGATCCTATCCAACAAGTCGGCGCATGCTTTACACGTCAGCGTGCCATCAGGCTGTTTCCGAAATACCGCGATAGATTCCTGTATAAAATCCAGTAACGTTGCAGTCTCTACCGGTTTGGCAAGCATGGCGAGGATGTCAGGTGGTTCCGTGCAACGGTCAGCCGGAATCTCTTCTAGTTTCCACCAATCCCATCCGAGACATTTATCGGGCTCTTTGAGTTTGAGTTGTCCATCGTAGTAGGCGGCAACATAAATCATGAAGTAGTGGCCAGTGAACCGGAAATGTTCTTTGAATCCAAGAATCTTGAACTGTGTCGGCAAGAGTTGCACGCCAGTTTCTTCCTCGAGCTCTCGCGCCGCCGTCTCTTCGAGATGTTCGGTTTCTTCGATCCGTCCACCAGGCGTTGACAGGAATCCGCCAGCCGGTATGTTCACCGGTCGCCATCCGAGGGCTACGCGGCCATCTCGATTGACGAGCAAAATGGAGACGCCAACAGGAAATGTTGACTTATCGCTCTGCATGACTTACCTTTTCCACGAATGTTTCCATAAGGCTTCGCCGTTTCATTTTTCGCTCAATGAGCTTTAGCCATTTGCGAACATCCTTGAAACTTTCCTCGCTCATTCGGTCAGGCCAGTGCATATAAATTACGCCTTCTGGTAATGAAAATTGCTCCGTCACATATACAGAAAAGTCTCGTTCTTCGCTCATGCCGGCTCCTTGCACAGTTCTAGGATTTCCGAAACGAGATCCTCGGCTGGTCTTTCCAGGTCGCCGTCAACGAGAAAAAATGTGCGCGGTCCAGGCATCCACACTTGCAGACACAAAAATTCTTCGCCTTCATACAGGCTGTACGTAAGCGAATGGTGGCAGCCGACCGGCGGAACCATGGCACGCTCAAGCATTCTGAGGAACTGTAGAAGTTTTTCTCTCATATGCCGCTGCGTGGGTCAGATGCGGACCATTGACCGCATTGACTCCAATACTTGCGTTCGTCTGACCTCATAAGAAGGAGATGGCAAATCACTTCGTCGGTCGGGCACATCATGCCGCAGTAGGAGCCCTGGTAGTAGCCAATTGGATGGAGACACAAACAAGCGAGTATATGGCCCTGGTCATAACCTGGTTTGATTCCCTCGTGATAGCTGGCAGCGATTGTGGGATAGCCTTTGCGAAAAAAATAATGGATGTCCGACCTCTCCGATTTTTCTGGGAAAATTCCGCTCAGGATGTACGATTCCCATTGGCGATTATTGATTCGCTGTTTAAGCGATTCCATTGCGCGCAGTTCAGCCTCGGCGGTTTGTGACGTTCCGGAACGAAGAAAAGAGGTATCGAGAAGTTTTTGCAAGCGCCAGCCGGCGTGGTAGCGCGGGAAAGCAAATGGGCCTTCCTCCGTTTCGACGATAGCGATTTCTGCGTCGCCGAGTTTACTCCAGGAATTACGAACCTTGATTTTGCCAGCGAGGCTTTCTTCCAATTCCGTTCTGGCCGGCCGTTCGATAACGTGGCGAAGCGGAACGCCTTTGGCCATCACCATCTGTCTGTTCATCGCATACATGGAAGGCAGTGGTAATCCGTATTCGGTCCCAAGTTTCTCTAGGGCCAGTTGATTGATGGCATTCTGCAAATCTTCCCAAGTCATCGTGTTCTCGCCGGTGTGTATTTTTTCGGCGAGGTCCAAAACCATGCGTTGTACTTCTTGGGAGAATTTGAAATCTCTTTTCAGTTCTTCCTGTAGCGCGAGCGGGACGTTCGGTGGGAATTGAAAAGCGTCCACGTCAAACTTCTGGCTCTCTGCAACTTCTTGCCGGAGTTCTTCGATATTCTCAGCCACGATGTCCCTTTTTTTAATTGCTTTAGAGCTTTGGAAGCCAGTCCGTTTTTTTTCTTAATGCTCTCCATGTAAAGTGCAAACAGTAAGATTTCACGTTCGTCATTCGTCAAGGCGGGCTTGCCATCCAAGTAACGGACCATCAGCGGCATTGGGTCCACTACATCACTTCTGCGGTCGCCATCGATTCCGAGACGCTGCATATTCTTCAACATCTTGGTGGGATGGCGAGCTCTCCGTCTTTCGGATGCTGGTCGCACGGTCAGCCTCCGGCCCTAGGCGGCACAGCAGTCTTTCGGCCTTTCTCCGGATGAGCACGCACAGCCTCTTTGCCCCGCGCCTCGACCCGAACGAGCAATCGATTCTTGGCGTCGTCGAAACCGGTTACGCGATAGGTTTTCTTTCCGCGTTCCAGGAAGACCGCCGTGCCTTCGCGAATCATCTTCCGGATGCCGGCCTGGGTCTGCCGACGCCCTTCCGGCGTCGTGGTGTCAAACGCACGCTTTTTGTCGCCCTGCATGTTATGAAGGATTTCTAGTTCCATTGTTTCTCCTGGCTGTAATCATCCGCTTTCGTGTCCGCCAGCCCTTCTTGGACGCCTCGGAACGAATGTGTATTATCTGCTCGACCGTTTTCCTTTTCTTTAGCCACTTCTTCCCGCGGAACACTTTTAATCCTATGAATCCATGAGGCTTATAAATCTTTCAGGGAAAACTTACCACCGCTTTTGTGGATGATCCCAGCCTTATTCAAGGCCGCAATGGTATCCACGGACGTTTGGTAGCTGCAATGATTCGCTGCCCCCAATTGTTTATGACTCATCTCTCCATGCACTAACAGGAGGTCAATAAATTCTGCCTTACGGCCTCCGAGGCGTTGCCTCCAAGATTCCCACTTGAGATTTGAGCGGGTGCCGGGAGAAGAGGAGATAGATTCAGATTGGCCCTCGGTTTCGATTCCAGCGGCATCCAGTTCACCGAACACCATCTTGAGCGCCTTGTGTATTGGTTCTAACACGATACGTAGACTCTTTAGCGCCTTCACTGCAGCGACCGAGCCAGAGCGTGCTGCTTCCAGTTGCTCCTCTTTTTCGCGGAGTTCTTCCTTGAGGCCGCGGAGTTGCCTCCGTAGGTCATCGCGCTCCTCAATCACCTCCTCGACCGATGGCTGAGTTTTGGGAGCTTCAAGTTGTGGATGTGGCACTGGCTTTCTCCGGGATGGCGATAAAAGATTCCATGGCGCGCTCGAGGATCGCCGCTCCTCCGCAGTTCTCTAACCCGCGCATATAACCGAGCGACATCTGCACGGCGCGCAGGTTCCACTTTACTTCTTCAAAGACATCGATTGCCACGCACTGCTGAAACTCGGCTCCGGTCTTGCGGGCGATGAAGCGTAACGCTCTTTTTTTTGCTTCGTCGTAGCGCATGTAGATGTTGACATCGCCAGTGCGTAGATTGTCGGGGTGGTACTGCGCGGCATATTTTTTGAAGGCATCCCATATTTCCTTCTCGGACGGAGCCGGGGATGGGATGTGCAGGGTTTCTTGCCAGGAGTAGTCATCCTTTTGCTGGCGCGAAAACCACACCGCGACTCCGGTATCCGCGGGTGCGGGCACGTCCTGGAATTTGTAGTTCAATGGTTTTCCGGTAGCGTCATCCACTACTGGACCGCTCGGCGGGATGTTGCAGGAAATTACAAATGACAACGACTTCATTTTTGCCATTTCCTTCCTGAGTTTATCGAGGCTTTGCAGTAGCGTGTCTTTCCATTGGCCGTTTTTCTGGCGGTCCCGAAGCAGTGTTCGTGGCCAACCTTCGGGCCAGGTCAACGGATATGGTTCAATTTTCATTCTCCCTCCTTCTTGACTGGTTTCTTGCCCAAGCACGGAATTGCAACTTTGAATTTTCCTAATCCTTCGGCCCAATCCTGAACTTCGATACCGCCGATGACGACAAGATTTCCACCGTTGGCGCGTACCCAACGATTCACTGCAACCAAGACGTTGTGGCCCGGGTCGTTTTTGCGAAACCGCATGGCTGAAAATCTGCGACGCTTCTTTTTCATCGAAACCCTTTTTTAAAAGCACACTCCGAGCAGAACGGCCTCTTCTTTCCGGTTGCCAAATTTTTCAGGATGCCCGTTGTTTGCTTTCCGCATTCGCATTTCGCCAGCCTGTAGGCCGACGTCCAGGTGTGAGTTGTTACGAAACTGGGCTCGCTCTTCATAAAAGTTTAGGCTCCGTTGCTGCGAGCGTGATCCACACGCCATCGCCATCGTGCTGAATAGCAAATTCCATGGGGTCATCATCGCGGCCGGTGACCGCCGTAAACGAGAAGCGAATACCGGATTTATTCTTGCCGCTGCCAGATTCCTCGATGAACTGTAGCGACGGCTTTTCAATTACCGCGCTCACGATTTTGACGTCCGTTACTTCCTCGTCGTCTGGAACCTCGTTGATAGTGATAGTCTGCGGCGGCATGTCGATGATGTCGTATCGCTTACAGCCTCCCATCTTCACGATCCTCCATGCGCCGACAACTTCTCCCGGGAGATAGGCTTCATGTTCCGGCGTGAGCATAAAGGAAAACTTGAGTTTCAGGAGCGGTCCATCATCCTTATCGCGCGCCAGGACTGCCTCGACAAAATCCGCGAACATTTGCTTGTTGCGAATGAATTGCGGAGTGTCGGGAACCGACTCGACACCTGGAAGCATTTGCTGTTCCGGCTCACGCGGGCCGGCGACTTTGTCCGCAAAGTCCTGCGCTTGTTCTTCAATCGATTTGCCTATCTGCTCCGAGGCAGGAGATCCCGGCACAGTTGTCGGCTGGTTGAAATCTTCTACAGGGTCCAACGGCCCATCAAACGTCTTACCTTTTACGGCCATCAATGTACTCCCGGTGTTGGCGGTGGCATCATTTCCAAACTCAGTGGCTGGAAGAACCCTAGATACTTGTGGCAACTGGCGCAATAAACAGCCATGACCTTGAAAGATGCTGCCGCCGACCCAAGCGTCGTCATCGAACCAACAACTTTACCCTCGCAGCTACAATAAGGGCAGATTGGTTTGGTGCCAGGCGGCTGCGCGGATGGCACTGGCTCCGTTGTAGGTTCTGTCACGGACAAAGGCATTTCTATGACAGGCGCCAACGTCTTATGAAATTCATTGGCGCATTCCCGCGGCTCATCCCTGTCGTGGAGCATTCTAGGAAGCCCGCGATGGCCTAAGCATTCTGGACAGCGTTCCTCAGCCATTCTTTCTCCCTCGCACAATTTCCTGCTCTTCGGAGTAAACTTCGATCCCGCCGACAATCGCCGCAGCATCCGGCCCGAGCTTAGAAACGATAGCTTGCGCCTTGGATTCATCCAGAATCAAAAACTCCTTTTTGTGAAGGGCTGGATTGGTGACTCGGAATTTCCAGACCTTGCGAAAGGAATGGCCTTGCTCTTTCGGAATCGTGCTCGGGACAACCACGGGCGGCGGCGGCGCGGCCGCCGCTTGGTCAATGATGAAATCGGCGGCTTCGTGTTCCCCGATCGATTCCATCTCCGCAGCATGCTGCAAGGCTCTCTGTTCCTGTTCTGCTTTGGCGGCTTGGCGTTCCGCTTCTTCTTTTTCCAGCCGCTTGCGCTCCTCTTCGGCGCGAAAGTAGCGGCGCCGGTCCTTCATAAGTGTTTCTGCTTTAAGCAGCGGTGAGACCAGTGTGGTGCGCAGCGAGGTAATGAATTTGTGGACGTTGTTTGCCTGTTTCGCCGGCTCCTCAAAAAACTCGAATATGCTTTTTTTGCGCGCATCGATGACATTCAACAGGCTACCAGCGGCCACGAAATCCTCCACGTTCTCCACCGTGAGCTCTTGGGCCTGTATCAATAATTGCGGTACGCTCGTCTGTATCTCTTCGATTTTCTTGCGGTCGAGCACTACCACTGGCATTTGGGTGGCCATGTTATTCCTCTATCTTCCGCAATTCACTGCCCTTGTTTAATTTCCAGGTGGTGATGTGAAGAGTCGAGATGAACACTTCGGCATCCTGCGGGTCGACGAAATCGTATTTCTTATAACGACCGTCCGGGAAAAGCTGTACGGCCATACGGCGCCGACGGGCGAAAAGCGCGCGTGGCGAACGGCCGGTCTTACCAACATCCGGCACGCCGAGCGCATAGCCGGCGAGCTGGATTGCCCACCAGTCCTCTTTTGTTGCCGCGTTCTTGATTTCGATGATGGCTTCCTGTCCATGCATCAAACCTTCGCGGTCGACCGTCAATCCGTATGTCATGCCGTTGAGCATGGCCATGTAGCGTTCTTCTTTAAGCCGTGGAACGAAACCGGTATCGGAGCGGAAGTTGGCCCAGGCCTCGACGCGGCCTTTGGTCTCCTGGTCGGCCGGATTATCTTCCTTGAAAGAAGACCAATCCAAATCCCCATCGTCGTAATAATGCGTCGCCTGATGAACTAGGGTTCCGATGGTGGACTTCCTCTCCAAAATATCTTTTCTAACCATGTCGTAGGAAACGAGTCCGGCATGGTCTAAAATTCTTGTGCACGACGGGACGGAGCGGCCTTCCATCGTGTACGCGTGCGTCGACTCAACGAAGCTGCAACCGCGCGGGAGCACTACTTCTTCTTCTCTTTGACCATAGCCTCTGCGGCGCTGTTAAGTTGAGATACTCGCAGGTCTTTCACCGCCGTCACGTCGAAGGTTTTCTTGAGAAATTCCATCACATCGTTTTTCTTCCAGTTGGCGGCAAACACCTTATCCCAAAATTCGGAAATTGCCGCTGGCGTCGCGTAAGGGTCTTTGTCGTCATCGAACATAGAGCCAGCTGCGGGTGCGCCGGCTGCAGACGCAGGTGCGGCGGCAGCCTCTGCGGTCTTGCCTTGATCCTCTTTGGGTTTTTCGTCGACTGGCTGGTTGGACTCGGCCGCAGCCGTTTTTTCTGCCGGCTTCTCTGTTTCCGACATCCGGCGCGGGATGGATGGTTCAACGATTTTGTCGATATCGATAGTCAGGTCGCGCTCGGCGTCTCGATTGACCATTTCGACCAATCCTTCAAGGTCGCGATTCTTGAGCGGTAAACGTTTTGCCAATACGCGCACAGTAGTCTTCCGCCAAGCCTCTTCCCAGAAGGTGGTCCACATCAAACTATTTGGCTGTTTGGAATGTTTTTGATGCCGACCAATCTGCTCGGCGGTCATATATTCCCAATCGACAGTATCGTCATTGAATTGAATGAAGGCATAAGCGCCAATCGCTGTGTTCTTGGAACGTTCGCCGTCACCTATCGCATGAAACAGATTCCTCTTGGGCGCGAATTGGCGCTCAATCTTGTCGCCAGCATAAACCACTTCGGCGTAGAACGTTTTCACTTCTTTCGTTTCGTAAGCCTTCTGGATAAAGAACCGGTAGGACGGCTGGAATTGTGCTTCCTTGCCGTAAGGAATGATCCATCCAAGTTGGAGGGCAGGACTTAGGCTGCAACCGATTTCGGCGGCATCGTAAGCGGCTAGCAACACACTGTTCGGGTCGCAATCCGCCAAGCTCTTGCCGGGCTGGGCATTGGCCTTACTCTTTTGAATCGCCGTGAGGATGCCGAGAATGAAACGGTCAGGGTCAATCCCTTTCGGCAACCGAGCCGCAAGATTGGGCTTGCCAACCCGGATGATACTGACAACGGGGTCGTCCTGCTTCTTGGTCGCCGTCGTTTCATTCGCCATTTAGTTTCTCCCGTCTTTTGCTCCAAGATGTTTGCGGATAATTCTGCGAAGAAGTTGGGTAAGCGTCAAATCTTGGCGCTCGGCCTCTTTTTCCAAATCTTTTTTCAATTGTGCTCCACACCGGAAGGTAATCGTCTCATCCTGTTTTGGCATGGCGCGAAGAACTGTAAGACAGTGCCTTATCCATGTCAACTACAATAATTTGCTATTTTACGGGCGCGGCAGCACCGTATCCAATTCAGCCCATACGGCGTCGAGCCCGGCATCCTTGAGAGTCTGCTGCATTTCCTGTGTTGGATTCGCATCCAACTCATGTGGATAGAGGTGTGGATAGTCGCGCTTCACGGAAGTCCATTTGGCGCCTTCGGCGAGTTGGTGGGATGCCGCGATTGCGAGCACTTTCTGCCACTCTGCGTCTTGCACGTCCCAATCGGGATTGAATGGCGCCATGGTCGTGCCTTCGGATGGGTCGACGTCACCGGCGAGACCGTAGCAGTGCATGGACTGAAAAAAGTCGGCGTTGGTCACTTCGCGATTCTGGTCCTCGGTGATGGAGGCCCATCCGACTGCTGCCCTGGCCTCATTCACGACATCGAGCGGCTGTCGTCCCTGAATGTAGAGAGTGTGCTGTTCGTTCTGAGTACGTAGGCCTTGGGTTAGCCGCAGGTAAATGCCCGCCGCCGCGCAATCCTCGATCGTTGCCAGAATACGCGCACGGGCTACCGGATGCAGCTGGTCCGCTCTTGATTGAGAAATCGCATCCACGCTCATGTTTCACTCTAGTCGATTCTTCCATAAAAAGTTTCCATATAGAAGCTAACATACAAGTTGAACTAAATTTCCGGTCGTTCCAGCCGGACCATCGGATCCATTATTCCCGTTCACTCCGGTTCCATTTTTCGTGCCTCCTGCGCCATGCGTTCCGGCCGCACCGCCAGCAACTGTGATGGACCCACCGTTGGTCAACGTGTGATAAATCAACCACACGATGCCTCCGGTACCGCCGCTTCCGCCTGCTCCGCCGCCACCACCACCGGTATTGCCTTGCAGCGGAGACCCACCGGCACCCCCATTCCCGCCGGCGCCGCCTTTCGACGAAATTACTCCGGTCGCGCCGACAACGATAAATTGCGCGGCAATCAACAGCAACCCTCCAGTGCCACCTTCTCCCCCGCCGCCACCTCCGCCGCCGCCCAAGTTTGTTCCATCGCCGCCGCCGCCAGAACCGCCAGCAGACCCTCCATCGCAGCCATTCGATGGTTGATATGGTTTGAGGGTACCATTGGTTGAACTGGCGCCCCGCACAGCCGAGGATGGATTTCTGCCAGCTTGCGCGCTCGTCGACGTAGCTCCTCCGGCTCCACCTGTTTGGAGAGCTCCACCGGCTCCTGACGCGCCAGCTCCGCCAGCGCCACCAGACGCGCCGGTCGTACCGGAGGATCCCAAATTGTCTAAAGCATTCCCGGAACTAGGGCCATTGCCGGCTGTAGCGCCTGGCGCTTGCGAGCCTATGGTTGTTTGGCCAGCGCCGCCTACTCCACCAGCTACTGCTGAGGTAGGACGCGTAAAATGGCCATCGGACCCGGTGGAGCTTGTGGCGCCTGCGCTTCCGGCGCTGCCTCCGGCACCCGATCCGCTTCCTCCTGGTCCACCGGCACCACCAACGCCTCCGGCTTGGCCATCATTCATCACCGTGCCATTCACGGTCACAATGCCAGTGGCAAAAATCGCATAATTCCCCGTCTTGATAGTGACGCCGGAATTGACGGTGATATTCACACAGAAAATATCCCGGGTCATCGTGTACACGCTGCTGGATGGAACCAATCCAAGGATAGTGGTCGTGCCGTCAAAAGTGACGGAACCGTCCGAAGCATCTCCGCCCCATGCGAAAAAACCGATAATGTAGGCGCTGATGTCCCTTACTTGAAAAGCGGCATTGTTGGGGTCGGGGTATGGCGCGCTTGCCTGCCATTTCACGTTTGTCGCTAGTGCTGGTGCGGCCGGCGTCGTATCATTCAAATTCGCTTCTGTTGATGTTGTTCCGGTAATCGGCACGCTTTAGCTCCCGTTCACATAAAACCCGCCGGGCAGATAGGCTGCCAACGGAGTGAATGTATACGCAGTGCAATTGGCCAGCGAATTTATTTGGCCGCCCAGTTTGTTGTATGCCTGAAATTTGAAATATAGCGTGAGACCAACCCACGTCGACGGCATGGAAACTCGGAACAGCGCTCCATCGATTGCCGCAAATCGTTGCGCCGTGGTATGTGCGGTGTGCGCAGTTCCCAAGACACCGCGGCGTATGTAGGTTGCCAGAGAATAATGTTCCGCACTCGTGAGGGTCACAGCGGTATAGCAAATCACTTCCCAATGGTAGACGTCAGATCCCGCAAGATAGCAAGGGTCGCCAAAACTATCCGCGACTGGCTGTGATTGCGTGGAGAGCGCCCCTCCGGATTCTGTCAGGTCAATAGCCAATGTATTGGTTGTGTCAGGGTCAACGTGGTCCGCAAAATTCGCTGTCAGCACACCAGTCGTGGCGGGGCCAATCGTTCCGAGAACGGTTGGATAACTCACACCACCGTCCAATGACAGATTCGCTATACAGCCGCCATAGTTTGTGTCAGCGCCGGAAACCAGAAACCACAATTCTGGAGCAGCGCCTGGACCAAGCATCGCTGCCGTGGGCTGGAAAATGATGGGCGTATTGACCAAACCTGGATCCACATTGGAGACGATAATGGTTCCTGTTTGAGCGGTAGTTTGCAGCACGCTCGGATGATTCAAGCCATAGACGAATTGGTCAGCAACGCATTTCAGGGTGCGCTTCGGCGTTTCTTTGACGCTAAGTAATCTGACGGGCAATTGTGATATTCCAAGACGACTATCGGTAATCGTTACCAGGTCCATGGCCTCGAGGCCAAGCCATTCTTGCTTGACGGTGAATTGAAATTGGTTGACGCCGGCAGCGCCACGTTTCACCAGGATGGAAGCAATGGCTTGGGCCACCGTTGTGCTGCGGATGCTGGACAATGATTTCGAACCGCTTGGGACATTGACGCCAAGTTCGGCCGCCGAAAGCGTTCCACCTTTTCGCGGGCCATAGAGCGTGACTGCCTTTTGGTCAACCTCGGAAATCGTGTTCTTGGAATAATCGAGCGAACGGTCAAGAAATTCGATAGAGACCACATTATCGCAGTCCGCACGGCGCTTCCGCAAAAACGATACTGGAGGCGTCTTGCCATCATCGTTCTCGAAATCCTGGTCGGCAAGATTTGCAACCGGACCTGCTGCTGTGGATGCGGTGTAGACCAACCCTCCACCGGCATTGCTGACCTCATCGTAAGGGATGGTGTTAAGCGTAGCGCCGGAATAGACTGGTGCTGCGTTTGCAACGGTCAGTAATTCGTCGACCATATCCTTTGCCGACCGCTGTGCATCCTGTGTGAGCGCGCCAGAAATTCCGTTCGCCCGACACCAAGCCCGCACTTGCTCAAGCCCTGTGAGTAGAAGGCCATTCCCCGGAGAAGTCGTGGAGCCCGCTGAACTTTGGACCGCTCCATACGTGTTGCAGTTCACTCCATGACCGATGGGTGTGACCGTGGCGGACGCGAAATTCGTAATGCCAAATAAATAATTTATGTCGCTCACGTTGCCAGCAGTTGGTCCGGAGGTTTGTTGGCAGGTGACGGTTGTAGATACTAGGGCTGGTCCTTGACACATGAAAAGCATTGTCTGCGCGCCAGGATTGCTGCCACCGCCGGCCACAGTGGAAACGTTGGCAATCAGATTCCAAAGATTCCCCTGGTCATCCGTTACCGAATATACGCATGGGCTCGTGAACAAGCCGAAGCCCAGGTCGCGCAATCTGAACATCAACAATAGAGTTTCGCCTGCAGTCGGCGTGAAAGGTCCTAATGTGTAAGAAGCTGAATTGGACCCGGTACGACTGGAATGTTGTGTCCAAATGGGATTGCCGCCAGTTGCGCCAAACCATGCAAGAACTTGCGCAAAGTTTACGTTTGCTGTCGGGAACCCGAGGCTGGACGAATAGGGCTGAACCACGCTGACAGGAGCAGTGGAATTCAATAATTGATACCAAATCGGAAGACTGGTGACTTCTTGCCAGCCAGTCGAAGCCGTCGCGGCGTGTGTTTCATTTACCTGCGACCCGCTTCCGACGGTGAACGTTCCTCCGGTGGATGTTCCGGTAAATGCGGTTATGGGGAAAAAGCCATTGTTGGCAGTGTTAGTAAATCCGGTAATCGTTACATACTGTCCAACGCCGACGGGAACTGACCCAGTGTAGGAAGAGAAAGAATACGTCTTCGTGGAGCCGACTACTTGAGTCAACACGAATGCAGTAGCGTCCGGAGAGTATCCTTGCGCAGCCGTCGTTTCATTTACTTGCGATCCGCTACCAACGGTAAAGGTTCCTCCGCTCGAGTTACCAGTTACCACCGTTATGGTAAAGAGGCCGTTGTTGGCGGCGTTGGCAAAATTCGCAATGCTGACCGTTTGCCCGGCTACTGGAGCAGGACCGACGAACGAAGAAAAACTGTAGACGCGGGTAGCGCCCACGACTTGCGTTAAAGCAAAAAACGTGCCAGGGGATTGTGGCTGGCCTTGGCTTGTCGTAGTGACCATCACTTCGAGTTCAGGCGTGCCAGAAGGCGCATCCACTACGGTTGGAAGCACGCCTCCGGCTTGCGATAACCCGGCACCAGTCTTCGTGGTTGCATGGTCTAAATCGCTGTTTCCGCCAGATGGGGTGAGGAATAACGGACCGCTCGCTACAATGTCGGCAATCATATCCACGACATCGCAGTCTCCGTTCGGCCATTGCGTGAATGCTCCGATACATTCCAAATTCAAATTCGGCATGCTGTTCGACACGCCAAGGTCGAAACGGACCGACCCGGCGCCGGCCGCCCAATTTTGAAGTATTTGTTGGGCGATAAAATTCGTGTATTCGGATCCGGAGCCCAGTATCTGTTCAAATTGCAAGTTCAGAACATTGAGCGGCGTATGCGTCGCCGAGAACAATGTGCCGTCTGACCGCAAGATAACCGGCGTTCCGTAATAGACGGTGATAGCTTTTCCGTTTAGCGCGGTCGGGAGAGTCACAGCCGGGGTCACGCCGTCCCAAGCCCATGTGTAGGGGTCGCGGGCATGCGGCGCGCCCAAATCGATGCGGCCTGGCACAGCAAAGGCCGCATTCCATAGCGGGCGTTCCCAAGTTCCATACTGTGTTATGGAACCTGGCGCGCCATAATCGTTAAACGCCGCAGTAAAATCCTCGTGAATGCTGACGGCTAGAATGCCCACTAAAGTCGAAGGACTTCCGGAAGCGGAAGTGAAATAGGTGATCCTGAGCGAATGACCGGACTGTACGGCATTGAAAGTGTACAGGCCACCGCTTGTGACCGTGTATTGATTTGGACCTGGTAAACCGGATGGATTGGCGCGTCCAAGGTAGAAATTATCTCCAAGCGTGGCGTCACGTACGCGGCGGTCGGCAACGAAATTCGGCTCGGTCACCTGATACGGGGAGCCTCCGACTGTGAAACCGACAACGATTTGGCTTGGCTGATTCGCTGGAACAAAGGTAAACGAGCCACCGCTAATCAAGCCGGAGGCGCTGTTGATGACCACTGCCAATTTCTGGTTGTTGTACCACGCGGAAAACACTCCAAGAATCGGAGCGTGTCCAATCAATAGGTCGACCGCTGCGGAATAATATTTGACGCTACCTTTTTTGCTTCCTTTTGAACTTTTCTTGCCTCCGCCCTGCAAGAGCGATGCCAGCAGTTGATTGCTTGGCGAGCTTCCAGTTTTCCAATCGTTGTACCAAATCAAGTCGGGAGCTGCTTGCGTAAGCCCGTACAGCAATTTGACGGTCTTGCCGTAGACGGAATTGCTTACTTGAATTCCATGATACTGCGACGCCAAGGAGGCCCCTGGCGTGCCTGCTTTAATCATTATTTCCTCCGGCAGCCAGGTCCCAAGGATTCAAGAATTTCAATTCACGATGGGAATATTGTGGGCTGGTATGAATGTTTTCCCACAACGTGACGCAGTGCTCGTAGGCCGACCCGATAACTTTAGGCCATGCCACCACGATCGCCCCGTGTGCCCAATCGCGAGCTTCTTTTGCAAGCACGATGTCTCCGACTTCCGGAATTTGCCCAGGTGCGAGATTGTATTCAACGGAGTAGGTCAAAATTGCCGAGAGGTAAGGACTCGGTGCATCCTTTTGTTTGTGCAGAAACCAGCCCGGCGGGATATGCGGCAATTTCGCGATATCGATTCTCTTGACTCCGGCATTGTTGAATACAGCAGCGAGGAATCGGCCGCAGTCCACTCCCACACCCTTAACGCATTGGTCGTACATGAATGGCGTGCGGAGCCAGGTAAGAGCCTCGCGTACCACAGCCTGCCGTTGTTCTCGAATATCGATGGTCATCCAAGCCCTATAGGAGAATTGATGGGTTGCGGAACAAATGGAAATCCTTGATAGATACTTCCTTGCGTCACGGCCCCGCCTTGGTCGCGCGGCACTAGAATGAAAGCGTTGAACGTATCGCCGACCAACGGAGTTATGGGCAACGCTTCGTAAAGATAAAAGAGATGATGCGTTCCGTTATAGGTCTGCTGCTGAATTCCACGGAACGACCCTCCGGTCTTGCCGGCTCCCGTCATCATCACATAGCCAAAATCCCACGTATCATTTTGCGGCGTGTAGCCTCCAGGCGCCGCTACCGGATCCGCAACGAGCACTTGCGCCGTGGTACCGGCGACCAAACTGAATGCCGATGGCCCGTTTTTCAGAACCTGTCCAGTCGTGTATTGGGCAATGATGTTGGTGGGTTCGATTAGATTGGTGGGAACCATTTGGTTCAGAACTTCCAGCCTGCTCATTACCGTCATCTTGACCTTTAGCCGGTCCGGCTCGATGTTTCCAATGCGGCCACTGAAAAGCAGGCAAGCACCGAGGGTATTGCAATCGCCAATCGTCGGCATCACACAGCGCCACAGTTCGAGCGTTCCGTTGTCGAAGACTCCGGAATGAAATCCTGCCAATACTGTCAGCGATGCATCGAGAATGTCGGTATTCTGTGGGGCCCAAGTCACTTCGAGTTTGTCGGCTTCCAAACCGATTTTTGATTCAACTTCATTGCGTTCAATCACACCCGTTTTGAATGTGCCGCGGAAATTCCACGTCAGCGATGACGGATAGGAAGTCACATAGAAAGTCTGCCCAAGATAAAAACTAGCATAGTTGGGAGCCGTCGAAATCACGAAAAGGTCGGTGATATGCAATTGGCGATGCGCGGCCAAGTACGTCAGGACCGCCGCCGTAGAATTGCTTCCGTCTCCCGCAGTGAATGCCCGCATTCAAACCCTCGTGGTCACAAGCTGAACTTTTTGCGCCGAATATAACAGCGCGAGGAATAACTCGAATTCCTGGTTGCCCTGTTCGAAGCGCACGCGATAGTACCAACTGAAATCGGCAGTCATGACGTGGCCACCTGTAGCCGTGATGAATTGTACTGCCAATCCAGGATAGGTGACGCCGGCAAGCGAAAAACCTGGTCCGACGAAGTTATAATCCGTGCCTGATAGCAGCGGTGTTCCGTCTTTTTTGACTACAGGCGCTGTTCCTGGATTACTGTTCACCCCGAACGCTTCATAAATGCTTTCGCTGTAGGTTTCCCGGATCACCACTAGTGGCGCGATGTTGTTGGCATCGGGCGTGAGCGTCTGTCCCGTTATGGTTCCGTCGGCATTATTTTGAGTGATGGTCGGGAGTGACAGAAGAAACGAATCGAAATCGCCGTTTCGGGCACGGAAGAATCCGCGCAAAATCGCAATCTCATCGCTTGAATTTTGATAGATACCAAAGCTAGTGGTATAACTTTTTTGCCGCAAATAATTGTAGACCAACTCAAAATGAATAATCGGGTCCGGTCCGAGCAAGACGCGAGTTTCAAAGCCCGGAGCAGTCGACGCTTGCATAAGAGTGAAGAACTCATCTCTAAATTTCAGGCCCCATGTCAAACCTTTTAGCGTTGGAAATACGACGTTTGACATCTAATCCACTCCATTGCTTCTGAAATGGCGTTTAACCGCAGCAATCGCGATGCTTCCAACCAGATCCCCATGTTCCATGAGCGCGGAGCGCACAGAAGCTCCATCCCAGGCCTTCAACTCGCCGATATGTGTTGGGAGATGGAAGTGCATATCACCGCCGCGGCCGCCGCTGGCCCCTTGTGGACCTGGCGGCCCGGCCCGGCCTGCTTCTGCGGCCGCTGTCTGAACGAAGGTAGAAAGATGCGCAGGCAACACCATTTCACCTTCATGGAGGCCAGCTTTAACGATACCGCCGCCCTCAAATGTCGTGATCCCCTGCAGAGCTCCCTCTACCGCACCAGCTGCGGCAATGGCCGCTGCAGGACCGAGCCATGCCGCTTCAATTGCAGCGGTAGCCGCTGCATCCCCGATCGCTGCCTGTCTGCCTAATTCTTTGGCCGTGATATCGGTGGCACTGGCTTCTGACGAAGTCGCACCGAATATCTTGCTGATGGCCATCATGATGACATGCTGCACAACCCACTGTTCGGCCATTTTCAGAATCGATGTCACGAACGTATCAACCATGCCCAACCACAACTGTTGCATCACCTTAATGAAACTTGTTCCGGTATTGAGCATCTTGACGAACGCGGAGTTAAAGGAATTGAAACCCGCATTCGCAGCCGACTCCATGCTGGTTTTTAGATTCTCCCAAGTGAATCCCAACTGTAGAGCTTTCTGTTGGGCATCGATTTGCTTGACCGTGCTGTTCCAATGTTCGCCGGCAGCTACAGCTCCATCGAGCGCATGCCGCAATTGGTCCGCTTGCTTGCTCAGGTCGTTAAAGGTCTTGCGGCCCTCCTCCGACTCTCGATTTGTTTCAGCCATTACAGAGTTCACGATATCCAGCTGACTCTGATAATCGGCGGCTGCGTCCCGGGCTTGCTTCATCGCCGCCGAGGCGACCGCGCCCTGTTCGGCAAGGGAGGTTCCTTCCAGGACGGTGGTAATAGGCCCCTTGCCGATTCCGGCGGTCGTAAACGATTCCTGGGCTTTGATATCGCGCATCCGATTTTCCGCGGCGTGTTGCGATACCCGATAGGCTTCTTCTTCGTTGCGGATCCGTTCTTCGGCCGCGCGTTGCCAAGCTTCTTCGACTTCTTTAGCGGCTCTCTTTTCATCTTCTTCGTTCTTTTTTTGGACACGGGCCAGTTCTTCTTGCGCCTTTCGTTCATCGCTGACTAACAATTCAAGCGTCTTTCTGTCAGTGGTGGTGGCCAATAAAGAAAGTGGGAGGCCAACGGATTGCAGCTTTTCAACCATCTCAAGCTCTGCATCAAGATTTGACTTTGAACGCTTCGCCTCTTCATCCTCCCAATCCGCCATGGTCTTGAAAAACTTTTCAGCTGCTTTTAGCCTGTCTTCGGCTGTTTGTACCTGGGCCTTCTTGATTTCCAGTTCACCCTCTGTGCCGGTCTTAGTAATCTTGGACAATTGGTCCTGGATGCCTGCGAGCAATGACCTGTACGCATTAAGCGCATCCTGGTCGGGCAAGCTGCCGATGGTTCTCTCTCCCATTCCACGAGGGCCGGCCGGAATTTTCGTCAGATGCTTCGCCTGTTCTTCTACCAGTGCGTTTTGTAGGATTGCCTGCTCTTTGAGCAGTATGTTTCTTTGCCCTTCGGCGTCATTACGCATTTGGGCAAATTCCATCTCACGTTTCAGCGGTTCCAGTAAATCTCCGACCGCTTTCATGTTTGCTTTGCCGAGGAAAATCTCAGAAGCGAGTCCAGGGCCAGCCTTGAGGAGCTCGATGGATTTGATAAGAGCATCTTCCAAGGACTTGGAAAGAGCATCTGCTTGAACTTTGACTTCCGCTAGGGCTAAGGCGAGATGATTTTCAGGCTTGTGTTCCAACTTGTCGATTTGGTTTTGCAGTCGAATATTCACTACATCAAGCTGGTCGCTTTCATGCGCGAGAGAAAGCGTTTGGTCATCGATTTTGTGAACTGTTTCTTCACCAAGGCGCGTCCATTTTTCGTAGGCATCGATGGCGCGATTGACGATTTCAACGAAGGCTACGGCGGCAAAGACAGCAAATGTGGATGCAAGAATTGGCGCCAAAGCGCTGCTCATGGCACCCAAGCGACCAAACGCGAATCCAAGTTGTCCCAACCCTGCTTCACTGGCAGCGATACGGACTGCGGAATTCGCCATCTGCCGGGTGAAGGCGTCCACCTTTGTGGTTGTCGCGACAACTTCCGTTCCCAAGGCTGCGGTCGCACCAGTGAGTTGGGCCATGATAGCGGCCGCGTTCCTGGCCGACATGCCCATGTTGATAAGCGCGCCCTCGGCTTCTTTTGCCGATACGCCTTGGGCCATCAGCTTCGTAGCAAGATTTGCAGCTTCCTCGCTAGCATAGGCAAAGGACGAACCTGCGGTCCTGGTGCTGGCGGCGACCCGCTCCGATCCTTCGGCTAATTTGCCGAGTTGGGATACATCAACTTCTGCGCCGATCCTTAAATCAGCCATGCTTACTCCGGTTTAGCAATCGCGAAATGCTCGCCCTTTTTCGAGCGTTCAACCGCCAACTGAATATGCGGCGGCGCACAGTCCAGATGCCTTGCGCCAGTTGACCGCAGGAAATCATCCTTGATGCGCAGATCCTTGTCTGTCATTGCTTCCATTTCCGGCCTGTAGGTTTCGTCGCCCATTTCGTGCGCTCTTTTCGCGCGCCAAGTGTCTGGCTGACGACTCCCTTTCCTTTCAAATCCCGTCCAGGACCGCAACAGCAGATGCACTGGCGGATAATCGAGCCAATATTCGAGCAAGGCCACAATGTCCGGAAGGTCGATCGCACCAACTTCTTCCGGGGTCTTGCCCAACTCCGTTACGACGCGACACCGAATCAGGGCAAAATCGATGTCGCCGGAGCTTCCCCCGATACGGGAGCTCGCAAGCCACTCATCTTCATGAACTCTTCATAGATGTCGTTGATCGTCACCATGTCGAATTCCGCGGTGAGTCTTTTGACGTCCCATTGCATAGCATTCCCGTTGGTCGCTCCGCTGGCCGCAGCGCCTTTGTTCAAAGCCAACACCACCGTGTTGAGTGTACGAACGCCCCATTCCTCAAGCGTTGGCTTGGGGTCGCGCGCCAATAGTTCCTTGCTTTCAATGACATACTTCTCAAACTCGTCGTAACTGAACGGGGAAATTTTCACCTTGATGTTGTCCAGGGTGATTTCACGGACTCGTGGCATAAATGCCTTTCTGATTTGCAAATTTTTGATTTTTTTTCTGTGCTGTCGGCTTGTGGGCTTTCCCACGGGGCAACCGACGCTACTTTGAACTGCTCTTCGAAGATTTTGTAGGGGCCACGCCAAAACCGCGAGACGCAGCCCCGAAGGGAGAAACAATGAGCCGGAACCGTGAGGTTAGAACGGAGCACTATTTCCGATGAAAGAATAATTCTGGTCCGTACCAGTGTCAAGGTTAAATGCACGCCGAGAGCTTTAGTTTAGTTGTTCCACAAGAAAGTAAGTACTCGATGCCTGATTCGTCGTCGATGCAGTGCCAAAAGCAATGGCATTGAGAGGTGTAAGGGCCGAGGTTAGGTCAAGGCCAGTAAACAACGTACTAGGAGGAACGCCCATGAAGTAGGTGGCTTCCAGCGTCGCTGCGCCCGGAAGTTGGATACTTAGATCCCCGATACACGTCAGGGTCCCGCTTGCGCCAGTCGTGGTCGTTGTGCATATAAAAGACATCTTCCAAACGTAGTTGGCGTTGGCCAATGTTGGAACGAAAGTGCCAAACAGGACGGCTGCGGTAAGGCTTGCGGGACCTGGTGTAAACCTTAGAGATACAGTCTCTGAATTGTTGACCGGGAAAAACGAGCCATAAGAAGTAATTCTGACGGTTTTACCTAGAGTATTTAAAGCGCCCGCCACTATGGCCGAGGACGCCGATTGCATATTTTGAGGTGTCGACACATTTCCACTGACGACAACCGTGGTCGTATTCGGGATACCAACCATTGCTGGCGTAGGGCCCCATGTTCCATCTCCACGCCAAGCAGTCGAGGAATTGGCGCCGATGCCGCTGTTCAAGTTTCCGACCGGAAGATTTCCTCCGACTCCGCCGTTGCCGGACGCAGCGAGGTTTATTTGCGCCACGCGCGCCGCGCCCAAAGTCCCACTGGAGACGTTCGAGGCGTTCGTTGTGTCTGTGGTCGCGCTCGTGGCGAACGCCGTGCCGTTGGTCTTCGTGCAGGTCATCGCCGCAGTGCCAGAGGTCGTGCAGTCTCCGGACAGGTCGGCATTCGTGACGGAGGTTGCACCGGAAAATTTAGCGAGGTTTCCAGATGAAGGAGAGCCGGTAGTCGTGAAGTAAGAGACCTGGCTGCCAAAATAGTTTAGATTGTCGGTCCAAACCGAGACCCCGGCCCCGGCACTGACCGGTAGGACGATGCTCGCGGAAGATCCGTTGAAGTTGAGGCCGTTCGGGCTGACCGTGACCTGACCTGCGCCGACGGTCTCGACCCAGATGAACCACACCGGAGATTGCGGCGTTGCAGGTAGGGTCAGCGTGCAGGCGCTTGCGCAGTTCATCACGATGAGCTTGCCGTAGTCGGCGGCCAGCGCCGAATAACTGGTCGTCTTTACCACCGCGCCATTCGCCGGCACTATGCACGATTGCGGTACAGCCTGTGCGATGAGCAGCAGAGAGCAAGCGAACGCTGCGGCTATTCTCGGGATGGCGGCGCGCCTTTGGGCCAACACACTTTTAATCTTCGTAAAACTCGCCGATGAATCCGGCGCTGTTAGCGAACGCTTGGCCCTCGAGGTCGGAAATCAAATAGTCGGCGCGCTTTAGCGGGGCAGTGAGTTTTCCGCACTTGCAAGCATACAGGTCCAAATAGTTTGGGATGCCCGCGGTCAATTCCTGATAGGGCTGCGAAAGCAACATTTCAAATTGTGGCCCCCATCCCTGAACGTGGTTTTGGACAACGAGCACGCGGCCGGTGGTGATCCCGTAGCGGTAGGAAACCAAAATCGCTTTGTTGTTATCGGAAGTGCTGAAACCGTACACACCGGCGGACACATTGTACTGGCCTAGGGTGGGTACGCCGGTGACTTTCTGTAAAAGCTGGAGCGTTGAGCCGTAAATGACGCCCATATCCTGGGTGAAGTTTGCAGAATGCGCAACCGTATAAGTCGTGGCATTGAGCGTGACAGCTTCCTGGACTTGTGGAACGCCACCGCCGGCGCCGCTGCCTCCAGAGTTGCTGCCAGTGCTAATGACGTCGCCAAAATAAAGATTGTTCCAGGTATCGATCGAGAACCGGCCGGTACCTGCCTTCCAGGTGATTTTCTTGTCGCTGATGGCCGTGTCGTCTGGAAACTGAAGGTTGCCGCGCAGTTCTTTGATGGTCGCGTCGATTGTTACGTCGACGTCCTGGAGGGTGGCGAACCAGACAGGAGAGGCATTGAAAGTGCCGCCGAAGAATGGCCCGGGCAACGCAAAGAGCTGGCCGGCTCCAAAAGCTATGCGCATGTGGACTCCTGCATCTCACCAAAACCGTATAGAAGAAATGCACCACATGGAAGAAGTTTTTTTGGTCTAATCAACCTCAATGATGCGCATGACAATCGCGAGCGGGAGCTCAGGGTCCTGAACCAGATTGGCTAGTGCATCGAATAGTTTGCGGTATCGGGCTAGTTCCGCGTCCATGGCCAACTGGTGTGCATAGCCGCTGGCCATCGTAAAATTCCCGGGCTGGGCCATAATCGTTAATTCGCCGGTTAATGGCGCATTGAACTGCTTCGCTGTTTTTGGTCCGTCCATCTAAATTCCAGTCTCCACGCTGATCCTCCAAAAAACAACCAAGTTTTGGTCTTCAAATTCCCGGCCCCACTCCGACCCGCCATCGATCCAGGCGTTATTGACAAGGCCTCCTAGGGTCTGCCGCTCGCCAAATGCAGGTGGCGACGCGTTCACTTGCATTGCGGCGTCAAGGGCATCGGAGATGTTATTCACGACCGTTTCTGCGTTGTTCTGCCCGGATGGGTCTGCCGTAAGGTACAGCCATAAATTGTAATGGATGATGTATTTTGTTAGCGCAATCCTGCCGGCCTGCGGCTGGTCAAAATGCTCTGTTGCCGGGCCTCCTTTAAATAAAAGCAGGAAAGGCTTTTCGGCGTCATTAACGGACGTCCAGATCCGCGGCGTGCGCGTGATGGTCTTGCAGAGACTGGTGAGCTGTTGGTTGCCAGAGAGCAGATTGAAAAGTGCGACACTAATGGCCTCACGGGTACCTCTCACGGTTTGAGTACCTCGGCATCAACGGCCGCGCGTAACTGCGCTTCGATATCCGCAGCGTTTTCGTCGAGCGCAGGAGTCATAAATGGCCGCGCAACCAAAGGAGGATGCATGACACTGCGCGCGAACACGCGCTTGCCGTCCACGAGGAACGAGAGGGCCCTGGCCTTGCTGGCCGTAATCAGCCAGGAATGGGGCACGCCACCGGTACCGCCAGCATCTGTGTCCTCATAGAGCGACCCGTACCAGGCGGGTCCTCCTGCCCCTTCGACGGCTCCAGTGATTGTTGTTCCCTCAAGGACTGCGGGAATGTAACGAACGCTTCCGGCAAGCGTTCCCGTGCGCCTCTGTAGGGCTTGTCCGGACAGCTTGCTCGATACGATGTAGCTTTGCAGGCTAATCATGAGCTCATTTAGTTTGCTCACGATGGCCCGCACAATCGCCGGGCCCTTTGTTCGCAAGGTTTCTACCAGGCGTTGGTCGGAATTATTGATGAAAGAAATTTTGAGCATTACAAAGTCCGTGTATATCGGTCGACCACTATCTGGCATTCTCGCGGGATGTCCCATTGCGCATAGCGAATTGTTCCGGCTCCGCCGGCCATAGCGCGAGATTCCTCGTCAGTGTATGACCGTCGCTTGTAGTTTAGATGTACGACCTTGTTCGCGCATTGCACAATGTCCGCTGGTGTGCTGGAGTAGCCGGCTGTGTATAGCACATTGACGTTTTGCACGCCTACAAAGAATTTCATGCCACCGCCGAATGCACGGTACGCGCCGGCTTGCCAAGCCATCTGCGGGAGGCTTCCACTCCAACCGCTGGAACCGCCGCGCAAATGAATGCTTCTTGCGTTTCCGTCGACCACCCAGCCTGCCGCAGAATTGGAGGTGGACGGATTTATCGCGATGTCGTTGATGGTGAGCGAGGTCACAGTACGGATTGGCCGATTGCGTAGATAAAGTCGTGAGGTTCCTGATCCGTTGTAAGTCTCATTGAAATTACAGATGGCATTGAAGGGAGACTGGAGATTGTCTCCATTCTGGTCGCCGAAACCGGTGCGGCTTAAAAACTCAAATCCCCATGCGGTAATGCAGGCTTGCAGTAATTGGTCGTCGGTCGTATTGCCCGCAAGACCCGGGATCCACTGCTTTATCGTCCCCAAGTCTGTTAGGTCAAGGGACGACGATCCATCAACAGGTGGTGTTGGCGGGGTGCTCATTCGCTCACCATTAAATTCCGCTGCACGTCAACTGGTCAGTCGTCGTAAGCGTTTCGATGACCTGCGCGATAGCATGCAAGGGACAGTATAAGCTGTCAACGGTCAAAACGGTTTCCGAAATTGAAACGCGTACCTTGCGCTTCCTGTCGGTCGAATCGGCCTCCGCAACTCCTTCTTGGATGGCCGAGCCGTGGTCGGACCGATTTACAGCGAGGTCCTGCTCAGCTAGAACCTCGGAGACGTTCTCCGCAGCGAAGACCGGCAGCCGTCCCGCCAGGATAATGTCGTTGACCATGGTGGTCTCGGACACGGAAGTTACGGCTCCGTGTACGGACATATTGACATCGCTCTCGGCGAGGACCTCTGCTACGGTGGCCATCGCGTGCTGTGGAGCGCTGACCGTGACCGAATCAATGCAGTCGAGGGTTTCCGCTTCGTTGGTTTTAGGATTCCGCCGGACCGTCACACAATTCAAACTGGCCGACGGCAAAGTCTGCGTCACCGCGACACTGTGCGCCTTCGGCTGATTGCGCGGACAACCGCCCATGGCGAACGAGGCAAGCACCGTGAAGCAGAGCACATTTTTCATGGATGGCACGCATATTTTTGCTGCGGTATAGTAGCGCGCAGACCGGTCGAGGCATCGAGCTCTGTCAGTGTTTCCAAACAGACTGGAGTGACACTGACCCCGGTTCCGGATAGAGGCGCGTTGTTCGGGCTGGTCGAAGCGTTCGTCATGAAAATCAAGTTCGCGTTGTGCACCCCAGGCGTTGTCGGATTGAAGGTGACGCTCACAATGCAATTATTTCCGATGGTCAAGGTTGCGCCACAGGTGTTCGCCGAAATCGCGTAGTTGGTCGCGTCGCTCGGCGCGATGCTGGTGATGTTCAGCGTGGCCGTGCCTGTGTTGGTCAACGTCACGGTCTGCGCCGCAGAAACCTTTCCAACGTTCACCGCACCGAAGCTCAAACTCGTTGGATTCAAGGAGACCGTCGGCGCGTTGGCCGGGGCGGAATAACATGTCGCAGCGTTGAAACTCAGCGCGTTTCCTGACCCGTCCGGAGGCCCAGCCATCGTGGTCAAAAAACAATCCATCGCTGGATTGCTGTTGGCATGGCCCGCGTTAATATGCGCTGAGAATGTCCCTCCCGCGCACTGGCCCGAAGCCGTAGCCATGAGCCCTGAATAAGTTCCGCTAGTACATTGACCGATACTCCCACTGCTTATGTCGGGGCCTGCCGGGGGCCAGGGCTTCCCGCTAGGCCACCAGCTAGGCTGCGAGGCGTATATGAAAGACGCAGGCATCGCGCTCTGCCCAATCCCTGTATCGCCCTTACTTGGGACAGCATTAGCATAGCTGGGTGAGCCGACCCCGCTAGTCGGAACTTCAGATGTGCTGTTGCAGCCGTTGACATTGGACCATCCCGTGTCGCTGCTATTGCCGCACCATCTAACGAACCCTGTCACGTTGTCGTAGTTACCCCAGCGAAGCATAGTAGTGCCAACAACTGAATCAGGACCTATCCCGCCGTGAACCAAGCCGGAGTCGTACACACCGCCAGCGTTAAATGGGTCCGTAATGTAGTATAGCGTCGTAATCCCCGGCGTCCCCAGGATGTTTCCTACAACGTTCTCATCGCGGTTGTAGGGATCCCACACGATGGCAATCGTCGAGCAAATCTTGCCAAGTTCGTATCCCGTGAAAATATTGCGAAAGAGCGTGTTAAGTCCGCTAGTTCCGTGGACATCATCTCCTTCAACGTTCTCGGAAAAGTTGCCTTCCCAAAGGTTGTATTCTGCGGCTGCGTCGTGAGCGATTCCGTTTGGGTACATGCAGTTTACGGACCCAGTTTGAAAATGGTTAATCGAGTAGTTGTATGCATAAACGTTTCCAAACTCGGAGCCACCGATATTTGGAGCGGTCACTTGCTGAAAAATATTATTTACGACCATGGTATCGCTGGCTAGTTCCACTTCTATTCCGTAGCTCTGGGAAGCCGCGTCCTGGGTCTGATAGAAATAATTGTTTTGGACCGTGATGTGCGCCCCGTTCGTAATCCAAACGTGCGCTCGTCCGCCATGAAGAGAGGCTACTCCAGTCACCCAACAGTTAAATGCGTTCATGAAGTTAATAGTGGAACCGTTGTCTCCGGTCGCGGTCTGATTATTTATAGTTAGGTTTTCTACCCCAGCGTTTGAAATTGGAATCGTCGGGAACCACGCACCAGGGGCCTTAGAACTACTCCAATTTATTCCATAAAGTCCCGGGGTAATCGTAAGCGTAAATGGTCCTGCACCTGTACAGAGCGTCGCGCATCCCGCAGTGACCTTTACGGCCTGCAACTGACTGTGACTGACGCCGCCAATAGTGCGACCAGGAGAAGCACCCTCGATGGCGCAAGTCGTTATGATGTCGCAGATAAACAGGTTGCTATTCGGTGCCGTGTCGTTAGCCTGGTCGAGATAAATATACTGACCGTTTCTGATGCCGACAGAACCGACACTGCCCACGGTAATCGAAGTCGTTCCCTGCGAGAATCCTGCCGTCCAATTCGCCGCATTCGATTGACCCGGAGCACTGTCAAAAGAGTTGTTGTAGGTGCCGCCATCGTTGGTGAAGCAGATTGTTGACCCTCCTAAAAAACAACCTCCACCAATGGCGTTGCTGCCAAAGGTAAGGGTTGTCTGATTGGCACCCAAGCCTCGGAGGACCATGTTGGACTTCATGTTCAGAAAGGTTGAGAAACTGAAATTCCCAGATCCAAGTTGTACGAATTGATTAGTCCCACAAGCATTTATTGCAGCTTGTACTTGTGCAACTGTTGACGTAGAGGGAAGAGTCGAACCGCATTGCGTCCACGTAGCTGAAGGAATACCTCCGACGACACCAGCCTGCGTCCAGTCAATGCCTCGGCTGGGGTCGAGAATTCCTGACCATAATTGTGCGTGCGCAAGCGTAGGCATGGCAAGAAGGAATAAGACACATAGAAATAAGCGTCTCAAAAGATTACCGTCTTCCCGCTCTTAGCTGCGGCGGCCGGAGCCGCTTTGATGGCGATGGCGCTCGAAACCGAAGTTCCAGTGGCATTTGTTCCCGCTGTCCAAGTGAAGTTCAGCGAGGATGACCCGGTAGTATAGAAATGAGCGTGACCCTCGCCGTAACAGGTAGAGCCACCATCCGTCATAGCCGAGAAGTAAGGGCAATCGTAGATGGCTCCGCTGGGGGAAGATAGACCTGCTTCCGGTCCTACCCCATTTGAAAGACTGGCGAGTACGAGTTCGCCAGCGGCGCTTGGCTGAATGTTTGGAGATTGCGCGTAGGTAGAGCCGAACGGTTGATTGTCACCAATGCATCCAGTTGCGTTGTAGCTCGAAGTTGAGGGACAAGTGGTGCTCATCGTGTCGAAGAAGTTCGAGGTCGCTACGTTGTAAATGTCCCGCTGCAACATCTCGGAGTTGCTACCGTTGGAACTAGCCTGATACAACTCGCACATTGCGGAGTTATCGAGAGATTGGTTTGCTGAATACAGCAGAAACGGCCCTGAGTTGGTGCTGGCGTTCTTGCTGGGGTCGTTAATCGAATAAGCGACTTGGTTGCTGTCCCAAATTTTGAAAACGCCAGTCTCAGGACTTCCACTCAATGAATTGCTGATATAAAAACTGTTGAAGTTCCCTGCCGCTGGGCACTGAGTCCAAGTAATATTTCCACTGTCAACTGCCCCGCTGCCACCGCTGATTACCGGGGTAAATTGCCGTCCAATGTGGATGCCTGTCGCGGCTGTCCCTTGACTGGAGTTGGCCTTATACGCGACGGCAACGATATTGAAAACGTAACCGCTACCATAGGCGCTATTTGGAGTGGCCGGGGTTTCGTACATAGATGGGGTCACGGATGTCGAGGTCGCTACCTGATACTCGGTGCATGTGCCGCTCACCGGAGAAGGCGTCAGCAGAATGAATCCCGGCCCCGCCGCGCAATAGCCTACTCCCTGATTCTGGTTGTTTGTATTCTGTACGATGGTATCGATGGAAGTGGCCACAACGATGATGTCCCCGACAGTAACCGTCATGGCACTGGTGCTGAGGGTTCCCCCTGAGAGCCCCGACGCTGAGGCTGGCGTACCGTCCAAGGGCGAACTGGTCGTGATCCCCTTCATCTCCGTGCAGCCGTAAACAAATCCAGGCTGGCTATTGATGCTCGTTCCCCATGCCCAATTTATGTACTGAGTTCCAGCGGTCGCGGCGACACGGAATATTCCAGTAGACATATTACTGGTGTCGTTTACTTGCACGTCTTTGGTGAACGTATCGACGGTCGCGCCAGTTAACGTGTTCCGCGTCGTCACTGTCGGCGTCTGCCCTGATGCGCTGTATGGCCACACCCCCCAACAGATACCCGTGTTGCCAGGGAGGAAAGCGTCGGGAACAAACACTCCGGCGATAGAAGGCATCGCCACGTTCTCGCTGGCTGGGGAGTTGCTCTGATAAGCCGACACGAAATTAGATGTATCGGTACTGGTCGTGCTGCGAAGTTCCACGCCGAGCGCCGCCCACGCACTCGATGTAATCGTGACTTGGCACGTAACCGAGGCAGCCGTTGCCGAACTGTTGTCGCAGGCCGCGCCTGCGTCGAACGATGAGGTCGTCCCTGACCGGCTAGCATCTCTCAGGTTGCCAGTGCTGGAAGTTGGTATCCCGTCATTCCCTTGGGAAGATGTCGCCATCACGATGATGTTGTTCGCATCTTGCGTCGTGATGGTGATGGCCGGAGCGGTAGAAGTCCCGGTCGCCTGCACTATCTGACCGATTGCTGAGACGTTGGAGTATTCTTCAAACTGAACGTCAGAAACAGTAGTTACGGCCCAGTTGATGGTAACGGTGGACATCGAAGCCGGGACATTTCGGGCGATCCAGATTTCCGGACAGTTGTTCCCGTTCGGACAATAAATCCATGTGTACGGGAAGAACTTTCCGGTAGAAGTGATGCTTGTGCAACTCGTTCCGCCGCACACGTAATTGATTTGTTGATTCGCTGAAATGTGCGTGGAAACAAAGGCAACGAGCGTGTTACCGGCTGTAGGAGTGTGCGTCAGAGTATATGTGTGGGAAGTTGCGGTAGTGGTTACGGAAAAGCTGCCATCAGACTGCACCCATGCAGGGTTGGCTGCGAACGCCGGGACCGACAAGCATAGTATCGCGATGAGAAAAACTAGATATTTCATTGCGAGCAGTCCAGTTGGAACGTGATTTGTTTCGCCGTAGCAACAGTCGTAATAAAGAATCCGAGTGTGTCATTTGCCGCAATCGCCGTAGATGTAAAGTCAGTGACTGTCGTAGAATCTATTTTTGTACCGCTCGCCAAAGATACGCCGCTGGTTGAGATTGAGTTTGAGCCGATGGTTGGCAAAGCGGTCCCGCTATTCACGCGTGCCGTCTTAATCGTAACCGTCCCGGCGTCGGCCATGATGTGCCAGCCTGTGATTGTGCATGCGAATGGGACAGTAATGTAGCCAACCTCATTGGTCGTCAGCGCCGCGCCAGTGGCTACATCGCCGAATGCCCAACCTAGCACACGAGTCTTTAATGTGACGCCTGCGGCAAAATAATTGGAATTATCTGTCCAAACCTGAAATGTGCTTCCGGCGGTCAACGGCATGGCAAGACTGCTAGCCGAACCGTTAAGATTCAAGCCGTTCGGTGCGATTGTGACCTGACCCGCACCGATAGTCTCGACAAAAATCAACCATACGGGAGTTTGCGGCGTTGCAGGTAGTGTCAACGTGCAGGCGCTCGCGCAGTTCATCACGATGAGCTTGCCGGCGTCGGCGGCCAGCGCCGAATAGCTGGTTGTCTTCACCACCGCGCCATTGGCCGGCACTATGCACGATTGCGGTACAACCTGTGCGATGAGAAGCAGAGAACAGAAAAATGCGATGGCCGCTCTTGTGAATTGTCGGAAATTCATAGTTGCCTCACTGACTGTCGACCACCATAAAACGTCTGCGCTGCCCAAACCGGACCGCGAAAACACCAACCGCGTCGGATTCGGTCAATACCTCCGTAATACTGAAATGGTTGGGCGATATGCCAGTTACACTGTCTCTGACCGCCAGGGTTTCGGTTACGCTCACATGCCCCGGTGAGGATGTATTGACGCCGCTTGCAGTGGTCAAGGTTTCCGTCACGAACCTGGATAGATGGGCCGGCGATACCTTGGTCACCGAATCCGTTTCGAATAAGGCTTCCGTAACGTTGACGAAGAGCAGATGCGGCGAAGATACGGTGGAGACCACGTCGCCAGTTGTCAGGCTTTCGGTAACCGATGCTGCATGGAAAAGCTTTGCTGTGACTGAATCTGATTCTAGTAATGAAACTGTCGCAGATCCGGATGTCACAATATGCCCGGTCACGCTGTCTACGGTTAAATGAGATTCCGATACCGAACCTATGGACGTGCGCAGCGTGGCGACGGAATCGCTCTCGGTGAGCGTCTCGGATACGTTGCCGATGGCTCCATGGACGGCCGCCGCCGAATCCGATTCCGTCAGCGACGTTGATACGGCAACCTGGTGAACGGCCGTGGCCGTCACCGTCTGCGTCGGCGAAAGATTCTCTGTGACGCTCGCCGTGTGGATGCTGGAGCTCACGCCAGCGGTCGAATCCGATTCGTTTAATATCTCTGAGACTCTTCCAACCGCCGCGTGCGTCGTAGCCACAGAATCCGATTCCGTTAGCGTTACCGTCGGATTGGCGATGCCGTTCCGCAAGGTCGATACGGAAGCCGTCGTGGTCAAGGTTTCGGTCACGTTCCCGACCGCCGCATGCGTAGTCGCCGCCGAATCCGATTCCGTCAAGACTTGGGATGCGGCCGCGTGAACGCTGCGCTGCGTCGCTGCGCTGTCCGACTCTACAACGCTCTCGGATATGGAAACGACGAGGACGTGATGCACCGAGACGACATCCGTCGTCGTCAGGTTCTCCGTGACCGCTCCGCAGCGAACCGCGGACACAGCATCGCTGGTGGTAAGTGATTCGGTCACTGTTGCTGAATGGGCCGCGATCCCCGTAACTAGGCCTACTGTGCTCAATGATTCGGTAACCGCCACCGAATGCGCTCCAGTCTGTTGCACAGCTGCGGTCGAATCGGATTCCGTCAAGGTTTCGGTGGTCGGTCCATTGCGACCAAGATTGGTCGTCGGTGAATCGGTGGTCGTAAGTGTTTGCGTGGGCAAAGCAGAAAAGTTGTGAAAGATTTGCGTCGCCACGGAGTCGGCGGTGGTATGGGTTTCGGTCAGCCCGCAGGCCGCGCAGTGCGAGGTTCCTGCTGCGTCGGACTCCGTCAAGGATTCGGTTACCGCGGCGCCGCGTGCGTGCGTGCTCGCGATAGCGACGGAATCGGATTCGGTCAACGATTCCGCTACTCCGCGCGGATGCAACGCCGGCGCCGCTACGGAATCCGATTCCGTCAGTGTCACCGACGGAGAGGCGTGCCCGGACTGCGCGGCCTGCACCGAATCGGATTCTGTTAAGTTTACCGTGGGTGTTGGAGCCCTGCCAGCGTTCGCCGCGGCAGAATCGACGACCGTGTACGACTCGACGATCCCGACTGGCCGGCAATTCTTGACCGCTGTGGCGCTGGCCGTGGTGGTTAGATTCTCGGTGACCGAACCATTTTGATTCACGGCGCGCGCCACTGAACAAAACGCCAGCATCGCCAGGAATCCTAGCGTCCAGCGCACCGTATTTGTTAGTCGTCGCACGCAAATTAGTCTCTATGAAACTTCTGTCGGTGAAATTGATACCGCCTTTTCGTCGGCTCTACGCTTGCGCATATATTCCCGGAGATACTTCCGACGACGCGACCTTTTCCTTTTATTTTTATAATAACGGCTCGTGTAGCAAGTAGAGCATAAACCGTTTGCCTGATGCGGGCGGTCAGTTCGCTTGCATTCTTTACAGCAATCATGATGCAAGGACCACCGGTCACCGAGCACATTAGCTTTGATTTCAGTGATGAGCTTGGACTGGGCAGCGCGACGTTCTGGAGTCCAAGTCGCAGCAATCTTTGCGCCGATGGCTTGATTGTCGCGATTCGGTCGAGCTTTTTCCTGTCCTGCCAGAGTTTTACGGCGGTATTCGGGGTCTTGCCAAAGTTTCCGAAGCGTCTTGGATTTTTTGCGTCGAGCTGCGGGCGTGGCTGACGTTCTGCCGCGAAGAATTCCACCAAACGGGCCACCATGGCGATCCTCGTGGCAATTTGCACAGATTCGAATTTTCCCATCAGCATCTTGTCCGCCTTCGATTCGCGGTTTCAAGTGATGTCCATGAAGCCATCTCCTGAATACCCCGCAATCAGAACAGTTGCCTTGTTCCATAACTTCCTCCTGCCCGAATAATACAGAAGGAAGTATGGGTTGTCAACAACGGACATAGGCTAATAGTTTATTGTCCATGTGACTGTGAGAGTGTCGCCATTGTTCACGGTCACCTGGGTGTAAGTGTTTTCAAATCCGAGGGTTCCGGACGATGATGCATTAAGTAAACCGGTCTTTTGGCTAGCCTGCGTGCCGGTGGCGTTGAACACTTTCTGGACCGTGAGCGAGGCCGTCGATGCCGTGTGGGCATAGACACCCTGGGCGCGGCTCAGGCCGTTCGATACGATCTCCGAAGCTACCGAGGTATCACCGGCGGCCGGCGCAGTCGCGTCGTTCGACAGGGCGATATAGTTCATCGTCGCTGGCGGGGCCGACGTGTTGGCCATCACCGAGGCTTGCCAATCACCGCCCGCAGTCGTGCGCAGGTTGTGGTTGGTTTCATTAAAGAACAGCGTCGACGGGTCCGCGGCGCAGGCCTTGTAATCGATGTGCGTGGCGGCCGCTCCGATGTCCGGAGTGCCGACCGGCAGCTTGTGTTTGTCGTTGACAATATACTTCTGACAGTGCCTGGCCTGGATGTTGACGCGGTTCTTCGACACCAGGTTCTCGACGCTGCCACCGTAGCCGAGCGCACCGATCGCCAGCAAACTCAGCAACAGCATTCCATGCTTGAAAATTCCCTTCACTGATTTCATAACGTAATTCTCCTTAGTTGAGGATGTACTCTGCGTGAACTCGAACAATTCCCGGGCTACCGACAGTCGATGTAATCAACAGCGCCACAGGCGACTGAGGCGGAACGGCGGGAAACGTAATAGCCGTCGTTGCTCCGGTCGTAGGCGTGCAAACTAAAGGCACAGAAAGAACCTGCGTACCTGGCGAATTCGGAGCAGCTTCTGTGCGTATGTCCAGATTGACGGAAACTGAACCACTGTCGACTGAACAGGAAATCCGCGTTAGGTTGAGGCCGTTCTTCGGTTCCCAATTGAATTTCCCGGCATCGACTGGAGTCGGATTCTCCAAGTCCATGGTGACGGCACCGATGTTATCGGGCGCACAGATCCATCCGGCAGGATTGGTTGTGTAGCGCAATACCAGATTGTTGTTGCCGGCGGCGATGGGAGTGCAGGTGGGTGGTGGAACGACTTGCGAGGCGGGAATCAGGACGTTGGGCGCTTGCGGCCAAACCACCCGCACAGCCAGAAGATTTACGGCCGTCGCGCTGTTCGGCACATTCCAGATTTCGCGGTAGCGCGAGGTCTTCGTCACATAATCCGCGTAATACACAGACCCATAGGGCGCCGCGCCAACGTTAGGAACAAGGGAAATAGAGAATTGGCCGCTGGTAATCTGTGCGGTCACCACCTGTCCCTGTGGGACAGTGAACCCATCCGCCGTAATCATCGTGGAGTTATTCGTGACCGTAAGGGTTCCGGTGACGGCGGATCCGCCAGCAGTGGAGAGAAAGTCCGAGACAATCGTCTTATTCTGGGCAAAACAGAAGAACGGGAACAAAACGGTCAGCAGAAGCGCCTTGAGTAATGTCTTCATTCCAGAGGTCGGTGGTCGCACACGACCGGCCAAAAACGGTTCCAATGTGCTCAACCATTTCGTAAAAAACCTTAGCCGATAAACAGACCACATGGAAGAGGTTTGTTAGAAGATGCTGCCGGCACAGGCCAGGGCGGCCGGCATGTCGCCAATGAACGTATTGGTGCCCATGTGGGTGGTTTTTACCCATGGCGCAATTAGAATCTTGTAGCCCATGGCGATGCAGTCGTGGCAAAACCAGTAATCCTCGGAATCGTACTCACGAGTTTCCGGATTGACGCCAACTTTGAAGAAATCATGGATGCGACCGGGATTTGATGCATTATCAGAACGCGCTTCATACCAGCGGTCGGGATAGCATTTCATGAATTTCAGAAACACTTCCCGCTTGACCATCAACAGGCCTGTGCCAACATGGCGCATTGGCTCTGGTGTATCGAATTTGATGATTTTTTCTTGCTCATCTAAAGGGAAGTTTAGGACAAAGTCGCCGGCGATTCTGGAAATAACGTCAGGAGGGAAAGCCGCCTGGGAGCTTACGAACTGCTGCGCGAGTGCGGCCGGGTCGAATCCATTTTGGCAGGCTGGGCTATTTTTGGACCATTCGAGAACGCGACGCGCGACTGCCATTTGGATCCGGTCCCAGCGGATGGATTTTTTGGAACAAGGAACACCAAGGATGTCTTTGTCCATTTCGAGCATGCTAATGATGTCCACCGGCTCGAAACCAATATCGGCATCGATAAAGCAGGCATGAGTGAAGGAGCTTTCTTTTAGAAAACAATCTGCCAGCCGGTTGCGGGCCCGGGAAATCAAAGACTCATTCCACACGCTACGGGATTCCAAATCTACTTCGAGGCCTTTGCGTTTCAATTCTTCAAAGGCATGGACCAGCTGGAAAAAGGAACTGTGATAGTTGACGGAAAGATTTCCGCCATACATTGGCGTCAGCACATACAGCTTTTTGCCGTTCAGGCTCATTCTATTGCGCCATCGGCATCGGCGGAACATTCTCGGTGAGCCACGCCTTTATAGGTGCCGGAATCTTTGTCGACCGGGATGCCCAATCGACCAGCCAATCAAATAATCCGTCGGACGCGATTCCCGCCCCAAAAATGCTCACCGGTGAACTCACTGGATTATACAAAAAATCAAGACTCTCAATGTGGCTTACATCGATGTGGAACACATTGAGAAGTTGGTCCGGAGAAAAATGTCGAATCGGCATGTAGATTAAAAGGAATTCGAGCACCGACCTAAAGACAAGGATGTCCCAATTGCGATACACGTACTGCCATCGCGTGGGGGCCCTTCCGGCGCGCATCGAAAAACTTGCACGTTTCATAATATAAACAAGCTGGCCAAGCAGAAAAGGGAGCAGGAGCATTAGGTCCTGTTTGTGTTCGGGAGTCATGGACATCATCATCAACATGAGACTGGGCATGGAATCTCCTTCGCTACTTGTTTTCCGGTGATGCGCCATGGGTCAACTACAAATTGGCTTGGTTGGAATTGTAGCCCGCGGTATTCCGGGCAATCGAGAGTGACAATGACAACCGGACACTGAATTACGTTCTCGAGCTTGTCGGGCGTGGCAACGAGAGGGTCATGCTGTTTTACGATGCGGCCGAGCGCTGTTAGTTTTTTACATAGCGCCATCCCTGCCGATTCTTCAATGACATTTGTGCCTGCTTTATAACTGGCTCCCAGAATTCCGACCTCCTCGTTCTTCGGAAGGGAAGAGATGATATGCCAGAGGATATCTTCGTTGATTTTGTCCGTGGCCAACGCCAGATGGGCTTTAACACTCACTTTTTCCGCGACGTACTGAAACATCCGGTTGTCCCGCGGGAAACACGGCCCGCCGAATGGGGTCCCCGGACGCAGAACTTTCGGACCGATCCGGCTGTCGCGGCCAATAAATTCCAAAATGGCGTGAGGGTCGGCACCAAGCTTTTCCGCCACCATGCTCACCTGGTTAGCAAAGCTGATTTTCATGGTAATGGCACAGTTCAGAGAAATCTTGGCGAGCTCCGCTTCGACAAAGGACATGATTTTGAATTCCGTTGCGCCAACATCGCGTAGTCGTGCATAGAGACGGAATACTTCGGCGGCGGCGCATTTGTCTGTGGCTCCTATCAATGCTACGTCCGGATTAGCCAGGTCATGCATGACCGTTCCGAGGGCAATCAACTCCGGCTTGTAGACCAGGGCAATCTTGTCGGAATGGCGGCGGATGGCCGGCAATAAAATATGCTGGCAACTTCCTGGCGTCACGGTCGATGCGACGATGAAAATGTAGGGCCTTCCACCAACTGCTGGAGCAATCTTCTCGATCCCGTTGAGCAAGTATTGATTATCGAAACTTCCGTCCGGCAAGGATGGCGTCGGCGCGACAAAAATGCAGGCGTCAGTGCTGCGTACAGCTTCTTCCGGGTCAGTGGTCGCTCGCAACAACAATCCCGCGGAACTAACGGCTTCATCGAGGCCGGGTTCTTCAACTGGCGCATGGCCGTGATTGATGGCATTTACCTTCGCGGCGTCCAGGTCATAACCGACCACGAACATGGACCTCGCAAAGGATGCGGAAATTGGCGAACCTAACTTGCCAAGGCCACACACACAGAGATGCGTAATCATGGGCAAGGCGCCTTTCAATCGCGCGTGAACATAAATTCGTGTGGTTCAAGGATCCCGCTTCTTTCAAAGCGAATCGGAATTGTCCCGCACACGTAGAACACTTCGGTGTCAGAGGCTTTCAGCAGAAGAGCCCAAAGGCTATATCCCACCATCAGAACTTTCGGGACTGCCTCTCCGGTGTGCGCTTTCTGAATAAAGGCAGCCGATACTTCCTGATAGGGCCAGCCTTCAACAGCGGGAAGCGTTAGCGGTGAAACCATTCGTGGATAGTATCACTTGCTTCATCCACACAAAACCATTTTGCTCTATAGTTGGTCACACATACCGTTCACCGCACTGATTACATTGTCGCATGCCTCCGGCCATACCGGTGGCGGTGCTGCCGCATTTCGGACAGATGGGACGCCGCTGGCCTATAGCAAGTTGTTCGACCGGATTGTAGGATCCGTGCGTGGGCACCTGCAATGCTGGGGCTGGATAATCGGTTTTGTTGCTGCGCCAGTAATAAAAATACATCACATCGTTGACATAGTGTTCGGTCTTGACGATGCCTAGCTCTCGAAGGCGGTCCGACCATCGCTGATCCTCACCAAAGCCTCCTGCCATTGTGGCGCGTAGGGCAAGCTCGCGGCGGATTGGATTTAGATGGGAAATGTCGCGGTAGAATCCGTTTTGGTCTGCGTTCCATTCCTTGTACCGCAATGAATGGAAGGTTGGCTTTTGTTTTTCTCCGTCGCTATACATTTGGAGCGTAAATCCGATGTAGTCGACACCATCGAGTAGCGAGTAGATGGTGGAGACATAGTTCGCAGAGACCAAATCATCGTCGTCAATAAAGTTCGAGTAGTCCGCGCTTGATCCTTCACGCATGATTTGACGGTTCGTACCGAGGTCCATGGTCGGGTCGAACCGCCGGACAATCAGACCAACATCGGAATAAGCCTCGAGTTGCGGCCGGAGGACAGCCTGCAGGCGCGCTAGGTATTGCTCGCGACCATGCTGGGTGAGTACCAGTAATTCCCATTTCATCGCATTGCCGCCTTAAGCTTCTCGATGTCAACCTCCCGCAGCGGAGCAAGGTCTGCGTAGAGTTGCCCGCAATTATCGCGCGAGTGCCGCTCCAATCGTTCGCTGGTTGTACGGTCAGTTTCCGACTTGCCGAAAATGAAATGCATATGCTCGATAATCACTGGCACGTAGCGCCTACGTCCAATAGCGTTCGCAAGGTCATTCAACCAGGTATCGCCGAAGTCGCTTGAAAAGTATGGAGCCGTGAAATAGCCGAGGGTCTCCATCCACTGCCGGCTTATGAATGGATGGGGGCCAAACTGTCCGCTGCTACTGCCATAGTTTTTGCTGCCGTCCGAACCATGCACCATTACAAGGCGGTCCGGAATCTTCGCGAATTCTTCTTCAATGATACGGACCCATCCTGGCGTGCGGAAAATAATATCATCGTTACCTTGACACAAGATGTCACCTTTGGCTACCTCGGCACATTTGTTCCAGGTATTAGAAAGAACGATCCGCGGGCCATATACAAATTTAACATCGCAACCGAAATCCACGTAGGTCAGTGCATCATCATTGTCGACATAGGCAACAAATTCGAGACAATCGGCAGAATGCGCCGTCTCGCGCGCGGACCGGATGGCCCGCTCTAAACCCGCACGACGGCCGCGCGTCGGGATGAGAATGGAAATCATTCGTATTCCATGTTTATCAGCAATATGTTCCACGGAAAAGTTTCTAGAAGTTTCCAGCCGGGCAGCATTGCCTGTAACTCCTCGCCGGTTGCTGCCCCTTCGTACATGCGGTAGTCCACAGCTTCGATGAATAGGTATTTTGTGTGTTTCAAAGCTTTCTGTCCGTGAGTGACCATATCCTTTTCCGCGCCGTGAATGTCCACGTACAGCAGGTCGATGTGGCTAAGTTTTAACTTTGCATAGAGGTCGTCAAACGTGAAACATGGAATGGGTCCGACTTTCCGCCATTGCGACGCATCGACGCTTAGGTGTTCCCGGTTTGGTTCGTAGATGGAACTAAAGCCGCCTCCACAATCACGGTTCTCCCAAAAATCACACGTACCTGTATGGTCGGCGATAGCACCGTAGATGGCGACCATGGGGCCTTCTGGCGTGTCGGTGAATCCCTGTGGCGGCAAGAGTTCGAAATTGATTCTATCGGCTTCGACCAGCACGCATCGTGGACCCCGTCCGGCCAACACTTGCAGCATCCACGCGGCATCGCCGCCGTCTTGCGCTCCTAATTCCACGATGCACACAGGGTCTGGAAGCGCCTTGAGAATTTGCGTGACCGCTGCGCGTTCTTCCGGGAAGCTCATGGAACGAACCTGTCGTTGCGCAGCAAAATATTGAAATCAAACCGTTGCACTTCGAACCACCCGGGAAGCATGGCCAGCAGTTCATCGCGCATCGCCTGCCCGGCATACATCTCTTCGCCTTGCTCCGCTTCCATGAACAGATAGCGCGTCCGTTGAAGCGCATTCTGGCCTCCGGCAATCATGTCACGTTCGGCGGCCTGGATGTCCACCCACAAAAGGTCAATATGGTCGAGCGCGAAATCGCGTGCGATTTTGTCCAAAGTTAGGCACCGAACCGATATCGGACGAAAATCGTATTTCGTGCCGTCCCTGTCGAGATGGCCAGTCGGTTGCCGGATCGAGCCAGAACCGACGCCACGGCCGGTATAGCACTTATAAAACGTGCACTCTCCATCGTGGTCGGAAATGGCCGCTTGAATGACGGTGGCTTTGAGGTTTGCCGCATACAGCCTTGCAAAATTGTCCGGGTCGGCTTCGACGGCAATCGCAACTGGAGGAACGCGGCAGGCGCCAATCAGCCAGGCTGTGTCTTCTCCACCGTACGCTCCGAGGTCAACAATGACCGGATGTTCACACTCTCGCAAAATACTGCCAATCGCTTGTGCTTCATCTTCGATATTCAATGGCCACTCCTATAACCACATTGATTGCAATGCAACATGCCGCCAGCCATGCCCAAAGCGGCGCTTCCGCATTGGGCGCATTTCATCGTGGGTTCCTCCGGTTTGGATAATTGCGCTTCAAATTCCGTGGCTCCTGGGCCGTCATGCAGCAAAATAGTTTCTCGGGTCGGCGCCGTCTTGGACGATGGGCCGATGTAAGCGTATGGTGACGGATATTTCGAGAGTTTCAGTCCCATGTTCCAGGCGATGACGCTTGCCGCGGTCTGGTCGTGACGATGCCCGCGCACGTCCGGAGGCCCGCACGGTGCTGTCGTGTACACGCTTCCTTTCCCGTATTGCGCACGCGTTGGACAATTCTGATTGGCCCAAGGACCGCAGAACGCGTCCGTGTCTTTGGCCAGACGGTAGTACTCTTCAAGAAAGGCATTCCCCTTCTCGGACTTTATGTTTACTCCGAGGATTCCACCGACAATCTGAGGAATCGCCCGACTCGCGCTGCGCGCGCTTTCGACCGAAAGCTCCGGGAATAAATATTGGTACGCGCTATCGGCGGTCCATTCGTAATTCATGCCTTCCCCGTTTTCGACAAGGAAATAGCCGTCGGATTGGAGTATTTCCCAGAAAGCATCCATCGGACGAATAGGAACAATCGACGAGTCGCACCAGAGCACCAGGTCTGCTATTTTCGCGGCCTCTTTCATGGCAAAAGATTTGAAGGCGTAGGGCTTCTGTTTCTGGTCTGGCCATCCCGGAGGTATGCATTGCCACATCATCTGCTTGGACCATGGGTCGAACCGGCGTAATTCTTGGGCGAGCCGCATCTGCCCGCGCTTGTAGTAAGCGTCGCCTATGGCCACATTGACCACGCATCGAGAGGACCGCTTCGTTCCGCGCGCCACTTGTTCCTCTCGAATCACAACCAATTTATCGCCTGGCACTATATCGTTTTCGATTTCGATGACCTCGTGCGGGTAAGGAAGATTCTGGCGTACGTACTCCAATTCCGTAAGGTCTCCTGTAGGGACGTGCACATGCTCCGGGCCTGGCTGAAAATATGCGTCATGTACATCCTCAATGACGTACAGGCCTCCAGGAGCCAATAGGGGGACGAATATCGAAGCCGTCGTCACTTGGTGCATTGGGACGTGCGAACCATCGTCGACAATCAGGTCGAAGTCATCGCCGACCTGTGCTGCTGCGCGCATAAGGGAATCAATGTCGTTCTGGTCGCACAAAAAAGAATGGATCCTATTCTCGTTGCGCAGAGCATCCGGGCGGATATCGAGTCCGTAGATTTCCGCGTCCGGAAAATAATCCCGCCACATCAATAGACTGCCAGCGGACTGATAGTCGTTGTGCATCAGACCGCCCCAACCAAGTCCAATCTCCAAAACTTTTTTTACGGATTTGCCGGCTAGTAGCTTGTGGTAGGTCGGCGTATAGTTATGGAAATGCGCTTTGTCTGTGTGGTGTTTCAGGGCGATCCTACACAGTTCGCTGTCTGTCCAGTTCATTCATTCGCCTTTGGATTCATAAACAGGAAATTGCCGGTGGTGGCCTTCTGGACGTCTCTCCATTCGCCGTTAGAAAACGCTCGAATCGTCCAACCCTGCATGTGCTCGTTGATTTGGCTAATTGTCTTGGCGGCGTAATATTCGCCGCATTCCATTAAGATGTAATCGACGTCTGCAAGGCGCGCGCCCAAGCCGCGAAGCGCCGCTAGTTCCGATCCCTCAATGTCCAGTTTTAGCAGGCGGATTCTACTGACACGTTCGCCTGTCGAAGCGCCTACATCCAAGAGCGAATCGAGCCGCATCATCCAGACGCCCACTTGTTTTGCATTATTGCGAACAGGATAGAGCGTCCCGCAGCCATCATCCCATTCGGTTGGAAGGTTAAAGTCAACAGGCCCATCGGTATTTAGTTCACCAAGAGCCATGTGGGATTCAATTACAGAGAAGTCGCGAATGTTTTGCGAAAGCATGACGAAGTGCATTGGATTACATTCGACCGCCAAAACTCTCGCGCCTGCCTTGGCCATCAGGCAGGAATAATAGCCGATGTGGGCTCCGGCATCGATGCAGAAATCGCCAGGGCGAATGAGCGAAAGCACCAGTCTCGATTCCGGTTCTTCATAGCATTGGTTCGCGGCGAATTCCGTGGCCATGTAGCTGCCATCGCGCAATGTCAGGTCAAACCCGAACTTGGTGGCTACTTTCACGCACGCTCCTGACCTGGGTCAGCATCGCTTCGAGCATTTGCTCCAGCGTGTATTTCGACCGCACGAGTTCGCCGCCGGCCCGCGCGATCCTGTCGACTTCTTCCGGATGTTCGAGATAATGTGTCACTTGCTTCCCGTTGTCCGCGTAGAAACCGTAGTCGTAATAAACGATGTGTTTGTCGCCCTTGAAAATGGACAAGTTTTTCTGAAAATCGATGTCAGGAAAACATGGGTACATCACGAATGTGTCACAGGCCATTATGTCGAAAATTTTTTCCACCAGCAATCGTGACATTGGCGGCAAACAGAAAAATATTCGAATCTGTCGGTAATTTTCGGCCAAAAGTTCCGTCGTCTCGCGCTCGCGGATCCCGCCGATATCCTGGACGACAACGTTGCCACTGTGGAAGGTGACATTCTTCCCGATGTGCGGAGCCATCTTCATTAGATAGTCGTGGCGTTTCTGATAGAGCGTACCGATGAAGGCCAAGTCGTATTTCTTCTCAAATTTATCCAAATCTGCATGGTCGGGAGGATGGAAAATCGTCGTGTCCGCGCCGTACGGTAGCCACTCACCGCCATACTTGTCGGCGTCTTGCGCTGCGGGAAAGGAATAATGTGTCGCCCATTTTTTAATTTTTGGCAAACGATGCGGTAGTAACAGGTCGCCGCGGTCCATGGACTCATCGAAGCGGGCGAGGACCGGCACCTTACCCATAAGCTTCTGCCATTGTTCGAAATCATAAATTTGTTCGATCCATGGTTGTGTGTATTCCGCATAGGTAAGCAGAACGCAATCGCATTCCAGGAGCTGCTCGATGGTCGGGACCTTAGCTATAATTTCCGGAGTCACCTGCACTTGGTTGCCCGGGAAGGCGCATTCGATGACGTCGTGGCCCATGCGCTCTAGCGTTTCGCGATAACCGAAAAGGGAATAAGCACATGCCAAAAAATTCCTGACCAGCACTAAACCTATACGCATTCTTGAGCCTTTCGCCGTAAATGATAAAGTTCCTTCTCGCGACCAGGATGAAGCTCTCTCCATTTCTTGAGATTTTCGGCTTTCGATTTCGCGAAACATGAATGGCAGTTTTTCAGCGGGCTAAATTCCATGCTCGCACGCCCTATAATTCGATAGGCGACCTTTCGTTAAGACCTCTTTTATTCTATGTGTTAGTGTTATCTCGCCTCGCGCCCATTTTCTTTTTGTATGGCAAGAGAAACATACTGGCTGAACGTGTCTTCGATGCTCTGGCGCATATCCTAAATAGTGGTCATATTCTGCTGCGGAATTAGGACAATCACTGCATGTAAGTGTTGCTGGATTTGGGAGACGGCCATCGGCAACCATCCTTCGAACAGCCGCATGCGCCGTCCATTTTTCTCTGTTATAGCGACCCTTCATGTGTGCTCTTTTTTGAAAGCTTCAAAGGAAGAGACCCGGCCGCAACCTAAACACTGAATGGTTTGAGCCCGATGGTTGCCATCAAACGGGCCATCATAACCGCATGACTTGCATTTTATGACTTCATCGTAGAGCCCGAGAGCGTCAGCAAATGTGGTCGCATCGGAATTGCCGGGCATCCAATGGAGCGCACTGCCAACCCCGAGTGGTGGAACGATGGCGGGAGGTTTCTGAACCTTAACCGGCTCAGGCGAGCAGATTTCTGAATCGTCGAGCACGATCCTGCGGTTCAGCGACATCGCCGGATTCTACACCCGAGCAAACTAACAGGGCAAGTTTATGTCCAGGTGATGGACTGGATGACGAATGCCGAATACCAAATATTCGAAGCGGGAACAAAAAAAATACCGGCTTTGAAAATGTTGCGAATGGCAATATCCACGCTGGAGAATCCTGTTTGTCCTGCAGCTTGGCCTTGGCCAGCAATAGCGCTGGAATCCAATGCCTGCAACCCGGGCGGAATGGGAACGACCACAACCGGATTGCCGCTGATGGTCAAAGTGATGTTGAGTTGTACCGGGCCAGGCATAGGTTATGCGACTGCCCGCGCGTTACGGTGCGTCGCCCTGTACAAGGCCAGCTGGCACACCCTCATCGATGATTCCAGGCTTCTGGCCGCCGTAGATATAGGCCTGATATGCCGTTGCCTGCCGCGCTGCCGACACCCAAGCTGCGTGCGCGGTCTTGTGCGTGATGCGCGCCGCATCGAGCGTCACAAGAGCAGCTGCCTGCGCCGCCTGCAGAGTGGCAAGGTTCGTGAGTTGCGCGGCAGTCGGACTACCTGGAGCCGTGCCGCCAGGTCCTGGTCCTGATACAGGCATAAGATTTCTCCTTTAAAACTACGCGCGTCCTCCGCTATTAGGCGGGCGCTACGAACGGTCCAACGCCAGTGCGGATTGCCGAGATCCATGGCATGTAATGCGCCAGAACTTCCTGGACATACGTACCGAAAGTCCACTGGCGCGTCACGATTGGCCATTCAATTGCGTAATAATCGCGCTGCATCAGCATGGTCCGAACCGCAGGAACGCGGCTGTGCGGATATGGGTTGCGATTGATGTCATACAGAATCGTACCCTGCGGGAACATGGGGTGAATGCGAATCGGAATCGTGTCGCCACCCGCAGGATTGATGCTGTACTTCGACTTATAGCCGGTGATGATGAAGCCACCGGTCATACCCGTCTGCTGCTCCATCTGGCTGACCTGGAAGATGTAGCTGTTGTTTCCGGTCGAGGAGAAAATGATCGCCGATTCGAGCGAAGCCTTTACGTCAGCGGAAACCCAGATGGCGTCCGGCTGTGCCTGATAGTTCGTCCAGAGATACTGGAGGTCGCTTTCAATTTCGGCGACCTGGCCGTTGCCGGCCGGGGTGAACGAGCCGCCGCCCATATCGGTCCAGAGACCGTTCTGGAAGGAGTAGGTGCCCAAGCCGTCGAAATCTGTCGGCTGGAAACTGTTGTCGGTCGAAAGACCGGCCGCGTTGCCCAACTGCACGCCGTTGGCAGGAGCGGTGACGGTATAGTTCGGCCATGCGGTAATCGAGCCAAGCTTGACGTTGCCCGTGGTAGCAGCCACGTTAATGCCCCAGAACCAGGCATATCCAACGGCACCTTTCACGGCGGGAACGGAAAGCTTGACTTGCTGGAAGGACGTGTTGGGGACCGTAACGGTCGCCGAAACGTTTGAAATCGCACTCACTCCGCAAGCCACGTTGGTGGTGCTGCCGTCCGCGTTGGTGCGGGTGTAGTTGGTGGTGATGCCGTTTGCAACGCTTGGAGGAGCGGCATAACCGGCCTGCCCACCCGGGTTCATGCCGAAAGCGGTGATGGCCACTACGGCGGCTACTACGTTGGCGCCGTTGCCAAGACCGGTCGTACCGGCCACGGCGGCGGCGGTCACGTTCGGCGCCTGCCCTAAAGCAAATCCGAGGTTGCCGGCAGCGGTACCGCTGTTGCCCCAGAGAACCATCATCTCTTCTTGGAGACGCAGGCGCGCCAAGTTGCGGAAATGCTCATCCGCCAGGTTGTCGGTGAAGCCTTCGCCGGCGAACTGGGCGGTGAAGGTCTCTCCGCCTTCCATGCCGATTTCCTTGTAAGTCGCAAGGTAATCGACTTCGTTCGGCGTTGCCGTCGCGTTGCGCTGTCCTTCGAGCACGCCGGCATAGACAAACGTGTTATTCGGGTTGCGGGTGGCCTTCCAGTGGGCCGCCGTGCCGACGCCGTCATTGACGCGCCCCATGCGCGGAATCATCTGGATGAATGGCGTGAGCAACGGGAAGATGAAATACGCGGGGCCGCGCAAATCGAAAAAGTTGAAGCCCAGCGAGGTGGTGACGCCGGCCTTCACTAATTCGCGGCCGACCATCTTGACCAGCGGATTGATTTCGTCGTTTTCGTACCGCCATTGCTTGGGGTCAATCTCTCCGCCAAGCCCTTTGGGCAACGCCCGCTTCATGAGCGCCGCGAGCTCAGTACCAGGAGCCGCCGCTTTCGCTGCATTCGCGCGAGCCTCCGCCATGCCGGCTTTGTAAAAATTCTGATTGATAAGACTCATGATTCGCTCCTGTCAGATTTGAACTTTGCCAACTCCAAATTTTGACTTACTGGCGCAACAGGCCCTGATCCCCGTCCTCGGATGAGAACAGCTTCGAAAACTCGAGCGGCACAGAGGCCGGCGCGTCCGCGGCCGGAAGCGGCCGTTGTCCTGGACGAGTAACCGCCTTGATTCCGAAGGCTGGCGCGGTCGGCGCAACCGCGGAAACTTCGGGCGGCCGCACCGTGCTGCCAACGGCTTCGGCTACCAGCTTCATGACGTGCTCGCGCATGGCCTTTTGTACATCGGGGTCGTTGTCCATCATCGACAGCGTCTTGGCCATCAATTGCGTCGAAGTTTCGTTAATCATGTCGACCATGACATTGCCGGTTGGGGCCGTCACTGGAGCTGTCACGGTGCCGGTGCGAGAAGAGAGCAATCGCGCAAGCGGCCCCTCGTCGGCCTTCTTCACGCCACCCCACTCCACGGACAAAGCCTTGATGGCATCGATTTGCGTCTTGACCGTTTCCGCATGGGCGCCGTGAGCCTTGGCGATACCGTCCTCGTGAGCAGCCATCGCGACATGATGCGAATGGCCTTTCGCCATGTGCGCCTTCATGTCGTGGTCGTCGGGCAGCGCGTCATGCTGCGCCTTGAAGTGCACGGCGTACGCGGAATGCGCGTCGGCCTTCCCTTGGTGATGCGCCGCGAGCGCGGCATGGAGAGCGTGCGTTTTCTGGAGCTCATCCGCCTGCTTGGCGAAAAAACTGCCCAGCGACTGGCCGGCCTTCTCCAAATCTTCTTTCTGGTCAAGTTTGTACATTGCTCCTCCTCGAAAGTTCTCAGAACTTTTTTACTTCACGTGCGCTTTCACTTGCGCGAGCATCTCGCGAGTTTCTTCGTCCACCATGGCAATGAGCGTTTCGGTCACGGCGGCCACGTTCTCGGCCAGCATTTCCGGCAATGCGGAATCTTCATCTAACTCGTACTCTTGTTCGCAGCAGACCGAAAAAACCAAACAGGCCAAATCCTCGAGCGTGCAGGCCAGACGCGATACTTCCCACATGCCTTTGTGCAGGCTGGCATGAACCAGCTTGCCTGTATCGCTATCGAGCGATTGCAATCGCTCGCTGACAATCTTGTCGGAATTCTTGTTCACGTAGACGCGGGCAACCTTGCGCATGGTCGCGAAAATGGCGGCGATTTTTGTTTCTTCTGTTGTCAGGTCGATGTTTAATTTCTTTGCCGCAGCGAGGACCTTGGGGCGAACCTTGGTCTTTTCAGCATCCGATGCGAGCGCCATTTTCGCAATACTCCAGCGAACGTATTTGGCCTCGTGCACCGGATATTGCCAAGTTTCCGTCTTGTCCAGGTTCTCGACATAAGCAAAAGAAGCTGCTTCCAGGTCCTTACCCCCGACTTTCTTTATTTTTTTCGCGGGTTCCGCAGCCGGCGTAATCTTGGTTGTTATCGGCGAGGTGTTAGCCGCTTTCAGTAAACTGACTTCCTGCTCAAGCGCCGTAATGCGCGGGTCAGGTTCGGGAGAAACGGTCTTGAGGAATTTGCGCATCTCGACCGTGCCGTCGGTCTTGATGACAGCGAAACGCGCAGACGGCAGGCACGGATTATCGACGAGTGAAACTTCGCTTGGATTTGCGACGTATCTCTGGCAACCCTTGAACACAGGATCCGCAACCTGGCCGCCGACCTTCCGGCCGCCCTGGCTGAATCCGGTGTAAACGCGCTCTTCGACTTTTTTCCACGCGTTGTCATCGACGACCTTAAATGTCATTTCTATTTCTTTGTCCTGGTCGTCGAAATTGAACCCGATACCTTTGCCAACCGCGGAGAGTTGATGCATCTCGCGCAATGGCATAATGTTTTCGCCGTCTGTGGCTTTGGACATCTCGGAAATCAGCGCCTGATAGTAGGGTTTTGATTTTTCGTAATCGCAAACTTCCAAATCTTTGTCGGGCTGCTCGGCGGTGACGATTCCGGACACTTCGCGCAACGCAAGGTTGACCTTGCTGAACGGAACAAACTTGGTGAAGTCTATTTTTTGGAGCTCGCCCATTTCGTAGAAAACCATATCCACGATTTGCGCCACATGGAAGAACTATTTTTAAGCCGGGATTTGCAGGTATGGAAACTTATGTAAAAGGAATTAAAAAACTTAGCGGTGGAAACTTAGGCTTTTTGGGAAGAAATTTCACTGACTACCAATACGCAACGGCACCGCGGATGGGCTCCGGGATAGAGGTCCCCCGATGGAAATGGATGGCCCAATTCTACTTCCACGTTGTCGTTTCCATCGCAACTTTCACAGACTGCTTCATCCTCAGACGTTGTCCAGCGGACTTTGCGCACGACGCCGCTATCGCGCCAAACAGTGAAGTTTCCTCCGGCTTGCGCGTTACTAACTTCTGTTCTGGCAATCAGTTCCGCCCTGGCTTCGCTGAAAATGCCGTTGCCTTCGGCTTCGTCAGCCAGCGCTTCCTGGATGGCGGTCTTGATTTCCTTCATAGAAGTCTCTTCGCTAAACGCGTCGGCTACGATTTCACGGATCCGTTCCCGGGTGGTGTCGCTAATAGCCCAGCGCGCGTCCGGGTTCGGAACGAGATTTCCTTCTACGTCGCGCTTCATGCCCACCAGTTCCGCGGACCGTTCGAGCGCATAGTTTTGTGCGACGGTGTTGGCGGAGGCAATCAAGCCAGCCGATGAAAATTCCAGTTGCAATGCTCCTTGACCGATCCCGCTGAGCATCGCGGATTCAAGAGCCGGCTGCACTTCCAGCGGCACGGTTTGAAATTCCTGTTCGAGTGCGGCAATGACCGCATCGGAAAATGCGCGCACGTCTTCCACTGTCGCTTTGGCCAAAAGTTTTGCATATTTTTTGGAACTGTTCGAACCGGCTACACTGTTGGCCGCAGAAAAAGCTATGCGTTCTCGTTCCGCTTTCGGCTTGTCTTTGTGTTTGTCCCACTCGCTGTTAAAAACGTGCACCCATTGGGCGCGGTGTTTCGCGGGGACATAAGACGGCGCGTCGCCGGCACTGGAATACGGCATAAATGGATTCTATATCAACTATGCCGCCTTTGGGAGTTCCTCATCTGGAAATAATTCCGGGCAAGCATTGATGGCATCGAAGCGCCTGTCGATTTTTTGTTTCCAGGCACCAAGCGTATTGGTTGGCAGGCAAACCTTACCCCAAAATTTAAATCTTTCGCCAGGGTCGTAAGATACACGGATAATTAACCAGATAGAGCCGTCTGGATGCTCTTCCATATCCACTTCTAGTTCCGTGTACTTCATGCTACGCGCTGCGCTGATTCTCTTCGGGACTGATGGCGCCGCCCCATTCGGCCAAATCGATATGCTCATTTTTATTCTCCAAGCGATAATGTCGCCACATGAATAGTACATTATGGAATTTGGACAGCCAGAGATGTGGCATTGCCAAGAGCTGTGTCAGATAACCGTATAAGAGTTAAAATCGCTATTTTTGTTTGGAATTTGTCGAAGTCAAGGAAATTTTTATAACTGTGTCGGAAACTGCGTCAATGTACTATTTCTTTCTTTCGCCTACCGTCCGGATTGAGCCGGTCGCCTTCTTTAAGCGGAGTTAGGTGCTGTATTCGGCGTAGGCCTAATGCAGCAGCTTTACAGGCGTCTAGGTATTTACGTTGAATATCAAGTACGTTCACTATAACTTTGATGTTCTCAGCTTTCGAGAGACGATTGTCGAATTGAATTTCTTTCATAGCATGCATGGCGAAGCCAGGAATAATCTTTTCAAGATATTCTATCAGGTGTTTAACACAGGGAGCGCCATCAAAACCATCTCTTTTCTCAAGCAAATCGCACATGCGTTTCCTTCGATGTTCCGAAAAAACCGTATAGGAAAAATGCACCACATTCAAGGATTTTTAGTTCGCTCGCGCAGCATTCAGCACTCCATCCATTGGCCCCGCGTCAAATATCCGTGGCGCTGCGTTTGCGTTCCCTCGTTGTGTCCAGTCATAAGGATGGAAGGCGTCACGGTTATCGTGCCGTCCTCGTGCTCTTCGACGATGTGCTTCGACAGCACACCCGCGCCGCATCCGGGAATGTAGATCCACCACTGGCTGTGTTCGTCCTTCCAATAACGCATATGGAAGATTCTTCCGTTCGCTGGCGGCGTGCTTCTGGTAATCTGGGCCCTAACGTGGTGGTGGACGACGATTACGAAAGAAGGATAACCTGGAACCTTTGCGCATCGACAAAATGGAGTCGCTTGATGATGCGCGTATGCGGAAGTCAACCAAGGTCCTTCTTCTTCCACGATGGCTTATACGCATCGGCCTTACGTTGATTCTCTTTTATACATTTCTCGCAAAGGTCTATAACGACCGACTTCCCTCCAAGTAGCACGGTTCGCTGCTGGTTTCGTGGGATGTCGGCGGCGCACTGTGAACATTTCACGCACTTATTTTCCGATACCAAATTTTAGGACCGTAAAAACCGCACCAACGATTCCAAGCAGGAACATCAAACTAGAAAAAATAATTGTGACCATCATCCCGAGCCCCCATCGCACACTCGCTGTTCCAGCGTCGTGTGATTTCTCCATTGTCTTTTCCTTACTTTCGCCACTACTGCGATATTCCCGCAGGCTGGCGATTTCTTTCTTTATGTCGTCCAGTTTCTCGTCGTAGGCGCGAAACTTTGCATCGGCTTCTGCTTTAGGCAGTAAAGTTGAAGCTTGGTCTTTTAATTGGCCGCGAAATTCATTCACAGCATCGAATCGCTTCTCCGTGGCCGTTTCGGCCTTGGCCACCGCCTTTTCGCTAGATGTGAGGGCGAGGCCTGTTTTCTCGTCCATTGCCTTGAAGCGCTCTTCATATCTCCGGTCACGTTCGTCCGACATTGCGGTGGAAGCGGTAAATTTTTCCAATGTGAGCTCTTTTAGCCCTTCGAGCTCCGCAGTCAATTCACGCAGCGATGGCTCATGCGTCCTGCTGCCATTCTGACTTTCGTTTTTGGGCATGGGCAAACTCCTCTACGCGTCAAAAATATTATCTGGAGAATCGACCGTATGGAAGTCTGATGTTCACTTTGTCGTAGCCCCATTGATGGCACAGCAGGAATTCCAGGGGATTCGAAAATCTCCCTGCATGCAATAACGGTCCCGGCCTAGGCTGTCGGGTTCATAGGCTTTCTCTTGAAATGGGCAACGGTGGCAGCCAAAGCCTTCACCATTTGCAGCAATGCCGTAAGCGGCGAGTTCCGGAGTCATCGCGTTCGGATTTGGCGCCACGTTCAATTCCTGGTCACAAGCGCGCCTCTTCTCCCATTTACGGCAACTGCCGACGACATCGACGTTGATATTGATGAGCGTGCATCGCCCATTGTCATAATCTTTATTGCAATCCGGGCAAACGTAATTTCCTTTCTCGTCGAACGTTGCCGGCCGCAAAGCCATGTCGCCCGGCTCACCGTAATCGAACACTTCCGCGAACATCTTGCGGTTGAGAGCTTCCTGCATCTCCCGGCGCGCCTTTTCGACATCGCTCAAAGCTGGTTGTGGCTGGATGAGCAGTCCATCGAGACGCCGCTGCGGATTAACTATGATTCTTGGTGTCGTCATGGGTCACCCGCGCGAGCCGCGCACTTGGCAGTAACAACTTCTCAAGGTCCGCCACGGTGTAATCGATCCCCGAATAAGCCAACTGCGATAGCGTGAAAGTTTCACCCTCGAGCGGATTGCCGGCGTCCACGTAATCTTGCGCGGGAGCATCCGGCTTCAAATATGCCACGCAGATGTGTGGCTTGTATTCTGGCCAGCTCTTGGTGTGCGGCAGAGCTTCGAGGTCCGCGCGGAGTTTGCGCAGCTTTTCGCTTTCGACGCGAATCACCAGCGGCACACCATCTTCGCCGGCCGGAAAGGCTTCGAGACTTTCTAGCGTTACGTCGACGTCGCCGATTCCTTTGGTGATTTTATTTACTTGCTCGGCCGTCACTTCCGGATGGAAGCCCCATAACACGGTGACGTGCGGCGCCATGTCGCGACCCTTCGGAGCGAAGTGAGTGCCGTCGACGGGAATTTCAAGAACCCGTTGCGCGTCATCGACAGAAAGATTGAATTGCACGTTGCCGAATTTGCGCTTTTCTAGCGCGTTGCCCAGGAGTTTGTGGAACCGGCTGGTGGCGATGGTTTTGGACTGTGCCGCAAAAACTTTCTGGAGCGTCTGCTGGATGTGATGGACGGCTTGCTGTGATTCAGGTGTCAGTACGTCCGGCTCAATACGCGATCCGAGCCGTTTTTCGAACTGAAACGCCTGCTGAATTTTTTTTTTACCGTCGAGGCTTTCTTTACCGCTAGGCACTCCGACGTTTTTTCCTTGCGACCGGCCTCCACCAGCTTCTTGGGAAACCGGCGTGCTCCCGCGCGTCGCATTGTGGGCCCCGTTGGTTGGTGCTGGCTTTTGCGGTGGCGCGGTAGGCGTAACCGGATGCGGATGGATGGCGCCTTTCTCATCGACCATCAACCCGGCCGTCGCCGGCGCCACACCGACAGGAACAAATCCGGTGCCGGTGATGATCCCCAGCTGGTCGGCTTCCGGTTCCGGCCGCAATTCTTCGCCAACACGCTTGCGCGCCTCATTGGGCGTAAGTACCGCCTTGCTGACCAGCATCGTCAGGGCGGCGGCGTTTTTGAGCGGGTCTGGCTCCGCATAGGGATTGATGGCGATTTCATAATCGACAAATCCCATCTTGCGCTGGATGATGAAGTCGATGATGCCCTTGACCCACAGCACCCAGGGCAGCGTGCCTTCGATTTCCGCGGCGTCGGCGGAAGATTTTCCTTCCGTCCGAATCATCTTCATCAGCCGTTGTGGGCTGGTTCCGTAGCCGTAAGCCACTTCGCGGATGTGCTTTTCGTCGTAGAGTCCGGCAAGCAACGGCTCTTTCGAGAAAATAATCTGGTCCGCTTTGCCAGGCTCGTTGAATCCTTGCACGAGACGCCATTGGTTACGCTTCGACAAGTTGCCGGCCAATTGCGAGTTCATCCACTCCATCGCTTCTTCAATGCGGTCCGGAGACGTTCCGCGCGGCACAACCTGCACGACACCGGGGACGCTGCCTTCCATGTAATAGGCCAGGACGAATTCGAGGCGCTTGATGCCGACCTGAATTTCACCGGCAAGTTGCTCGGTGGGGGAATTTTTTGTCCAGCACGGACGTCCGTTCCTCCTAATATAGATGCTGTCGTTTGGAACGGTTACGCAATGAACCATACCGGTGTACTTTATCTTTTTGGCCTTAACTGCCATTTCGGTCGAATAGCGGCACCGCACATGATAAGACTCACGATAAAAACTCATTGGCTTGCGGTTGGGGCTAAACTTCATGAAGCCAGCTCTCACTTGAGCAGAGAATCCGAGTTTCTGTGCGATTTCTACAAGATGGTCTGCGAGTAATTTACTCGTCGTGGTTGCTTCGTGGCGCACGATTCCAACTTGGCCGCGTCCTGAAATATTTTTTCTTTCCTGGAAGCAACCATCGCCTAAATGATAAAACTTCCAGAAAAGTTCAAGCTGATGACGAGGAGCGTTCCGTATCGCTAATGGCACAAATTTTTCATGCGCTTTACCAAATTGTTCAAAATGTTCTCCAAGTGCAGGACGTCTCAGGATGAATGCCTTACCATTGTGGCCGTCTTGAGCGCCGGTGATTCGACGAATCAAATTACTGTATTCGGTAAATCCTTTTGACATTGGCATCTGCGCTATTTCGATGCCGATTTCTCCGGCGCGACGCCGAGATAGATTGCCTTCTGCCAGATAGGCTCCGACCAAAGCGCAATAATCATCACCGCTTATTCGCACGTCCATTCCTTGCGGTGCGCGACGAGGGAAAAACATTTCGCCGATTTCGGCACCCCCGGTCCATTGCGCAGTTACTGGAATTTTGCGTTCGTGATTTATTTTGTCAGCGAGTTCGGCAGCGGACATAGTTGTCTCGTTCCGCCCATTTGGACCTTTGGTTGGGATGGATACGAGCATTCGATGTTGCGGCGTGACAAGTAGGTCCATCGATTTCGATGTGAACGCATACATTTCGCCATCGTATGGTTCATTTGTGTAGGCAATTGGCTTCTGCCATTCAAATTCTTTTGTTTCTGGATTACGCGTGGCTACGTAGTCCGATTTGTTTAGTTCTGGGAATCGAACAAAACCTCTGTCGCGTGTCAAAATCTCGGTTTGGGAATCCACGCACATTCCATAAAGTTGCGAGGCTAACGTGTTGCGCGGCACAATGTTACGTGGTTTGTAAATCAATTGGTCAGTTGTGAGGTCTACAAGTGGCAGGCCCCACCAGTTTTGGGCGTATGCGGGACTCGGCGGCACCGGCGTAAACCCATTGTTGTCGATGTAACGCACAATCATCTCGCCGCGAATGACCGGGAGCTCTGCGATTTCGCCGTTGAACGTCTGTCGAATCAGAATCGCCGGCGCATCGATCACCAATAAATCATCGAGCAACGGACGCAGCCATTCTTGCCAGTTGTGCTCGCGGTCGGGATATTCAAAAAACTTATTCAGCTTGTTGAGGGTTTCTTTGTTGTCTTTCGCGCGGTTGGCCACATCCTTGCGCGATTCGGTGGGCCGCGCGCGCATCTGGATTTCCCACGGAGCCCGCGTGACGGTGTCCTTCACGTTCTCAATGCAGATCCGCGCCAGAGGATAGGTGGCCATGGTCTTGAGGTCGGCGGCGGTGAATTCCGCGTCGGCACGCGGCGTGAAAATTAAGTTTTGTCCGGCCCAGGTTTGGAATCCGCGTGGCTCGGTTCCAGGAGGTCCGAGCGGCTGTACCGGCTGCAGCGGCGAATACCAGGAGTCGTCTTTTAGTCCGCGAATTTTATCCGGTGGCCGTTGATAGAGCGAACGCAGGCTTTCCACCAACTGCGTGACTGGCTTTATAACGAGGCCGGTGCGACCATTTGCCATTTCGCGAACAGTCTAGTCTAAATCCGGTTCACGCGGAAGGTGGGGTTTCCTCGGCCCACAATTTAGCTTGCCGATCCTCGGCAACTTCCAGGTCATCGCGGGCGACAGAGGGAAGAACTTTGGACGGGTCAACATCGCTTGCGATTGGCTTGTCAAACCAACGCGCACCATCCACCAGACAAGTATGCTGGCACAAAATTTGCGCGGAGATAAGAGGATTGGTGGCGGTTTTGGCTGTCGGGCCAGGCTTGCGTTTCAGCACGCAGCGAAGTTTGCCTTCCCGCGCGCCACACGATGGGCAACGCGCATTTGGGTCGATGCGCGCCAGGTCTTCTGGTTTCGGAATACGGAAGAACCATACAATTTTCTTGATAGCGAGGATGATCCAGTAGAAAAGCATTACTCCTCCACCACAATGCGGCGCTTCGAGTCGAGATTAAGCGCAAGTGCGCGATACTTTTCCGCTTCCTCGCGAATTTTGTCCCACTCCAGAACATCTTCCATGGCGATGATGCGCACTTCATATTGTCCGTTTGGTCGCATGGCCGCGCGATATTTCATCGAGTTGCGTTTGCTGGCCTGTGCGCCACGTTCAGTGCGGGCCTGCGAGATCCAGTCAATCTGTCCGTCGCGAATGGTCACGATGATGTAGCGGGAATGGTATTTAACCGAACTCATTACAGCCTCTTGGTCAATGTGACCACATGACGTTCGTACGGGTCTCTACCGTTAGCGTACGGCTTGGCATGCTGACCGCAGAAATGTAAACTCCAACTTGGCCCGCCGCCATTCATGTTGGCGCGGGCGACTGTCACCGTCCACGGATTACTGCAAAACACAAACTCGCAGAGGTTTCTGTTCTTTGGCTCCCTCATATTCGCACCTTCGAGTACGGGTCCTTGCTCCATTGCGCGAAATCGAAGTACCGATAACCACGGAAGGATTCGTGAAACAGTTTCTCCGGCGCTGCGATAAACGGCGGGTCGCAAATGGCCACCCAATTCATCAACTTGATTTGCCATTCACTGGTTTCTCCGGAGATGGATTGCAGTCTCGGCAAATTGTCGCCCAGGTTTCGCACAATGGTGGTAATTTTGAAATAGCCAAGGATGGTGCCCTTGTGCGCCCACCAGAGTTCCTCGGTCGCCTGCTTCGGCTTGCCGCGGCCAAGAGTGAAATAGAATTGGCCCCAATCGTGATTGAACACTTCGAGCACTTTGTGACGTGCCATAAATCCCGGCCAGGTGCGAAGGATTGCCGCCATTTTAGTCTCCGTCGAGAACAATGAGTTGCTGCTGCTCGTATCCAGGCCGCGGCGGATGAATCGTCTTGTCGTCGCCGATATCATAACAGCCGTTGCAGGACATACTGCCGCACAGGGCTCCGGGCGCTAGTCTCAGGTCCAGCTTCGGCTTGACGACAAGGCCAAGACGAATTTTTTCGTTACGGATGATTTCCGCGAGCTCGGACATCTTCCGACACTCTTTGATGGGTTTGAAATGATTTAGCGGGCCTTTGGGATTCAGCCGCTTGACAGGACATGCTAGTAATTCCCCGGAATATTCCCAGCCGAGCCAGACCACTGAAATTTCGCCGCCTTCCTCGCAAAATTTTCCTTGGACGATGATCCGCGCGTTGTGCTTGTCCGCTTCGAGCAGGATGTACCATCCGTCGAGGCCGCAGGCTGCCGCCACCTTCGGGTCGAAAGTGTAGTCTCCTAAAGTAAAATCGACGCGGCCATCGCCTCCTGGAAGTAGGCGCCTGTCGCGCGGGATTTTAAAATCTCTTTCAAATTGCGCTTCGCCGGCGACACCCAGGAGCGAATAGTCCTCACTCAATGGCCGGCTGCTTTTTTGACGCTGGTGGATCCGGTCCCGGGCGTCTGCTTCGGCTTGCAGGGCGCGGCGTGAAAAACTCATCCAGCCTCCAGTAGCTCTAAGGCTTTGTAAGCCCGATATGGCTGCGGCGGAACACAGTGGTCGCGCACGACGTCCAGAAACCATTTGGGCGTCCGGTCTTTCAGTTTGCTCTTAGTGTAGCCGTCGATGACCGTGAACAGCAGATAGAGCTCCACATCCGGAATGTAGCGCAAGGCTTCATCGAGCCGCACAACGCTGAATTTTCCCTTGGCCTCCACCTGCTTCCAGAGCGCGTGGCCTTCATCGTGCCACTGCGCAACGGCCAGCATCGATTCGTCGTTAGTGAATTCGGCCAGAAATGCGCGGGCCAGCGACGCGTGGCTGCGCGGATCCCGCAACGAGACTTGATGATTGTCGGAGAGCCGCTTGCCGGCGAGCTTGAAACTGTCATGGACGTGAATCAGGATGAGCAGTTTCAAATATTCTTCTTCACTGAGCATCCCGGAAAGTTTTTCAAGACTCTGGCGTAATTCAAAGATGTGGTTTTTGACCGTGCCTTCCTCGTGGCCTTTGCGCGGCAGCCCATAGGTGATCCCTTCAAGATAACGCGAATCGTCAAGAATCTGGCCGATGATTTCTGTCAACGATTCTGCAATGTCCGCGCTCATGCGCTGCTCCGTGCGGGCAATTCCCAGTTTCCAATTCTGATTCGCGGCCCGCTTGGTCGCCACGCTTTCCAGAGTTGTATATAGACTGCCTGTTTGTCGCTCCAATGAATCGAGAATGAAAGGCACGGGTCGCTAGGGTCGCGCAAATGGATTGAGAGCAACCGCACAATCATTCCGTCCTCCATCCAGCCGATAGCAATGCAAAGCCACAGCAGATTCAAAATCATGACAGCCTCCAGTGGATAATGTGTCCGCGAAACGGCAACCGGTTCTTGGGCTCAATCCAGAATTTCATCATTTCATGAAAACTTGAAAACCCGTCTCGATGGGCGAGGCTCTCGCATTCGGTCTTATCGAGATGGGTGCCATCGATGCGGACAACAAAGAAACTTGGACCACGGTCCTCAGCGGTCGCTACTTCATGCCAGATTTCAATTTCTTCCACCTTCACGCACGGTACACGCATGAGCAGCTTGGCCTTCTTGGTGCGCAGACCGGTGTAGAGATGCAGCGTGTTCCCGGGCTTGTCCGGATGCGCGCGGACCCCGCGGATGGTGTGGGTTTTGGCTCCGGACTTAATGAAAGAAACAAACCGCCGCTGAAAATTATAGAGTCCCATCGGATTCTTTCCTATGGCCAAAACAACGGATGTGTCCACAGACAGGGCAGTGCGGCATGCGCTCCGGACAGACGTCATCGATATCCCAAAGCTGTAACGGTTGAAGCTCCTCGCCGTGCCGCATGGCGCCTCGGCGTTCAAAATCGAGGAAGGCATAGCGCAAGTGCGCCAGGACCCGCTCGTTGTCTTGGCAGGGAATCTGTTTGTTCAAATACTCCACGCGGCTTATTAACACGCGCAGCAGTTCTTGGCAGTTGGTTCCTGGATAGTGGCCGATGTTGAATGGATAGCCAGGACCTTCGCGCTTCATGAAGGTGATTACTTGTTCTCCGGCACCGTCGTAGACGTCCAACTGATATTTGTGGCCTGGGTCTATCTCTCTCATTTTTGGAACCAGGATTCTATCAAGCGCTTGGGGTACATGAACTGATTCGCCGCATCAGGACTGCCTTCTTTCCATACCGGTTCTGGCTTAGGCGGCTCTGGAGCTTTTACCGGATGCACGCCAGCACGCAAATAAAACACCTGCGAAACGGGATTGCGCGGGTCAAGCAGTCTCATTGGAAATAAATCTCTTCCGCTTCGAGGAGCGCGGCGAAACGTCCGCGACCGAAGGAGCGTAGTATATCATAGAGCCAAAGATATTCGCGCAACCCGCGGCCAACCGTGTCGCGACCCACGTTGTAGAGCTGCTTGCTGCCTTCGAGTACACAATAGAGCGGTTCGCAGGGATGCTGGGGCCGGTGTCCATCACGCGTTTTATACACTCCAATGGTTTTGCGGAACACTGGTATATGTCCCGGTGGTGTCAGCGTGAATTCAATCTCATCGAGCGCGATAGGACCATGCGGCCAGGGAGCGTGGCCTTTGGCGTCTTTGGCGCAAACGCACTCTAGAAACAGTTTCCCGCACTTGGCGCAGGTTGGCGGATTCACGGGGACCGGTTCAGCTGTATCGCGATAGAAGCGCGCCATGTTGCCGTTATTGAAATAAGCGACATCCTCGCCGTTGCGCCGGATGATCCGGTAGGGGACGCCCACCGAATCAAGCGGCTGGCCTTTGCATACTCCGGTTTTAAATTTCAACTGCGGGTCCATTTTTCACTCCTGTGTTTTTCTGAACAAATCCTCGAGACGCAAGGCAATCTCCTCGAAGTTGAGCACCCCAACGCGATTGAGTACTTGTTTGGCTTCCTCGAGCTGCACGGCGATTTCGACCAATAGTTCGGCTTGCAGCATGGCAATTTCGCGGTCGATGGTCGGCGTTATGCACGCCTCTTTGCTATCGAATTTAGCCCGCAGCCGCCAATACTTCGCGCGTAATTGTTCCACGGTCATAGAAGTGGCTCCGGAATCTTCACTACCGTTGTGCGTGCTCCATCCTCGGCCACGTTGATATAACCTCCGGCGGGAATCGCTTCACCTTCAATGTACGACCAGTGGATTTCGATGCGGCCGAAAAATTTTACTTCGGCATTGATGGGGCAGGCGCCAAGTTTCCGTTCAAGTTCAACCGCCGTCATCGCCGCCTCCATTTGCCGGCCGCCAGTTTCAGCCGGGCATTTTCGGCACGCAGATAAATCAGCTCGTCGAGGGTGAATTGCGTATTGGCCCACTGGCAGGCAACATGGCCTTCAAGATACCGGATCCAGGCCTTGGCGGTGGTTTGCTTATTGACCTTGCGCAGCGATTTGATGTCGTCAAGAAAATCTTGTCCTTCCTGTAGGACGGTCCGAATGTATTTGTCGCGGTCCTTGTCGAGCACCGTGTGGCAGATGCCCTGCGCCGCGGGCTTGCCTTTGAATTTACAACCCGGCTGTACGCAGTAGCTTTCGTTGATTTCCCGTTTGCGAATTTCCATTTTGTGTTCGCGTTTTCTTTTTCTCATGATTTCTCCAATATGCGCGCGTGCCAATTGGCTAGCACCGCGGAAGTTGAGACGAGGTGGTGTTTGAATTTTTCCATATTTCCGCTGCGCTGCGCGTGCAACGCTTTGCCAGCGAGGTAGCCTACCAGCCAATACCATTCTTCCGGGTCTTTTTCCAAGTCCGCTTCATCGCCGTGGCGCAACCGCTGGTGTTTGGATTCAAGCGCAACGCCTTTGAAGAAGTCATCGATTTCCGGAGTGTTCAGGATTTTGGCCAGCCGTCTAGCTTCTTCGCGGTAAGCGCAGCAATCCTCCCGGTCGCACGGATTGGCGTAATGAATCATAAGGTCCCGGCGTCAGACTTCGTGGAGGAAGGGTCTCTCGTCGGTGCGTGGCCCGTTGTACCAACCTCAAGGCCCTTCCTTTGTTCCACGGCATCCGTCTGTAGCAACGGTCCAGGCGGAATAGCTGTCTCCTGCAAAAGTATGTCCAATCCATGCACGATGCCTTCTATTTCTCTCCCACGCGCCAGAGAAATATCAGAGCGATGCGCTTCTCCGTTGTTCGCAAGTTGCTCGGACCTGTCAATTAGCCGCTGCGCTTCCGGCAACCATTCATCGCGAATCTTCGCTGCCAATCGCTCCCGCAGTTCCCGCTCAGATGGATTGGTCATGGCTTACTCCGCGAGAAGAGCTGCTTCTAGCCTATCAGCTATGCGTGAAATTATTGCTCCGTGTGCGTTCGGCATTGATGCTGCTTCTTTGCGCAAACCAGTCACCAAATCCCGCACCTTCTCACCCGCGTCACGCTGGGCGGGAGCCACTGCGAGCATCCTATCAATCGCTTCAATCACTTTGCTGACTTTAATGTTCGGATTGGACTCTGTTAGCAGACACGCCTTGAATTGCTCCAATGAACTGCGAGAGGGCTGGGCGGGAGTGGAGGCGAGAGCGGCGCGAGTTTGCAGCAAATCATCAATGGTGACGTGCCCAAGTTCGGTACCGTGCCCGTCCGTTTTTAACGTGACGGTTACGCCTCCGCCCCATTGCTGCTTTATTCGCTCGACTTCATCCCAGCGCATGTATGCGAACTTCTCCAGCGTCTCCCGCACCGCCGCGCTGTCAGAAGGCCATTTAATTGGAGGGGCGCCACCAGGGTCTTGCGCTTCCGCTTCTGTAAGTCCGGCCTTGATTCCCGCTAACCCTGTGGTGCGCGCGCTGCCGGGCAGCAACTCCAGCAACGCGCCCATCTGTTTTTCTGTGCCGTGCGGAATGTCGGCGAACAAGTCCCTATACCTGGCCCAGGCTGCGGCCAAATTCTTCGCGGTGATTTCGCGGTCGGCGCGGATGCCGGCGGGATTTGAAAAATAAAACGTTCCAACAGGCGGCAGCCCGCCGTCGCGGATGGTAATCTGCCAGCCGTCGCCATCGATCGCCGCCACCGTACCTTCCACAATAACTCTATCTCCGAGTTTTATCTCTTCGCGATTCATGCATCCTCCGACGGGAATCCAAATCCTGGCGGCGCGGCTTCCTCGAAGCGAGTCAGCCGGCTGCGAAATACGAACTGAATGATGTCGGTCGGGCCATTGCGCTGCTTGGCGATAATCACTTCGGTGTCCTCGCGTTCTTCCATAGTGGCGTTTTGTTTGTACAGTCCGGGCCGGTGAATGAACAGCACCACGTCGGCGTCCTGTTCGATCGCGCCACTCTCGCGCAAATCCGACAGCATGGGTGCTCGTTCCTCCCTGTCGGGCGCGCGGGTGAGTTGCGACAGGGCCAGCACCGGGCAGCCCAAATCCTTGGCCAGCGCTTTTAGGTTGCGCGATACATCGGACACTTCTTCCTGGCGGCTGCGGCCCCGGGAACTGGACCGCACCAGTTGCAGATAATCGACCACCAGTAGCGACATGGCGCGTTCTTGTTTGAGCCGTTCCGAACGCGCGGCCATTTCGCCGATGGTGGAGGCCGAAGAGTCATCGATCCATAAGGGAGCCTGCGAAATTGTTGCGAGCGCTTCGGTCAGCCTTCGGAAATCCTCCCGCGACAGGTGTCCGGTGCGGAATTTGTGCGCGTCCACCTGGGCAACCGAGGACATCAACCGCAATAGCAGAGACTCCTTGGACATTTCGAGCGAACAAAAACCCACCGGCTTGCCATTGCGGACGGAGATGTTTTCGGCGATGTTCAGCGCCAAACTGGTTTTGCCGTGCGAGGGCCGGGCGGCCAGGATGATGAGTTCGGCCGGCTGCAACCCGGCAAGCGCCCTATCGAGTTCTAAATACCCGGTTGCGAGCCCGGTAACGTTTCTTCCTTCGGTAAAAATCTTTTCGATAGATCGGAAATTTTCGTGCACGATGGTTTTTATCGGCACAAACCCGCCGGTCGGCTGCTGTTGAATCAGCGCGGATACCTGCTCCCGGGCATTGTCGAGAATCACCGCGGCACGGTCGTCACCATCAAACGCCTTCTGCTGGATATCGGCCGTGGCATGGATAAGATTGCGCAGTAGAGCTTTTTCCTTGACGATCCTGGCATAGTGCTCGACGTTGCTGACCTTGGGCATGCCGTCGGCCAATGCGGCGATATACCCAGCGCCGCCGGCGGCTTCAAGGTTGCCGCCGCGGTGGAGGCCTTCGGTCAAGGTGATGAGGTCGATGGCTTGTTCGCTTTCACTGAGCGCCATCATGTGAATGTAGATGCGGCGATGCTGATCCAGAAAAAAATCTTCCGGTTCGAGCAAGGCACGGATGGGCACGAGCGCCGCATTGTCGAGGACCACCGCGCCCAGCACGCTGCGTTCGGCTTCGATGTTCGACGGCAACGGCCGTTCGACCTCCGGTTTGGCTTGCGTTCGGCTCACTTGTTTTGTTTTTGGACCGCTTCTGCCAGTAGGTTTCTAACTTCCGGCAGCAACGGCGCCGCTTCGAGCAATTGTTCTTCCCGCAGATAGGCTTCAACAAAAGCCTTTTTGGCCCACACCAGTTTGTCGTCCGGGGCAGTGAACAGGTAGCGCAGGCCTCCGGCAGCTTCGGCCGCGCGCAATTCGCGGCCTTCAAGCGGAGTGCCATGCCAGCCGATGTCTGGATGATAGAGATGCAGGATGACGGCCAGGCTATTCTGCCAAGCCAGTTCCGCTTCCGCAGTGCGGTCCATGGATTGGGCGTCTTTCAATAAATTCCGGACATGCGCCGGAACAGGAAACGGGCAAGCCATCGTCGGCACAAAGGTTTTTTCCACTTCCCTAAAAGCGGCTTCGGCAAGGCGCGGGTCAAGTCCAGCGAGGCTTTCCATCCACAACGCTTTCATGGGCTCGGTTACATCCCTGTCGTAGAGCGTGGCCAGGCGCAGTAAGCCTTCACGGACGGTCAAGTCCAAGGGTCTTGGCGTTTTTGCGCATACGCTCAAGCTGGTCCTCTCTGGTGCGACCGGCAGGTCCAAGCGTTCGTCGGGCATTAGGGGTCTCCTTGGGCGGGGTCTTTTTCCAATTCTCTTCCTGTAACCAGTTGCGGGCTTTGGGCACGAACCGGTCGCCTTGTTGCCAACTGATGGAGGAAGCTTTGTAGAGCACCACCGCGGCGATGACGTCATCCATCACTAGCATGTCGAGGCGCATGAACAGTTCGCGGCTGGATAGTTCATCCTGATGATTCGGGTATAGCTCCCAGAAGGCTCTCCATTTGTCTTGTTTAAATTTTGCCGGCTCGTCGCCGTTTTTGGCTGCGGCATCGGTGTGCGCCTTGAGCGTTTGTTCGGCTTCGATGCGCACGGCGACAGGCGTTGGGAACAGAGTTGGTACCGGCGTCTCCACCGCTAGACTGTCCCAATATTTCTGAATTTCCTCATCGGACGGGGTGCGCACATCCAGTTTCGGGTAATGGTCGCGCTGGGATTTGGGCGGCAACCGCCCAGGCTTGTTGCTGCCGGTCCAGTGGCCGTATTTTTTGCCGCGTTCTTCCCAGGTAAACAGCAGGCCATGGCGTTTAAAATCCTCAAACACCCGCTGCAGGGTATCGAGAGTGAAGTGCGGCCGGATGGCGGCGACTTTGCCGTGAATCACTCGCAAGTCATTCATCTCGAAATTTCCATTGGCGTCGGCCAACCCATAGAGCCAGGTATATTCGGGAATGAATTCCTGGCGACAGTGCGCCAGCTTGGTGCTGCCCCAAACCGCTTCGGCATCGATAACGCGTTTCGGCATTCAGCGGGACCTCGCGATGGGCCGATTGGAGCGCAACCCTTTTCGTCCAAGCCTGCGCAGTTTGGTGATTTCCCTGCGCGTCAGATTCCACTTCTTGGCCAGCCGTTTCGCGGTTTGTCGTCCGAACACCAGGTCGTAGAAAAATTGCCCGGTGGGTGTGCGCTCAAAAAAAATCAGCCCGCCGTCACGGCGAATACGTAGTAGGGCGGCGCCAATGTTGTCTGGTTTCACGCGGTAATCTCAAACAGCCGACACTCCGCGGGAAACACGATAACGTCCAATCCCTGCGCGGCGAGCCAGCCCTGCAACTCCATGGCATGGTCTGGCGAAACCGTTTCCTTGAGAACGACCAGATATTTTGCGGCAGGGTTTAACTCAACAGCCTTGGACAGCGAGAGGACTTCCTCGAGCTCGCAAAGTTTCATGCTGTGCCTGGATTCTGCGAACGGGAAGAACCTTGAAGTTGAAAGCCAACGGTGCGGAAGAGAGAGTGGAGGAAATCACCGGGGCGGGTGCGCCGGCAACCACGTTCAATCTTTTCCGTTGACCATTTCGCTCAAGCTCTCCCCATCCGCGGCGACCACACTATTCCCAGGCACCATTTTTGTCAAGAGCCCGTTCCAAAGAGTTACCTGTGAATTTTGTGGATTTGTGAATTACGACCGCGCCGCCAGAAAATTCGGGAATTGCTCGGCCCGTTTCCGGCCAACCAGGTACTCAAGACAGAACGCACAGAGAGAAACCTCGGAGTCGGTCACCTTAAAAAACGGACCCTCATCGGAGCAGGCTCGATGCTCGTGCGCCGGGCAGTATTTTGTGATGTCCTGCGACCATGGATTCGGACCCCAAAACGCGCATTCGCAACCGGCCAATTCCGTCATGAATTCCGGTCCAAATTTTCCAAGTATTTTTCGAGGATTCCGAGCGCCAATTGCGCCACCGATTGGCGACGCTCCGAAGCCAGCTCCACCAGCCTCTGTTTTACCCGCTGATCCCGCTCCGAATTCAGCTCAATGTACAGCACCAATCCCTGGTTTTTTCGCCCCTTTTCCATCCTAGAGTCATAATCCACAACCTAGGACTTGTCAATGTTAAACATATGCCTAGGCATTGCCTACGCGGTAAAAATTATGCCTAGGCATTGCCTACATAGGTTTAGGTTTGGATTTGGATTTGGAGTAGGTATTGGAACTACAGGACTACAAAGCTGCGTTTTTGCCTAGGCAAGCACTTTTTGTCATTCCAGGTAAGCGCCTGTTTCAAACCAAGAGACCCACAACAACAAAACCATAGAGCAAACCAGCAACAAGACGGATCCAAAACGGTGAGCAAAATCAGCTAGAATTTCAAGCTAAAATCGATTCCGAAATCACACCAAAAAACGGACCCAAATCCAAGAGCTCGACCGACTCATTTTTTTAGCTGGGAAATCCCGGGAATGGCACACCGCTTTGGACTGAAAATTTTAGCCAAAACCTCTACGGAGAAACCCGGATTTTGGTCCCAAATCCTCGAGAGGGCAATAGACCGGGAGCCCATTCCCTCACGCTAAAAGTTATGAGTCCAAGCCCATCCCATGCCCATATCGGCCCGCTAATAGGCTCCTAGGCCCATTGGTTGCCCATTGTACGCGCGTCCCCAAACGCTAGGGTGAGCCCATTGGGATGGTAGCAGGTGAGGCGGTAGCAGGTAGGTTTCGATCCGGGCAAAGAAAAAGCGGCCAGCTGTTAGGCTGGCCGCGTGGGTGTTACGGTGTGGAGTAGGGTTAGGCTGGCCAACCGTCTGAGACGGCACCCGCTCTGACTTGTTGCGTGCGGATGTATTGCTCTAGCGCCGACGTCAGATTGTTGCGGCGCAAGAATGTTTCTAGGTCGGGGTCAAACGTGAAAGCCGGGTCCGGTAGTTCAGGCGTTACGGGGAGAACTGCTAGGACGCGAGTCGAGAGTCGAGAGGCAGTCTCGCGGATTCGCTGTGCTCGGAGTCTCGCTTGGCGCATAAGGAATAGACTTGGCATTAGTTTCTCTTTTCTTGACTCGACGCGCATTAGGTCAAGCTTGCGCGTCGAGAGAAAAAAAGAGACTGCGCAGAAGATAAGTCTGCGCAGTCTCGCGGAGTAGACTAGGCTGCGCGACGCGCTTTCAAAGCTTCGATAGCGGCGCGCTTCGCGGCAGGAGTGCGGCTGGAATTGCGAATCGCTTGATACGCTTTGCTGCGCATAAAAGTCCATGCGCTGTTCGCGGCACGTCGCGCGATACTGCTACGCTTGGCGTGAGACAGGACGGCCACTTTCGCGGTAGACTTGGCGGACTTCTTTGACTTTGTGAACATTTGTTTTCTCTTTTCGGAGTCTCGCGTTTGTGTCGTGCTGCGCAAGACTCAATCTAACTATACGCATTCTATCTTAGGGCCTAAGTATTGTCAAGCGAAAAATGCAGCCGAACCCAAAATAAATAAAGAAAAAGCGAAAGTCCGCAAAGTGTCGAATTAGGTAACAAACCGACGCCGACATGCCTTTACGGTTTCGCTTTAGTTCGTAGGCATAAAGTGTCGTACCATCCCATAAACCATACCATGGTTACTAGAAACAATATGCCACTTATGGTTATCCCTAGGCACGGACGCCGCTTCTAAACCCATCTGGCGCCAAAAACCGAATTCATTTCGGTCCGTGTTCAGTGATTCCGAATCGGTTCGACAGGAGGGCCATTTCGGCCTGGCCGGCAGTCAGGTGTTTTTTAATTGGCCATGATGATTGATAAAGTACAGGGCGAAAGGTCTGTGTCCTATAAAAAGCAAAAGGTAAACCAACCTTTGTATGGAATCAATAACTTAGGGACCAAGCTGTTTTGCGGGAGGGCGAAACCACAACTAATAGTGGCTGGCCCATGATGAATTTATTTGGCCAGGCATTTAGGACTGTTGATTCCAAGCAACGATTTCTATCTCCGTCATGCATTCAGAATCGTCGAAGCGGAAGTGTTCCGATCCGTCTTGCACTATACCGTGCACGCTGTCAGCAATGAGAATTGCATACGTTTCATGCAATCCATCATGGCAAGCCTCGAGCAAACATTGGCCACCTTTCGCAGCGGACGGCCCACGATATATTTTCTCGCAACGATTCATTTTGGTTTGTCGTCGTTTGTGTGGGGACCTTGGGCTGCCGGGGCCTCGACCTCGGCCGGCTTCTCTGGCATCGGCTCCATGTCGATGACTTTGCGCTCATCGACTATTTCAATTTTTTCGCCAGGTATCGGCGTTGCATACAGCACCACAAACTCTACCGCGCGATCCTCGCTGCGTGACAACTCGATCCGTTGCGTTGCTTTGCCTTCGACTGCTTCGCGCAATTCTTTTGCTGCGGTCACATTCCCGCGGAGAGCTTGGCGCCCCATCGATAACGCCACCATGTCGGCGTTGGTCGCGCCGGCTTTCAGTTTGATTCCTTCGGCGTAGAGTTCCGCAATCTTTTCGGGTGGAACCAACTGGCGCATCCACGCCTCGTACGCTTCTGACGCAGGGCGTTTCGGCGGTCGGCCAGGGCTGACGGGTGGCGGGTTGCCAGGGCCCCATGGTGGCAATAGTGTCGCCGGATTACCGTTTGGGTTTGACATTGGGCGGATTCGGCTTTGTTCAGCGTTTATTCGGCTTTCATTCGGCTTTCCCGGCCGAATCACCGAGGAGGATACCGAAGTCGCGTTTCAAGTGCAACAAATCTTTGCTAACCATCTTTATTTTCAACGAGATAATTTGAGTCCAATTAAATCGATTTGAGTCCAATTAAATCATGGAGTAACAACCTGTATACGGTAACCAGTGATGTACGGGATGAATTGTTGTGGATTTTGGCACAGGAGCGGGAGTAGAGTGCGGCGATGGTTACCGGTGAGATGATTCTTCCGAAGATAGACGGGGTTGAAATTCGACCGGGAATTGTGTTGATAGACGAACCGAAACCGGTAGCGGGCAGCGACAGGCTGCGGTGCCTGGCAAATGTTTACGGGGCGCTGTGCGTTGTGGAGTTATCCATTAAGTTCACCGAGGAACACAGATAATTTTTATGACCATTCATTCGAGATCCCGGTCCGTTTTATGTTTTGCTTTTTTATGCTTACTAGCCCCAGCAACGTTCGGTCAAACAGTGACGGTAGTGGCCAACCCAACGGTGAGCGGTGTTACTCCTGGGACGGTGGCGGCGGCAACGAGCGTGACGCTGACGGTAACGGGTTTGGGTTTTTTACCCGGGGACATAGTGGAAACTTGTGCGACACCGTGTATAACGCCGACCAATTGGACCACGACTTTCCTGAATTCGACGACGCTGACGGCGGTGGTGCAATTTCCACAAACAGGGGCATTCACCGTTTCGATATTCCGGCAAACGGTGCCGCCTCCTCCGCCACCAGCGGCCTATCCGGTGTGGGTTGTAGATGGCACCTCGCGCGTGGGATTGGTGGACAGCCCAGGGACCGTATCGGGGATTACTGTATCGGGCGGACGCGGAGAAACCGTGGACGCACAAATTGCTGTGGCAGGTCCAGTGGGCAATGTGAATCTGACAGCTTCGGCGTTAACCGGGCCAGCAACGATCCCCGCTTCCGCCGTCACAGTCTATCGCGAATATTTCCTGACCGTGACGGGAACCAACAATTACGGCGGCGGCAGCAATCCGCCACTCGGTTCAGGAACGTACGCGGAGCCGCTGATCCCTTTCACTGACCCGGAAACGGGCTCGCCGCTGTGTGCAACGACAGCCACGCTCAAGGCTTGCAACGCCACCGTAGCGGCGGGAAAAAACCAGCCGTATTGGATTGATATTGCGATCCCGCGAGGCTTGGCAGCGCCGCCAGGCGTCTACACGGGAACCATTTCTGTCACTGCCACGCAAGGCACGGTGTTGGTGCCGGTCAGCCTGACGGTATGGAATTTCGAGCTGCCGCTCAAGCCCACGGAGCTTTCCGAATGGACGCTTTGGAATCCGGCTTCGGGAAACACCGTAACCAGCCTGGCGGATGCGCTGATGCGCAACAAGGTGATGAGCCGGTATGACGCGGCAGCCAACGCGGCCTTTGACGTCGCCAACTTCGGGCTGAACCGGTCAGGCTTAGATGGCTACTACTTTATCGGCATTCAGTGTAACGGCTCCTCGAGCAGCTCGCCGACCGCAACGCAAATTTCCGCAGCCGCTGGAAACTATCCCGCCGGAGTGGCGTTAGATTTTTATGTAGGCGATGAATTAAATGGGTGTCCGGCAGCCTATCCGGCGCTAAAAACCATGGCGGCCGACGCGCACTCTGCGGGCGTCAAAACGATACTCACCATCAACGCCCCGGACGCCAACCTGTACGGCGCGGTCGACCATTGGGTGCTGCTCGATGCCCTCGAGCAGTGGCCGGCTTTGCCGTTTACCGCAGGCGGCGATTTGTGGAGCTACACCAGCTGCAACACCGGATTCGGCAACACTCCAGAATGGATGGTGGACTATCCGCCCATCAACGAGCGCCTGCAGGCAGGGTTTTTGAATTGGGCCGAAGGCGCCACCGGGATCCTGTACTATCGCGCGGATGGCTGGACCAACGGCAACGCGCAAGCTAGCTGGGACAATGTGAATGAAACCACCTGCGGCAGCAATAGCCGGCCCGGCGATGGCATCTTCCTCTACCCGCCAGGGCCTATCGGGTCGACCGAATCCGCTCCCGGCATTCGCTTAAAAGCCATTCGCGACGGCATCCAGGATTATGAATATGCAGCCATCCTAAACCGCTTGGGGCAAAGCGCGTTTCTCAATGCCACCCTACAACCGATTGCCGGAAACTGGAAAAACTGGAACCACAGTCCAGCGTTGCTCGAAGCGGCCAAAACAAAATTAGGGCAACTGCTCACTCAGTTGGCGCCATAGGTAATTTTATGACCGAGCGGTGGAGATTTTATTACCAGCGATTAGCCAGATGGGAAGTGAAATTCCTGATATGGCTGGACCGGTGGTGTCCGTTGTTTCGGCCCAAGGTGGTATTGACGCCGGCGGAGATGGCTGGGTTAATTTTAGAATGCCTTGAGGAACTAAAAGCCGAGGGAATTGAGCGGACCGATTTTGCCCTTGAGGCTCTGGAGCAAGTGGAACGAACCGAGCCGGATGCGCACCGCTACCAACATTTCCAGAGCATACGCGCGGAGTTGTACCGGGCTGGGGTACGGCATTCGGAGGCGCAACCATGAGCGAAGCACGATTTGAACGCGAACCTGACAACGCCATCTTCGACAGAATCGCCAACACTCCGGGCGAAGCGAAAACATCCAGTTGGCATGTTCAAAGTAGTCGAGCACATTCCGCATGTCGGAATACATGCACGACCGCAGACGAGCTGGCGCGGGTGCGCGGGAAATTGCAGGAGCAACTGGACGGTTTCGCCAAGGCTGGAATCAGCGATCCACAAATCGTCGGGTGGAAAAAAGCGGCGAAACCATGAAATACCTAGCAATTTTCTTGTGGCTTCAAATGGCAGTCAGCTCCGGGATATTTTGTTTTTCTCGCCTCAACGACGAGATGCCTGCATGGACAGCGCGGCAGAAGTGGCAAAGGGCCGCCGCGCTTCTTTTCACGCCGTACACGCTCTGGAAATTACGGGCTGGGTGCGGCATAAGGACTGGACCATGAAACGCCGTAGCTTTTTCACCTCGATCGCCAAAGCGGCTGCCGGCTTTTGGGCGCTGCATTTTGCGCCTGCAACACAAGCGAGGCCACGCTGGGTTTACGCGCCGATGGATGAAAATCATTGCCATCTGTGCGGGGACCACTCGGTAGCGTTGCTCGAAGTTCCGGTCTGTTACACCCATACCGAAGTATGTTTTGAACGCGCGCGGCGCACGGTGCGTTGGGAATACGACACATCGCTCGAGCCCGGGCAAATGGCTTTCGATCCTTACGAGCGCCTGTGGCACATTGGAACCGCAGTCGTGGTGCAAGTTGTTCCTAACTCCTGCGGCGATTTGTACACGGTCGCACATCCAGCCGCAGGACACAAACCGCTTGATGAACAGTTCGAGCGCGTGGTGATTCGCCGACGCGAATGGGAGTCAGTTGAGTGGGACGACCTGCGCCAAGGCGATATTTTTAGGCGCATGAGCGAACCGGAAACATACTGGAGAATTCTCTCTACCGTGAATAGTCCGGGACCTGGGTATTATTTCTTCGTGGAGCAAGCCGTTGGAATGGGCGCGCAAATGCCCGAAAAGCGGCGTCTCACATCCCCAATTCAAATCATCGTCATGAAACTCGAAAAACGTACCTGGGTCTACCTACAACGGCCGCGGCAATACGAGATTGCCTTTCACGGCTGCGGCCACACAGATCCCGATTGGTCGGAGTACCAGGGACATCTCTGGTGCCCGCAATGCAACGTGGATTTCATTCCTGAGTTTAACGGCGTGTTTCGATGGGCCGGTTCCGATAAACTGCGCGATGGCCCTGGGACTGTGCTTTGACCGGTTCAACCTGGTGACGCAGATGGTCGAACCATTCGAGAGTGCGCAGGTGAAAGGGTTGCTGCTGCCGTGAAGACCTTGCTGTTCATCTGTTTCAGCCTGCTCCTGGGCGTCGGGCTGATAGTGTTGCTGACTATTCTTATAATACAACTGATAAACTCGCCGGTGTTTCCGTGGTTTGTGAAACTGTGGGGCCGGTTCCAACGATGAATAGAATCCGCAAACAGCGATTACGGTTTCGTCACGCCGGCCTCGACATGGTGCGCGCCAGCACGGAATTCCACAAATGCGTCCAGTCGTTAGCCGCGGATGCCACGATCGATCCGCTGACACGCTGGAGCCGGCTGTGTACCTGGGTGGCCATGGTGGCTTGCAGCGATGAAAACGGCTACGTGTATATCGGCAATGATGAAAAATTCATCGCCTTCCTGTACGACCATTCGAAAATCCTGGTGGAATTGCTTTGCGGAATTTTAGGCGATGAGGAAACCTATAGGCTGTTGGACGAAGCGCGGGACAGTAATCTGGAGGACGTATGCGAAAATTGATTCCCTGGGTCTGTGTTGCCTTTGTTTTGTGCGGTTGCGGCGGCGGCAGCAACTACGTCGCGCCCCAGGCCGTGGGCTACACGCAAGGCGGAATATTGATTGTCAACGACTGGGCCAACTACTGGGCCCAGGCAGCCAGCTACACGTTCACGTTCAAGCAGCCCCTGGTTGCTCCGTGCACCATCATGGTGGCGTCGGCAGACCAGTTGAACTACGGCACCATTAAAGATTCACAAGGCAATTCATTCGAGGTGGCCACCGGACAATCTGACTTGCGGCTGCTGTACAGCAATTCCTGCGCGAGCGGCACGGACACAATCACCGTGACGTGCCCTAACAATTTACCTTGCTGGGAAGAGGTCATCTTCGCCGTGTACGCAGGCGCGTTGACGCCAGTCCAAGTATCTCCAGAAACGTTCAATGTCGTGAGCGAGTACGGCTGGAGCGCGCCAGTACTGGCGGAAGCGGGCGAACTGGTTATCGGCATCGGATCCAACCACACCACCGGCCTTCCTGGAATAATCGGTGACGGCGGCTTCACACTCCGCGACCACGCCAACGCGTTCATCGAAGATATGGTCGCAACCGCGAGCGGCGAGGTCACCAGCAAAGTGACCTATAGCAGTCCGGTGAACTGGTGTCAGTTCACGATGAGTTTCAAGCCCAGGTAGGACGCACGGATTGTTAGTTCACTCCCAGCCGTCTGCGCTTCCAGTCGTCCACGGCTTTCATCAGGATTCCTTTGACGTCCTGCGCCTGGCGATGGTATTCCTCGGGATGGTCGCGGCGCATAGCTTCCACATCGATGCCAGCTTCATAGCCGTCGGTCCATCCCTCTACCGCCAATTCTTGAAATTCCGCCATGATGGTTTCCAGGTCGGCATCAATGTTGGCGGCGCTGAATTCTTTTCGCAGCTGCTCCACGGTCAGGCCAAACAACGCCGCCAGTAGACGCAATGCGCGGTCGCGGTCGGAGATCCTGTCCATCATTTCGGCTCCGCGGCCTGCTTCCAGGAATGATGACTGTCGCTGTGCTCGTCACGTTGGCACTGATTACCGCTTCCACTGAAACGGTAGCTGCATCGCTTGATTCTTTGCTCTCCAGGATGGCGTAAATCCTCCAGTTCGGCAATCACGAGCACCCACAACTTACGGTTGAGATTGCCAGGTGGAAACTGGTCCACTAATTTCTTTATAGCATCGATGCGTTCGCTCATTTTTGCTCCGCGAACAGCGCATGATATTCTGCTGCCCCATTCTGGCGTTGGTAGACCCTCCGGCAAACTGTAACATAGACGCCAAGTTTGTGCTAGGATGCTGGCCATGAACTGTCCAAACTGCGACCAATCGCTGGTGTTGGCAGCTGATGGCCAAGCGCATGTCTGTTCCGGCTGCGGATTCACGGTGACCGAAGTCGACCTCAACCAACCGATACGGGAAGAATTCCGGCAACGCATGAATAAATTCTACCGGGCGGGATTTCATGCCGACAAAGATTTATTGAAGCCAGGCATTACCCTACGGCAATCGTTAGAGGCGCTGACCGGTGTGGACCGCATGGTAACTGCGATAGAAGAACAAGTCGCCAAGCAAAGGGAGAAGCCATGAAAGAAACTCTGCGTTGGTTCCTGATCCTGTTTGGATTGTGGGTCAGCGGCTTGGGGATAGGCTACGGTTTGGGCAAGCACGCCGCGGACCGCTGGTACGCCAGCGAAGAAAAAACCATCGTGCAGGAGATGTTCGATAATGGCTGGAACGCGGCGAATCACGTAACCATTGGAACACCGCTGCTCGGTAAGCAGGCCAAGAACCATCAAGCGAAAACAAAGCCGGCGGTATCGATTTGGCTTGATACCGTCAACGCCAAAAACGGAGATTTTGGCTGGTATCCGGGAAAGGACGCAGTGTGCGCCCTCTACACCAACGGTATGCTTTCCATCATCGATGACGCCAGCTGTAATGCACAGGATTGGCAACATACCGGGACGGCGCAGATAACTGGTCCAGACCGGCGATGAAACTCTATCATTGGGCTGGCCAGCCAAAACAATATCGCCTCGAGCGCCTGGACTATTACGCGTACCAGCTGTGGTTTGGCTCTCACGTGTGGCGGATCCACTTCGCCTGCAGATGTATGCCATGCAGACTCACACGCCGGCGTGCCTTTTTCAAAAAATGGTTTCATATCGAGCTGACCGACCAGGACCTCGAGGACAGCGCGAAACTCTACGGCCAGCGGTCTTTGCGCAAGATGCGCGAAATACTCACGCAAGCGCGGTTTCGAGCGGCGCAGAAGGAGCAAGAACCGAAATGATTCGCGAATTCGATGCCATCCTATTGGCGGTGTGCACCAAAATCAGTCACGCGACGCAGCGTGCCATAGGGTTGACCAGCTATTTCATCGCCAAAATCGGGATTGCCTTGGCTGCGGTGGACATTGGCGTCCAACTGCTTAATTACCTGCATCAGTTTCTGCGTCATAAGACGCCTTTGAGCCTAATGCTGCTGCAACTCATCATACTGGTGGATTTCTACAGGCGCACGTTTTTCCTTACCAAAGCGGAGGAACACTTAGGCTCCGGAATCAAACCGCGCGAGCTTATGGCTTTCACCGTTGGCTGGTTCAATGTGTGGTGGAGACTCCTGTGGCTGGGGATGCTTTTGTGGGACACGGTATTCCTAATTGTGCTACCGCCGCGCCGCGGTCCTTACTGGTTTGCGGACTTGGTTTCCACGATATTCTTTTCCTTTGGAATGTCGATATTTTATTATTTCGTTGCCGTCGATCCGTTGCCGCCGGGGAAAAGCAAAGTGCGCGTGTGGATGGAACACATGCGAGCGTTCGGCAAGCTGACACCAGCGAAAGCGGAGAACCCATGACGGTTTTTATGGATGTTGCCGACCATGACGAGGACCGCAGAATCGAAATGATAGGCCACCAGGCGATGGTCCACAAGAAGACCGTGTCGTTCATCACCGACGATGAAGAAGGCAAGGCGGAACGCTACATCCGGAAACTCAAAGAGCGGTTTCCGGGAATTTGCGTAATCGACCGCGGCAAAGGGCCGGTAGACAAAACCGTGTGGGTCAAGGTTGGACCGGCGCCCAATTGAGTGTCCAAAAAAGAACAGGACCAATCGGGGAAAACAAGATAGCATCATGGTTGGGAGGCCTTATGCCCATAATTAGCGTGCTTGTTGTCCTGGTCGTTGTGGGAGTGCTGCTCTGGCTTGTAAATTCCTATATTCCAATGGACGCCAAAATCAAACAAATCCTGAATGTGGTGGCCATCATTCTGGTCGTCCTGTGGCTATTGAGCGTGTTCGGCGTGTTCAACATGGACTTGGGAAACGTTCCGAGAATTCATCACTAACAAAACAAAAAAAAGGCCGGAACCCGAAGGCTCCGGCCCGTTCCAGTTGGATTATTTATGCGGCACGTAGCTTGAGGCGTTTCTTGTTGGCTTCCAAGAAAGCTCGCAGCTCCGTCGCCTTGTCGAGAACGCGAATCCACTGCTCGTAATATAAGCTGACAGGAAAGCGGCCAAGTCCATAGACGCTGACCCCGCCTTTGGCAGCCACGCGAAATTCGAGGTCCCGCGGACCGTTCTGCTTTTCCAGTTCGGCCAGCCGCGCTTTCAATTCTTCATAGCTCGGCTTCGCCACGACATTTCCTTTCGTCAGTTTAGCCATTTCGGTTGTTCTCCCTTTTGTGAGATGTCCGGAAGTTTCTCCGGAGTACTTGACCCAGGATAAACGCAGGCGAGCCAAACGACCTCATCGCGCTTTGGGTTGCGCAGATGGAACCAATACACCGCTTGGCTCATCAAAATCACGAACTGGAGAATGTCCCACATCATGCCATGCTCTTTACCAGCGGCTCCCAATGCCGCTGTCGCGAATTCGGGTCGGCCATCTGGAACGAGCCGGCGCCATTGACGCGCAAACGATAGAGAATGACTTGGCGTTGCGCCAACTTCCGGCGAATGACCTTGCGCAGTATTGCGTTGGGCCGATAGACTTTCCGTCTCGCGATGCTTTGCGATTCGCGTTTGGAGATCCGTTTCCGCTTGCGCGGCACTGCTACCCGGCGCTTCACGCGGCCCTCCTTTTGCCCTTCACCACAGGTTTGACTTTCACCACAGGCCCAGCGCCCGACGGGCAAGCGGTCATGGTCGTAACGCTCTGAATCCACCCCCCACCGTGCAAGGCATCGAGTTCCAAGCGGGTGTAGCGGTTCCATTTGACGGGCCGCTCCGTTGCCGGAGACTGTTGCGCTTCGTGGTAGAACTGGCATTGTTGACAGAGAATAAAAACAGGGACGGTAGCCATTTCGATTTTCTCCTTTTCCGAACGGTCGCCGCTTGTGTCGTGCTGCGGCGGAACCGATTACTTCCGAATCCGAGCAGTGACGGGCCCCAGGCTGGACCACATAGTGCCCCATGCCGAAGCGAGCCCTGCTCTTTTTGTAACGGACCATCCCGGCATCCATAAGACGGTCAAGCGCCTTGTGCCAAGCCATACTGAACAGCGTTGGAATGCCAATGCGATAGCGGCGAAGATGCGCTAGTAGTTCCACTTCATTGCGGCGCATCGCTTGACTGATATGCAGAGAGTTTCATTCTCCTTCTCCTTTTTCTTGAATTTGGCCCGCTTCTCGAATCCACAGCATGGCGATGCAGCCGAGCGTGAAGCACAGCAGAATCGCCAGCGTCCATACGGCTTGCGTGATGGTCAGGTTCAATTCCTTTTCTCCTTTGTTCTGCGCTTGGTTCGTGCTGCGCTCTAACGTCTTACTTCTTAACTGATTGTAACATAGGGGCTAAGTTTAGTCAATAAGAATGTCAACGTGCTAGTGGCGAGTAGTATACTAGCGGTACTCTGGAGTAAACGAAGGATTCTGATAGACTTTGGAGAAAACTCGGAGCAAAATGCCGACAAATGCCTACCATTCAACTACGCTTTGTCGAAGGTGGCGGCTGGGACTCCAAGGTCATCCGTTACACGACAAGATGCCGCTGGAGTCACACGGAAGCATTGTCCGAGGATGGCCAGAAAACCTTTGGTGCGCAATTGCGCGGCGGCGTCAAATGGCGCCTCCTGGCCGACAAGTGCTATCGGCAAGCTACCGCTTATCAAACGGTACAGATCCCGGTCGCTGCGGAACAATACACGCGCTTCTGGCAGTTCCTCACTGCCCAGGACGGCAAACCATATGACTGGCGGGCGATTCTCGCATTCGGCATGGGGAACCGGGACTGGCGTTTGCCCGACGCCTGGTTTTGCAGCGAGCTTGATGCCCGCGGCCTCGAGCTAGCCGGCATCGTCGTATTACCCAAAGACATTCCAGTCATGCGCATCGATCCGCGCGACCTGTGGGTGCTACTGGCCGGCAAAGGCCAAGCGCCGGACCTGTTTGGCGTGCGCGCGCCGACAATCCAGAGCATAGCCATCGTGCGTCCCACTTTCAATCCTGTAGTGCTGGTGCGATGAGGGTCCAATGTCCCTATTGTCCTTGGGTTGGCGAGTATAAAGAACCGGAGGATTTGTCCACCAAGATTAAGAACAAGATGCCGCTTAAGAAAAGAGCCGAAGCTGGATTGCGAGCGCACATCAATGGCAAACACCCAGAGAAGAAAATTGACCGACGTGGAGCTGGCTAAAATCCTGATAGGTTTGCACGCTTTACGCGACCGCGTTGAATGCTTACACGACCGCTTGCAGTTGGCGTATCACGAACAAGCCATCACGACGTCCTATGAACTATACGGCTTCAAAGATGAAGGCCGGATCCTTACGCTTGGGCACTGTCCGTCGCTTGACCGATACGATAGGATTTGCCGATGAGCGATGCGCCTCTATCGCAACTTCCTTCGGTCACACATCCCAAAAACGATGGCACAGCTGCGGTTACCGAAATGGACCAACGTGCGGACCTGCTCGAATTCGACAAAGTGGCCATCGCGCAAAGTTCTGCGCCGCAAGTAGTCGCCCGGGTCACCGAGCTAGAAAACTGCATGTGGGCGCTGGCCGAGGAGCTCATCCGCTTCGATCCCCGCAATCCGCAAATCGAACGCGCCAAGCTGCTGCTCAAAAATCGTCTCGAAATCTTTGAATCCTCGGAGTACATTCGGCAATTAAAACCAGCCGGCGAGGATTATCCCGGCCAGGCTTACTTCCACACGCACAATGCGGCCATCAAACGCGCAGAGGAAAATCACCGATGAGACTGCGCGTTCTCATTTGCGTCACCGCTGTCACTCTTCTGTTCGCCAATACGGGGTATTCGCAAACCACTACCGCCTATGGATTAACTTTTCCAAACGCGCATCCTCGCCTGTTCTGGACTCCCGCGCGCATCACGACTGCCAAGGCGTGGGTGACGAGCACTGGCTATCTTGGCCAAACCGCCAACACGCGCAACCTTGACGATTACGATATCGCGTTTACCTGCATCAACGGGCCACCGAGTGCACAAGCGGCCGCGTGCGCCCAGGCCATCACTGACACCACCGGGTTCGCGCCTTCCTCGGGCTGCTACACCGGGCCGGGCTGCGATGCCATGCGCGTACAAGGCGAGATGATGTTGCTCATCCGCGACTGGCTCGCGCCCGGATGTGGTCTTGCGGCGTGCCTCACGGCTGGACAGGTCACCACTCTGGAAACGAACTGGAACACCTGGCAGAACGGCCAAGATACCGTAACGCAGACTTGGGGCAACGTGGGGATGCCGGCAAGTAATTATTTCGCTGGCCAGTTCCGTAATGACTTCACTTTCGGAATCGCCAGCTACATCACCAATGCCAGCGCGGATGCAAATCTCCAGTACGCGATGAACAGTCGATGGGTAGACCTGCTGAACTTCGATTCTCCGACCGGAACAGGAAGAAACGGCGCCTACGGCTACGCCTTTCACAACCAAGAGGGTGCCGCGGAATATGGCCGCTACTCGCTCGACTATTATGCCGCCGCGCTCGCTTCCTCGGCGCTTTTGGGCCGTGACCTGTGGAACGAAACGACTGCCTTCAAGTCGGGCGTACTAACTACGATTTACAACACCGTGCTGCAGCGGACGGCCTCACCGCGGTCGGTATGGGATGGGTTCACGGCGTCTGATGATGAGCAGTGGGTTGCTGCGGATACCTGTGCCTTTCAGAGCCATAACTCCACCGGAAACGCCAACGCCACCGGCGGTTGCATGATGGAGTCTCAGTATTACGGCGACTTTATGACCGCTGCGGCGGGCGAATACGCCGCAACGAATATAGGAAAGTACGCGCGTCAGTGGCTTGGGACGGTGAAGCCCGCAGTCGGACCGATGTTCCGCTCCGTAGATCCGGGCGGCTCCTCTTTGGCGTTCTCGAATCTTCCGCTCGACTACTACGCATCGGGTGCAAACTATCTGTACCTACACGATACTTGGACGTCGACGGGTACCACCTGCCTTTTGCAAATGGGGGTCACCAAGGGCACTAATCCAGGAGCGCAGGCATGGGGTAGTGGACACTCGCACTGGGATGCTGGAACCTTTCAGTGCTCGCGCAAGGGCGTGAACATTATCCGTGAAACGATGGGTTACTCGGAAACGGTTGCCGGATACGGCGGCGCGTGCCTGTCCGGGGGCTGTGCGAACGTATACGAAGGTTTCGCGCATAACATCCCCTTCGTCGGCGGGCAAGCACAGAACATTTCACAAGGTTGCTCGGACGGTCCTGGAATCATCAAGCGGCTCGAATCGCAGACCAACTACGCCTACGCCGTAACCGACCTCACGTTGGTCTATCAGAACCACGTCTGCGACGCTGGCAATCCCACACGCCAGAATCAGAACGTCGTTTCGGTCGTCAGGGAATATCTCTACTTCCGCGGCATCAACGTCCTGCTGGTCGTGGACCGCATCCAAACTACGGCCTCGGGCACCAGCACGACTTTCGTAACTCACTGCGAAACAAGTCCATCCGTCAGCGGCGCGCAAGTCACCTGCAACGATGGCACGCAGCGGGCGCTCTACACGGCATTACTTCCTACGGCGCCGACTATTTCCACCTTCGCGGAGAACGTGAGCTCCTCCGGACCGACGCCTGTCATCGCTACAGGAGAGTGGCAGTACCGCATCGAATCGAACAATACCAACCCCGGAAACGTGGTCAGCTACCAGGTCAACGCAATTCAGCTCGGAGACATTTCCGGATTCGTCGCGCTCACGCCGAGCATCGTAGACAACGGGACGAACTGGACGGTTACCCTTGACGCCAACGACGTAGCGACAATTTTCAAGGGGACGGCTTCAACCGGCGGAACGGTGAAAGCGGCCGGCGCCACGACTACGTTGGCAACCACCGTGGAGAGCATGACCATTACGGATGCGGGGCCGGTGTGGGGAACAGTTCCACCGCCAAACGCGCCAGTGGTCTCCTTGAATCCAACGAGTTTGAGCTTCGGTGCGGTGAACGTTGGAAAGGTTTCCGCTGCGCAGACCGTGACGTTGACCAACACAGGCACGGCGACACTGAACATCACCAGCATCGCCCCGAGCGACGCGACCAACTACGCGATTTCGGCGAACACCTGTGGCGCAACCTTGGCCATCGGAAATAATTGCATTGTGAGCGTCACCTTCAATCCGACAACGCCTGGGGTGCACAACGCGAACTTGATTTTCACGACGAACGCTTCGACCAGCCCGAACAACGCGCCTCTATCCGGAACCGGGGTCAGTGTCACTCCAGTCTGTTTGGAAACACTGACAGAGCTTGATGCCTCGACCGGCCTGCGCGCTACCATACCGCAGCAAAAATATGCGTGCCATCCATGAGTCTCTGGTTGGAATAAATTGGGAGTTGACCGTGAAACTAAAAGCGCGCGAAGATTTCAGCCTTAAAGGAGGCCACCATGAATCCACAGCAAATCCTTGTCGTAGCGGCGGCCACGCTGATGGTGATAGGCGGTGCCACGGTAGCAAAGGGTGTAGGCGTTGGCGCCAAAGCTGCCTTCTACAAAGCGCCAAAGGCGGTCATTACCAAAGTCTTCCACACAGGCAAGCACATGGTCACGCATCCGATAGATTCCGTAAAAGACGGTGCCATCAAGCCTGGCAAGAAGTAATCGTGAATGATGAGGAAAATTCGTCTACGCATACTGGCCGGGCTCGTCACCGTATGTATTGCGCTATTACTGATTGCCATTGTCGGTAAATTGCGCGACCTGGACCAGTTTCAAACCAGGACTTGCGACATTCAATGCAACAAGGCATTGTGCGCGTGCGTGCGAACCTGCCCAAGCGCCAGAGGTGCACCATGAACAGTGTCATCAAACACATGCCGGACTTCTATCGTTTCCTGGTGTTCTGCGCGGTCGGCTTGAGTATCGGATTTTTCGGCAGCGCGCTCGTGGCCACTTTGATCCTCATTTATTTGGCGGTCCGATGATTACCTTCGTCGGGAATGGAGTGTCGCGTGGTCCGCGTCCTGAACCTGCGGACTTCGCCGCCATCAAGGCAGAGTTTGCCACTGTACTCAGTCTTGAGGGAGCGGATGAAGATGTAAAAGAAATTCTCGAACTGCAACCCGTTCGGATTATTTCTCGCCCCATCTCGCCGTGGCAAATTTACGTAACCGGAATCAGCCAGGAGGCGCTTGCGGCAATTCTGCAATTCATCGAAGTGGAACCAAAACCGTTGCTGGTACACTGCCAGCATGGGCAGGACCGTACGGGGCTGGTGATTGCGGCCTATCGCGTAGCGGTGTGCAAGTGGCCGAAGCAAGTAGCCATGGCCGAGGCATTAAGTTTCGGTTACCGTAAGCTGATAAATTTTGGTCTGAACAAGACCTGGGAGAAATTCAATGGATCCTGAGCTTCAAGGTCCGGATCCGGTGTGGGATTGTGTTCTAAGCGGCAAAGGGCACGTCTACTACAGCTTGGCCATCATCGTGATTCTGGCAGTGGTCATGGGCGGCCATGTCGGCGCTATCATCGCGGCTCTCTCGGCCGCTACCTTCGCGGACCTCTGGGCCCATCAATATCTCCATTAGGCTTGCATCTGGGGTAACGGCAGAGGATTATTGTCCGGATGGCTTCCAATCCCATAATTCCGCCAGACGCCGAAGCGCCAAAGCCCCAGCAGTTCAAAATCAATCTGCGCAATCCCGCGGACAATCCATATCAGTTGCGATTTTGCCGGTCGCCACTTAAACGAAAAATCATTCGCGCTGGAAGACGCTCTGGAAAGACGACTGGTTCAGCAATCCTTGCTGTGGAACAATTTCTCAAAGGCAAGCGCGTGCTCTACGCCGCGCCCACGATCGACCAGGTGAAGAAATTCTGGAAAGAAGTGCTGCTGGCTCTCGATGAACCAATCGCCTTTGGCCGGCTGTATAAAAACGAAACCGAACACATCATCGAACAGCGCGGCACCGACCGCAGAATACGGGCAAAGACCGCGTTCAACGCCGAAACGCTTCGCGGTGATTATGCCGACCTTTTGATTCTCGATGAATACCAGATGATGGATGAAACGGCATGGACCGAAGTCGGCGCGCCCATGCTGATTGATAACAACGGCGACGTGGTGTTCATTTACACGCCACCATCGCTTGAGACGCGCAGCGCCAGCAAAGCCCGAGATCCGCAGCACGCCGCCAAGATGTTCAAGAAGTACAAGAACGACCCATTGTGGCTGTGCCTGCATTTCCCGAGTTCCGCCAATCCACATCTTTCAAAAGAAGGCCTCGAGGAAGTCACCCACAACATGAGTTCGCTGGCCTATCGGCAAGAAATTCTGGCCGAGGACACCGAAGAGATTCCCGGTGCGTTGTGGACGCGGAAAATTATCGAGGATAGCCGCGTGACCGCCAGCTACAATGCCGGCTCATTGTTGACCAGCGACCAGGAGATTCGTTTGCGGCGCATCGTAGTGGGCATCGATCCTTCTGGCGGCAACATGACCGAAGTAGGCATCATGACCGGCGGTGAAGGCGAGGACGGGCATATCTACATTCTCCACGACGATTCCATGCGCGCAGCGCGGCCGCGGGATTGGGCGACCACGGCCATCCGCACCTACTACGGCTACGCAGCTGACCGCATCATCGCTGAGAGAAACTACGGTGGGGACATGGTTGAAGAGACCATCCGCAATGTGGATGAAAACGTCTCTTACCATGATGTGAGCGCATCCCGCGGCAAGCTGGTGCGCGCCGAGCCGATCCTTGCGCTGTTCCAGCAAAACAAAATGCACCTGGTTTGCAGTTGCGGCAAGCCTCAATGTACCGAGTTTTCTGCGCTCGAAGAAGAATTGGTCAGCTATTGCGCACAGCCAGGACAAAAATCGCCGAACCGACTTGACGCCATGGTCTGGGTAGGAACGGAGCTCTCCGGCGCCGGGGCCCTAGGGCTGCTCGATTTGTTTAAGTCCGGACGCGCGGAGAAAATGATGGGACGTCAACCAATACCAAGAACACCGGTTCGCAATGGCGATGATGCTCCGCCGCTGGTTGGCCGGGTCACTTTTACTAACACCGTGACCGGAAAGACCACGTCGCTTGAAAAAGTGGCTGGCGCGACATCATTGGCCGCTGTCATGACCAACGACCAAACGCCGAGGTGCCCGAACTGCAATGAAGTCACGATGCAGGTCACCATTGCAAATTCCCGTCACTGTAATCATTGCGGTCAAAATTATGATTGCACGCAAGTAATTCAGCGACCGCTCGGCGGCAGACGAATTCAATTGGAAAAATAATAACCACGCCACGCCACACCATGCCCGCCTTGCCTCACCAGGCCATTACTCGCCCGGCCTTGCCATGCCTTGCGGGACCGCACCGCGCCCGCCTTCTCACGCCGCTCCTTGTCCACTCGCAGCCATGCCGCACCCCGCCGTACCTTAACTTGCCACGCCATGCCGTTCGTGATCCCTGGCTTCCGCGGTTTGCGTGTCCGCTGGTGGCCGCGAGCGCAAGAGCAACCGTTCGAAAATTGGAAGGTTCCATGATAGACTCTCTGCGGGGATAGGAAGTAATGACCGAGGCGCCGCGTGTGAACGGCGCTTCGGTTTTTAGTTGACACCGAATCCGCAGTTCTGGCACAGTTTGACCATGACATAGATAAGCGACGACCGCTACGTTTTCCTGTTCGTTCGAACCGACATCCCCATCCCTGCGCAAATTATTCAGACCGCTCATGCCTCCTTCCACGTTGCCTCGCTTCGTTGTGAAGAAGGAATTCCCAATATGGTTTTGATTGGCCTGCCGCACTTGGCGTCGCTTCGCCGCGCGGAAGCAAAGCTATGCGCCAATAACATCCCGCATTTTTCTTGGCACGAGCCTGACTTCAATGACGAGCTCACCGCAATTGCGACGAGCCCGATCGCCGGCGAGCAGCGCAAGGCGCTGGCCAACTATCGAGTTTACAACCACGCCGCTGTAGCTCAGCATCGACCGGAAGTTTCTTCCGATAAAGAGCACTCGGTTTTAACCGAGAGGCCGCAGACTCGTAATCTGCCAGCGGCTCCAGATTTCAGTTCGCCTGTAGCACAACCGGCCAGTGCAGCAGCCTCTAAAGCTGACGATGTGTGTTCAAGTCACACCGGGCGAGCCAGTGCCGGAGGCGCGGCTGCTAGTGCTGCGTGCCCTTAAGTGGGACTCCGGCGCCAAGTTTTCAGGAATATTTTTTGTTCCTATAAGAATAAAAAATATTCCTCCGAGCGCCTGTAGCTCAACTGCGCAGAGCATTCGTCTCCTAGGGCGAAGGGTTGCGGGTTCGAATCCCGTCAGGCGCTCCAAATTCCTTGACGGTGGTGCATTTGGCTGCCAAAATCTCTTTGCTTGGCTTCGGAATGTTTGGTGCCTTTGGCGGTTCGACCGTCGCGTTAAACACACTTCGAAGCTCCCAAACTCAACTTCAACCACTCAAGGCCGGCTTCCTCACGGAGAGTCGGCCTTTTATTTTGGCTTGACTTAGCCTGTAAGTTTGCAATAGGATTTCTGTCAATCTGTTGCTCCAAGAGGGACACAACGTACCGGCGCGGTTCCGAAGAACTCCGACCTCTTCCCGCGCCGGTCTTTTTAGGTGTATACTCCGCGCGAGCGCACCGTGTGCCGGGCAGAGACGCATCTCCCGTTTGAAGTCAAGGCGGGGACCGAGTGAAACGATCCCGGACACCTTCGAAGCTTTGCAGAGCGTGACAGCGCAATCGCGTCGCCTTAAACGGCAGCACGCGGCTGGCTGAAAAGGAATTGACCTTGCTGCTCTGACGGTGCCAACAGGCGGAGGCAAGCCCTTCATCGGCCCGAAATGGCACTAGGGCCCCCTAACCGAGCTCGGTCGCAAGGGATACGGGGAGAATAAGCCTCTAACGCTAGGTGACAGGGCGGAATCCTAGCCGGTGCGCTCATTGTAATGACGTTCAATCACCTGCAGCATCCGTTTGCGGCCGGCGGGATTCATCGAATGCACGCGAACACCGTCCGCAGGCCAGAATTCTGGATGTTCTTCAAGCCACACCACAACGTCGTATCCTGACTTCTGGCCGTCCGTCTTAATTACGCCGTAGATTCCACCAAGCGTTTGCTCTGGAGTTAGGTCATGGTCGAGCGAAGCGATGGTGACCGTGCCGGTGCGCAGAAATGCGATAGCTTCCTCGGCGGTCTTGGCCCAATCCCAACCGACACAGCCGTGCTTCCATGGCTCTCGAATATCGTCGAGCCATAGGCGCATCACGCCGCCTCCGGCCAATACGATTCGATTTTGTACTTCTTCTCGAAAAATTCCGGATGCTTGTAGCGGCCTCCGCAGCCCATGTGCAATTGCGGATTGTCTTTGCCGTTCCAATAGAGCATATCGACGCGCTGGCCGATGAAGAAAACGCGGATGCGATTCTGCGGCACGCCGTAGTCCGCGGCATTCAGCTTCTGCCAGTGCACATCGTAGCCGCAGCAGGCGAGATCCCGGCAAATGCGGTCGATGATCCGGCCCTTGTCCATGGAGATAAGTCCTGGGACATTCTCTAAAATGAAGAACCGCGGTAGCGCCTCACGTATGACCCGCACACATTCCAAGTAGAGTTTGTTGCGTGGGTCATCGATTCTGCGCTTGCCAGCCAAGCTGAATCCCGTGCAAGGGAATCCTGCGGTCACTACGCCCGCTTCACCGACCTGCAGCTTAGCCGCATCGAGTATCATCGACGTGGGCGTTTGGCAAATGTCCCGGTGCAGGATGGCCGGAACCGGAGCCCGCTTTCGATATAAAGACCGTTTGACAAAATTCTCGTATAGCGTCTCGCAGCAGGTTTTCTCGTTGTCAATCATCACCCGCACTTCGAGGCCCGCTTGCATACAGCCGAGATCCATGCCGCCGCAGCCACTGAACAGGGAAATGACAGTTAGCTTGTTTTTCTTGAGGTCTTTGAATCCTACGGTGCGAAGAAAGTTTGCCGGCTTCACGGCTTGACCAACTCCACTTCCGTAGCGTTGTCATCGTTATCGCTCTTGAAAAGCATTCCATGGACTTGAGGTAGAGCTTGCAGACATAAACTGTACATCGAGCCATCGGTGAACCTGAATTCAATGGTTGCAAATACACAACTATCCGAAGCTTCGTGAGTTGTGGCCTCAGCGGATTTGATGGTCTTGCCGACGATTGAGCGTATCTTCATGCGACCTTCGACCGCAGCATCGCTTCGAGTTTTTTGATGGTCTTGGAATCCACCTGGCGCTTGATGGTCTTATCAAAGATTCTTTCTTTTAATTCGCGACCGATATCCACCACATTATTTCCGCGGTCGATGAGCCATTCAACTGGGTAAGTGGTCTTGATGTGAGTCACAGTGAACTCGTACCAATAGCCTTCAATCTTTTCCCACCAGCGGTCTGCGTTGTCTGTGACTTTAGGATTGGGCGGCTTGGGCAGTTTCCATTTTTTTTCTTTTGGGTCCCACTGCAAACTGTTCTTCCAGCGGGCGGCACGTTCCGCGTTCGTCAGCCTAGACTCTTGGTGCAGGATGCCATCCGCGCCGACAAAGAACGATCCCCAAGCGCGTTGGCCAAGGTCATGTTCGTATTGGCGAACGTATTGGTGGACATGCTCGCGGAGATGGTATCCGCGAATGGTTCTGGCGTCCGACACCGCGCAGATTTCGGAGTAGATGTCCGCCCAGGGCCGGCCGCAGTTCACTTCGAGGAACCGGCGAAGCGGCGCCAGCCGGTCGCCCTGGCTTCTCGCATACCAACCAAACGTGGCCTGACTGATACGGCGAGGCAAAAGCTCCGGATCCGCGTGCTTGAAACGCGCACGCCGGCTTTTGGCATAGTCTCCGGACCGGCCAGTGTTCACCAACAGGTCTTTCATGTCTTGGCGCATAAACGATTCCGGGATTATGGTACATTTGCACCAGTAAAGTCAAGGTTCTATGGTATAGTTGTACCGCTATGTACCGGCTACTCGAAGCATTCGGCTGCCACTGTGAATGGTGTGGACACAATTGGTCCACGATGTTTTTCCCCGACCGGTGTCCGCAATGCAAACGAAGAACCTGGAACAAAAGGAGACGCCATGAGAATCAGTCCATCGTTAGAAGTAACGTTTCATCGAACCGTAAGAGTCCCGGACGGAAGAAAACCGTCAAACCTGCCGCCAAGCCTCGGAAGAATGGAAGTGTTCCGCGTAAAAGACTACGCGGATAAATGCCCATCCACCTGGGAAGCCGAAGCGTGCTTTGTCGCGCTCCATGACACCGAAGCGTTGTGGATGAGTTTTTCAACCAAGCATCCGGTCGCTTTGCTCATCGGCGCTGGCGGCATCAACGCACTCACTGGCGACAAACTCGGCACTACGCTCGCCAAAGACAACTACCTCGTCACGCCGCCGCAGCCGTGGCTTGATGGCTGGAAAGACCAGGACGGCACGGTCTATCAATTTGTGGCCACGCCGTACCAGAAGGGCAAAGGCATCTCTGTCGCCGAGCAGCTGCTCGGCGAAGAGTCAAAGACAGGCGCCATCGGCATCGCGTTGTTCGAACCTACGGATCCGAGCAAGCTCAAGTCGAAGATCCTGCCGCATGAAGGCTGGGCCTCGGACCTCGACAGCGACGAATTCAACTATCCAATGGGCGCAAATTTGTCTTACGGCAGTCATTCGCTCATAGCTACCAGCCACCTAGCGCCGAGCGCGAGTCTCGTTAAGCGAAGCGGAGCGCGCGGCCAGTCCATGGGTGAAATGGGCGTCGGTCGCGGCGGGAAAATCATCCAAAAGGTCTATTCGGATCCACACGGCCTCGAGGTTTGGCAGGAGAAGCCGGCCGCAACGTTTGCCATGTATCTGGTGAACGCCGAAGCCTTCGAGGAAATCACTGGCAAAAAAGTACCGAAGCCAGCCACCAGCGAGACTTACACAGGGCCGTGGTTTGGCATGAAAGACAAAGACGAAGCCGACGTCGCCGGCACCGGCGCTTTCACCGGGCTCAAGTCCGCGGTGTTTCCGGCCTCGACGCTCGCCGAAGAACAAGAGGCCGTAAAAGCCAAAAAGTAAGTAGTGTCCTATTTTATACAGACCAACCGGAACTAAATGGTGATAGCGTACTATTTGGGAGGTTCCCAATGGCAAAAACTTCTGCGAAACGAGTAGCAAAGAAAGCGCCGAAGAAGGCGCCAAAGAAAGAATCTAAAGACGTAATCAAAAAAGCGGCCGCTGTTCTTTTGGCCAAGGCTGTGGAATTGGCGCGGGTCGCGAGAGAGAACCTGGTGCTGGCCGGACTGGCATGTCCGAAATGCCGTAGTACAGCCTTGACGATTGCGGACACATTCGTGGCACAGGGCAGCCCGAGGGTAATCGTGCGTTGTAATCAGTGCGGCTACCAGCCATAAACGCTCAAGCCTGACAGAAAACTAGCCCGGTTCTTTGCCTAAAAGGAGCCGGGCTTTTTGTGCTAAAATCCATTTTCAGAAATGAGCTGTAGCGGAACATATCGCGACGGCGAAGCTGGAACCAAACACTGTTCCTATTGCGGGTCTATCAGCGTCGCTGATGCAATCCGATTCCTGAAAACTCCTGGCACACGATTCAGCGGCGCAGACCAAAAATATGGGTGGCCCCACAAGGTGTATATCGAGCCGCCAAACCCAGAAGCCGACAAGATTGTAGAAATTGGCTCGGAATCACTACCAGATGGCGTGGTGGATTTTGGTGCTGGAGATTATTGGACCTGCTTTGCGCACCATCGAGCAGATTGCGCTTGTCCAAAAGAGCGCGGCGTCACCGGCTATTGGAGCCGACCGATCCTCGGCACGCGGAAACGTTTACATTTCAAGTTCTACAACACGCACCTAACAGACGCGACGCCGGAAGAGTTTGCGCAATTCGCCGAGCTCAGTCTGGCCATCTTCAATATTCAGTGGGAAAAAGACGAAAAGGGAATCAAGTACAGTCATCCGCACAGCAACAGTTTTTACGGATTTCAGCGTGCGGGAATCATCGGAGAGGACCTTGCTCCGATACATGAATTATGAATTCGTCATCCTGCGTCCTCTTAATCGACCTCCAATGGTGATTCGCGCAGATTTGTGGGAGGAAGTGCTTACCCGCCTTGAGCATGTCTATCGCTGCTGCCGGAAGTGCCATTGGAAAATTTTAGAATTTGAAAAATCTAGACGGCAGCCTACTCTTCGACCCTGATCCTGCGCTTGGCGTGGAGGTCCAAGGTGGCGATTGGTTCAGGCGCCGGCTTCACTGGCCACCAATAAAAGTCACGCTCACCATTGCGGATAAAACTATGAACATGGTCGCCTGAATGTCCAAGTTCCTTATTGCACCGGTAACTTCCATCGGTGTTAGGAGCATTACAACATCTGACCTTGACCTGTTCCGATTCAGGTAACAAATTGTCAAACCACTGCCAAGAAAATCGTGCGCGTTCGCGGTCGATTTGTGCGTTCCTTGCGCGTCGCTCGGCAATTGCGCGGTCGTGAGTGAGCCTCTCGTGCTGCCGCCTGGCGCGACGGTGATTCATTTCGGTGTATGCTTCCGCGCGCACCCTATCTATTTCTTCGCCAGTGATGCTGTTTCGTGGAATAAACCAGTCCGGATGATTAGCGCGGTCCTCTAGCTCTACGTCACTTGCGTTTTCAATGCGGCGTGCGCCTCGAGCTTCCGCTTCCCTGCTCTGCCTCGCGCACTCTTGCAAGTATTCTTCACGCTCCGTCGTCGCGTAGCCGTTGGTTAAATATAGCTCAATTGCAAACCGGATATGTTCACAGGGTGGCGCCAAGACGGGATGGTACGGTGGCGGCTGACAGGCTTGGCAGGCCCACCCGTCGGGGCGGTGTACTACCACAATATTTCGAACCGAGGGAACGCCGCTGCGCATCCTGCGGCCGGTCACCGGGCTAATATACTCACGCGCGACCGCAAGCACACTTTCCTCGGCTATCACAAAATACTTTATGCCGTTAGGAATGTCGCTATCGATTCGAACCAGGGAGAGCATCTCTTAATTCCTCGACGCCTTCAAATATTCCTGCGTTCTGAGATTGGCGAGTTGCTTGCGCCTGTTGCATAGTCTCAAATTTCGTAGGCTGGTCATCGTAGAACAGTGACTTCGACCCGCACAGACCGCAGTGTGGCAGCACATTAGCGGCGGCCACAAAGGATTCCATCTGGGCAATGGCAGCATCATGGTCCTGATGTTCAGGGTCGTAGGCAACCGCTACGATGCAGTGCCGCTGCGGACAGAGCCATTGGACAAGGCGAATCACGGGATGATATCCAGCCATCCGAATGTTGGGTGCTTGAGCTGTTTGATTGTTCGCATCTCAGTCTTTGGATGGACCGTCGCCGACACGCGCCGCTTACAATTGTCACATTCCATTGGCCGGGCGTTGGCTTTGATGAGAGACCCATCGCGCAGGCACCGATAAAGCCGCAAGGTTGGCCAGTAATCTCCGTTGCAATCCCTGTTCATGTGCGCTCGCCTTCGACACGGATGCGTCGCTTGGATTCCAGTAGGAATTTGGCCTCCGCAAACTCAAACCTAGTCTGCGCCGATTCCTCGACCGTATGTATGGTGCACGGCAACGGACGGTTGCACGTCTCGCTGGTACATTCCAGCAACGTATTCCAATAGGGCGGCACCACCGCCTGGCAGCCGGGCTTCACATGTAGGTCGACCAAATCGGAACGCAGTCCACGGAAATTTAATTCACTGAGGACGCTGTCCTTGAGCCAACGCCACTCTGGCGCAGTCATAATGAACGTCGTTGTGAGCCAGGACAGGTAAGGGTCGGGCAGTAAGCGTACGCGGATGCCTTTGTGGATGCCGAACGGAATGGAAGCATGTCCGTGCCTACCCATCGTTCTTCCCAGGAAGAATCTTTTTAGCGGCCGCGACCGCTTTGATTCTCACTGCCGCATTGGTCCACGCTTCTGCTGGCGTATCGCCTTCACCTTCTGTCCTGCTCATATGTGGCGCGGATGTGACAATATACTTTCTACGCGTGCCCTGTCCGGGCCAATATAGGTTGACTGGTCCAAAGCATTCAGCGCGTGGATATTTTGCCAAAACAAATTCTTGGTCGTTCATTCTTGCTCTGACCGTAGAATGGTGAACACTGGAATTTTGTCCTTCGGATATTGCTTCAACCAACGAGCACGAAGATTCGCTGCGTGTTGGGCGTCAAGGCAGACGATCCTCATGGCCTTGCCGTCCTCGAGCGCGGCGTGCATACGCTCCAACATCTCCTCCATCTTGCCGATGGACCGGCTATGCATTTGCATCTGCCTATTCGTTTGCATGGCGGGATTTTAACACAACTTAGAGTGTAAGAAAATACTTGCAATCCGCTGAGAGTTTACTTAGACTCTTGGGCCAGTAAGCAGGAGATATCGGATGCCAAAGAAAATTCTGTTCACACTCACCGGATGGTTCATCTATTCTGTTTTCAGTTTTCCTTTTGTAATGCTCGTCGAATCGCGATGCCCGATGTCAGAGCACGTGAGCGCAACCGAACCTTGCGTCTGGATTTTTGTCGTGCTCATCATCGTGGCGGTCGCCGGCTTCCGTAGTGCGATGCGAGCGTTTTACCGAGCTGGCCGGTGGGCATGGTCGCTCATCCTTCCAGAATTTGCAGCAGCTTAAAAAGTTTACGTTATGACCGCCACTGAATTATTGGAAGCTGCGCTTGCTACGCTGCCGTATCCTGACCGGATTCGGGATATTGACATTCACGGAGCCGAAGTGCGCTTTACCTGGAGCGGCGAACGGTGGCGCGTGTCAAACAATGGGCTTGTAGAGGCCGTACAAGGTGGCGTCCTTGCCTGTAGTAATGCAGCGATGCTCATGGAAGCCCTAATCTCGCGCGGGCTACAGGACATTCGACAGAGGAAAGTTGCATGACCATGGGGCACATTTAATGTGAAAAGGGAGAAACCGATGAGCGAACTGATGGTGTTGGACAGAACTGGCGATACTAGGATCCAATGGCGGAGCGGGAATCACGATGAAGTGGAAGCTGCCCGCTCGCGTTTTAATGACCTCAAAAGCAAAGGCTATGCCGCCTTCCGAGTCAATCGCGCCGGCAACCAAGGCGAGCAGATTGACGCCTTCGATGCTACGGCCGAACGATTGATCCTCGTGCCACAATTTGTCGGGGGATGAACATGCAGCTTCTGACCCGAGAGGAGCGCATAATTGCAGAGGCCTGTCCGGATTGGGAAACCTTTGCAATCGTGATGGGCCTGTACATCTGGGCGCGTCATCCGAAGTTTTGGACGGCTCTCGTTTCCATTTATTTCGTTGCTGTTAGTTACGCATTCATCGCCGGTTGGTGAGATTTTAAACGTGACCGTGCCCAAAGAACAAATCGACCGGCTCAGAAAGGCTGTTACGGTCGTGAGGCGTCAGATGGCCAGTCGGCATCCGGTAGGTCACGATGCTTTCGTTGAATTGGTAAGGGCCGCAACCAAATTACTCAAGGAGTCCAGGAGTGAAGAATGTGCCTAGCAACTGTTAGCGAACAAATCGGCAAGCCGACGACGCTGATCCAAAGCGGCTGGAAACGATTCGATAGCGGACTCCTTGGCAAGCCGAAGTTTGAGAATTTCACTCTCAAAGGTTCCCGGTCGGTGCCACTTGATGAATGGCTTGTCGCCGAGGGTGGAACCGCCAAAGGCAGCAACTATACTGCCGGCTTCCACATCTTCGAAGATGAAAAAGAGAAGCTGCCGTCGGACAAGCGCCGCGTCTATTACCGCAAGGTGCATGCGCGCGGCCGTGACCGAGCTCTCACCACGGTTGTAGCGCAAGAGATGTACGTGCCGTCCGACCCTGATGCCTGGCCGCCGCAGGAATGAATGATGACGATGAAATTCGCCGACTGGTACGACACCGATTACTGCAAGTGGAAAAAGCACCTCTACGGTTGCAAATACGACAAATACGACAAATACGAAAAGAAAATTCGCCACCTTGAGGAAGCCATGACCTACTACGGCTATCAGACAGGCTCGATTACATCGAACACGGTTATCTATCCAGACCAGTGGGTCTACCAAACAGCCGTCACGCAAACAGTCACCTATCCAAACAACATCGCTGCTGGAATTGGAAATTACATCACCAACTACATTACAAGTTTCACGGTAGCAGCGACGGACTTCCCGCCGGAAACCGAAGAGCAGCGCCTCGAACGTGAGCAGCGCCAGCGCGACGAGAAGGCCAAGGACGATGCTCGCCGCAAGCGGGCCCGCGAAGCCTTGCTGTCGGTACTGACCGAGGCGCAGCGCGACCAGCTTGAAAAAGAACAACACTTCGACCTGCAAGTGAATAGCCGGCTGTACCGAGTACGTCCGGGCTGCCGCGTCGAACGGCTCGATCCGCAGACCAAGACAATTCAAAGTTACTTCTGCATTCACCCGGCCTCGGAGCATGGACTCCCCAGCGACGACGTGGCGCTGGCGCAGAAGCTCCTACTCGAAAGCAACGAAACTGAGTTCATCCGGACGGCAAATGAAACAAAAGCAATGCCGGTAACTCCAAACGTAACTCCGGATGAGATTGTCGTGACTGCGAACGAGATTATCACTGCAACTGCAACATTGGAGCTCGCCGCATGATAATCGTCGCACCTGGAACCTGCAGAATTTGCGGTTGTACCGAGACAGATCCGTGCGTCCTCCGCTATGAGGACGAGGACCACCAGGAATTCTGTGCCTGGCTCGACCTGGACCACACTCTTTGCTCGAATTCGCTGTGCGTGGGCGCCGTGCCTCTTGCCGAATTGCTGGAGATGCCGATTGTGAGCATGGCCGCATGACGGACCCATGCTGAAAACGCCTCGCGAGCATCTCCCGGAAGGCTTCCCGCTGCCAAGCGAAGAGGAATCGCGCAAGTTTGAGCGAATATGGCATCGTGCCTTTGAGATCCACGCGGCTGCGCACGATTTCGATGCAGTGCGTTCCTGGCGCAATAAAGATGGCGTCACCGAACATGACGGCCCGCGCGAAGGTATTCTAGACGCAATCGAAGGCGGCCCTCATTACTGCGATTGCTACGAGCGCGCCTACCGGGAGTTCAAGCAAATCTACGAGGAAACCAAGGGAGTGTTCGAGAGAGACCTGTGGGTTCCGGCGCTGGTGCTGGACGCGAGACGGAGAATTCAGCTATGAACGACCTCACGCTTTTAGTTATAGCTATCACCAGTGCGGGATGTATAGTCTCCGCACTGGCTTGGTTCTTCGAGAGGGATAGCCGTCGCATCGATGAGGAGATCCGTCGCATCGATGAGAAGTTCTGCGAGATGAGCGCAAGGTTTGATGACCGATTTGTAATGCTCACTTACCGCCAAAAGGTTATTGATGACCGGCTTTCGAAGCTAGCATCTATCCAAGAGGCGCCAGAGCAATTCCTTGGCGGGCGGAGAATTCAGATATGAAAATCATCAAAGACGTGCTCGTTCTAATCGCCGACGGCACAGAGGATGCGCATGGCGATAAAGTTCTTGCGGACCGCGTAGCCATTGCCGAACAGATTCGCGTCAGCGTAAATTTTCAACATCCAGTTGGAAAGGCAATGATACGCAGAGAGGGAGACAAATTCATCGCTGACCTGGAAATCCTAGAGAATCTTTTTGTAGGCGGACTCTATCCAGCCGTCGGTGGTTCACTTGACCCGCGAACGCAGATTGTTTCCGTATGTGAGATTGGTTTGGGCAAAGGCAATGCCGACAAGCGCATTCCGCCGATACTTCCTGCATTGAGAAAGCTGAATGATATGTTCAGCGTCGATTCGGAAGGCTACCTCGTCAAGACCAGCAACGGCGAACGCGTACCGGATGATGAGCCGCTGTTCATCTTGCGTGGTCGCGACAATGCCTCGTGCGACGCCATCGGTTCGTATATCGAGGCCATGTATGATGCTGGGACGCCAGAGGACCGCATCGAGCAGGTCAACGCCGTGCTCGACCGATTTCGCACCTTCGCTGTAGAGCATCAAGACCGCATGAAGATACCGGGAATCACGAGAGGTAAATAAGGGGGCGTGCCATGACGCCAGCATTGTGGTGTTTTGGAATTTTCTTTGTGTTGCTGTTCGTTGCCTACATCATTCTAGATATCCGGTCGAACCGATTAAACCGCGAGGTAGGAGAGCTCAAAGTTGAATTCCGTAAAGACCAAGTGGCAACCGATTTCCGCCGCGAAGACCACGAGCGGCGTATCGACACGTTGACCAAACGGGCAAACGACCAGTTCACGCGAATCACTGGACTGTCAAAGGAGCATGCCAGCGTAAAACAGTACGTGGAACACGTTGCTAAAGGCTTGCCTCAGCCAAGCGAACGCATGGCGCAGACCGCCATCAACGCTAAAGTAGTAGAAATCTATACCGCCCTGGTGCGCAAAGGCACATTTACCGTCGATAAACCGCCGCGGTCTCGGGCACGTAAACCAAAGAAGGGCAAATGAAGGCGATCCGTATCGAAATTGAGTACGACGACGGCGATATCCGGTTTGCCGAGGGCGACGCCGCGCGCCAAATCATGGAATGGTGGTTAGCCTGTGAAACGATGAATACTATTCACGGAGCCAGCTACCATGGACCGAAGTTTACAATAAAAGACAAACAGCCAGTCTCCGACAGAGACAAAGCCATTGCGTTCCAAAAGCGCATTACTGGAGAAGCGACCACTGAGCCGGGGAAGGTCTGGTGGGCCAGCGTGCAATTCCCGGATGTGCTAGCCATCCAGTTCGCTTTTATTCGCGCTGAGGAATGGAGACTTTTTTCCAGTCAACTGCGATACCTTGAAGAGAAATTGCCGTGTGGGCACCGCGGCGCTAATGAAGTTGGCGATGACCGCGGCGCGCCCTATTGTGAAATCTGCCGGGCCGTAGAGAATTTGCAAAAGACAAACCAGGAACTGATGGACAATGCCATCACTTTCGCAGACTTGGAAAAGGCTCGAGCCCAGGGTCGTCTTGAAGAATTTGACCATATGAAGGCTAATCGCCCAATCAGCCCAGCATATTGGGACGAGCACCACAGGAAAGACCTGGAGGAACAAGCACATGGCGGAACTTAACTACACGGAATTGACCAGAGAGCTTTTCGAGCACGCCAACGGCATTGCGGCCATGCCGCTTGAAGAGTGGGTGAAAAACCTGCAACACGCCGAGGACATCGCAGTCATTGTGGACCCGACACTCTACAGGAATTATATCTACTCAAAAAAGCCAGAGGCGCTCAAAACCGTTCTGGAAGCGGCCGTGGCCCTCAAGGCCGCCGTACTCAAGGTCCAGCCGGTCCTCATCGAAGAATTTTGTAAAGAGATAGCCGCCGCAGTAGAGGCCGCCAACCGGCTATGAGCACAGTCAAAGTCAAATACTTTCCGACAGTGGTGGTCCTCAGCGTGTGCCACGATAAACTGCTTTGTGAGATGACCGAGGTCTACAACATCTGTAACTTTCTAACCGGCGATGAGCTTTACACGCATCAATTGCCGCGCGCTCAAGATATTCTAAAGCCGTGGATTTTCGAGCAGCTTCCCCAACTGCGCGATTGGGACGACTCCAAGATAAACAGAAAAAACTGGCCGAAGTTTGTTGAATTGGCGAAGAAAAGGTACGGGGAAACGTTGCCGCTCACACCGTTACCACCAGAGCGTTGGACATATATCGATGCGGTCGAAGAGCTCCGCGCAATGTTTGGCGATAACAAAGTAATTGTGGTCGAACCAGAATGACAGCCGCCGAGCAATTGCAGGCAATTTACGCCGAACTGCCCAAGATGGAGTGCAAGCGGAAGTGCCAAGAATCCTGCGGGCCGCTACTGATCCCGCGTATCGAGTACGTGCAAATCGAAAAGACCGGAGCGGTGTTCAATCTTTCTTCGATAGATGCGGTTCAATTGGACCGCCGATGGCAATGGATGCCCAAAAAGAAATTGGTGGCCACTGCGCCGATGCCGGGAACGCTAAATTGTTCGATGCTCTATCCGAGCGGCAAATGCCGCGTCTATGAACACCGTCCGTTCGTGTGCAGGACGTGGGGGATGATTGACGACCCAAATATGCGATGTCCTTTCGGGTGCAAACCTGAAAAATGGATGACCGTAAAAGAAGCGCAGGCAATGATGCGGAGAATTTTGGAGGTTTAATGAGTCAAGTCGAACGTGGTGACCATCTGGCGGAAGCCAAGCGATTGTTGGGCAATGCGGAAAAAGCCGGCGAGCAAACGTTTGTGCTTGTCGGCCACGACCGCACGGCCGCGGCAACCGTGGCGTTTTGGATTTACCTGAACATCGAAACGGCTCCGGATGACAAATTACGCGACGCTTTGGAGCACGCGCTTGACATGCGCAAGACTCCAAACAGGAAAGCTGCGGATTGACAATGCGAATCACAATCTACGTCCATTCCTCAAAAGAGCAGTCCTACGACGAAGCGGAAAAGGCCGGCTTGACCGGCGAGGCGTTGAAAGCGGCCAAATTCCTCGGCTATGAACACAAGATGGAATACGAAGTCGATCCAACAACCGGCTTCGGAGAACTTATCGCTGTGGACGACCGGAAGTTGATGCCAAAAGCATGAATAAAATCGAAGCGCCCTGGACCAAGGAACAAGTTGAGGGGCTCAATCGCTTCCAGGAAGAAGGCTGGATGCACCCGTTCACCTGCGGGAGCGGCAATCGCACCGATGAGCACCATCTGGACGGTGAAGGCAAGCTGGTAGCGACCGAGAATGGTTGGATTTGCCCGTTCTGTCCGTACACGCAGGATTGGGCGTGGGACATGATGTTCAAGCCGAGGCCCTGGTGAATGCAGCTTCATTTCGACCAACGCTTGAACGCGGCGCAGTACCAGTATTGGACCCCCGAATGGGCGGCGATTGAACTGGTCGAAAAGTTCTTCCCGCATCTCTCTGCCTCAGACCTGGTTCTTGAGCCTTCCTGCGGGCTGGGAGCGTTTTTGAAGGCTATTCCAGGGGAGATCCCGGCTATTGGCGTAGAGCTCGACCCTGACGTCGCCGAAGCTTGTCGGCAGAACACAGGACGAAAGGTCATTACTGGCGATTTTAGGTCCGTGGAGCTACCCGAGGGCATTACCGCGGCGGTGGGCAATCCCCCGTTCGCCGTACGCACTATCGGCGCGTTCCTGCAGCGCATCACGCACCTGGCGGATTGCCGGACATGCGGGCTGCTGTTGCCGGCCTATGCGATGCAGACACACAACACGGTGGAACGCTGGCGGGCCCACTGGTCGATGCGCGCGGAGATAATTCCGCGGCGCCTGTTTCCTCGTTTGCGTCTGCCGCTCATGTTCGTGCTCTTTGAAAAGAATCATCGCCGAGACATGGTAGGCTTCGCCTTATACGACCAAGCCGTACAGGTCGACCGGATGGCCGGATTTGCGAAAGAGATACTTGCTGGCGGAGTGGCACGTAAAAACACCTGGCGCGCACTGGTCGATGCCGTGCTCGGTGAATTAGGTGAGGCGGGCCTACCTGAAATCTATTCCGCGATCCTGACGAGAAGCGCCGGCGTGGGTACACCGACCGTAAGACGTATGTACGAGTTGATGGCTCCGAGGTCTTGTTTCGGAAGGACTGGAAGCGCAGGGTGGAGGAACTGGCCAAACGCTCAGGCGGGCGATGCGAGGAGTTGATGCCGCGGATTGAGGATGGAGAGCAGGAAGCCTTATATCGCTGCTCCATGCCAGCCCGCGATCCGCATCACATAAACAAACGCTGGCCGAGGCGCGACGATAGGATCGAAAACCTTGTCCATCTTTGCGGACCACACCACGCCGAGAAAGACCCGCGTAAAGTCAGATGGTCCGCGGGCAGCGGGGCGGGAAACGGGAGGAAGTGAAATGAGGGTCGCGGTCAATCTATTGTTGCTTGTGGTGATTGTTACTGGCTCATGGCTTGTTTGGCGAGCGATTCCGGTCATTCCTCCGTACGAATATTATGAGGTTCTGGCTACAATTCCCAATCCAAAACTTCCACCACCTTCGACGCAAAATCTGAACCAGTACATGTGGTGTTCGTTCGTCCATCAAATAACGGTCACATGCTCACTTGCTGAGCCAGTTCCTGACGGCGACTTAATCATAGTTAATTTTTACTGCACCTCTCGGTCGGAGAGATGTGAGGTGGAAATAGTCGATTACAAGAAGGCAGCGCCATGAAAGCCCATCCCAAGGAGCCAGCGGCCCGCTTCCGTGACACGCAGCTATTTGCAGCATGGCTTGGGTTTGGAGTCGGCCTGATATTCTGGCTGATAGAAAGGATTTTCTGTAATGCGCGATAAACTGGAAGCCATGACACCGGAGCGGGAACTGCGGGAGCGAGTGACAGCGTTGAGGACACAACTATACCGAATGTGTGTTGCTCGCGGAGATGCAGCAAACGGTAGTTTAACTTGGGCAGAGATACGAACAGCGTTCGGTGAACTTGGAGCGTGGTGGAAAGACGACGATACCGCCGCTCCTGCGCCCACGCCAGCGCCGCCGCCCACAGAGCGCAAGCATACCTATAACGCGGGTACCACCTGCTGGTGCGGCGAGGAAAACACAGGTCCAATTCGTGAGCATAAGCGCCCTGCCGAGCCAGCGGTGCCAGATGATAAGCCAATGTTACTGGAACGAAACGGTTATGACGGTGGGGTTCCCAAAGCGCAATTTGAAGCCCTAAAGCTGGACGCATCAGCGGTGCCGGAACGGGAGCCGCAGAACGTGTGGGCCGAAAAGATGCTGGCATGGCAGCATACCTGCAATCTGCGTGCGGGTAACTACGCAGTTGCCGCCGAACGGGATGATAAGCCGATAACTTGCCATCGCTGTATAGCAGAGCGTGCGCTGGCCGCAGCCCCGCGAGCAGCAGGGGCGGAGCGCGACGTGCCAGTTGACGCGATTTTAGCTCTGGCAAGGCGATGGGACGATGATGCTGATGAGGCGGCAGCACAAGGTTATGATTCGCAGCGCATTGCAATGGCGCGGAATTGTTCACTGGAATTGCGCGCCCTGGCAGCCGCCGAGCCGCAGGTGGAAGCTGAAAATTCCACCGTTTGCAATTATCGCGTAGAGCGATGGATAAATGGTGTTTCGCATTCATGGAATTGCAAGCGAGTGTTTGGGCACAGCGGCCAGCATTACTCCAGTCCGCGCCAAGAAGATTTTGGTGCAGCCCCGCCCCCAGCTTCCTTGCGAGCGGAGGACAAATGATAGATAGAGCAAAATTGCTGAATAGCCGTAAGAATTTACGCGATTCTTTGCGGCGACGCGGAGGTCCGCTCCCAATGCCGTTGGTGGAGAAAATAGCCAAGGTCCTGTGCAATACGCAAGGGGATTTTGATTGGGATGGATTACGCGACATTGAAGGCAATCCGTCGACGGCCTATGCCTATCACCAATATATGAAAATGGCGCGGGCGGTAATAAAGAAATGCTCCTTGCGAGCGGAGGAGGAGACTAAGTGAGGGTGCTGGTAGCCTGCGAGTTTTCAGGAATAGTGCGCGAGGCTTTCCGCCGACGCGGGCACGACGCATGGTCCTGTGATTTGCTGCCTAGCGAGATTCCTGGCCAGCACATTCAGGCCCGTTACGTCAAATCTCTTGTTTACATGACAGGGAGGCGAAGATGGAACAAAATTGGCAGATTGAAGATGGATGGGCTGGCGACAAACTTGTCCCATTCCTGACGCACGATGGCCGCGACGGTATCCGTCTCGATGAAGAAGCAGCGGCTTTCCTTCGGCCGCTTTTGCAGGACCGCAACACCAATACCTACCAGCAACACTATCGCAAGCAAGTGAAACTGGACCTACTGCGCAAAGGATTTGTTCCGTCAGAGGACGCTCAGACCGAAACCGACCTGGATAATAACTTGCAGTGGTTGTGGCGCAAGGCTGGGTGTCGGCGCGATCCTTCGGAAATCATGCTGGCGATACTCGATGCGCTCACCCAGGAAGGCGTCGCGGCGTGGCCCGGAGACGCCACCAGCTGCGTTGAGCAAATTGTGCGTGTGCAGTATGACCGTGCGGAAAAAGCTCGAAAGGATACCTTGGAAGAAGCGGCACAGAAAATTGAGAAACTGATGGAGCATTCGCCACAGTATGACCGCGAATTGCTCGCCAAGGCAATCAGAGAGCTCTAGTCCTTGTGGGGGTCTTTTTCGTGAGCGGACGCCATCGCTACCCCAACCGGTGTCAATGTGTGTAAAATCCTGATGCTGTCTCCGTGCTCTGCCAAAACATCCGGCAGGCGTTTGTAACAGTCTGGTGATTCATCCAGGCCGGCGCCGCGCAGTTCGATGTTCGCACGCTGTACCCAACCGTCCATCATTTGTTGGGTGACTTTTCCGACTCGCTTTACTTCCCCGGTCTTGCGGTCGACCTTGCCTTTCGCTTCCGACCGCCCCATGACCCGGCCGGCGCCGTGCACGGTGCTGTAGAGCGAATACTTCGCGGCTTCGTTCTCTATGCCTTCGAGGATGACGGAGATTTCGCCCATAGTCCCGCCAACAAAGCCTTTCTGCCCTGGAAAAGCCGGGGTAGCCCCTTTGCGGACGACCCAATAGTGCTCGCCGCCATGGATTTCGCGCCAAGCGAAGTTATGGTGGTTATGGACTTCCTCGAGGACTTTGGCCCCCAGGATGGCCGCTACGCGCTGGCAAACCCAATCCCTGCCGGCATAGGCATACTTTCCGGCCAGGTCCATGGCCGAGAGGTATTGTGCTCCGAGATCCGATTCGGCTTTCAGGACGCATGGCTCGACGTCCATGCCGTCTTTTGCCCCGGCAGCGTTCAGGAACCAGGTGGCGATTTTATGGCCTAGCCCGCGGGAGCCGAAGTGCACGCCGACCCACACGCGGTCCAGTTCGTCGGTGAATACATCGACGTAGTGATTACCCGAACCGACCGTGCCGAGCTGCTCTTGCGCCATCCGCTTCAACGGTTTGGCGGCATCCGTATTCCACCCGGGATGAGCATCACGCGCAAAGAGCGAATGGTCTACCTGCTCGTTGTTTGTGCCGCCTACGCCGAAGCTGATGGTTTTCCAGATGGCATCCATGACCGCGTGGATGTTATTGCGCAGAGCTTCGCCGGGCATGTCCGTGAGCACGGCTTTGTTGCCGCACGCGATGTCAAATCCAACGCCGCTCGGACTGATGGAATCGCGGTAGGCTACGACGCCGCCGATTGGTACGGCATAGCCACGATGATGGTCAGCCATCAGTGCAACCTTGTCGGCTGTTTGCGCGCAGGTTTTAATCTGCGATAGCGCACCATCGTCGGGCTTGCCCCATACAGGGATGTTCTCAATGAATTGCATCTAAGTCTCCTTTTACCTCATATTCTTTGCCGGAAGTTAAGGGTAACTGAATTACCGTCAGAAAGTCGTAGTCGTCGCGGCGCAGCCCAAGCTTGGTGCAAATCTCATCGCCGGCTTCTTCCCAGGTGGTTTTGTTCTCGACGATGAATTGTCGGCCGTCGTTTACTCCGCCATTGATTTTCACTAGAAAATTCATTTCTGTGCCTCGATGAATTCGGCGGCCCTGATGGCCATCGCAAGTTGGTCGTCTATAGTCCTTGTGAGCATTGTTTCGCGCATGAGCCAGCCGCACCAGAAGGCAAAGACAGCGTCGGTGGAATCCATGCTCAGGCCTTTTTCATCTGGGACTGCACCGGTAATCTGGTATTTACGAAGCCACTCGCTTACTTTCATCGCCAACTCTCTTGGCGGTCTTTACAGGTCGGGCCGTACCCGAAGATGTTGTGCCACTTGTAATAGCCCTCCGGACTCAAATCGAACCGGTCTATATGGTTCACGGCCAGCCAATCGATCCCACCACAAATGTCTAGAGCCTTATGAAACAGGGCATCATCGAACTTGCCGCGGCGGAACTTGCCCTGATAGCCGGAATCTTCGTTGTGCGGTTCGGGATAGTTTAACGCCGGATCCTCGGTCGGAAACGGCCCGGCGCCGTGCCGCGTGTAGTAAGTCCGGATGACGCCAACCCGGGTGCGTTGGCCATCGAAGCCGGCTTCATCGAGCAGTGTATTCGCATTGTTGAACGTCGTGTCCGTCCAAGTGTTGAAACCTTCATCGCCGTGGGTTTCATCGAGCAGCACGCCCTGGGCCCCTTCAAAGATGATGGTTTCGTGGTCAAGCATTCCGGTGAGATGGCGAATTTGAACCAGTTCGCGCCAGTCTTTGTACCAGTCCCAACAGAGTTCTGACATTTGAAGGTCTTTAAGGGCTTCTGGTATGGGCCACGCCCTTGACTCGATTGCAAATTTTTCTAAGCATTTTAATTGGGTCCACTGCAATTTTGTAATCGTCTTTTCTTTGTCCAGCAGGTCGCCGGCAAATAAAACTCGGTCGCCATAAGCCAGGTGCATTTCGCGGCATACACCTACTCCATGGCCGCAACTGGTCGTGCCTGCCGGCGTCATCGCACGATTCAGCTCTCGATGGAATGGCGTGATGATTAACGCGCGCGGATCCACTGACGTCCGCTCCCAGGCATCGGTGATGCCGACTTCGCGCAAATGTTCTTCCTCGCGCATCATGTTCATCGGGTTTATCAGCATGAACCGCGAGAGATGCGTCCGGATACCTGGATGGAACATGCCGGCGCCGAATTGTTGGAAGGTGTGATGACGGCCGTCGGGAGTCACGACATTATGGCCGCATTGGGAACCGCCCGAATATCTAACTACAAGACCAGCTCCATACTTCCAGGTCAAAAAATCAGTCGTTGCCCCTTTCGATTCGTCACCCCAGCCAAGCCCGGCAACTAGGAAAGCGCGCTTCATCTAATCACACCGCTTGTCATGGCTTATCCTTTCCAATTTCGCTCGACGCTCTTTCTCTCGGCGCTCGGTCCAGTTGTCGATGCCGAGACGATGCTTTACCCAACGCCAAGCTCTGGCGATTCTGCGTTCCGTCATTGCTCCTCCCATCGTTTGAGCGACTGCCAATGCTTTTCATCTCTAGGCGTGTCCAATACGGCGAATTGTTCCTTGCAATCGAGGCATTGCACTGCGAACATAATCCCTTTGAAAGCCCTGTCCACGACCGTTCCGTCTTTCTTTTTCGTCACCAGGAAAGCAAATTCTTCGGTGGTCCGTTCGAGGTTTTCGGACTTGCAGAATTTGCACTGTAATATCTCATTGCCCATCAGAAGGACAGCGCCACTCTTTGCGGTCTTTGCGTCGACAACAAAGGTCTTTCCCGATGACCGGCATTGTCAGGACTCCAATTCAAAAAGACCCACCGGCAATCGTTTGAAAGCACAAGTATCTGTGCTATCCCGAACCAGAATCGACGGCACAGTGATTTCCTGCTTACAGCCACCGCAGACAAATGTCATGCTCTCTGGCGAATCTGGCACGGCATCGTAGACTTTTCCGGTCGGCACATGGTCTGCAACGGTCGGGAATCCGCAAGAACAGACACCGCGCTTGACTAATCTCGCGGACACGACGACCCGCTCAGTAAAGCCTTTCGTCGGAGACCACATTAAATGTGTTTTCATAATTCCGCCGCCAAAAGCAGCAGCGCCTCGCGAAATGGTTCTCTCTCGTCGGTAGGCTTAATCGTTTCCGTCAGCAGTTCCCGGATCCTCCCCGTAACTAAAGCGACTCGTTCCTCGAGTCCGTCGGCGGACGATGCAAGATATTCCTGCATGGCCGTAGCGATAGCTTCTTCGGCAAGATAATCGCGCCAGCCAAACTCGCAATCGTTGCAGGTGTAGACCGGGAAGGTGGCCTGAAAGGCCTGTTGATCCTCACCGTAAGGAATCCATTCGGTGACGGTATGGGTGGCGATATTCGTCGAAGTGCAGTTCGGGCAATTCACGATGCGCCCCTGAATAGGGTCTGCGGCGGAGGAATGTTTGCCGGATGTGTTCCAGTTCCTTCGAGTTCGTCAGCGCATTGCCAGGCATAACCGCAGATGTCGTTCATGGAAGACCGACGTTGTTCTTTCCACTTGGACTTGAATTCCTGGTGCTTTTCCAGAGGGATAAAGGAAAGCGAGAGATTGTAGGATTCCAGGTCCTTGGGATGGCCTAGCGTAAATGACCGTAAGACAGCCGGAAGTTCACTTTTGCGTCTGCTTAGAGATTGCTCCAAGGAAGCGCCGAAATAGTCGATGAACCATTTGTCAGTTTCTTCGCTGGACTGAAATGCAAACATTGGGATTTCCACGTTTTTGCCGGTGCAGTCAGCCTCGGCTCCGTATTGGCCACGACCAACTACGGCCACAGCCAATGCAGCCAATTCCACGCTGTCTGTTTCAAAGACGATTGCATCACTCGGATTGATGAGCTCCCAAATCATGGCAGCCACTCTCCTCTTTTTTTGAGCCAAGCCTCGATTTCTAGCTTTGCGCGGTCCAAGTCGAAATAGTACCGCGGCCATAGGTCTGCCCCATCCAGGGACAGTTTGTGGTCGTGCACAGTTTCTTCTATCTGTGCCAACCAATTGCCACGGTCTCAATAGACTGGTCGTTGCTCGATCCAAATATGGCAGCGGGCTCCGTTGATTTCGTAGACATCGACCAGTGTCTCTTCGGTTTTACGCCATTCAGATTTCATGCCGTTCCTTCCTTGTGGCACGGACAGGTGCAATTCAGTTTTGCGCATTGTCGGCAATACCCGTTCTTACAGTTGTAGCTCAGTGCTGGCGGTTTTGGCTTGCGCCGCAGAATGTCGGTACGCAGCTTGCGGCTCAAGTCCTTACTCCGACGATTTCAGCGGCCTTCATCATTCCCCGAGCGGTTACGGGCACGATAACTGTCTGGCCTTGGTTGTGGAGCATCGCGGAAACTACGTTGCAGACCCATTCGATTTCCAATTCGTAGCAGCGTTTAAACCAGTAGGTATCGGGTTCGTCCTTCGCGTGGCGTGATTCTCTTGTGGCCGTTTCTGCCTCTTGCAATAAGACCGCAAGCTGCACAGGCGTTTTGTATCGGCAGGCCTCGAAGCCCGCGACCGAACCATGCAAGTGCGGTTGTTGTCTCGGCTTTGTGTAGTCGGCTTTGGCGGCCTCGACCCCGTCGTTGATGACGCGTTCCAGGAATTGGTCGTAGTTCATCTATGCTCCTGATTGTTTCTCATATCCCGCAAGTTCATTGTGTGCAGCCAGCATCCCTCGCCAGATTCTCTGGCCATGTGGTGTTCGTGATAGCAGTGAGAACAAAGCATCGCTCGGCAACCAGGACAGGGCCTCCTACGGAGAACCCGCTCCAAGCATTCGTCGCACGCTTTCATGACCAAAGCTGAAAGCTATAAGGGAGAGCACAGCGGCTCTCCCTTGGCTTGGTTGGCTGGCGCATGTTTAGGCCGTTGCTGTGCCACCCAGGTGGATCCTACGACCGCCCCAGAGGACTCGGCTAATAGCGGCAGCGTCCGCAGCGTCAGTGCCCGCAGCCACCAGGTCGTTAACGACGTCCGTTTCGTTATGGAGTTGGCCTTCGGTCATGCCGATGAGCCCGCCTGCGACTTCGCAGATGACCTTGGGGTCTTGAAGAGTTACAACGCAATCGTCCCCAAAGAGTTGAACGTACTGTTCGCGTGCGTTCGGATAGGCGCTCTTGTTTGGCCACATAACAAACACATGGTAGAGCTCCTTGAGAGACCGGATTGTTTCCTCGACCGGGATGGAACGCGTAAGGCCATCCCCAAACAAGTCATTGACCTGTTCCTTGGCAGAAGTCGAGAAGATGGGTTCATCGGCATACATGAAAAAGTAGCCTTTGCGTCCGCGCTTCTCAAAGCAGTCCAAGACGGTCTTGTGAGCGGCCGCATACATGACCAAGTCGTAGGATTCGCCCTGGTTGCCGCCGCCGTCGCTCGTCAGCAGTAATTTTCGGATGTGCTCATCGATCCGGTTATCCGATTCGAAGTCTGAGAATTGCAAAGACCTATCGGCTTGCACGTAGTAATCATCATTGGCCGCGACCGCCACTTGGGGATGCGGCAGGTAGCGCGTAACTAAGGCCATGAGATTCGGTAATTTCTTTTGAGCCTCACGTGCACGCGCGATGTTTGAGCCAGTAACGTCGATGCAGAGAACTACCGCATTGGATTCGGGATGCTCCAAACTGTCCCGGCTTTCGAGTTTACCGAATGGCTTGTTGCGGATCCGCTTCGGGTTCAGGTCCGGATGAAGTGCTGTGGCGGTCCGAGAATATTCAAAATCATCCGTTCCTGTCATTCTTCTACTAGTTGCTGCCCTGTGATACGTATCGTCGTTATACCTTCCTGAGCCCATTGTGTTTCTCCTTTTGCTTTGCCTGCTTGGCTGCACGGCTAAAATTTTCATTGCCGTAATCCCGTAAACAACGAGCGCGACGGAACAAATTGTTCAGGTCATGCGCTGTATCTCCCGTTGTGAGTCTGACGCGAACGCTATAGCCCGGACACTTGCGAAATGGAAGCTGCAAAATATCGGCACTGGCGATGACCCAACCGATAAAACGATTCTCGCGGTAGACCATGCACAGCAGGCGATGCGGTTCCTTCGGATGCCCTCTCATGGCTCGGTTTCTACTTCATAGTCTTTAACGACCCGGCCTCGTTCGGCAGACCCACGAACTTGCGGCGACCACCACCACATGCCCTTGACGTGAGCTCTACCCAGGCCATCACCTTCGCGGTAATCTTTGAAGTGACCTCGGCAAATGTGCAACGACATCTCGACCCCCGTCGAAGAACTCGAAACATTGCGTTTTTTCTTCCACGTCGGGTGAATAATCAGTGTCTTGTAGGTCACGGGCGGCCGTTTGTTCTCGCGCTCGGCGGAGCGTCGCTGCTGGCGCGTCGGAAGATTGTCCACGACCTCCACGTTTTTGCAGTTCATGAATTGGAGCGCCGCAAGCGCGCAGGAACCGTGGCTGCCGAATGCATCCTGCACCATCTCTTGCATGTCGATGCCTTCGAGCTGCGTCGCCTTATTCAAAAGCGCGTCTTCCTTCGGGTCTTTCACGAACACCCAGCCAATGTTGGCTTCCGTGAGCACCTTCCCTTTCTCATCTGTCATCACGAACCAACGGCCCGGAACGCGGCTCCCATCCATCGCAAGCTGAAATTCCAGGAACCGGAACGGTCGAAGCCGCACCACCAGCGCCTGCAGTTCATCGCATTGGTCGGCAGCAATGTGCGCCTCGTGCTTGAAGTAGTGCGCGAAATAGTCCATGCCGCGCTCTGTCATAATCACATCGACGTGGCGGACGATTTTCTTGCCGAGCCTACGGTTGAAGAAGTTAGAATCGTACGAAAATACCATCTTCGGGAACGGTGGGCGGACGGCGAAAAACGAGTTTAGGTCTTCCCAGCCGTGTTCCTTCGCGTGCGCGACGAAATAGTCGTGAACGTTCTGGATTTTAATAAGCACGGAATCGAGCGGTGATGGCCTCGACGGACTATTCACTTGCGTAATGTGGTGCGGCCCTGTGCCGAGTTTGTAGATCCCCCGGTCAATCAAGGATTTCTCGACATCCATCTCGTCGGGCAGGTCTACGGTCCCAGGTGTTCGTGAATTTATGCGTTTGAGCAGAATTTCTTCGGCAACACTTGGACTTTCGCGCAAAATGTCCACAATCTTATCGTGCGCCACATTTAACTCTTCGTCGGCTTTAGATAGTTCCTTCTTCTTCTCGTCGCGAAGCTTGAGGAGTACGTTTCGTTCGCCTGGCTTTAGATTTCCTATCGTCGGGTCCATACTCAATCACACTTTCTGCAAATCGGGCCACCAGAATCCGGGTCGGTGATGGCGATGCACAGTCGGCAAACGCACCGACCGCAAATCCTGCAGCGAATACGGCGTTTGGGAATCGGGACTTCGCCGCATTCCAGGCAACGCTTAGGTTTTTGCGTTCGCATGACCATTGGTCTGAGGGCCAAGCTGTTTTCCGGTATTCAGTCCCTTTTGCGGCGGCAGTTCATCGCGGAAAAAGTCGCTTGTTTGCTCCGTGAGTACAGGTGACCCAATTGTATTGACGAATTGCAACTGCACTTTGACCGAGTTGATCACCTGTGTGGCAACCTTGGCCATTGCCTGCGAGCGACGGATTTCCAGGTCCGGGTCCGCTGCGGTTTTCAGTCTCTCTAGCTGGTCGAACAGATGGTCACGCAAATCGCCCAGCCTATTTTTATTTGCCATGTGCCTCCTTAGATTTCTGTCGATGCAATCTTCTGAGTTTCCAGGTCAGGTTAGAGACTTCTCTTAATTCTTTCGGCCAAATGTAGTTGTAATCATACGTTACTGCGAACGGCCGAAGCTCCAATCTGCGGATAGTCGGTACGGTTGGCTTGCGGCCTCGGCGGATATTCCAGTACACGTAATGGCGCTGAGGAATTGAGCCTCGTCTCTCCTGCCATACGCGGCGCATGGTGATGACCAGTGCGTAAAAATTACGGATGTTCACAGCGGTTCTGACGGTAGTGTTCGGACTCTTGTATTTGTGGATTTGCAGTCCTGGCCAATTATGACCCAAAGCGTCGCGGTTGATGAGCGATTTGGGATAGCCCCACCGAATCATTTGCTCGATTTTGGTGACCGTCTCGCCGGCAGGGATGTTGACGTTGCGCGGGAGTGTGTCGAGCGACGGCTGGACCGCCAGGATCCTTGTTTCATTGCGGCGCCGGACGTGCTGCCTGCCATCATAAAGAATCTCTCGCAGGCTGGTCTTAGCCACGCGAGCATGTTTGGCAATCGTCTTTGGGCCCATGCCGAAGGTTCGTAGATAGTTCACATGGTCACGCACGCGGTCGGAGGAAACTAGGTCATTAGGACCGTAGAGCTTGCGATTGAGATTGAGACGGGCTTCGTATTCAGCGTTTCCGCGGCGGCAACGCCGGCAACGGCAGCCTGCGAGATACCGCATTTTTGTGCCGTGTTTGTGGCGAAGGCCGAGTACGAACGCTGGCGGCAGGTCGGACGGCCGCCCGACTCGTGGACCTGGTGGTCGCCTCATGCGTGTCTCCTTTCTCGA